>JAABUI010000055.1_pt1 | contig 183234 bp, 197 predicted proteins | sample 5559111 | NCBI WGS metagenome assembly JAABUI01 (sample SAMN10711870, study PRJNA513365) | rock metagenome | isolation source: Antarctica rocks | place: Antarctica: Victoria Land, Buttleship Promontory | reverse complement strand
CTCACCCTACCCGCCATCGTGAACCTCCCCCCCCCCCCCCCCCACTCTCACGGCCCAACCTCGCACACCCATTCGATCCAGCAGGCAGATCCATCGCACGCCGACCTCGCCCGTCGACACCGGCAGATGAGGGCAAGAACAAACCCCTTACCATTGCTCCCGAGAAAAAAAATCGGGGGTTCCGGAAGGGGATGGATGATGTTCTTTACTATGAGAGAAGCGGTTTGAAATCTCCATGGTAGGCACGAGGAAAGGGGGGGGGGAGCTTTATTGCAACAAATATACTGATTATTATGGTCATTGATCTTTTTATTCTCCTAGACTAGCGAGCTAGGAGGAAATATGCCACTGAGATCTTTCGGATGGGTTGGGTTCGACAGTCAGTCGATCGGTTCGGAACGTATCTGTGTTCGTTTAGGCAGTCAAGGGGTAAGCAATGAGATCTTCGATGGTGCTGACCGATACCATCCATCCATCCATCCATCCATCTTTCTTGCGCACCCAATCTCCAACCCTGCTTGCTGGACGCCAGCGCGAAATAACGAGACGCTGTGCATTGGTTTTATTGTTGGAGGAGGTGGGAGCAGGGCAAAATGTTTTTTTAAGGACGACTTTTCGTGAGGTCTGGGGGGTTCGGAACGGAGAGAGAGAAAGTGGATGGAAGTGGTGTGGTGCTTCTGGGATATAGTCGGTGGGGCTGTGTTTCAGAGCGAGGAGATCGGTGCTAGAGAGCGGTGGTGGGGTTTGTTTGGGGACTGGTATTCGATCTATCCTTTGCTTTTTTTTGCTCTTACGTTTTGGATACCCTTTCCTCTCGCTCTCGCTCTCCATTTCCCTCCGCCTAACCCCCATTCCTCTTTCCCCACATTTCTCCCCACCCTCTCTCCCTTCCACCCAGTCAACCCCCAACCCCCTTTCCCCTCGAGATTATCATCATCCTCCCATCCCCCAAAACCTTCCCAAACCCCAAGTACGAAGATTAAAAAACGGAGCGATACCGAATCCGACATTGAGAACCTCCGTCTGGATCAAGGAGACCATTATTTTCGCACACAGATAGGAACGAAGCTTTCAAATAATTTTGGCTTTGCCAAGCGCAAATCTTGGCCACTTGGTTGGGCAATGAAGGGTTAGGATATCAAGAGGAAAGAAGGTTGGGAAATTTTGGCCGTCTTGCGATTGGCTTTAGGATTTCTTGAGGGAAGGAAGCACTGGGGTGAGGAAGTAACGGACTTTTGCTGTAGAGAACGAACCACCGCTACGGTTCGATATGGGCTTGAGCGTGGAGACCTACAAAGCTATGACGAAAGAGAATAAAAGTGGGTTTGTGGTTTTTTTGGCTCGTCTATACGCGCCTCGGATTGTTTGGATGTTACTTCTTTAGGGCAAATACGCAGCCGGTGTCGGGTTAATGAGACGTTCGGAGGTGTTTGGTAGGGACTGGGAGATGTATATGACTGGTGACGAAGAAGAAGACGGAGAAGAAGAAGAAGTCATGCAGAGCGGAGCCTGTTTGGAAGTGGAAACACTTGACTTTGGTCCACCCGAGATACTTCTACGATTTTTGACAGACATCTAAGCAGTGGAAGCTAGCGGAACGTTGAGGGGGCCTTTGGTTTGCCGAGCTTTCTATCCGCGGGTGATTAGGTATGCTGTTATGATACGGTCGAGGTTATCCTTAGCATCTTAGACTTGATATATTTGTACGATCAGTTTAGCCTGCGCGAGTGCTTTTGATAGTCTAGCAATTTTTGACAGTTTCTTTGCTGTCGAGCTTGACCTTGTTTCTTGTGGACATGCATACCGTCTGTTGTACGTTCGAGCACCTTCAATAGCGACTCCGCCGAATACTCTGAGCTTTGGTTCTAATTGACCTGTTTCCAACAGCGGGTGGGATCGTGAGAATAAGTCGTAGGCTTTTGAGCTTTTGGTTCACGGGAGAATCGCAAAACAATGCCTCACTACAACCCTGCACGGTCAGCATGGCCCTGTTCAGTCTATGTATGCTTTGACATACGTACAATCTTTCGATCCTGCCAGAATTCTTGGGGTATCGTGCGCCTTCGAACGGCTCTGACAGGTTATCAAAACCATTCTAACATGCAGACGCTTGATTTGACAAACACTTTTATACAGAAAAGCCGGCCCGATTGGTACTGAATTCGGGAAAAAGGAAAGCGTTCATCGAGTCCACCGCTCCGTTACCTCGCAATATGCTTCCACCGAGAGTCAATGCAATGCCACCACTTCCTCCGCTACGGTACTAGAAATGCCTGAAAGCGCGAGACCTGATGCCCCTTTTATGGCAGTATTCATTTGAAATGATGATAAGTGGCGCCTGTAAAGGTCCTACCAGCGTGGCTTTAATTGGACATGCTCATCATTATGGATTTTCGGGCACATTCGTGTTCATCAGAGGAGCTCTGTGCTATGGCACAATCTACCGGGTCGAGGATTGAAGCCAACCTGCCTGAAGACAGGTGCTTCCTAAATTATACCAATTATGTCTCAAGCACCAGACCTAGTCGCTATACAATGACCTTTCATGATGCTTTTTTTAGAACCGATAGCGGGAAAGATGTTAGCAGCTCCTCTTCATCGAATCTGTGTAGTACAGCCTCTTATAGGCCCTGCATTCTTATCATGCTGCAGCTTGCCACGAATTTGAACGCAAGTTCATGACCTCGAACTGTTAATACTGGTTTCTCGTCAAATCGAGAGAGGCATAAACGAGGTGTAGCTGGCCTTTCAATTAGATCCCTATGGCGACCATTAGACTGCGTGTTAAAATCAATGGTAACTTAATAAAACTATCACATTGCAAACGGTTTAGTTCATGCTCCTTCTGTTCATGCTTCTCTGTAAGAAAATATGAACGATCGAGTATAGACCCTATATCTGTCGGGCAACCAATGTATCCGTTCATGGTTCTCCACTCGTAGTGAAGTGACCGAACCAGCACATTCGCATGACTACCACTGTTGGACAGGCGTCTTGGAAGTTAAGGGTCGCCTAGTAATCTGTTCACCACGCTAATCGGATTTGAAATCTTCAAGGGACAGCCTCAAACGCGATGGATTCCTGTCTTACCCTCAATGTTGGCTCGAACAGGTCGATATACAGCTTCAGAAGTCGGAAAAATCAATTGTAGGTTCGGCTACACCAACTTACTGAAGGTATACAAACAACGGCCCAGATTTGCAAAATTGCCACTTCATTTGACAGGGAGCCTTTTCTTTTTCCGAACACTTGATTGGTCTAATGCAATGAGATAACTTGCTCCGAAACTCCCGGAAAGCCAAAAGAAGCGGGCATCGTAATGCTCTCTGAACGAGCACGGATGCGGCTGAATCCTAGGTATAGATTAGACCAGAATAAACTCCTGATAAGAGGCAAACACTGGTTACAATCGCTGAAAATTCATCCTTTGGCCTTAGTCCATTCATCTAAGATGCTTTGTGGCGCATCCCGTACAAGAACATGAACATGCTCTAAACCTCTGACGCTCTGCAGTCTGCTCCAATTCTTGAACCAAAGAACTCGGTCCTCTGAGTTTCCATCCTTCGCTAGTCTCTCCTCAAATGTTCTCCGCACAAAGTCCTGGAGAATCTGACGCGACTCGAACGTTAGATCACCATCGCTTTCCCGTGTTGGTATCCTTGTCTTGAGCCACACTACCAAGTGAGTGATATTCGACGTTACACCGTAGGGCCAGTCGTTCTTTAAGATTCTATAATCTTCGGCATTGGCGAAAGGTATAGGACTGCGACACACAAATATTGGACCATTGGTTGCAGGCGACGGAGGCAGCGGCTCCCAATGCAAGCGTTCTCGACAAACAAAATCAATTATTGAGCCGTGTTCCGCTTTGATCTGTTCGGTCCATAGTTTGTAGCGGATCAAGTCAGATGGAAAGCGGTCTAATATTCCCAAGTTATTGGTTGCTGCTGGGTATCAGTAGAGTTCTGACGATGTGAAAATGATCCCATGCCTATGGTGTGCTTGAGATTTTCCCATGTATGGACTTGATACTTTTCGTCTCTTATACTGAGATTATGTCGATCCTTATCATCCAACATCAACCCAATGGCCTCGATATCCGAAGCAGATGCCATTTCAAGGGAGAAATTTATAGAGGAAGAATTCGGCCACGATTTTTTTTAATCAACACATAACAGATCTACGCAGTGCTATTCATATCAGAAATGCTCAATCGGCAACAGAGACCATACAAGCGAGCGAATCTTTCTTGAAAAGAGACTAAAAGGAAAGACGTCTAAACGGTCTTAAAAATTCTGGCTAGAAAGAACATGGTTTTGATATTGGTAAGTTGCACGTCTGCAGTTGCGAATTCCATCACACTAGGGCGCGCGCTTATCGATTAGATAGCGAAGATGCACGGAAAGCCCGGAGGAGGGGAGCTGTAAGTGATAATTTGTTGGGCTGCGCAACGAGTACGGAGCATCACAGTACTTTGAGGGGTGACAAACCACTTACTGATCCAGTCTCACTTCTTTCAGCGTGAGAACATGTCTTCAGCTCATCAGATCCGACCTGCTTCTTTCCTATCCCCCCAATATATCAATGGTGTCTATATTCCCTCAGGTCTCCTGTTAGTCGGTGTCGCGATTGTCAAGAAGGAATGGCTTCCATATGCGGCAGTGGTAGCAGTGTTGCTTGGAGCGTGGAAATTTTACAATAATCGTCAGTTATGATAATCAAATCGGCCAAAGCCGCCAATCCTCAATGGTCTGCATGGGAGCTAAGATAGGTTTGTGAAATAGAAGTCAAAAAAGTCCTCAAGCCTGAAGTCTACCAAGAATTTCCTCTCAAAGAAAAGACCGTCCTCTCCCATAACGTTGCTATGTAAGCGCCCCAATTTGTGGAATACGCCGGGCCGAATTGACGTTGCGCAGCTATCGCTTCAATTTACCAAACTCTACCGACATACTGGGCCTGCCAATTGGCCAACACATGTCTGTGGCAGCAATGATCGAAGGCCAGCCCAAGGAAGTGGTTCGCTCGTATACACCCATTTCTGGAGACGAGAACCCCGGCTACTTTGATCTACTCATCAAATCATATCCCACCGGCAACATCTCCAAGCACATGGCGACCCTCAAGATTGGGCAGACACTGAAAGTGAAGGGCCCCAAGGGCGCCATGGTGTATACTCCCAGTTTAGTACGACATTTTGGTATGATCGCTGGTGGAACAGGTATCACTCCGATGCTGCAAATTATAAGGGCAATTATCAGAGGGAGGCCAAGAAACGGTGGCAAAGACACCACGGAGGTAGATCTGATCTTTGCGAATGTTACCTTGGAAGACATACTACTGAAAGACGACTTGGATGCACTTGCGAAAGAGGACGATGGATTCCGTGTACATTACGTCCTCAACAACCCCCCCGAGAAATGGGACGGCGGCGTTGGATTCGCTACACCAGAGATGATCAAGGTACGTAGAGATATGAGGGACGGACACATCTGGGCTCAAAGTTGACCAAATTGCAGGCTAAACTACCTGCGCCCGCCAACGATATCAAGATCCTTATCTGTGGGCCTCCCCCTATGGTTAGCGCCATGAAGAAAGCAACAGAGTCGCTAGGTTACGAGAAACCACGACCTGGCAGCAGGCTGACTGATCAGGTATTCTGTTTCTGATGCCGCTAATCCTTGCAATGTCCGGAGAACTCCAGAATTCTCAGACAGTACAGCGCATCAGCCATTTTTGTTTTTCATAAGCGTTAGGCGTTTAATCAAATGTCCTTAGTCGCCACAGCCTCGTTTATAGATCCAGGCGTTTACAAACTGGCGCCCATCTTTTAAGGGTTTGAAATATATGACAGCTTGCACTGTAGACAATGGACCCTTCTGACGTGTGCGTTTCACCCGGCGACACGGCTGGTAGGAAAGAGGCCCTCCTTCTCCTTAGGTGGTATTAAACGCTCAGCTGGCCTTTGTCATAGGCTTGACCACCTCTGAAGCCAGATTTCCCTGTACGGAGTACCAACCCAATAACCTATCATCGATACTGGACTTTTTGGCCTCCTCGTTTCTCCAGTTTCTTCTGTCTATTGCTTGTACCGCCACCATTTTCTGCTTCTTCACCACCTTGTAGTCCTGCCATACCCTGTCTTATTCCGCCAAAAGTGGTCCACGCAAGCCAGACGGAGTACATAGGGATGACAGCCCAGCCCCACCACGCCTTGTTGCCAAAAACGCTCGCCGTACTTGTGCAGCCCCATGACCAGTAGAGCACATCCCACAGGTATTCGGTCAAGCCCTGGGCTTCAAGATCCTCACCAGACTTTTTGAGTTCCCCATTTTGTGCGGCTGTTGGTCGCCCTATCTTCTCCAACCAAAATTCTATAATGAAGGCCGGCGTGGATAGTATGAGGTAGAGCAGATACGTAGCGCGAGTACAGGAAGCTCGGAGAAATATGAAGCGTAGTAGGCCAAAGAATGTGTTGACTCCGAAGGAGATCAGGTGCGCGCGATTGAGAATTGCGGTGTTGCGCGATGCTCGCTGCTTTGCAGCTTTCTACTCAATACAATCAGTCGTCTATGGTTCTGAATACAGAATGTACCGTCTACCTGCGCCATTGGTCAATTGTTCGCGAAGAAATTATTTCAATGAATCGGAGTGAAGTAGCGAATGAGCCTCAGGTTGCTGGCAGCAACTTCAAGCGCTTGCTTGTTGACCAATCAACGAGAGGCCCTCCAAATCTAAACCCTCACCAAAACATCACGTTCTTGAGTAACGACACTTAGCCAGGAGGTCTCTTCAATATTGAAATGAGCAGGACACAGCTCTCATTGATTTCTACTGTATCACCATTATGACCATTTTCCGGCGCTGAATCTAATCACTTTTGAAAGGGCTTCTCTTTGTCAATACAGCTTCAGCATTCACAAATACAACTAATTTCGAGGAATTGGGACAGTTGAAGACCTCAAGACCTTCTTGAGGAAGGTACGCTCAGTCGCAGTACTCAACAACGCGGAAGTCATCTCCACTTCTGCCGAAGCAATCCTAATCGACCCCCAGATTGAAGAGCTTGGGTCCAGATGGTCGGTCCCACAGAAGTTCTGTCGACTACAATCCTATCCACTCCGAACCCACTCTTGCTTCCGGAATTCCCCTACATCTTCTAGTAACAGCCGCCCCACGACCGCGCTCAAGACCTAGAGCCTCCTCTGGCAATGTCGCCCATTAACCCCCATATCATTAGCCAGCTACGACAGCTTATCTACTATCACCTAGACTGCAATCTCATTCGGAACGCCCTCTTCCTTGCCGGCCGACTGCATGCCTACGAGCCCCGATCATCAGAAGCAGCGTATCTCCTAGCACTGTGTCATCTACGGTTGGGGCAACTGAAGGCCGCCTACGATTGGAGCAGAACTTATGGGTCGAGAGGAACTCATCTGGGCTGCTCATACGTCTTTGCGCAAGCGTGTCTGGGACTGGACAAATGCATGGAAGGCATTGCTGCAATAGACCGAAGTAAAAATCTGTGGTCAAACAGGAATAGCTGGAGTAAGTTGAAGATCACATAGCCATGACCCAGCGGCTGATAGCTGACATTCTAATTCTTGAAGACAAGCACACGGATACCCGAAGACAAGCTATGCCGGACGCCGCAGCTGTTCAGTGCTTGCAAGGGAAGCTATGGCGTGCTTACCATGATACAAACAGAGCAATAGAATGTTATGCCGAGGCTTTGAAGCTTAATCCCTTCATGTGGGATGCTTTCCTCGATCTCTGTGATTTGGGTGTGTCACTAGCAAAATCTAGAAGAAACCACTGCTAACCTTTTGCAGGCGTCAACGTTCGAGTTCCGAACATATTTAAGATGACCCCAGAAATGATGAGTGGTCTAGCGACACCGACGGCGGAAGAGTCTTCTTCAGAAGTACCTGACGAACCGCCTCCCTTATCTGGTCTTGCACAGACCCAGGTCAACAGTCATAACCCATCTCAACCACCTCCTAATAACGACCCTTTCAGCATTTCCAAGAACCGAATCAATGGGGATGTGCGTCACAACATTGGAAATTCTGCCTTGCTTGAAAAGTTGAATGGCAGCAAAATTACCGTCACACCTATCACTAGTGGAGGTGGACTTGATATACAGGTGATGGATACACCAACAGGTCCGGAACGAGAGTCGACCGCGGAGATTCTGTTGGGAAGAGATGTCGGAGGAGTCACCGCAGCGATGCCCATATCCACAGAACCGCCTTTGGCTCCTATGAGGAAAGCCCGGACGCTGCAGGGCCTGGGAATGGACTTTAGCGTTGATGCACCACCCAAAATGCGTTCTAATACAATAAGATCAAAGTCTAGAAGTAAGAACGAGTCTGAGGACATGGAAACGAACAATGTCACCAAGCCTGCACTGAACACTGGAGCCGGAGAGCGGAAACGGACCGTTTCCGGACAAATAGCACAATCTGCATCAATAAGCTCTACCACTACTCTTGCCGCGAACTTGAACGATCCGATGGCACCTCAACGGAGAAGCGTCCGACTTTTCAACCAGATTAGACCGCAAAGCGGTAAGTTTTCGTCATCATCTGGCAGCTTGGGTACGAAAGACAGCAGAGAGCTCAAAAAAGCCAAGGCCACAGGGACGAAGGGCCGAAGTGCCAATGCCTTCACGGTTGGGCGCGTTGTTAGTGGAAATCGGAAGCACGGCGATCCCATGGATATTGATGGCAAGGAACAAAAACCTATTTCAAATGCTCACTCCAACGTGCCTCCGTCAAGAAAGCCAGAAGACAGTGCAAAAGCGAAGGAATACCACAGTCTACAATGGCTCTTAGAGCTATTTACAAAGCTCGGTAGTGGCTATTTCTGCCTGAGTCATTACAGATGTCAAGAAGCCCTGCAAATCTTTAACTCAATAATACCAAGTCAAAGAGAAACACCTTGGGTTCTTGCCCAGATCGGTCGTGCGCTTTATGAACAGGCGTCGTATGCCGAAGCCGAAAAGTACTTCACCCGAATAAAAACAATCGCGCCAGCCAGACTCGCAGATATGGAAGTATATTCCACGATCCTGTGGCACTTAAAAAAGGAGATTGACCTCGCCTTTCTATCTCATGAGATAATTGACATAGACCGAGACTCGCCTCAAGCCTGGTGCGCTGTTGGCAACTCTTTCTCCCTGCAAAAAGACCATGATCAAGCCCTCAAATGCTTCAAACGCGCCACTCAACTCGACCCCAAATTTGCCTACGCCTTTACGTTACAAGGCCACGAGCATGTCGCTAACGAAGAATACGACAAGGCTCTCGCCGCCTACCGCAGCTCAATAGCTGCTGAAAACCGCCACTACAACGCCTGGTATGGGCTGGGCAAGGTCTTCGAAAAGCAAGGGAAATACGAATTCGCAGAACAGCATTATCGCACCGCCGCAACCATTAACCCCACCAATGCCGTCCTCATTTGCTGCATTGGCGTTGTGTTGGAGAAAATGAAGAACCCCAGAGCAGCATTGGCACAGTACGCTCGAAGCTGCGAACTAGCACCCAAGAGCGCGTTGAGCAGGTTCAAAAAGGCAAGAGTCTTGATGGCACTTCACGAACCACAGAAGGCTTTGGAGGACCTGAGGGTGCTGAAAGATATTGCGCCGGACGAGGCCAATGTGCATTTCTTGTTGGGAAGGGTGTACAAGGTTTTGAAGCAGAAGGGGAATGCGATTAAGCACTTTACGACGGCGTTGAATTTGGATCCAAAGGTTTGTGCTTCCTGGATCTTCTTGCGTGGCTTCCCAAACGTCTTGGTCAAAGTGCTAATAATAAGTCAAGGCGTCGCATTACATCAAAGAGGCAATGGAGCAAATGGAAGACGACGACGACGACGACGACGGGCACATGGTACCATGAAGCAATTGAGCGATTTTTTGGCCGGCAAAACTAGCGCTTGGACTTTGACACGCTAGATGCATATTCCACAATGCACAACTGGCTTTGGAGCCTCGGTGTTCAATTCTCACGATTTCTTGGCATCGGAGCGACAGGGAAAAACTCTTTCTGTAGTCTTTTGGCGAGCATAGGGCATGGCATTATAGCATTGACGGATTTGGGAGGGGGCAGGAAACCGCTCTTTGTACAGTAGATTGGTTCAGCGAGGGTGCGTTTTGGGTGGGAGGCGAAAGCTTGGCGCCTGTTTTGGGAGGGTATGGTGATGAAAGTGAGGATGAGAGAAATGAGAGAAAGTGATGGTGCTTTGAAGAGGAGTCTGCATTTGTGGTTGCTGCGTGTTGCTGTGAACGTGTTGTTTTCGACATGCTTCATGACTTGCGAACCCATAGCACTCTTGTCTTCTTTCCCTACTCACCAAGGAACATTCAGATCACAGACACGCATCCAAAATACAGCACCGGCTATTGTCAAGGCTTTCAGTGAGAGTATCAATCTCATGTTATCTATCCCTCCTGGGCCCCCCCTCTCAGAGCCTCCTCACTCTGTCAGACCTCTTCCAATCAATATCTACAGCATCGAACCAAAGCGACGCCGGCCCGTCATCGATACCACCACTTCCCCCCCATCTGCAGTGAAAACGTAAGCATAATCTCATTCATACCAAAGGCATCACCCATAAATCATCCCGTAAATCGTCACACCAGCCATGCGATGAAAAAGAGAACAAAAACGCTGCCTCCATCGCTACTTCTCCAAGAAGTCCTAAAAGGATATACCACCAAGCGCCCTTCCACTTCGCATCCCTCAATGAAGGTCTAAACCGTTTCCCCAACCCCACTCAGCTTCATCCCTGCCCTCTTTTCCGGCGGTCCCATATTCCCAGGCCCAGAACTGATTCTCCTGCCCGGCCCCACCCCACTGATTTTCTTCCCCGGTGTCGGGATCGCAGATCCGGTGTCCTTTCCAAACGTCGTTCGCCGTGATGGCGTGGGCGTCAGCACATCCGCTGCTTCGTCTTCGGTGGCGCCGTCCTGGAATTGCCGTGGGGGGTTGTTGCTGTGGTAGCTCAGGCGGCTGACGCTGGCTGAGTGCGTGTGTCCGTGGGTAGCGGCGTAGGAGCCGCCGATTGAGGACCGAGGGCGGCGGGACTCGGATTGTGAGCTTGTGGCGTAGTGGCCTAGGGGCGTGCGGGCGCCCGAGACGGATTGGCGGCTGCTGGGTCTGCTGGACGGGGTGACGGTTGGAAGGTGGGCGAGTGAGGTGCGAGAAGAGATGCTGGCGCGGGAGCTGGGTCTGCTTGGGTTTTGGGCGGCCTCACGGGTAGGGCTGCCGGTGGGCTGGGAGAAGCCGAAGGAGAGGCGGCTTGAAGGGCGATTTGGTTCGATGGAGGGCGATTGAAGAGAGACAGAAGCGTTGCTGCCCCCCGTTCGGCGCTTGGAGCTACGCATGGTGACGGTGGTGGGGATGTACGATTGACCCAAGGCAGAGTTACTGCGGGGGGAGGCCCGAGGAGGGGTGCTGGTGGGAGCGGGGAGTTTGGACCTGGCAGAATTGACGCGCTGTTCAAGTTTTTGCATCTTGCCAATCAGGCCACGGATTTGGTGCAGGGAGCCGGAGGAGGGGAGGTTGTGGTCTTGGTTAAGGTGGTTGGGGCGAGAAATGGTAGTGCGGCGGGGGACTGAGGGGGTGGGGCGGCCGTTGTGTGCGAGTATGGAATTGCCGCGGGAATGGCGGATTGTTTGGTTGAAATAGGGAAGGGGCCGAGGCGTAGTGTTTGAGTCTCCAGTCGACAATCTGGTTTTGGGGGTTTTATTGGCGGGTGTACTCATGGCTGGAATATCTGAACGGTCCGAATTCGGCGGCGAAGGAGGAGTAGGCGTCTCCGATACTGTTGATGAAGTCGACTTTGTTGGTGGGGTGGCAACGGTGGGGGAGGATGTACTTGTTGTTGGCGAATGACCTGACATCGCTGACTGAGGACGAGTGATATCGGAATCTAGGTCTGGGGGTTTCCTGGTGTTCTGCCTCTGCACCACGGCTTCTGCATGACGGAGTTTGTCTTGCCTGATCTCTGCTTCAACTCTAAGATCGTTAAGTTCGTCCCGCAATCGTTGTGTCTCGATTCTGAGTGCCTCTCTTTCCTGCTCACCGGCCCTAATCTCCTCCTCGGCCATCACACCCCGCTCGATAGCCACATTGTATTTGGATTCGAGGTCCTCTAATGACGATGTTGTGTTCCTTGCTTGGCGTTCGAAATCGTCATTTACTACCTCTGTATCCCGAAGCTTCATCTGGATGGTCCTATTTGTGTCCCGTAGTGTTGTAATCTCCTTCTGAAGCGTTGTTTGTGCCGTGCTAGCCTCGGCTTTTGACTGTTTATACTTGGTCTAATGTAAAATGTCAGCATCCAGTCAACGCCAAGATTCGCCCCAGCAAACACCGTCATCTCGTCGCCATGGGGTCTGAGGCACCAAAGAAATTTCGCAGACTGACTTTCCATTCCTCAACTTCGTAGCTTAATGCCTCGAGCTTCTCTTGAAGCTGCCTCTCTCTCTTTTCCGACGCTTCTACATCCTTTTCCAGTTCTGTTTCAAGCTCTCTGCTTGAAGCCTGAAAGTCTGCAAGCTCAGCTTCGAGTTGCTCATACTGGGCTTTGTAGTATGATAATGAATCTTCTGGTAGCTCTTCTGGTAGTGACATATTCGGCCGTAGTTCGTGGGAGGTAGTTGTATAATGGAGATGCCAGGACGAAGCAAGGATTTTTATCGCGAACGTTGACAGAGCGCTTTCCAGGTTTGCGTTGTTGCGCAGTAGCCCGTTGTAGAGAAGTCTTTGTTCAGGTGACTTTGCGATGTTCAGGGAGAACCTTCGGAAGATGATAGAGGTATTGGGTTTCTGGGGTATAGGATACGATGCTACCCTAGAACTACCGTTCTCTCCCTTCTCTTGCGACTCTTATAACCCCATATGTCGCTGCCCCAAGGCCCGGGTTGTCGTTGTCGTCGAACTGTTGTTGCAATGATTGTTGATCTTGCTTCATGGTCACGAACACGCCAAGACTGGACCATGCTAGCTTACTTTCAGTGAATTATTACCTCCACAACAACTAGCGCGAATTAATCGATACACAAGGCTGCAGGTAAGCACGGTGAGGTATTCCATACTTCGAGCCAAATCCACCGGTTTTACCCTCGTAACTTCCTTGACTTGTGGAGTAAAGGTTTGATTGCCTTGTAGAATTTCCGGCATCTTTCTAAACTACGAGGAGCGAATACTCCAACGTGTCATACTTCCTATGCTCGATTACTTCTGCTCTTGATTAGTTTCAGGTAAGTTAGGATCAGCGAATATTGAATTTTGGTGATGGACAAGAGAACCCAATGGCGAGAGCTGCACTGGCGATAGCGATTGGTCGCTCCTGTTGTGCTTAAGTCAAGTACTTTATCCTGGCAGCTGTTGAGCACCCTAGAAGTTCTATGAAGGTAAATGCCCATCTCGAAAGTCCAATTGCCACCCATCCCTCGCTGCTAGTCAAGATTTCGTCATGCAGTTGCCTTTGCGAAACCACGAATATCTTCTCAAGAGTCATTTTTCAAATTTGAATACCAGAATCACATGTTGTTAATTGGTGCTGTATTACTGGTTCTGTTCTTCGTCCGAGAGCATTGCATATGTAAGGAGGTTCGATCATCCAAAATTTTCAAGTTAGATTTCCCGCTTCGATAAGTATTCTGTTGTAATGCAGGCGTAGAGGAGGGCCCGTATGGTGTGTGATCGTGTACTAAATGAACCTCTCCGAATCTCAATTTGGGACAGAGATGGATGACATGTTTTTGCGCCCTTCTATAAGCTAATCGGCACGTCGGATTGATTCGGATATAGAAACGGGCTGCCTTTCAAGCTGTAGGGTCGGCATACGCGATCTAAATCTTCCCGCCGCTGTACTACATGTTACGTGCGGAGGTAGACCAATCCAGTCCTGGAAGGAGATAAAGTCCCTGCATCTAACGGCACTTGTGGAGTTTTCATCTGCTATCTATCACTTTGTCGAGATAAGCAAGGTGATGTTGACATGGCTATGGTTATCACAGGTCATCGAAAAGCCTGGAATGACGTTCCAGATCATTCGAGCCTCTACAAGGGTTAATGCGCGCTGCGAAGAGGCAGCATTAGTACTGGCTACACCCCACGGTGCCTTTTATTGTCGACCAGTTTCCTCTCTGGACCTCTTCGACACGTGAATTTTCAGCACATCCACGGTCAACATGTCGCTTGAGAAAAAGGTCTTTAATGATGACGTCCAGGAGGAGACGGTTCTGGAGAATCTGGGCTATCAGCAAGAGTTAAAGCGTTCCTTCGGCCTGTTGGGCATGATTGGATTTAGCTTCAGCATTGTGACAAGTTGGACGGCATTGGGGGGAGTCCTGATCGTGGGCGTTGAGTCCGGGGGTCCCCCGGTGATGATTTACTCCTGGATTGGCGTCAGCATCTTGACACTTGCAGTGGCGTATTCGATGGCAGAAATGTGTTCTGCTTATCCAGTGGCTGGCGGCCAATATTCGTGGGTTGCGGTGCTTGCGCCTCCAAAGGTCGCACGGGGAATGTCGTGGATCACTGGATGGTTCATGATCACCGGTATGAACTATGTGTTAAAGGCCCTGAGCTTCAGTTAACGGATGTGCATAGGAATTCTTAGCATGGGAGCAACTAATAACCAAATTGGGGCGAACTTCATCCTTGGTCAAGCGAACCTCTCATTTCCTAGTTACACTGTCGAGCGCTGGCACTCGGTGCTACTTGCCTACCTCATCGCTCTCCTTGGCACCGCTGTTAACATCTACGGCCCGCATCTACTAGATAGGATCTCGCGAGGTGTTCTGATCTGGAATATACTGTCTTTCGTGGTTGTGGTTATCGTCATTCTTGCTTCTAACAACCACAAGCAGCCGGCCAGCTTTGTCTTCCATGACTTTCAGAACTTCACAGGATTTAGTACGGGGTTCGCCGCAATTCTGGGGCTGCTACAGAGCTCTTTTGGCATGTGCTGTTATGACGCGCCCGCTCACATGACCGAAGAGCTGAAATATGCCACTAAAGAAGCACCCCGAGCGATTATTATGTCGGTCTATATTGGCGCCGTAACTGGTTTCGTTTTCCTTATTGCCATCTGCTTCTCTATTGGAGATATCACGAAGACGGCTCAATCTACCACGGGGGTGCCTCTTATCCAGATATTCTATGACTCCACGCAGTCTGTAGTTGGCGCTTGTTTTCTATCTTCGTTGATCGTTGTCATTGTTTTGGTTTGCGCCAATGCATTAATCGCCGAGGGTTCAAGAAGTTTATATGCCTTCGCTCGCGATCATGGTCTACCTTTCTCAAAAGTGTTCGCGAAAGTCGAGCCAAAGCGTCAAGTCCCCGTATACGCCATTCTCCTCGCTTGTGGAGTACAAATGGCACTGAACTCGATCTATTTCGGCACTGTGACGGGATTTAACACCGTGATATCCATAGCTACAGAAGGCTTCTGTGAGACAAATTTCATCCTCCACCCGGATTCACTTACTTATACAATTTGCAGATCTTTCGTACGCCATGCCTCTGCTCGTCCGTATTCTAGCTCGCTTCACCGGCCACGCCAAAGTCCTGCCGGGCCCTTACACGTTGGGGAAATGGGGGGTGGTTCTTAATATCATCGGTTTCATCTTCCTCCTATTTACGTCAATCACCTTCAACTTCCCGACCCTCAATCCAGTAAATAAGGATGATATGAACTATACGAGCGCGGCCATTGGCGTCATCGCGTTTATAAGTGCAGTCACCTGGATCACAACGGGTCGGAAACACTTCACAGGGCCGCAGACAGGGATAGCGAATGTGAATATAGTGGAAGCTCGGCCTATGGAATATGGCGGTGGCAATGAGCAAGGCAGGCCAACACAGCATATAAAGGAAGAAATATAAATCGACATTTGGACATACTGTTCCTTACTTTTGTATAAGTATCCTCTCTTAAATGTGGACTAGATCTCAGATCTTTACGTGTAAAAATTGATGTCTAGCGGCTGGAGATGGAAGTAGGCGGAAGAATCATAACATACTGACATTTGCTAACATCAGTGTTGGCTATTGGCTGACATGGCGAAGTGGAAGATTGACAATTTCTGGCTTGGGCGCTGTTCTTGTATTGCGACTCCCCACATGGATAGATTCTCCATGATCCTTTGCACATAGCATATACACTTTGCCAGGCTACCTCATGCTGCGAATAGAAACCCACAGACTTTTTCCATGTACTTGTTTTCTCTCCATTTCAACCGTTGGAGAACATCTACTCATTTTCGAGTCCCAATGCTAGTCAGGCAAGACAGGAGTCCGCTTCTCGAATCGCACCGCTTCTTCCAATGCTCAACTCTGGTACTCAGCTGTCACTGTAATGACAGAGGCACTGGACCACACGCATTTCTGTATGATCGGTGATCTTGGTTTTGCATCGAATGGAGCAAGAGTATTCGTCCAGTATCTCGATATGAGAAAGCGCTACCCAGTACCTCCGTAAGGTCAACGACATCTTTCAAAGTCTTCGCCACCTTAAATATCAATATGCATTTGAATATTCGATATCTGGCCTTGGTTATATCATGATATGTACATACGGATAGCCAGAGTCTTAGAGATGACCGACTTTATTCGCCGAGTCACGTGCAAGTGTAGACATCCATGCGGCAATCTCGTTGCTATCCGCCCAACACGCAGGGATGTGTCGGCCGGGTATCTCCATCTCCCCACATTCTTGCTCGTGGGCTCTGACGATGAAAAGATTATTGAAGACCCAACAAGAAAATTCTTGATAATACTGAGAAACACCGACGTGCATATGCAATCCCCAATCTGACACTTTTCGGTGAGCGACGGATACGGAATATTCTAGAGTATGTAGCACTCCGTACCCGGTATTTTATCTATGCCAGGATCATCCGCTAGTGTCTTATCGCGACTCAACAGCTTCGGAAGCTGTGTTGAAGCTTTTCTAGCTGACCGTCCCCAGAGCATAACACTCGCAACCACACCTACCTTACCTCATTACGCTCATCTTCCTTCATAACCACATCGAACCTCATTCTCCTATCAGTACTTACTCCTACGAGCAAGTACTACCAGGGAACATATCGTTGCTGAGCCTTATCCGAACGGACGGAATAAGTTCCTCCTCAGCACATTCGCTCCGCTTAGCTGTCGCCCATATACTGCTCGGAATCGAGCGTAACGATTCTCAAGATGGCTCGCTCGCAGCCAAATGGGACGCCGCAAGTTAATGGCACTGCCCATCAAACGAATGGCCCAGTAAAGATTATTAGTTCCTACGCAGCAAAACATAAGCTCCCTGCTCATTTCATAGGCGGTAATCACCTTGCAGCTGCCCCAGCAGGGTCCGTCAAAGACTTTATTGCTAGCAATGATGGTCACACAGTCATTACTTCGGTGAGTTTACGGAAAACAGAAGAAAGTCGAGCTTCATTAACCGACGCTTCGGAATAGGTCCTTATCGCCAATAATGGAATTGCAGCAGTCAAAGAAATTAGATCAGTACGGAAATGGGCCTATGACACATTTCTAGACGAGCGAGCGATCCAGTTTACGGTGATGGCGACACCGGAGGATTTGAAGGCCAACGCCGACTACATCCGAATGGCAGATCAGTATGTCGAGGTATGTGCATCTAATTGCAGCTCCTCGATTTGGCCGTAGCCCTGTAGAACGTGGGCGGTAGCGCTCAAGGCTCGTTGCTGATTCTATGGCTCACAGGTCCCTGGAGGCACGAATAATAACAACTATGCCAACGTCGAGCTGATTGTGGACATTGCTGAGCGGATGAACGTACATGCGGTATGGGCAGGATGGTGCGTACCCTTTGGTGTCAAATATTGCTTGATTGCGGACTGCTAATACCAGTACAGGGGACATGCTTCAGAAAATCCGACATTGCCAGAATCATTGGCAGCGTCACCGAAGAAGATCATCTTCATAGGGCCTCCAGGCTCTGCAATGCGGTCCCTCGGTGACAAAATCTCCTCTACGATAGTCGCGCAACACGCCAAAGTTCCATGTATACCTTGGTCAGGTGAAGGGGTTGATCAAGTACGGCTTGATTCAGAGGGCATTGTAACGGTTGATGACGATGTTTACGATAAGGGCTGTACACATTCTCCGAAAGAAGGTCTAGAAAAGGCCCGCCAGATTGGCTTTCCTGTAATGGTGAAAGCCTCAGAAGGTGGAGGAGGCAAGGGTATTCGAAAAGTCGAAGGCGAAGAAAACTTTGCATCTCTATACAATGCTGCTGCGAGCGAAGTGCCAGGATCCCCTATATTTATAATGAAGCTCGCCGGGAATGCGAGGCACTTGGAGGTCCAACTCTTGGCAGACGAATATGGCAACAATATTTCGCTTTTTGGTAGAGATTGCTCTGTCCAGCGGAGGCATCAGAAGATTATCGAAGAAGCGCCCGTTACGATCGCAAAGCCTGCAACATTTGCGGCGATGGAGAAAGCTGCGGTTCGGCTGGGAAGACTCGTCGGTTACGTCTCGGCTGGGACAGTGGAGTATCTCTACTCTCACGCAGAGGACAAATTCTATTTTCTTGAGTTGAATCCCAGATTACAGGTTGAGCATCCCACAACGGAGATGGTCAGCGGCGTCAACTTGCCTGCAGCCCAACTGCAGATTGCCATGGGAATACCGCTCCATCGCATTAAAGACATTCGTATCCTGTATGGTGCAGACCCATCTTCATCTTCCGAGATTGACTTCAACTTTGACAAGGAAGACAGCATTCAGTCTCAGCGGCGACCAACACCCAAAGGACACACTACAGCATGTCGTATCACTTCCGAAGACCCAGGGGAAGGATTCAAACCTTCGAGTGGAATGATGCACGAATTGAATTTCCGAAGTAGCTCCAACGTTTGGGGATATTTCTCTGTCGGAACGCAAGGAGGCATCCACAGCTTCTCGGACAGCCAGTTCGGCCATATTTTCGCTTATGGCGAAAATCGCTCTGCGTCCCGGAAACACATGGTTGTGGCATTGAAAGAGCTAAGCATTCGTGGCGACTTCCGTACGACGGTTGAATATCTCATCAGGCTGCTTGAGACACCTGCTTTTGAAAACAATACAATCACAACTGGGTGGCTTGATGAATTGATCTCGAATAGGTTGACTGCGGAAAGGCCAGACCCCATGTTAGCCGTGGTATGCGGTGCCGTGACCAAGGCCCACGTCGCCAGCGAAGGTTGCATAAACGAGTACAGAGCAAGTCTGGAAAAGGGTCAGGTACCTTCGAAGGATGTACTTAAGACTGTTTTTCCAGTCGACTTCATCTATGAAGGCGTGAGGTATAAATTTACCGCCACCCGTTCTAGTCTAGACAGCTACCATTTATTTATCAACGGGTCAAAGTGTGCAGTCGGTGTACGAGCGCTCGCTGACGGCGGCCTTTTGCTCTTGCTGAGTGGACGGAGTCACAACGTCTACTGGAAAGAGGAAGTTGGCGCTACTCGCGTCAGCGTTGACAGCAAGACTTGCTTACTGGAACAAGAGAATGATCCGACTCAGCTACGCACCCCCAGCCCAGGGAAACTTGTCAAATTCACAGTTGAGAATGGGGAGCATGTTAAGGCTGGACAAACATTTGCCGAAGTCGAAGTGATGAAGATGTACATGCCCCTGATTACGCAGGAGGAAGGCATCGTCCAGCTCATCAAGCAGCCTGGAGCTACTCTAGAAGCGGGAGATATCCTGGGTATTCTCGCTTTAGACGACCCTTCAAGGGTAAAGCATGCACAGCCCTTTTCTGGACAGCTTCCTGCTCTTGGTCCACCGCAGGTCGTAGGTAACAAGCCGCCCCAGCGATTCGTATTACGGTACAGCATCTTGCAAAACATCCTCCAAGGTTTTGACAACCAAGTCATCATGGCTTCGACGCTAAACGAACTGATCGAAGTGCTCAGGGACCCTGAATTACCGTATGGCGAATGGAATGCTCAATTCTCTGCTCTACATGCCAGGATGCCCAACAAGCTTGACACAGCATTCACACAAATTGTCGAGAGATCAAGGACTAGGAAGACCGAATTTCCTGCGAAGCAGTTGATCAAGACTCTGTCGAGGTTCCTTGAGGAGAATGTAAGCCCTGCTGATGCTTCTGTGTTAAAATCTACTGTTGCCCCTCTCATCGAGGTGATGGAACGTTACACCGAAGGGTTGAAGGTTCATGAATTCCGAGTTTTCTGTGATCTGATCGACCAATACTATAACGTCGAGAAGCTTTTCTCAGGCCGCAATAATAGAGACGAAGACGTGATACTCAAACTACGAGATGAGAATAAAGACGATGTCTCGAGAGTCGTTCAAACAGTGCTCTCACACACTAGGATTGGAGCCAAGAACAATCTCATCCTTGCAATACTGGAGATGTACAGACCCAATCGACCAAACGCCGGCAACGTGGCCAAGTACTTCAGACCCTCGTTGCGAAAGCTTACGGAACTGGAATCAAGGCAAACTGCCAAGGCTACTCTCAAAGCCCGAGAAATCCTGATACAGTGCGCACTGCCATCTCTTGAGGAGCGTGAAGCGCAGATGGAACACATATTGCGGTCATCCGTAGTGGAATCGAGATACGGTGAGACTGGATGGGACCATCGAGAACCGGATCTTGATGTGCTTCGAGAGGTTGTAGATTCCAAATACACAGTCTTTGACGTTCTTCCAAAATTCTTTGGTCATTCGGATCCGTGGGTGTCATTAGCAGCCCTTGAGGTCTACATACGTCGTGCCTACCGAGCATACTCTCTCAAAGGTATTGAGTACCACAATGATTACGAACCGCCCTATATTGTTTCTTGGGACTTCTTACTTCGCAAGGTTGGCCAATCGGAATTTGGTATGCCTGTTACATCTTCCTATCCCTCCACACCCGCCACTCCCACAGCAGAAGGCGACCCTTTTAAACGTATCAGCTCCATCAGCGACATGTCCTACTTAATCCGTAGGGGCGTCGATGAACCTATGCGCAAAGGTGTGATTGTACCAGTGCAATACCTTGATGAAGCCGAAGAGTACCTTATGCGAGCTCTGGAAACATTCCCTCTGGCCGATCCAAAGAAAGATTCCCAGAATGGGACGATGCCTGAGCTTACATCTACTCAGAAGCGTAGGATGCCATCTCCCAAACGTGAACCGCAGGAGGAACTCACTGGTGTTTGTAACGTTGCCATCCGAGACGCCGAGTCTTTTGACGACACCGAGATCCTGGATAGGATCACGGGAATTGTCAATGAGTACAAAGAAGAGCTTCTTGCTCGTAGAGTACGAAGACTTACATTTATCTGTGGGCACAAAGATGGTACCTATCCAGGTTACTTTACCTTCCGAGGGCCAACATATCAGGAGGACGACAGTATTCGTCACATCGAGCCTGCTCTTGCTTTCCAGCTTGAACTTGGCAGATTATCAAAATTCCGTATCAAGCCCGTCTTTACGGAAAATAGGAACATCCATATCTACGAAGCATTTGGCAAAGGTTCGGATAGCGACAAGGCGATCGACAAGAGATACTTTACTCGTGCAGTTGTGCGGCCTGGTCGCTTACGCGATGAAATTCCTACTGTCGAGTACCTAACTTCAGAAGCTGATAGACTCATGAATGACATCCTGGATGCTATGGAGATTATAGGCAACAACAACTCGGACTTGAATCATATTTTCATCAATTTCTCTCCTGTCTTTCCACTACAGCCCCAAGAGGTCGAAGAGGCCCTTGCAGGCTTCCTGGACCGTTTCGGGCGACGAGCGTGGAGGTTGCGGGTAACGGGCGCAGAGATTCGTATTATATGTACAGAGCCTGGCACAGGCTTACCCTACCCTTTGCGTGTTGTCATTACCAATACTTCAGGTTTCGTCATTCAAGTCGAAATGTACGCGGAAAAGAAGTCTGAGAAGGGCGGCGAATGGCTGTTCCATAGTATTGGCGGCACCACAAGGATCGGAGCTATGCACTTGAGACCTGTGTCAACGCCCTACCCGACCAAGGAATGGTTACAACCAAAGAGATACAAAGCACATCTAATGGGTACTCAGTTTGTCTATGATTTCCCTGAATTATTCCGGCAAGCCTTCCAAAATGCATGGACGAAAGTTGTTGCGAAACACTCATCTCTGGCATCCAAGCAACCGCCAACTGGCGAATGCATGGACTACAGTGAGTTGGTGCTTGACGAACATGATGAATTGGCGGAAGTCTCTCGTGAGCCTGGGACTAACACACATGGTATGGTTGGGTGGATTGTCACAGCTAAGACTCCTGAGTATCCGAAAGGAAGGAGGTTTATCATTGTCGCAAACGATATCACCTTCAAGATTGGCTCCTTCGGCCCTACTGAAGATAAGTTCTTCTTCAAATGCACAGAACTCGCCCGTAGGTTAGGTATTCCCAGGATATACCTATCAGCAAACTCAGGTGCTCGCATTGGTATGGCTGAAGATATTATACCCCACTTCTCTGCTGCTTGGAACGACCCTACGAAGCCGGAAGCCGGTTTCAAATATCTGTATCTCACAAAAGAGAAGAAGGAGAGGTTCGAAGGTGGGAAAGCAAAAGACGTCATGACCGAGCAAATCGTGGATGATGGCGAGGAGAGGCACAAGATAGTCAGCATCATTGGTGCCGAGGACGGATTGGGTGTCGAATGTCTCAAGGGATCCGGTCTTATTGCTGGCGCCACTTCGAAAGCGTACGAGGATATCTTTACGATCACTTTGGTTACTTGTCGATCAGTTGGTAAGTACCGCAATACATAACGTGCGATCCTTTAACTTATGTGGCATAGGTATTGGTGCATATCTCGTCCGTCTTGGTCAGAGAGCCATACAAATCGAAGGTCAACCAATCATTCTGACTGGTGCTGCTGCTATTAACAAACTCTTGGGACGTGAGGTATACACGTCAAATCTCCAGCTTGGGGGAACGCAGATTATGTACAGAAACGGTGTATCGCATATGACAGCCAACGACGATTTCGAAGGAGTGTCCAAGATTGTCGACTGGATGTCATTTGTCCCAGACAAGAAGAACAGCCCAATACCGATTGGTGTAAGCACGGATACATGGGACCGCACCATTACCTACTATCCTCCACCAAAACAAGCTTACGACGTCCGATGGCTCGTTGCAGGCAAGGAGGATGAGGAGGGTTTCCTTTCTGGTTTGTTCGATAAGGACTCCTTCCAAGAATCACTCGGTGGATGGGCCAGGACTGTCGTGGTTGGGCGTGCTCGTTTGGGAGGAATTCCTATCGGTGTCATTGCTGTTGAAACACGCTCGGTCGAGAACGTAACACCAGCAGATCCTGCCAATCCGGACTCAATAGAGACAATCACCAACGAGGCTGGTGGAGTTTGGTACCCTAATTCTGCTTTCAAAACAGCTCAGGCTATCAACGATTTCAACAATGGAGAGCAGCTACCGTTGATGATTCTGGCCAACTGGCGAGGGTTTTCAGGAGGCCAGCGTGATATGTACAATGAAGTGCTCAAGTACGGATCGTACATTGTCGACGCCCTTGTGAAATATGAGCAGCCTGTGTTTGTGTACATTCCACCATTCGGCGAGCTTCGTGGTGGATCATGGGTAATTCTTATAGCGCTATTTGAAAACAATGGTGTTTGCTAACAATTTCTAGGTCGTTGTGGACCCTACAATCAATCCAGATCGCATGGAGATGTACGCCGATGAAGATGCTCGTGGTGGCGTTCTTGAACCAGAGGGCATAGTGAATATCAAGTACCGTCGTGACAAGCAGCTCGAGACAATGGCTCGCCTCGACCCCACTTACGCCGAGCTGAAGCGCCAGATAGCCGACAAGTCCTTGCCACAAGACAAACAGAGCGACATAAAGGTGAAGATGACTGAGCGAGAACAACTCTTATTGCCTGTCTACTTGCAGATCGCGCTTCAATTCGCCGACCTCCATGACCGTTCAGGTAGGATGAAAGCAAAGAATACCATCCGCCAGCCACTTCAGTGGAAGAATGCCCGTCGTTTCTTCTACTGGCGCCTTCGCCGCCGTCTCAACGAGGAGTCCATCCTGAAGAAAATGGCTGCGACTTCCGTGAAGGGTCCGATATCTCGAGCAACCAGCTTGGGAAACCTGAGTGCGTGGACAGGTCTCGACAATTTCGACAACAATGATCGCGCTGTGGCAATGTGGTATGAAGAGAACAAAAAGGTCGTACATACCAAGGTAGAAGCTTTGAGGTCAGAAGGGGTCGCTTTTGATATTGCAGCCCTCTTGAGGAGCAACAAGGAGGGAGGGCTCAAGGGGATCAAGCAAGTTTTGGAGATGTTACCTGTGGAAGAGAGAGAAGAGACTTTGAGGTATTTGACAGGAGCGTGAAGGGGTGTAATATTATTAAGAACGCAGTGGGTGCTCATTTTGTGCATAACAGCGTATGCACAGAAGCCTGTACATCCTGATTTTCCTCATTCCATATCTCAATAGAAGGCATTGTGCAAATGAAGATTTCAGGAGTTTTTACTTGGGAGAAAGCGCCAATATTAATCGAGCTATGGGCCCTTTTGACTATTGTCGTGGCCCCATAATCCACTCCTTTTCGTGTTTGTGCTCAGCTACTCGATAGGTAGGCGATCCTAGACTGTGACCTGACTTTGCCCATGACCACCCTTCAACCACGAAATTTGTGCGTGTGACAATACCTTGTCACACCTACCAACTCTCTTCTCTCATCTTCAAATCCTATTCCTATAATGACATGAACATGATCATACGCTCGTAACAGATATTCCGCCCCAAACCCGCTACATATACCTCGTCCAAGACACCGAGAGCTGCAGAAACCTGCATCACGAACACTTATCTCCCTCCTCAACCCTCTTCAACCCTCCTTTACTCAAACAAACTCGAGCCCTACAAACATCAACCAACATGCATACCATCCTCCTCTTCCTCTTCCGCATGCTAATTTTCTATACCGGCCTTACCTCCGCCCTCTTCTCCCTCTCAAACCTCGGCTACCAACCCGCATCCTTCTACGCCCGCTGCTTAACCTCCTACGCCGCCCTCCTCCTATGTGCCTCCTACGGCGTCGTCGTCTCTATCCTCCTGCGTCTCGTTGGCCGCCATCGTTTAGCTCAGTATCTTGTTGCTCGGGCTTTTAAATATGCCATGCTTGTTGCTACCGGCGTACGCTTTGAGATTGTGGAGGGCGAGCAATACCTGAGCACAAGACCATGTGTTATCATTGGCAACCATCAATCTGAGCTTGACGTCCTCGTCCTCGGCACAGTATTCCCACCTTATTGTTCCGTGACTGCAAAATCAAGCCTAAAAAAAATCCCCTTCCTCGGCTGGTTCATGGCCCTCTCCGGCACCGTCTTTATTGACCGCGCGGACAAGGTGGGAGCGATCAAGGCGTTTGAAGGCGCCGCGGAAGAAATGAACAGACATAGACAATGTGTGTTCATCTTCCCAGAAGGCACGAGGAGTTATGCCAGGGGACCCGAGTTGGGAGCATTCAAGAAGGGGGCGTTTCATTTGGCGGTCAAGGCGGGTGTGGATATCGTACCAGTAGTATGTGGGAATTATTCTGGGGTATTGGATATAGGGCAAAGGAGGTTTAGGGGCGGCAGGATACCCTTGAAAAGTACGTATCAAACCTGGTCTACAGGAGCTATGTAGTATATTGATCCGATTCGTGTGCTAATGAACCCCACAGTCCTCCCTCCAATCCCCACCAAGTGCCTCATCTCCGCCGACGTCGAGGAACTCACACGCACAACACGAGATAAAATGCTGGCGGAACTAATCAGCTTGACGGAAAGTCCTCCAGGACAAAAAGCCGCAAAGCCCCTTGCATCCAGCGAGGAGGAACTTTCGGTAAGGAGGGCGACTGGGGTGCACGTATAGCAGTGAGTGGTAACATAGGATGGGAGGTAGGGACAGGCGGCGACGATGGGTGTGGAGAGACACTTGAAGAGCGGTACGAAAAGGACCCGCAGCCTTGGAGGTTTTGGAGAGGAGACTGAAGATTGCTAGAGCTCGCGTAAAAACCCCTGTACACGACGATTGGGTATAGCGATCATGCTCGCACGGTTTGGATGGAACAACATGGAGAGAAGAAAAGACGCAAGATGAGAATGATACCCAAGCTGAGTTCATGCGGAGGAGGATGGGTGAGGTATAGAAAAGTATATAGGTGTGTCCATAGACCATGAATGGAGCTAGACATTGCATAGCCAAGTTTCTAGAATTGCTGAAGGTCGTAGGGACGAATGGGCAAAATCTCTTTTTCCCTTCCCTCCCCATCCTCATATCTCATCCTCGTCTTACTCATTCCATGCATCGTCCGCGAAACACAATAGCTGTGGCGAAAACAAAACAGCGTGGTAGAAGTAGTGCGGACAGTAGTGGCAAGGGGTAAGGATGGGGATGGGTCGCTACGAATGGGGGAGTGGAAGTGGGAGTGGGAGACTGGGCCCGCAGGATGCTGATATGGGTGAATACTAAACATGACAATTAGGCACATTCTACACAAGCCTCGGAGCAGGAGATGGGATGTGGTAGGACCGTTACCGAGTCCTTGGACTGGCGACAAAGGATCGAAAGGACCTTGAAGAAATGAATTGGCAGTGTAAACGGAACAGGATGATGCCAATCAATACTTTTGAGATGAGCAGCAATTCATGAAGCCTGGTTACCATGCAGCACTAACATCTTCATGGCCCTTTCACGGAGGGTAACAGTGACACAACTCGTAAAGCGAGGTGTATTGTGTTCTTCGAAAGATAGTTACATTGTTGTGTTTTGCTGATGGTAAGGTACTGTATGAGTATCACAGTGTTCTGGGTTAGCTTATCCTCAGCCCCCACTAAGCTCGTTAAGCGAGGGACGGGCTTACCTATGTAGTATAAATAATAAGGATCTGCTTTCAGGGTAAAACTGAGGTTTAGGCAATTTCACCCGATCGCGCTAGTCATTCTAGTCGATCTTGACATCCAGCTTACCGAGCCTCCTAGAGCTAGCTACTTGAGGCTGACTTCGTTTTGCTTCTTCTCACAAAAACTCTTCACAAGGACAACCCCAGGTGCACATGGTAAGAAGGCCTGGTAGGACGACACCTCTGAAATGGGGTGGTGCTACGTACGGCGTACGGTAGCATCCGTCTGGTGGCTCAATGCTTTAGTGCTTACGGTGGCACTACTATGTATGCACAGTCCCGCATGTGTACGAGTTGGAGCTGAATGATAAGGTATTAAAAGAATCTGCCTGTCCCCAACGCGTCCGGTGGCGTTGGTCAATCCCTTTGGCGCAGCCTATCAAAAATGCTTATGATTCTTGTTTACCGCATTGCACATACGTTGGAATTCTAAGGTACTGCCTCTCACAACAGGTGTCGAAAGGCGGGAAATAATCTCTCTTCCTTCGTTCTCTCTTCTCTTTCCGCAATCTTGACACCTTCAATTCAAGGCTGCATTCGGACAAAAATCATATGAAAATGTTCTTCATCGCAAGCCTACTTTGTCTTGCTGTTTCATCCCAATTGGGATATTCGCAAACGGTCACGAGCGAGATTGCACCATCTGCGACAAGCTCAGCAAATTCGTCTTCCACCAGCACAATCCAGGTGCATACGGTGTCTGTAGGAAAGGTAAAGGGGATATTCTCTTCCTACATTTTGGCAGCGCATCAGCATGATTAGTACTGAAATACAATGGCATCAGGCAGTCAACCAATTTGATCCGAGCACTATCGAAGCTGCTGTCGGCGACATCATTCGTAAGAATGGTCCCACATGGACTTATTTGATTAAGTAGTACCTAACCTCGAAAAGAATTCCAATTCTTCCCACCAAATCACTCGGTTGCTCGCGCCGAGTATCAAATACCATGCCTCCCATACGAAGACACTGGAGCGAACAAGGTCGGCTTCTGGTCCGGCTTCTTTCCGGTAAACACAATTCTCAGCAATGTAAGTGTGAGCGTCTAGTATTGAGCGATATAAATTTACTCATTCGGAATCCGTAGCCACCAGCGTGGAACCTGACGGTCAATGATACAAGTCCGGTGTTTTTCTATTGCGCGGCTCCGGGGTCATGTCAAAATTTCGGCATGGTTGGGGTCATAAATCCCGTAAGCAGTGACTACTGTGGGTTACAGGTTCATCACTAACATACCTAGAACGCCACCTTCACCTTTGCCACGCAAGCCCAGAAGGCCAAGCAAGCCCCGTATATGGTTGCTCCAGGGGAAAGTCTCCCATCGGCGGAAGTGTCAAGCTCGATGCCTTCAAGTACACTCTCGCCTAGCTCAACAGCCCCTACCGCAGCCACAACATCTCAAAGTGCGGTACCCGATCATGGGAGCAAGCTTTCATCGGGTGCCATTGCAGGTATCGTGATTGGTGCTGTCGTCATTCTAGGGCTGATTGGCACTCTTCTCTACTTTTTCGGCCGTCACAGGACCATGATCCAGTTTCTAAAGCGCGACCATCACCAACAGCCTCCCGGATCAGATATGATGGCAGCTCACCACAGCCCTTTCTCACCACAAACTTCATCCATGCCATACAGTCCCGGCGACGCGAGATTCGGAGATTTCGGTGGACAAGCTGCTCCACCGTACCCGAAAAACCCCGAACAATCTGAGGTGGCTGAATTATCCTCCCCGCCATTGGAGAGCTACAGGCCTGCAAGCCCGTACAGCGATATTACTGCCTATGATGGTTCTCATCGGTACAATTCTCCGCCCCCGCCAAACAATCTTATGGATAGCCTGGACACAAAAACGTAAGTCTCATAATGTACTCATGAGCGACTCTACTCTGTCTTCTACTGACATACATTCAAGCCCACAGCCAGTAGCTGAGCTGCAGAGCCAGTACCACCTGGCGAAGTAGACAGCTTGTTATGATTCCGGATATTTTGCAGGCGTTACGGTGAAGGAAATTGGCCACGGATTGTTTAAGCACTTTTGCAAGGATTTTCTGGATGCAATTTTCTCGTCGCCTTATCGGAGCCCGTTGTAACTTCTAATCTGGTCTATACGAAATTCCGTTTGCGACTGCATCCTTGAAAGAATGCTGTTGGAAAAGCACAGACCTTGACATGCATGAAATACCCGAGGGGGTTAATTGCCAGAGTGGCGGAAAGGAAATGCAGGAAGCCGACAGCAAACATTTGGAAAGCTTCCGGCACTGCACTCATCCACCTACGGATTCTGAAAGTGGCTCTTCTGTCCCAAGCACAAGTCGCACAACGTTTGGTATCTGACTTGAGACAAGTCGACTCTGAAAACGAAGCAATCACGAGATATGTTGCTCATAAGCGTAGCCTTCGAGCGAGGTGTACAACCTCAGTCATCGCTTAACGTACTTTAAGAACACTAATGTAGAAACACGAACTTCAGCCTCAGCGAATTGCAAAACCAACAAGTGCCTCCAATGCGAGCACAAACCCAAACAGACCGGCTGTGCTACCTCCTGTCTCTCCTGAATTGCCATCTCAATCTACCTCGATATTGCTTTGTTGCTGCAGGATTGATCATGGACCTGGAGAAGTGGAGATACCGTCTTAGGGGAAGTATCGTGTGGCGACTTGGCATGACTGCCTAAAGTCGTTCGAAATGTATCACCATCGGACAGACAACCTCACCCCAAGCAGGAGCCGGTCGCAAAGTCAACTTGACATTACCTTGATGGAATCCCCTTGACCAGCCCTGTATAGCCATATTCAGACTTTTGATGGAGTCAATGAAAGGAACAGTAGAATATGCCTGTGCGCAAAACAAAAACATCCTCGAGTTTTACTCTACAGGTAAAATCGACCAACCTGTTGTTGCTGGTTCACCATACCAATGAAAAGGTTCTGGATATCCTCAACCCATCCATTCTGTTCATTTGATAGATGACCGCCAACAAACCCATGCTTAGTGCTTCATACAGGACGACAGAAGTGACTTTGTCCACTGAAGGACTGAAACACCCACCCCCAGGCTTCATCAAAGATCAAAGCTTCAAGTCCCTCCGAGAATAGCAGAATGGCCAGGTCCACACATCAACTCCGTATATTTAACTTAGGCTAAGACACGATCGTACAAAAGCCTCGGATCCATCCCCAGAGCTGTATGCTCCAAGTAGCAGCCATGACGTTCCTATTCTACAGATCCTGTCTTTACTGCCTAATCTTCAAAGGCCATGATTAACCTACCATAGCACAAGTATACATATTCCACAAGTTCACTTTCAGAATCCGAAAAAATAAAATCCATCCACCGTCTCAACACATCCCTTCCCCATCATTTACATAGCCTCTCCCGGTCTCCCCCCACCTACCTTAACCACCAGCAAGTCCTCTCTCTAACAATCACACCTCCAACCCCTACCTAGCCCCCCCCCCCCCCCTCCCACCCATCCTCCCTCCGTTTCTTCCGCCACCGCACCGCACCGCACATCTTTCCGGAAAAATCCAATCTCGTTTGTCTGTCTGTTTGTTACATACCTTACAACGAGATAACCAAACCCGTCCATCATTCAGATTAGCGGGGAACACGAGTTTTTGATCTCTTTAATGGGGGGGGGAGGGTTAAGGGGGGGGGCGGGGAAAAGGGGGGCAGGAGTTTGAAAAGTTGAGGAATTTGCGTGGGGATACGGGAGACTGTGGCGGTGGATGAATGGGCGGGCAGGCGTGTGTGTGTGTGTGGGGGGTGGCGACGGTGGCATTTGAAAAAGTGGAGTTGAGGAAGAGAGGATGGAGAGGATTTTGGTGTTTTGGAAGAGGGAGGGAGGTTGTTTGATGGATGCGTGCATAGCAAAACTTCCTCTTCGGATCTGAAAAGCTTTTCCGTTGGGGGGCTGTGAGTTATTGGGAGGAGCCCAATCTGGACTTTCGTCACGTGATGATTCAGGTAGAGTAAGGCTTAGTGCGATCCTGGCGCACATCTTTTCCGATCGCGAAACCCGCTCGGTTTTCCTGTGATCAAGCAACCCACGGCGCGAAAACAAGCGCGAAGTATGATCTCAGAATAGTTGTGATTAAAGCTTTGGTTATGATGGGCTCACATCTCACGAATCCATAAAACCTCTGGTTCCGGCCATCACAGTGCGCCTCTCCCGATGCCGCCCGCACCCAGATGCGCGAGGGACCCCTCGATGCTCAACCACCAAATCTCCTTCCTTCACTCCTCCCCTTCCCTCTTCCTCCTCCTCACCGCTTTCTTCTTTTTGCCTGCCTCCCCACCACCACCCTCCTCGCTATCGGCCGCCTCCTCTTTCACTTTCGGTGCCGGCGCATCCGGCACCTTGCTGATAATCTCCGCCAAAAAATCCAGCTGTTCGTCTTTCTGCACGGCGGCTTTTAGGTGCGCGGCCGTGACGCGTTTCGAGGATTTGGCTTTGGCTTCGTTGGCGGCTTTGGTAACGACGGAGATCATGAAGAGTTCGAGGGCTTTGGCTGTTGTGGCGAGGGGGGGGTTGTTCTGTTAGCTTGCTGATCTCTGACATGGGCAGCAAAAGGGCAATTTATTTCGAGTCTTTGGGAAGTGGCAACTTACAAACTGCGGTTGGCGTCACTTGTGCGACTTTGCCCACGTCTTCGTCGGCTTGCATGATACGCTTGATCCTCGCGACGGGGAATTTCGTCTTTACTTCGATTCCTTCTTCCACTCCCGGCGCCAATTTTCCTCCAGCGCCATAATCTTCCTGTTCGAGCTTCGCTTTCTTTGATCTCCTTCCTTTGCCCGTTGATGGGCCAGTTCCAGGCGCCCAATTCCCGTCATTGTGTTCACTTTTTGTTTGTCCGTTTTTGGCGGGCATTGCGCTCGGTGACTCTTGGTAAGAGGGTTGTTGTGGTATTTGATTGTCGAATTGCGGATATTCGTATGGGCTTGGTTGTTGTTGTAGGAGGTATTGTTGTTGTTGGTAAGGTGACTCTTGGTGGTGCGGGTAGTATGAGGGGGGTGTTTGTTGTTCTGGGACCGCGTATGAGGAATGGTATGCTGATAGGTCTGGTGATTGGGGTGCGTAGGTGCTGTCGGGTTCATCCATTGTGAATGTTCGACTCCGGAATAACGGTAGGTCGTGTAAGCGAGCTAATAAGCGGTGTGCATGAACCTCCAAGCTTGTGAATGGCCTGTCTGTAAAACCCAACGATAATCACCTCAATATCAAATGCTCAAACCCTAACCGAGGAAAGTACCTGGATTTATGCAAATGAAAAGTAAAGGTACCTTACTGTAGGTACCTTAGTTGGGGCGAGGGTGTTTGCATATAATTATGAAAACTCAAACCCGCTTTAGCAGGATTTCCGAGCGGGGGACGCAGTCGGTTTTATCCTCCTCACTCCTTTTTTCTGATTGTTGTGACTCGCCCCACTGTCGCGTAATCATCTTTTAGCGCGCTAAGAAGGAAGAAACGATGCCGATCACTGTGACTCCCTTTCTATCAACACACACACACACACACACACACATAACTGTTGAATGATGATAGCACAGGCGCTTGATGACTGTGTCGACACGATAGAGGTGGTTCTACTACACAGGAGCGAGATCGCTGTGATTGAAGCCTCGAGGTTCTTTTTGGGCGTCTCTGATGGTTTTGATGGGGCGTCGAGCGGCTGTAGTGGGATTGCTGATGTTGGGTCTACGATGCGGTCGATGATGGTTGAATTACTTGATCTAATCTGACAACGGTTGTGTTCTGTCAAGTAAGGCATGATATTGTGGTATTTGGGGCCGTTACGTGGCTGCGAACCTGTTCCTTGTGTTCTCTCTATTACTACTTAATGGGAAAGAGCGTTGTACAGATCGAAGAAAAGACAGATGGAACGCCCTTCATTGTTTTTTCCTGCGGTACTTAGGTTTGCAGATTGACCCATTTCACGAGCCTCCAACGCAGTCGACTATGTTTGCGTGGACTTGATCTAAGCTGCGGACGAATCGTCCCTACCTCTGGCGGCGAGGCCTCAGGTCATACTTGCTAGTCTGTTGCTGGTCTGGAACTGCGGTCCTCCGTTGTTTGTCTCGTTTCAGTACTTCATCTGAAAGGCCCGCCTCGCCATTCTGATATTTCCAAGAGACCTTGTTCCAGTCGATTGGCCCTTCATCAAAGTAAGGGTTGCCATCTTCATCGAAGATGTTGTCTTCGGGGGCGTAACCGCTCCGACTGTTGCCAAAAGGCGCAGTATCGGTCTTCGAGGATGGTTCCTAAAAGTGGTCAGTATCTAGGCCACGGTTCATCCTGTTCCTGCCGAGGCGTACCTTAGACTTGTTTCCTTGAGTCTCATACCGAGTGCCCTGGCGCATGCTGTCCGTACCTTGCTCTGTTTCGCCATTGTGCGTTTGTCCTTTGTCTCCTCCAGCTCCTTCCATCTCCAAAAGCACTGAAGTCAGACGTGGAATGCGTTTTCTGACTATTTCGCGGATCATTATTCGGTAGTCAATATCGCTCGACAGTGGTAAAGCGGGTTTCTTGAACTCCGGTGTTGATCCCACTACGAAACGGTAAGTCCAAAATGTCGGTTCATTGAATGTCTCCCCTGTTGGTTCGAAGAGGGCCGCTTTCTCCGTTTGCAATAGGCCCTTGAGTAGGCTGTATACCTCCGTAACCGAGGCATCAAGCGGTAAGTTGACTTGAACGGTGTGTTTGGCGAGTGGTTTTAGGGATACGTAACCTACCACGCTGTCTGTCGGTGGATCTGGTATGGGTTGTTCAAGCACTTGCAAAAGATCAATCTTTCGACGAAGGTTCAGAGGTCTACCGAGTCGTTTCGTCTCTTCTGGGCTGCTGCTCAATGCGAGGATTCGTCGACTGACCTCAATATTTACACTTTCTAGTAAAGGTTCGTTAACTCCTAGTACCTCCGCCCGCTGTTTCACGCGGCTGACATCGGCATGCATCTGCTCCATAGCAGAAACAACATCGTTATCACTGGCGTAAGGACTGGCAAACGAATCGACGGACATATCTTTGAAGAAGTCTGATGTCGGGAATCTACCTTGCGAAAGCCCGAAACGTCCTAGTCGGACATTCTGCTCCTTCACCCAGTCAATGGCTTCATCTACTGTCGGTATCTTCTTCCTCGCCTGTCTTTCCTGGTTGCGATCAACCGCAGGGGAGTTCTGTCTCACGGGCCTTGAGATAGGATCAAGGTCCGGCGAAGCTGCGCGAGGTTTTTGATACTGGCGAGCCACCTTCGTCAGCGGTGGCTCACTACCTGCAGTTTCTTGATGGTCGTTCTCCATGGTAGAAAGCTCGGATCTATCAAAAGTGAGATTCAGCAGACGCCAGTGAGCTTTGCCCAATTTAAGTCCGCGTGGGTAGAATCAAAATCTGTTTTAGCAGAAATAGTGTTACCGAAGCCGAGTACGTATCAATGGAGTCAAAAGTGCTCTGGTAGGATGAGTCTGCCAATGTAGCTTACGCTTTGACGGAGCTAAAAGTGCGGCGCTGACAGCATTCTGGTGGAACGATATGAGCTGTGTTGAAGCTACGAATGATGTTGTGTTGGCACTCTGAGATCCACAAAACACAAAAGATATACATTGAGTCGCAACACTACACCATTCGTTCTCAGTGCGAGATCATGTACAGACAGTGTCGAAGCAGTTTCTTTTCGATCCCCCCCATACATTCAGAAGGACTCCCACTTGTTGCACATCACTTTGGCCTTACTTTTCACATCCTGAATTGCCCCATCGCAACACTTATCCTCCAACCCTCCTCCGTCTTAGCTATTTCAACCGCCAGAAACAACGTTTAGGAGTTGTCAATTCAAGCAAAAACATCCTAAGTAGACATATAGACCATGAATCAAGCATAGGTCTCTGATTCCTTGCTTGCATTAAGTAGTCTCTATGAAAAAAACTCCGTTCTGCCGTGAAGAGAATATAGATACAAAGGGGCCCTATAAGACAGCTAAATGTAGGAGTGAAGAGGTTAATGGCCGACCCTGCGCCGAGAGGATTGCACCCAAAGTATGTACGACAAGATGCAGAAGACGCTAAGAGTCAAAGATGCCGGAATCGTGCCCCAGAAGGTCTTAAGCTGGTGTGTGAGAGGGAGGAGCCCCGTATCGTGTCTGGAGTGTGAGGATAGGAGGCGGCGTTCGTCCGAATTAGTTTAGAAAAGCGTCTTTCTTGCAACCTAAGAAACGCGAATGTCAGCTCAGATACCAAAAACATACCACAATTAGACAAGAACCCACCGTCCACGCCCCAGCCGCCCCCGCGACCAGCCCCCCCGAGATCAACATCGGCCTCAACCCCCTCGTACTCTTAAAAAGCATCCCGCTCAACGCCCCCGCCACCAGACTATTCGCCGCGTCATGCCTGCCCCGATAATGCCCAATCGTCGAATTAATCCCATTATACACCATCGCAATCACGCCGGCCGAGTTCCCCAAAAACGGGCCCCTCCTCGTAACGCTATTCAGCACGCTATTCAGCCGTAGCTTCGGCGGCGCCCCCGCCGGGCTCTTCCGCAGCCCCTCCATCATGCCCCACGTGCCCCCTAAAGTCAGCGCCGTGAGATACGTGACGCCGGTGCCGTAGCAGAGATCGTCGGACCAGCCGCGCGAGGGCAGGGCGGAGCGCGAGCCGGGCAGGTCGGAGAGGGCGGATTCTTCGAGGGTGAGGTAGTCGAGGGTTTGGGCGTTGAGGCCCGCGAGGGGGTGGAGCTGGGAGGGGTCCGGGAGGGAGGGGGTGGAGAGGAAGGAGGAGACGTCTTGGGCGGTTGTCGGGTCGAAGGGTTGGAAGGCGGTGGTTGTGGCTGGGTCGTGGAGGGTTTCGGAGGAGGAGGAGGCGGGGGGGTCGGTGGGGCGCCGTTTTCCGGTGAGGGTTTCCCAGATGGACATGGTGAGGTGGGGTTGGGTGGAAGAGGGAGTGGGGGTGGGTGGTGAGGGCTGCGACGGTGCTGTGTTGGGTGGATGTCGTACTTGATCGTAGAGAAGTACCAAAAATTATTGCGCTAATATCTGCGGACCCGGCTAGACCTTCCGCGTCTGCACCTTACAGTTCTGCTCTCGATTTCTTTCGATTTCTTGATCATCCTTCTAAAGGTATCGTTATTCTACTAAAAGACCTCCGGGGTATTGTTGTTACGACGTTCTCCCCAGGATGTATTCTACTCATCGAAGTCCCTTCTGGCGCTGATTCAGAGCGTACAGCTACTCAAAGCCTTGTATAGATGAATGCTCAGCACAAATCTCTGACTCTATACAAAATTTTGTATTCTTTAAACAAAATAACTGTCACCATCTAATGAAACAGCGGCTGGCAACGAGATTCACCTGTACGTGGTGCCGGCTACGAACCTTTTGATTCTATTCTGTTCCGAATAGAAGTCAGAAGAGCCAAGAGATCTCAATCCGACGCAGTTCGAACGATGTTAGGACGTTGCGTGACCAGGAAAGCCGCCGTGCAGAGTTTTCATCCACGCGACAACACCCCCCCCTAACAGCCACAATCGATCTACGAAGAAGATTAATGACATGTCGATGTCAGTAAGAGATGGGAAGATACTACTAGTAGAATAGTCGACCCAGGTGAAGAGTCTGGGAGTCGTGACTACAAGTGGTCGAAGGGATTTGCGACCCGTCGACTGCGTCGGTATTGAAACGTCTTCACCACATCGACAGTGCCGCCGAGTAATTGATGGAAAGATATCAGGTAGAATAGACGAACCAGGTGATGAGCCTTGAGTTTGTGACTACATGTGCCCGAAGGAGTAGTGACCCGTCGGTCACGCTGATATACTGGGGGGGCTTGAGCCCACCTTCTTTACTTGACGCCAAGTCATACATCTATCTACGTGGAAAATCGAGAGCGCATGAGGACGATCAGAACGCACCTCTACTATCGATCAGCTAAGCATCGAACGATTGCGACCGCACGCCTATACTAACAATCTATTCAACGTCTACGTGACACAAGCCAGATCAAGAGAAGGAAAGGGTTATTCAGTACAACCACACTCTACCTCTCCATCGTGCGCGCCTCTCTTCCACCACACATTTCTCTGCTCAATGAATGGCAATCATTGAGCAAGAGAACACAGTTTCTGCGTTACAACCACGAGCACCACGGGTGCAAAGGAACGTCTTTCGTCTTCGGATCGGGAATCGAACCGGAACATCGTTGTATAGAATACCGTCAATGAAGAGCAGGGCAAAGACGATGCGTTACAACAAACAGCACAGGCACTCGTAAGAGTTTACTCGAGCGTCACGCGCTGGATAGAAGCTATAGGTTCATTATTGGTAACACAGTGCCAATTTTATTGTTTCGACGGCGTGAAGTCGTTGTGTAGTCGGCGAGCGGTTTTCTCCCCCAGAGGGTTTTGTCCGTTCGATACACATAGCATAGTTTCCCCCATGGGTCGGGCCTAAACCGATGTCACAAGGGTGTATGAAATCAAATCAAATCAAATCAAATCAAATCAAATCTAATGAAACAGCAATATTACTAATTCGAGCGCCTCTAATATTTCAACCTGAGATCTCTTAAGTCGTCTATAGCGGGATAGAAGGTCTGTAATCAGCACCACGTACAGGTGGCACTTGTTGCTGACCAATATTAGCGGTTGTGAGAGATTCAATGACAGTCTAAACATCATCTACCATTGTACTGACATAGTATCGATGCATTCATCCGTGGGATGAAAGACAACGTTGCGTAATTCGTGCGTAGTAATTGGGCTTGCATCTGCTATTGCTAGTGATAGAAGAAGATGAAAGACAGTGAACACGCTAGAGTTACCTTTGAGAAACAGCAAGTGTTGTGATGGACAATAGGGATCATCCAGCAGATTGAGCCGCCGGGAGCTAATGCTGTTCAAATATAATAGAGAAAAATAACGATAATGGCAGGATACATCATCTCCATCCCAGTTATGTCTTGTTGACTTGAAATTTCGGGGCTTTTGAATTCATATCTGTCCTACACATCCCCTTCTTCTTTCTCTTCTTCTTCTTCTTCTTCTCCCCTGACCTAAAAGAAAACGAAGTAGTAGCCTTATGTCGCTAACAAGTTCCCAAGAACTTCTTCATAGACAGGCTAGGCACTGCTTTGTTGACATGCGAGCACCCTCCTTCCCTATCGTAAGCGTCCTCGCAAGCATTGGAACGGATCTTTCAGCACAGTGGTATTAGCATAAACCTCGCCGTGATTATACCAGCTTCTTCACTCGGGCATTGAATCGATCTTATTTCTGAGGAAAGAGCATGTTCACTCAGTTATGAGCTGGAATGGCACGTTGCTAGGCGGAAACAGCAGTCCCCAGTCCCTAGTGACGACGTCGAAGTGCCCTGTCTCCCCCAATTTGATAGACTTCAATGGCTCCAGGACGCCGGCTACGAGCTTGGCGTTTTCATTCCGCAACCGCGTGTCGATGAAGAACCGTGCCTCCTTGAGACTGTTGCGTAGGTTTCGAAGACTGCCCATCGAAGCGAGGCTACGACAACTTCGATTCCAGGCTGCCATATCGGAAGTTGCGCCAGTCTCAAGCTGTGGGAATCGGTAGAAATGCTTTTCTAGATGGAAGGTGACGAAGCGACGAGAATTTTAAATTGCCGAGAAGAATGAGGATCGATAGATTGTGAATATTGGCGTTGAATACATGACTGAGAGGGCTTCGATATAACTGCAGTGACGAGCCAATACGCTGTAGATTTGATACGTTGTGCTGCGATAGAGAATTGACTGGCATGGATGTGGGAATTCAAGTGACGCACATCAGCCTGGAGATTATACAATGCGCCAGTAATTGGGTCAATTGACTCGTCCAGGATAGTCATCCCCTCAAATCCATCAATAGCACGTCGATTTCCGTCCCAGACCTCACCTGTCTGCCACTGTAGACACCTCACGTGGGCTAGACGGTAACCCAAATCCACAATATATATCAGTGGAGGCCCGAATATATGTTGATAGATGACCACTCGGATTTCAATAGATAAGCGGCTGAGGAAAAACGACTGTTGCTGGGGATGGGGTTTCCCTATCTGCACAGATCTTCTCGTGGATGAGGCTTTGGATAGTGGATTGAGTCTTGAGAGCCATCTTTTCGAATATGAGAGCAGTGTCCGTAGGCCTGAACGGCCTACCATGGTGTCAGCCTTTTACTCTGTTGTAAAAGACACGGTGGATCATGTATCAACAGAACAGAACGGTGGTACAACAAGCGATCTTGTGAAAGCGCCCAACGTGTTCGGCCTGTTTATAGTGGATGCATAGCTTCTTCCTACACCCAACACAGACACCTAGAACAGTGCGGCAGGTTAGGATAAGAATAGTTTAATCAGAAAGATGTTCGTTTAAATAACTCAACATGTACGAAGGTAAAAGAGGAAGATTCGAACATGTTTTGAACAGGTGTCAGTCTTTCATAGTCGTTAAACAGCAGCAAATGCATTGTCTGGTACGGGAACTTCTTTTGCATCGATCTAAGAAAACAACAATTGGTGAGTGAGCTGGATAAATTGAAGAGAGTGAGCTGAATAGGTGAATGGGGCTGAAAGGCTGAGTGCAGGTCGGATCTATTCCGTACATACACAGTAAACAGATATCCTAGTAGGGCGCCCTATAAGGCTTAGTCCCCTTCACATCCTGGTGCCAGGAGTCAGTAAAATCTTGGCAGCGCCTTATGGACCTATGACTTTTGTCTCCCCTCGGTTGATGGTTTAAGGGATACAAGGATACAATGGCATGTGTTTCTACTCAAGATGGACCATAAGGACACAAACTCACACTCCGTGATCGAACGCAGAAAGAGCATCGCCGAGATGCAAGGCGATAATTCAGGTACTTTATCGGAAGCTAAAGTGCGACTGCTGAGCAAGAACCTTGCGAGTTTAAGATTGAAGAATGACGATGCAGTTGAAGACAAATTTCTAAGGTATAGAAAGATGCCATCCTCCAAAAAGGGTTTAACTTAGAGTATGAAAGGCAGGTGCAAGCGCTTATTCAGGCCTTGTTAACGACTCTAACGTCTAGCAAAACATCTTTGGGACATGGCGCCGCAACTTGCGATGCTCTTTGTGGGCTCCTCGAACTGTGCGAGGCCTCAGGTAATGGTCAGATTCGTGCTTTGGCCTTTGATTCGTCTATGTGGACTCAAGCTTTTGACGTCTATCTTACCAGGTCAGAAACCAACAAATCAAAGCCGATGAGGCATCTACTCTCTACTCTGGCCAAGATTGCGTTTCATTACCCTACCGCATCTGAAAGGGTGTTTTTGATTAGATATGCTGTGTCCTCCGCAATTCTTACTGTTATTGGTGATATTAAGTCATCCTCGATCAAAGCAGCTGTACAAGCTTTAGAACATTTCTTGAACAAGCATATGATCAATGCCTCTCAGCTGGTCTTTATGCTCACTGAGAAGAGAGAACCAGGGGAGTTCGATATGACTGCTGAAGATATATATTCAGATAGAATCTTAAACGGTTCGGACGCAGAATGTGTGAAGTCAATGGAAAATTTTGTGTTCAGCATCTTCCAGTGGGTACAGTATCCTGACCTTGCACCCGCTACTGGCCGTCTTATTTCTTCATTATTCCTATCGTTGCAAAGACATTTAGAAGAAAATAAGTCAGAGGGTTGCAATGACCTAGCACTACCGCTCTGGTTGCCACCGATCAAGAAGGCTCTCAATGAGGAACCTGAGCTTCTTGAGGGTCTTGCAAAGCACATACTTCCAGGCCTGCTCCGCTTATGTCCTGCTGGTACACAAGCTTTCTTAGACACTCTACCCCTGAAAGATCTACAAGAGGGTGATATTGGATCGCATACTCTTAGTAATACCAAGTTATGTCTCCTAACAGCAAGGATAGTGGTCGAGCTCGGTTCGAATTATAACTCACGTGGGTGTGCACGATCCTTTACTGTTTTGGCACACAGCAGCGTAGGATCAATAGCTAAGAAAGTGCAGGATCAAATCTTTGCAGCGAAGCAGATCTGAACGGTTCGGATTTACAAGACCTTGGTATTAAACTTCTTGTAAATGCATCGCCTGACATAAGGATCGCCGCACTCGATCTTGCTACATATTCTAGATCTTCTATTGAACCTTTTTCCAGGAGATTACTTGGTGCTTTACGTCAGACCTTGCCACTATTTCACGCCGAGGTCAACACTAGGGCCAGAAATGAGTTTATAAACCAAATGAAGAAGCTTTGTACAAGATTGCGAAGTAGTATCTTTTCTCTCAATAAGACCAGTCACTATTCTACTCAGACACCAAACGGAGAAAATGATAGGCCTCGTCAAAGGTGGATTCAGCGCGTTGGAGAGGATTTGGATTCTGATCCCAGCCTCATGGCCCCGCAGATTTCCTTTCTAGATTGGTATGCCGAGTTCTTGACCCGGGAGTTGCACCCTACATCTTCATATCAACGCCATATTGCGGCTCTACAGTTACTTTATTGGCTCCTTCCTCCAGATGATGGCGCAGGTGCTGTAAGGCTGCCACCGGAGTTTGCCAGTAATAGAGATAAAGAACCATTGCAAAAGAGCTTGTTCACCCCTCAGCTCTTGCGATGCGCTTTGGATCTCATGCTGGACCCTTTCGACGATGTCCGCAACGCGGCCGCTGCAATCTTCGAGCTTGCTCCGTCAACCCTGTTAGCTCCAGCTAGCGACATTGGTGGGTTTACTATGGCCATAGAACCTAGGGTTGACGACAGAGTCATTTTACGCTCTGATCATAGAGGACTAATCCATACGTTATTTCGAGCAGAAGCTATAATGCGATATACTGGTAGAGCAGACCATGCCGATGGTGTTGGTAGACTGTACAACCTACTGTATGGGACTTGCCAGAACAGTGCCAAACCCGATAACTGGTATCAACGTCGACTTTCGATCTTGACCCACATTTTGGAACGCCTTGAGCATGACATCAGGGTCGCACGCGATAACGTACGTCTGGCCGTTGGAAAATACACCCTCCATGGATATCTGATTGCATTGAGGTAAAAATCCTCGGTAGCGCGCTAATCATGGGTGACTGATAGCAATGCTTAGGTACATTATCAATCGGCCAGACTTCTATAGCTCCCTGATAGACGATTCTGATACTGGGCCGGCTCTCTGGAGGCGATTGAACCAAAGAATCTTTAAGAATTGTGAAGACGTATGGGAAGCTGTGAAAGAGGTACTGTGTATAGATTCTCCTGAAGGCCATGCTTCTGAAGAGGACGAACTGGACGGACTCGATATTGGAACCAAAGATACACTTTCATTTTCTTGGCGTGCCCTGAAAGAGGCGAGGTTAGCTCCCAGTTCAGACTGTCTTCCTAACCTTTTGTTGACTCACTTCTACTTGTAGCTCCCTGTGTCACGCTATGGTTACGAGTCCTGCCTATGGTCCGCCAAACCCAAAGACGGGTCTTTGGTATGATGAGCTCCAAAACTTGGGGACGCTTGCTTTTACGCAACTGGTCGAGCTTCGTCACCGAGGTGCATTCTCTACAGTTTCGCAGACGTTTGCTGCTTGCTGCTTGCTTTGTGCTCGAAGAAATCATTCAAGTATAACACGTCTTCCCAAGCAATGGTACCTAGTAAAGCCTGCACTATGCCACTTAACCCCAACTGATCTGAGCTGATGAGTGCCAGGACGTATTAGAAAGTATCCAGCAGAATGCTTCGGCGCTCACAAGGAGATCAGCAGGCATTCCATCGTTGATCACTGGCATTCTGGCCGCATTTCCAGTCGGCGATTTTCTCATAGAAGTGATTCTTGATTTGCAAGCTATAGCTGATGAACCTATTCAGAGTATCAGTGGAGAAAAGATGTTGCGGCTGCCTCAAGTACACGCCTTAAATTGCTTGAAAGACATCTTCACTGACACTCGTCTTGGCCCTGGTACTGAGCCGCATGTTGCGGATACGTTGGACATTGCCGCTTCCTGTATTGAAAGCAACATGTAGGAGCTATCGAGTTCACATTCGAGTTTTAGAGCTAAAAGTATCTAGATGGGAAATTAGGAATTGCGGTTTGATGCTGTTCAAAGCTCTCATTCGTCGGTTACACGGTGGTACCGATACCTCTTCGACAAGAGTGCCCAGTTCTCATCGAAGGCTCTCGAACTTGATATACGAGAAGTACCCCAGCTTGCCAGATTTACTAGTCAAGATGCTTCGACAAGCCGATAAACCAACAATGGCTGTTGACCGTTCCGAGATCGCTGCTTCTATGCAAGCTCAAAGAGTGTTTCCCGCATTAGAAATCATAGAAAGATCAGGCTTGCCTTCTCAACAAAGGCTCGAAATTAAAAAGCTCATCTGGGACCAGATGGAAAGTTCAGCTTGGCCAATAAGGGAGAAGGCTGCTAAAGCCCTTGGTCTTGTCTTGAGTGACGAAGATTATCTCGCGGACATTAAGACAATTCTTCGTCCAGATTGGCCATCACAGAATGCATTGCATGGAAGACTTCTGTACCTTCGCCAGATCATATTACTGAACACGAGTCGACTCTCGGCCAGATCACATGGCGAGTGTCTCATAGACTAACCTATTTTATTGCTATGCTAATGTTCGCTAGATCAATTTGAGGCCTTGCTACCTTTGCTTGACGAGTCCTTCGAAACCGTAGTCGTATTGAATAATTGCTCCTTCACCATTACGGCATACCTTAACGTTTTAGTAGACGTTTTACAGATAATGATAGGTTCCAGTAGTGGGTTTCTGGACACCCGGTTTGGCAAGTTTGCCTGCTCATCTTGTACATAGGTATATTTTACAGGACGTTCGCTTTGAAATGCAGGGAGTCTCTTTCTAAGGGATGGCCAACCGTATCAACGCCTGGAAGTCAAGAAGAGTTGTTCAGAAAGCCTTCCTCGAGCCTTCTTGCCAGTGCTTTCAAACGGTGCCTAGGCCTGACCGACAATGCATGCTGCTCCGCAAGGCAAGCGACACAGGTCTCGACGAGTCTCGACCCGGAAGAAATCGCTCCTGAAGAAAATGATGCCACCAGCAGTCAAGACCTACAGTGCGGCGCTCGGCCTGAAAAGTTGCAGCGCAAGGGTCCTTTGGACTTCGATGAGGTACTACGCTTAGATGGAGGTCGCATCGTTCAGAAATACATAACGAACTCTAATGATAGTGATACACAACGTAAGCTTTCTGTTTGGGTTCGCGCGCTTGCATTGGCCGGAGGCGACAGATCGGTAAATATATCATGTTGTTACGTCGCCAGCGAGCTATTTGTCTAATCAGTACCAATAGGAACTTTCGTCCCGAATGGCAGCCGTCGCCTCGATCAAAACTTTTATAACCGTCCTCCAAGCCCACGACTCAATCCCCAACACAATTCCAGAGCTGCTTGGTGTATACCTTGCCCTTTACGATGCACTGGTAGACGACGATGAATATGTTAGAGACCAGGCCTCAGTAGTAGTGTCTTCTCTGCTATCAGTCTCCTGTCGTTATGGAGATTCCAAGGCAACCACAAGCCTTTCGCTCAGCTCTCTTGCGGCGAGTCCTAGGCTCTTACTTTTCTTAGTACGGGAGTACAACGAATCGGTATGCTTGTGGTCAGAAGCTATACGACGCTTGACTGGGGCTTCTCCATCTGTAAAGATTCTGCCAATCAAAGAACCACCAACCCTGCAGCTCCGTCCCGTCAAGGTCTTGCTTCAGGAGGCCATGCGTACAGACAACGCTCTTTTCGTCGAAGAGAAGCAGAATCTCTTTGTTGACGATGTGAAAGAAGCCGAAATGTGGGCTGGCGCCCTTGCTGACCTAAATGCTCGACCCGATGCTATATCGAAGTCAGCACTGGGTACCTGGACACTTGATGGAATCTCCGCACTTACGGTAACAATCAGGAACAATGTTGATGGTCCACTCGGCTGGACGTCAAAACCGGAAGCCTTTACAATCGGTATACGAGTTATACTGGCTGCAAAATTACTGTTAGATGGCCACGAAATAGATGGTTCGCCAGCTAGAAAGGAGAGACAGGAGAAATGCCGTGATTCTTTGAGCACCTTTCTAGACGTAGGGAGGGAAAATATGGTGCATGATCTATGGCTTCAAAGGATTGAAGAAGTTATAGGGCTGGTTCGATGATGCTTAGTCGTCGGGGCGAATAGTGAAGGCTAGGGCTAAGATATAATAACGAACGAAACCACGATCCTTCGACAACCCCCAAGCGTGAACACAAACATAAAAAAATCACCTACTTCCCAAAATTTCACACGACATCACAAAGATTCGACACCGATACCTCTCGTCGCCCCTCTCTGTAAGCAGCTCCTCACCACTGAATCTTCCATGCACACCTACTAACATATCGAAAGCCAACCCAACCAACCCCCAACACCCACCAATCTTCTTCCACGCGCTTTTTGCTACTGTAAGGTCATATGCAAGCTAAAATGTCAGCCCTAATTCGCATGTGTAGCCCTGACCATGAACCTGAATTTGGTCGGATCAATACTGCTCGCCGTCCTTTTCTTGGCCCTTGGGGCCATCATTTTTTTGAAGCGCGCCATGTTCTACTCCCGCCGTGGGAATGCTCCCGCGGCGGCTGGGGGTATGCCGCTTGGGGTTTTGCACCTGGCGGCTGTGGCTACGCCTGCTGCGGTGCCTGTCGGCGGTGCTTCTGTGGCTGGGGCTCCTGCTGGGTCTGGCGCCGGTGCGGGTGCGGGTGCTCCTGCTGGTGTGGCGGCGGCGGTGTAAGTTGGGGTGGGCTTGTCTGTGCTGGGGTTGGGGGTGAGGGAAAAAGGGGTTGTTTAGCGGCCTTAGGGCTTTTTTACGAATGAAGTAATTTAAGCGAGAACCACGAGGTGGAAACCTCTGTGCCTGTAATGGTCGATTCACGTGAATTTATTTTTCAACGATCATGGCCACGAGGTGACGAGTGTGCAGATTCGGAGGTTGGGAGGGTGAGGTGATGACTGGGTAGTTTGAGGGAGGGAGATGGGGGGAGGTGACGAAGGTGCTTGGCTAGTGAGAGGGGATGAGGAGGGGTTTTCATGAGGGATTTCTTGGCCATGGCAACAAGGTGACGAATGTTTACAGTCGAAACATGTGAGGATGAGGCGGTGCGTAGGGGACTTCAGCATCATGCTGACGATCGTTCCAAATCTGTAGCAGCGACGATGAACAGCCATCCCAAGCTCAAGCAAGCAGGCAGATCTTACAATCCATCTACCATCAAAGCTTGCAATCTCGGTACCTATGGACAGATCTTTCACATGACTCCTGCACCGAAGTGACTCCTGTGCTGGATCGATGTGGGGGGTAGGCGGTGTGGTAAACATGGCAGCGATGTGACGGACGCTTCAGATGGGGATTTGAAAGGATGAGATGGTGATTTCTGGAATCTGGGCATCCAAATAAATGGGGGGCTTCGGTCTCAAGATACTGACACGACGGGCATGAACAGACATCCCAGCCTAAGCATGCGGGAACAACACCATTGATCCAGCTTGAAATCCCGATGCATATGACCAGACGGTTTAGTATCCTTGGAAAGAACCCAACGGTCTTTACAAACTACCTTCAGTACCCAGCAAGCATGAATGGACCGATTCACCCACGGTGTAAATTCAGCCGGTGATCGTCTCAGAAGAGACATTATTCACTGACTCAGATGACCCTTTGTTTCTTCAAGACATTTGTCCTGTGCAATTGAATCTAGGGTTCGAAAGTTTTGTGTTTGATCCATCTTGAGAACAAAGTAAAGACCCAAGATGTCTGCCAACGTGTACCCCACCGACCTCTCCTATAGCTACAGCCTCCCGGCTATCCCTACTCTTTCCTCTACGATACCCAACACCACCCCCACTCCTACCCTACTCTCGACGGTAACAACAACACTTCAACGGACCACCCCTACCATACCCTTTGCCCGAGAAGCCCTCACGCTTTCAGGCCCCACCCTTTCCTTGTCCACCATCCACCTTCCTCCGTCCGCACTTTCGATTTTCTTGGTTACAGAACTGGACGCCGTGATCGTGTATGCTGCCGGGCCTACAGCGACAACGGCGAGGATGGTTGGGGAGGGCGGGACTGGAGACATAATGACGGTTTCCGCAGGGATCCCTGCTGCTACTGTAGCTGGTTCGGTAGGGGCGGGCACTACTGGGGTGGTACATATGACTTCGGCAGGATTTTCTGGTGGTGCTGCAAAGACAGGGTCTGCTGCAGGAGATGGCGAGGGGCAGAAAGTAGTGTTGGTGGTGCCAGCGAGTAGGGGTTGGGGAGCTTGGAGCCAGGGACAGAGAGATGGTGTTATGGTCGTCGGCGTGTTGGCGGGGCTGGCATTGATGGCGGTGGCGATGTGGGGTTTTTGGAGGAATGGGGAGAGACGGAGAAGGATGAAAGAGAGGCAGATGGGATGGGATCCTTCTAGTGATTATCAGCGAAGCAGCAGAAGCAGTACGAGTATGAGAAAGAAGCTCCAGGGCTTGAATATTTTTAAGAAGAGCCCAGCGAAAGCGAAGGACGAAAGTGGAAGCGAGGGCACCATCGAAGGCCTAGAAACCATAGAAGTAGGGCCCGCAGCTCGCAGGGCGTTTTGGGAGGATCTGACGACGGCGGGGGACCATAAAGGGTGGGAAAGTGGAATAGCGATGAGTGAGCTAGGAGGAGGGGTGCTGAATGGGGAAAAGCCAACCAAAAAGCAGAAGAAAGTGAGGATTGACGGGGTGACAGTAATACATGGGAGCCATGAAGGAGATGAGGATGGTGATCCGTTCAAGGATTAAGATGGGGATCGGCATGGGGCGAAGGAGTGGTGTGAAAAACTGTATCCTGGCTGATTGGTCCTGCTGTGAACACTGTATGTTACCCTACCAGCGAAGTTTGTGCTGGATGCTGGTAATTTTGAGAAGGGGTTTTCGAGGTCTCCACATATGAATGTGTCGAGCACGAGACGTACAAGGCTGTCTAGTGGCATACCTGTGGCCTTCCCAGGTCCGCGGTTGGTTGCAGGTTTGCCAGTACCATGGGACTGACCGATAGGATAAAGGTATAGTCGGGTAAGGGCTCATGCATCGTGTCACCAGATTAGCTCGAGGTGGAGAATGGACATTAGGCAGCATTGAAGAAGAGAAGAGATTGTTATGGTGATTGCGTTAGATGCGTTGAGCCGGTGTCTTAATCCGCTTTGAACTTGATGTGTCTGCTCTGGTGGCGTGACAGATACATTTGCGCTGTTGCTTGACTGGGTCCAGCACAGAAAATAGCAATCAATTGTGGCATTGAGCCATTGTGTTGTTGGTACACTTTCACGAGTAAGGCCTGAGCATCTTGCGGACTGCCCTGTATTCTATTGTTGTTCTTTGCACTTCATAGTGAGCATTGAAAGGTCTCACAAATGATCTTCCAACACGTCAACGGGCATTGCTTGGAGTTTCAAGACAGGACAAGAGAAACCAAGACCGATGTACACACGACATACCACATGCACTATGCTGAAACGCCAGCAAATCATCAACGAGCCTGTGGCGGCCACTGCAACTATACAGGCATCGATGTCTTCGATACCCGCGGCATTGGCGCACAATGCTGCGTCTAGCGGGACTGTCAATACTCTCATCGCAGTCACTGTCGTCCTTGGTGTTGTCTTCATTGCTTTTGCTCTTTTCGTCATATATTGGTTGTACGTGAGAAAGTTGGATAAAGAAGAGCGTAAACACTATCGGCAGTCTAGAATGCATGGATCCAGGCGAGGCCCGGTGTGGCCAAGCTCAAGACGGCCAGCGATAAAAACCGGAACTCGAGGTGCTGATGTTGAAGGAACTACTTGTAAGGGCCACTGTAAGATGTCATGATCATCACCTGAGTATTTTTTCTAATAGGCCCATCTAAACCTCGATCGAAAATATCTTCAAGCTCATCAGATTACTCAACATCCACGACATCGTCTACGGATGTAGGCAGTACGGGAGCAGTTCTGAAGGGTCCTGTGAAGGCGATTGATTATCCTTCTAAGACTTATTGGGGCGGACGCAATTGCAATCCCTCTCCATACCGTTCAGAAAGCGGAACCCCATTTTCGCAGTATGGCAAATCCGTTACTAGGTCTTCTTCTCCTGCATCGTCTTATCAGTCTGCACTTTCAGGCCGGACGACACGAAGTCAAACATTATCTAATTGGCCTTCTAATAGACCTGGATCACAGACCGGGCAAGCCCCTTTTGACGAAGAATGGAACAAGGCGATAGGGTGTTCTTCAACAGCGATTACTGCAAGTAATGAATCATATTCTAGTAAGTTACTGAATATTCTTGCCCTTCCATGTTTTCAAGAACGGTGATAGAGAAGCCAGAGCGCAGGACCTTTTGATCTCAACCTAGATGAGCTGACTGGTATACCTTACCTAAGTAGGTGCGGGTCTAGCCTGGCGAGACGAAGAAAGCGATATTTCGGAAAGCAGCAGGCCTTTTAACGGCGCCCGTGGTCCGAGCTTCACCACTGTAGATTTGGGACAACGATATGGTGCAGGAGGCCCTCGAAGCGACCATCACGGAGAGTACTCGGTACCATCAGTCAATGGACCACCTAGGCCAATGTCTTACTCATCTTCCAGCGTTCGACCAGGTCGATGGGGTAGCGACGGGCCCACACCAGGTCTATCCAATCAATCCACACTTATTAGTAGTTTCGACTCTGCTCACACTGCACCGTACGAGCAAGGTTTCGACGACAGCTCTGAGATTGATCGAAGACTTTCTCCTGCAAGGTCTATACCAAGTGTAATCTCGTCCTTGAGCGGCAACGGTGAACCCTCGAGCTTCGTCCATATCAGCCTGAGATGAGTGGCCAACAGATATAGTACTTCTCAAGACCTCGCCAACTTGATGGCATTGGTGAAGAAGTTCTAGCACGAATGAATTGCCGCGCAGCAGAGAGGGAGTGGACAGGGATGGTAGGAAAATGCAGAAAGTTCCGGAAAATGCAGTGTCATGCTACATTGTGGTTCTTTCGGCTTTGGGGCGCAAAGCTATCGAGAATCTTTTTGAATAAATTGGAGATTATAGACTGCGAATTTGGCCTACTTGGGATATCACATAGATCCATAGGGGTGATGAATACCTACGAGGTGATGCTTTAAAGTATTGGAAATGGCCACCGTACAGCCTTAAGGGCCAACGTAGCTTATTATATAAGCATTTATATCTATCATATATTTACCTTATAATCATTCTATTCCCTATATCACTATGTCAGCTCAAAAACGCGGTCGTGAGATCAGTCCAGCCACTCGAGCAGCTATTGCCTACGCTCGATATCAGGATCGATCACCTTTACGCGTCATACAGGCTCGCACCGGAGTTTCTTTGACATCAATATCAAATATCAGCAATCATGCTTGCAAACAGGCTAAAATTCATGGAACAGAGCCTTTTCGCGGGGAAAACGTTGCTCCTGGATCGCGTTCTGAAAGGCCTCCATTGTTATGCCAGGAGCAAATTGATATAATGATCAAACTAGCCACATCTAGCTATGAATGACGACGCAGATCCTGGATCACGATTGCACGCGAATGTGAAGTATTAGCCTCACGATCTACAATAGAGAGGGCCTTCAAGGAAGCCGGATACGATCGTTATTCACCTCGTCAAAAGCCCTATCTTACCGTGGTCATGAAAACGAAGCGTTTAGACTGGTGTAGGGATAAAGAGTTCTGAGATGTAATATCGAGGCAGAGATGGGGTAGAGTCATCTATACGAATGAAACGTCAGTCAAATTAGGGGAATTGCGAAGCCTTATACACGTTACACGAACCAAAGAAGAAGAGTGGAAGCCAGATTGCTGTGAGAAGGCCTTTTCCGAATATACAACGTTCATGTTTTGAGATTCTATAGCTCTGAATTGAAAGGGCCCTTGTTACATCTATCAGCCCGAGGATAAAAAGGATCGCGAAGCCTCTATCTCAGCTCTTGCTGCCGAGAATCTACTACGACGCCCTATAGAACAGGCAGCTCATGCAGAGAAGAAGGCGAATTGTCTGCAACAAGACTTGAAGACTCCCTCGTTCAGATTCTCGCCGTGCTGTCGTTCCAAAAGGGGAGGGATTGACTGGTATAGATACAACAGATGCGTCTTGCGACCCTTACTATTACCTGCCTATCATCGATTTCAGGCCACCCACTGCCCTATGAGCACTACTCTATTAATGCAGAATGAAGCCTCCTGTCATACCTCTCAATGGCAAAAACCTCTATTTGCGAAGCAGAACATCGTGATTCTGAATTGACCAGGCAACAGTCTCGATCTGAATCCTATCGAACACGTCTGAAATCTGCTCAAGAACCGTGTAGCTAACCGAAGGCCTTTCATAAAAGATAGAGCTGAATTAGAACATGCTTGAATGAATGAATGAGACAAGCTCGATATAGAAAAGAATATTAATCCTTTTATATTGAATCAGAAGCATCGGATTGCTCAAGTCATCGTTAAACAGGGCGGCAATAACTTTCACGGATAGATATATATTATAATTCGAATCATCTAATGTCTCTATATATATTTGACGTTATTACTCGTATATGTTAATATTTGCATCTTTTGTTGATGTTCGTGTATAGTGCAATTGCGGTACGGTGGCCATTTCCAATACTTTAAAGCATCACCTCGTATTATTGAGCAATAGGGGACGGTCGCACAACTGGGTTACATGTACAGTAGGTCTCTCGACCACCATATCTCCATGGATCGCTCTCAGCAGGTTCCCTCATTGTCGCACTGATTTTTTCCTTTAAGAATTCCTGTAGTATGTATGAATTTGCTGAATACAATGAATTGCGAAAGCGAAGGATGAGTAGCCAGGGAAAACGTATGTTGAACTCCCCTGCACGAAATATATCAGTGACGATTGCGCTAGAATATAGAATACATAATCGGAAGTTGCCGCCCCGCTGTCAGGTCCTAAGCTCCACTTAGAGTTACAAACAGCCCAAGGTACACCTTAAACAACGCCTATTAGCAACTCCATAAGGTCATGGGCAAGGATAGGACTTTTGGGCAAGATGTGGAATGACGAGGACAACAACCCTTATGGGTCCTTCGACCGCCGCAATTCTTCAGATATTCCCAACGTCAGCTCACAGGATCACCGTGAGTAATCTAATCCTACAGTTGTTCGGGACTTCATGGGAGCAGGTTACTGACGGACAGAAGGCTCCGGATTTGAACGGCCGTCGACTCCTACTTTTGATGACGAATCCCCGCCTAACGAGCCACCAGAGTTTGTTTCGAGGCCGCAAGATCTGAGTGACGATGATGACGAGCACTACAATCAGCAGAGGAGTACCTCTTTACCTACCAGGAAGAAAGGGAGTTATGACAGCCGCGTCGAGAAAATTTTATACGAGAATCCAGATCTACAAATCATTATTACAGACGCGGGTAAAAGCCACCAAAGTGGCGGAAGCTACATAGTGTATACAATCAGGACTGGAGTGTGCATTTCATGAGAATCAGATTCCGGGTTCAAGCTGACATAATGTAGGAACTCGAAGTACAAAGACGTTATTCAGAATTCAACTCTCTACGAGCCACGCTCGTGAGCCTACATCCGACACTTATTATACCGCCGATCCCAGAGAAGCACTCGATGGCGGACTACGCAGCTAAACCTACAAAGGCTAAAGAGGATATGGGTATCATAGACTTAAGGAAACGAATGCTCACTGTTTTTTTGAATCGTTGTAGAAAGATGCAGGAGGTTCGAGAGGATGGCGTATGGTGGAGATTCTTGGACCCCAATGCTAGCTGGGTAAGGCACCCTTTTCGAACTTCAGATCGGCTCGATTAATGACGTATTTCTAGAGTGAAGTATTGAACTCGCACCCAGTGGCATCAATACCAAAAAGCAATCTGAAAGCGCCTCCTCTCGACCCCTCAAAACCAACCCCTGCACACCAATGGCTTCCAGTACCATCGTCCTCTGCAAAATTAAAGTCAGCTTCAAGAACTTCTTCCTCGGGAACTCCATCATCGCCGCCTAGCTATTCTGTCATGGCATCATCGGCAGCTCACACAATTCCTGGTCCGCAAATTTTCGGCCGTTTTCCACCCTCATCTGAGAACCTATCAGAGCAAGACCTCGATCCCTATTTCAATAACTTCGAAACTTCCACTCGAGAATTAGAGCTACTTCTACAAGGCAATATCGAGAAAGCCAACCGACGAACACTAACGCATCTTTCTGCATTGTCAACAGACATGGCGGAATTAGGCGCGAGGTATAACGGATTCTCGCTTTCCGAACAATCGCCAACAGTTGCTGCTGCCATTGAGCGAATAGGGCAGGCCGTAGATTCTTCGTACATCGCGACTGAAGAATTGTCATCTACCCTTGGCGCCAATTTCGCCGAACCAATGCGTGAAAGTGCACAATTTGCCGGAGTCGTTCGAAGTGTGCTACGATTCAGGGTCTTGAAAAGAGTCCAGGAAGAAATGACCAAAGACGAATTATCCTCCAAAAGGGCACTTCTTGACTCCCTCGAACGAAGCGAACAGGAAGCCAATAGAATTGAGCAGTATCTTACTAGCACTGGAGCGCCTAGTGCACCACCAAAGCGCTCTATATCTTCGGCTTCTGCGCGCAGCACTAGATCTGAGGTCTCTGTAAACATGAGACAAGAAGGGAACACCGAGGATACGGCGTCTATAGATTCAGACTTTCCCCCTACGCATGGCGAAAGTCAATCGACGCCGTCAGCATCGCAGGGTCCCCAAGGGCAAGAGCCGCCCACGCCTTCGACTAACCACAGAAAGAGTCAAAGTGGTGGTTTCGTCGCCAACAAAATATTTGGGAGAATCAGCCATGCAGTGCACGGTATCGTTGACGTCGATCCGGAGCGGACAAGGCGGGATCAGATTGGCAAGACCAGAGAAAGTCTGGTCCAGGTAATAAAAGCTCAATATCGTCCTTCTATATGTTTACTAATCATGGCCAGCTCGAGCAAGCTCTTCAAGTATCAGAGCAGGACGTCAAAGACGCGAGCGCAGGCATTCTGAAGGATCTGAAAAGATTCCAGCTTGAGAAGGAAGAAGACCTCAAGCGATACATGGTTTGTCTTCGAGCCGTATTGAAATCCTTAACCTGCCCTAACACTGAGTAGATTGCATACGCGAAATGTCACATAGACTGGGCCAAGAAGAACGTTGACACCTGGAAGGAAGCCAAGGAAGAAGTTGATAAGATCGAGGCCAGGTAGTACACCATGTAGTATAGGTGTATAGCAAGCGTTCCCACGATCAGCAGTACTACCCCTCGTTGGTAGCTTAGAAGCTGCTTTACAGCAACTCCATTACTTAATGAATGAAGATGAGCATGAACACGACGTATCCGCCGCATTAATTGGGAAAGAGAAGCACACCTTGGCAGATGTTTAATATTTCTAGCCTTATTACGGCCATTACCCATAACAATGCAACTTCCTCCTTCCATTTCTCGCAACAATTGGTGAGAGACGGAGTACACGTGAAATGGCTTCCCCGGGATTTTCGGGTGCTCCGAGGATGATTAAGGTATTTCTTGTCAGGAGTCCCGCTGTCGAATCTCGGTTGTGCCGCTGCATCGGTATCAGTGAGTACGTTTCGACAGTTCCGTATTCGTCCTCATGACCACATGAACAAATCTCCACATTTGTTGTAAATAAGAATCGTTAAATAAATCTGTGGCAGAACAAGTCGAGGAATCAATTTCTCGGTTCAGCTGTCGGCTGTCCCTCTCGCCGGCGACTTGTCATACTGTACCTTACTGTAAAAGGTACAAATCATTACTCCGGCGCTATTTCAGGGCTAAGGCGCCCTGACCAGGCGTGCCAGGCTCTCTATTCTTCAGCCAAGGGCGCACCGCGCCACCCTCGCAGGATATGTTTGATTGAAGCAACGTCAGTTCAAAACACGAACCTAACTGTAATCCAAAGCAATTCATCCACGGCGCGCCTCAGCTGCATATACACTGATGGATGCCCAGCGGGCTCAAGAAACCACTCTCCCCTCCACAACCCGCTCGAGCGCACTCCATTCCATCGCACCCCATTTCGTCGCATAACGGACGGCACACATCTATATTCTTCAATATAATTCCTATACTATAATATACTACGATGCTCCTACGATGGAGATCTCCACTGGCTGGAGTACTGGGGGCTTTGGTATATAGCGGACATTTTACGATGGCGATAAACTTGGATCTTAGCAGTACTGGTAAGACTCGATCGCGAGCTTCAGGCTGGCCTCCTCCGTGATGATACAATGACTTCCCGAACACTCCACTGACTGGTAATTATGCAGACTCGATCAAAGCAGCGGCTGCCACAGTTGCGCATGGTATGATGTCATTTTATCACGGTAACGAGTCGGGGATGTCTGTCGGCCTGTTGCCAGACCCATATTACTGGTGGGAAGCCGGGGCGATGTTTGGTCAAATGGTCGAATACTGGTACTATACGGGTGACAATACATACAATGACGTGGTAACGCAAGGTCTTTTGGCCCAGATTGGACCCAACCAGGACTTTATGCCGCCAAATCAGACCAAAACAGAGGTAAGCTTATAAGAAACCGCCAACGGGAAAGCGTTCTCCTATACAGCATCCATTGACTATCCGACAGGGCAATGATGACCAAGCCTTTTGGGCATTCGCAGCAATGTCTGCTGCTGAGATGAAGTTCCCCGATCCTCCACCAAAACAGCCGTCATGGCTGTCTCTCGCTCAGGCAGTCTTCAACGAGCAAGTCGAACGATGGGACACACAAAATTGTGGAGGTGGACTTCGGTGGCAGATCTTCACCTTCAACAAAGGTTACAACTACAAAAACAGCATCTCGAACGGAGGCTTTTTCCAGCTTGCGGCTCGCCTTGCTAGATATACGGGCAACGACACTTACGCACAATGGGCCGAGAAGTCCTACGATTGGGCGTTGACGACACCGCTTCTTACGAAGCAATACTTAGTCTACGATGGAGCTGATATCGCGAACAACTGTACCCAAGCCACACAACTTCAATGGACGTATAATGTGGGCACGTACCTGATGGGCGCCGCAAACATGTACAACTATGTAAGTCTCCTCTTTCAACGTTGGTTTTCCGACTAGGAAGTTGACCCGTTCTTCTACATATAGACCAATGGTTCCTCCACCTGGCGCACGCGCGTTGAGGGTTTCCTCAATGGCTCTGCAGTCTTCTTTCCGAGCCAGTATGGAGGGGGAAATGTTATGGTCGAAGTCGCTTGCGAACCGCAAGCAAGCTGCAACAACGATCAGCCTTCGTTCAAAGCCTATCTCGCCCGGTGGATGGCCGCCACAACGCAAATCGCTCCCTTCACCGAGAACTTTATTATGCAGAAACTACGCACCTCTGCCACCGGTGCCGCAGGCCAATGTAGCGGAGCACCAAATGGCGGCACTACCTGTGGGCGGAAATGGTATCAAGGATCGTGGGATAATATGCAAGGGGTGGGAGAGCAGATGAGTGCATTGAGTGTTATACAGGCAAATTTAATACAGAAGGTATACCCGCCCGTATCATTGGTAAACGGAGGTTCGAGCAAAAGCAACCCAAGTGCTGGAACGGGTCCCGTCAATAGCCATCCGGCTGGTGCAACGGTGACGACAAGGCTCATTACAATCGGTGATCGAGCCGGAGCGGGCATCTTGACAGCAATAACGTTAATAAGCCTTTTGGGGTGCGTTGTGTGGATATGTATCGATTTTTGAGCGGATAGGGAGAATGGGCTTGTATATATGATGGTTATTGATGGATGATTATGTCATTACGGGATGGATATAATTGAGCATATCAGGCACTTTGGGCTTTTTTGGTTCCTGGCGAGAGAGATGTAAGATGTAAGATGTTTGGCTTTTATGAACTCTGGGCTGGTTATCACAGCTAGAAACGAGTGTCGTTCCACAGTCAATTCCATACTATTTTTTATATTGAGGATGGTGAATTATCTTACCCTCCTTCTGGTGTGAAGCGGGAAGTGAAGTGCCGACGATGAGCGGAAGAATGGCAAATTCTACTGTTCCTCATAGGATGATTTTAGAACTGAGCTGATATGCTGTCTACAATCTTCGCAGGGCTAAAATGCATGATTCAACAATAAAAAAGTGAAGTTTACCGGTAAAGTTTCATCCATTGTACCACACTGAACAAGGGCTTGGCAAATCGCGACGCCATCAAATAAGTCAAAATTAGAAGTTACGTATTCGTACACAAACTGTCACAAGTCCAGAGCCTCCAAGCTATCACTTAGTCACCTCGAAACACATGATAGACGGAAGAGGTCGGTCTATCATCTACTGTATCATTTAGACTGTGTCCTGGCTTCATTATCATATGTTCGTTCCTGACACGATCACCCTCCCATACACCAAGCCTTATTTCCTTTGGGAAATAAGGCCTTCACCTTCACGACGTCTTCCCATAAGAAGCGTAAGCTCTCACCGCCAGTTACTTTAGCATCCGAATCGCCGACACGTGCATCTGTTTGGGATGGTTCGAGCCCGCCAGCCAGTCCACAAATACAGCGGTTATCCTCACCTCCAAAGATCCATTTGCCAGACCGTGTAACGAACCTCACCTCGTCACCCTCACCTCCACGTTTTTTCCCGCAGCATTTGATAGTTGAAAAAGCTGGAAAGGGACGATCCCCTACACCAGAGTTATCGAGCACGGCCGCAAGCTCACCCAGTGCGGCATACTCTGGTTTAACGCTTGATAGAGAAGGTACTGCGGAGACATCAGGCACCGAATCGTTGGGGGCAAGAGATACCGCTGGAGTCAGAAAGAAGAGCCTAGGAAGTGTTATGGGTCAGCTGGATCGACCATCGTCTCCTACTGCTGCCAAAAGACCGGCATCGGACATGGAAGGGTTAAAAGGTGACCGGCCCAGGGAGGATGTTGACATGGAAGAGGATGTACCTAACCAATTTCCCATGGAGCCGAAATCTGGTCCTGTGGATGAGAGCATAATGCCAAGAAGGAAATCTCAAAGCCAAGCAGCGCGGCATAAAAGGGAGGTCTCCGTAGATATGCTTTCCCAGGAGCCAGGTCCTTCATCTGCTCAAGGCTCTACGTCGGACTCGGTCGCAGATAGGACCGATACATTACCGAACAGCATTTACCATACTTCCCGAAGCGGCAATTCCACGACAAATTCCAGCAATGGGCTTCGCGACGTATCTGGGGCCTCGTCAAATTCAAGTACTACGAACATAGACATCCCGTCAATCGATGATCAAATCAAGCAAGTCATGCAAATGGCAGAACGGCCCTTTCAAGAAGGCCAGAAAGGTTATATCGTCGCCACCAAATGGCTTTCCAGGGTACTTTCCAGGGGCTCTAATGCTGTAGGTGCTGATAAATATGGGAAAGAAGCAAGAGAAGGAGATATCGGGCCGTTAGATAACTCAGGCCTCAACCTAGTTGTGGACCAGACACTTAAAGGTTTAAAAGACGAAAAGGGCGAGCCGTATATACCGTTAAGGCCGGGATCACAAATAGGAGAAGATTTCGAAATATTACCGCAAGAAGCTTGGGACCTGGTCATCAACTGGTATGGGATTGCTAAAGGATCCCTAGTCATTCCAAGGTACTGCCACAATACGAGTACCAGTGAAACTACGTCCAACTTGCAGTATGAACTGTATCCTCCCGTCTTTACGTTGTTGAAGCTTCCTGACACAAGTGGGGGGGCGACGAAGAAAACGCTCGCAGAGAAGGACGCAATACCTATCAAAGTTCTCGCGAGCAGGCATGAGCTCTTCCAACATTTCCTAAGACGCGTCAAACCTCTGGCTGGCGTGGATCTTAGAACGAAGGTGCGAGTTTGGAGAATTCTAGGTGGATTAGGAGGAGATGCCCAGGCCGGCTTAATTACTCCCGCCCAGTCTCGGAGTAACTCTCCGGCGCCAAACGCTATCACAAAAGTAGATGCAGGAAAGCAGCTTGTTTTGGATGTGTATACATTTGCGGAGCTACAGTTAGGCTCGCAGCGTGAGCAGATTGAGGCTAAAGATGAAACTGCAAATGAGAAGTACAACGGGCACTCGACATTGGACGTTGTCGGCCTGCGGCAGGATGAGGTAATCGTTCTCGAAGAGCAGATCGGCGGTCCCGCTGGTGGCGAGTGGGTCTCGGATGCGCCCTCTAAACAAGCAAAAGCCAATGGTGTGCCGGTCAGTATCACCAAAAGTGGTGCTACAACTGTAAGAGACACACTCAGGCCAAAGCACACCAGTAGCGGAAGGACAAGCCCAGCCCCCGGGACAGGAGGTATGATGACTAGGGGCCGCGCGCAGAAGAATCGCCGAACTCGTGGAATGACTGGGCTAAACAATCTGGGCAACACCTGCTACATGAACTCAGCGTTGCAATGCATCAGGAGTATCGAGGAATTGACCCAATACTTTCTTCGTGAGTCTTTATATTTCCAAAAACATATCAATCAACTCATCCGCTGACCCGTCTTTAGAGGACAAATACAGAAAAGAATTAAATCCAAGCAACCCATTGTCTCACAACGGCGAAGTCGCAAAAGCTTATGCGTCACTACTTAAGGAGATGTTCAGTGAAAATGCAACTTCCTCCTTCGCTCCCCGGAACTTCAAGAACGTCATTGGCAAATACGGACCCTCTTTCTCCGGCTATGGACAGCAGGATTCTCAGGAATTCCTATTGTTTCTTTTGGATGGTCTACAAGAAGACCTAAACCGCATTCAGAAGAAGCCGTATGTGGAAAAACCGGACTCCACCGACGAGATGGTCAATGATCCGATGGCTTTACGCGCTATGGCGGACAAATGCTGGGAGATATACCAGGCTCGTAACGATTCGGTGATTACAGATCTTTTCGCTGGCATGTACAAGTCCACCGTTGTCTGTCCGAACTGCAACAAAGTCAGCATCATCTTCGATCCGTTCAATAATCTTACTCTGCAGCTTCCGATTGAAAACCTGTGGTCTAGAATTATATTTTTCTTTCCCTTGCACTCACGGCCCATACAGGTTTCAGTTGACATTGACAAAAATGCAAGTTTCGCTGCTCTCAAGGAGTACGTGGCTGGAAAAGCGGGCATTCACGCTAAACGGACGGTTGTTGCGGAGATCTATAAGAACAGAATTTACAAGATGTTTGACGACAAAGCTACAATTGGTGAAGAGCGGATTGCCGAAAGTGACCACATCGCCGTTTTTGAACTTGAGGATGAGCCTACCAATTGCCCACCACCGAAGAAGAAGAGCCAAAAGATTCGACCTCTAATCTTCCATAATTCTCACTCTGACGAAGAGAGCGACATTCCCGATAGCGAATCAGGGCTAGCGGATAAGATGCTTGTAGCCGTTTTTAACCGCCAACTCAAAGATGGCTCATGGAGGTATCAGCATCGGGCTGTCTTTGGGGTCCCTTCCTACATTATTGTTACGCGCGACGAAGTTAGGAACTACGACGCTATTCTACAAAAAGTTCTGGCGAAAGTCGAAACAATGACGACCAGAGACTTCTTAAGAGAAGACCATGGCTCGGTCGACGATTCAGCTCCAGAAGATTCTGACACTGTTCTGATGGCCACCGATGAAGACTCGTCGTCCGATTCGAAGGTCCAGGCCACGTCTCTTGAGAGCGAGGATGGGATGATTGATATATCGATGCGGGATTCTGTTGATGGGTCTCAATCAGCACCTACGAACCTTGATAACTCAGCGGCGCCAAAATCCAAGCCGCTCGCTCGCATGCTCCAGCCCGCAAATTTCATTACGCCGGAAGTTAGGAATCTATTTGAGATGAAATATTTTTCTTCTGGATCAGAGATGATTCCGACCGGCTGGTCAACATTACAAGACGAAAACAAGGACTACCCTACCATTGCTTCGAGGATGCCTGAGCCTGTGACTGATCGTAAGATGAAGACGCAATCAAAACTTCAACGTCGTCTACAGAGGCTCGACAGTGCCAGCTCCAGCGACGAGGACATTGTAGAGGAAAGCCCGGCAGTAGCGCCAGCCTCATACTTTGGTAATGGCTCTGGCAGTGATTCCGATGGCCTGCCCCCTGTGCAGAGATTGGTCCAGCATCGTGGACGCTACAGTAGGTCTATTAAGCGTACGTCTCGAGACAGCAAGAAGCTAATCACATACTCCCGGAAAGGTAAGGATGCTGCTACGACTTCCGACCGCGAAGAACCCCAACCTGGAACGAATGACGTCCCGTTAATCCGACTCGGCGAAGCCATCGTCCTTGATTGGAGTCCGGAGGCTTATGACGCTTTATTTACTGGGATTGAATCTACTCAGGACGATGAGTTGCGAGGTGCGCCCACATGGGAAAGCATTCCAACGATGCCTGACCCTGAGCTTGAAGAAAGACGGAAACGTCGGGCTAGTCGGAAGAGGAATGGGATCAGTCTGGGCGACTGTTTGGATGAATTTGGAAAGCCAGAGACGCTGTCCGAGAATGACGCATGGTATTGCCCACGTTGTAAGGAACATCGCCGAGCAAGCAAGACTTTTGAGCTATGGAAAGCGCCGGATATTCTTGTCATTCACCTAAAGCGTTTTAGTGTGCAAGGTCGCTTCAGCGATAAATTAGATATATTCGTGGACTTCCCAGTCGAAGGCCTTGATCTGAGTTCTAGGGTGGCCATGCAGGAAGAAGGCAAAAGTCCAATATACGACCTTTTCGCCGTGGACAACCACTACGGCGGTCTTGGTGGAGGACATTACACGGCTTTTGCACAGAACTTCATTGACAAGAACTGGTATGAGTATAATGGTAAGCTCGCCTAATCGGTCCCTCATTCGGACCGTGCTAACATGACACAGATTCTTCGGTCATACTGCGCAATAACGTTAAGGCTGTTGTGACACCTTCTGCTTATCTCCTCTTCTATCGCCGTCGGGCCCCCCAACCTTTGGGTGGCCCATTTTTTGAGCAGCTGGTCAACGCTGCCCAAAACCCATCCTCCGACTCTCATGATGCCTCCCGAACTGAATCACCGGCGGGGGAAGGCAAGCGACTCGACGACTCCTCCCGCAATGGCTCGTCGAGCGCCTTACGAGGAGTAGGAGCAATTCACCAAGCGGGAGGTGGTGGCTTAACGGAAGGGACAGCGGAGAGGAGGACCGGAGTGGATGATGAGCTACCAGGATATGAAGGTCCGCAGCCAGGGATGTTGGAGAGTATGGAGCTGGAGGAAGATGAAGGGATTGGTGGCATCCATGGACCGTTCGCGGCTACGCCATATCGATCAACTCCGAATTGGAGTTTTGATAATCTCACCAACGCAGATCAGGAAATGCATGGAATGACGCAGGTCATCGCTGCGCCACCGGGAAGTGACCAGGACCCAGATGAAGATCTCTTCGACGACGGAGTGAGTGCTAAAGCCGCTTCTTCGCCCAGTAGCGGTAGAGGCCGACTTCTTGCTGATTTTGCAGAAGACGAGGGGACTACAGCCGGTGCTTTTGGCACACCAGTGCGTGGAGGCTCGCCAGAAGAGTTGGAGGCATTGATACCACCTGATTTGGAGGAATGTGACCGGCCGGTCGCAGAGTTGCCGGCTCCGCATGGGGAGGACATGTTTAAGATGGATTAAAAGCGTCCTTTCTGAACCCTAGGGAGAGAGCTGGAAAATCGTTCCTTCAATGGCGGTTGCAACGAGGTTGGACCAGGGGTCGTGGTTTGCATTGTTACACCTAGAACTAAAGTATTGTAGATAGACGCATGGCGCATGCAGTTACTCTTCGGGTATACCTAAGCTCATCTTTAGGTACCGTTGGGAATGTTTCCCGTTAAAATGGTACGATTAGGGGATGATCAAACCAATTCATAACCGCATCCAAAACGACTTCCTAAATACAGTCAGTACAGCTCCCTCACGCACATATTCCAATCCCTACAGCCAGTCATCCGTCCCTATTTTTGGCTGTAAACCGATCCTACAGCCTTAAAGGGGTATGAGCATGCGGCATGAGAACCAATACTAATACCATACGGCCGTTCGTTTTGCGGGCTTGTGCCTAGGTTTGAGCATGAGAACAGTCGATGAAGTAATATTACATTGTGAGGGGCTCTGCAACAGGGCACTCCATTCTCTCTGAAGAAGTTTCTGTCCGTTGTGGGAAGAGCGTGACTAGTGACTAGTCGGATACCGAGCTAGCACATCAAATGAGTCTATAAATCCCACAACTAGCAGCGTTGGCATTGCCATCGTGGCGGTCACATTCGCTCAAAGGCAGTCTTTCAAGAGTTAAGAATACTGAAACCCCCCTTTCCCTTTCTCATTACCGCCATCTAACCCCCCACCCCCGCCCCTCCCCTCCCCCAACCCCCCTCAGCACCTTGCGCGGCCCTCCCAACACCCGGATCTTTTAAACTCCACCGAGCGCAACCCTCATTGCACCCATATCATCTCTTCACATGAGAGAAGCGGGTTTTTTTTTTGCTGGGGTGATGGTTTTGGCGTTTGGGGCTTTAGGGGGTGAGGGGTGGGTTTTTGGATGTGAGGGAAGGGTTGTAATGGGGGAGTGGGGGGGGGCCTTGGTGGTGTGGGGGGGGGGGCTTATAGGTAGGCTAGGGGGGTGGTTGATGAGTGGGCAAGGGGATTGAAGGGGGTGTGAAGGGTAGGGCGTGGTTGGGGCGTTGGCTAAAGTCAAAACTTGGGGGTGATTGTCCACCAAACGATGGCATTAAAGATTCGCCCAACGTCAAGTTCACCTAACCAAGGTCTTCCAAAAACTCATTCCATTCACTAAGAGGCATTGAACAAAGTAGGCAAGCCTACCAGGAGAAAAGGGGGCGGCTTGAAGATTCTCCCTCGTAGATTCTAATCGTAGGCGGAATGTTATTGACGTAGTGAGTAACGGACGTAGCTACCTACAATTCCAAGCCTTTTCAACTAGGAGCTCGGAGCCTCTAGTACGCGTGATGCATGAAAAACCCTAGTGCTTGCGTGCCAACGCATTTTGAACCTTGGTCGCTGCATTGACTTCCTGCATCTTGCTGGTTGAAGCCATTTCGGCTTCAACGTCTGACCTCCTTCACTTCGATTTTGTACTCATCGGCGCTGGCCACGAACACCATAAAAAAGCAAGCTCCCGTCCTCTCCAAAATATCGTGCCTCACCGACAAACGGTGTCTCTGGTTCCACTGATACCAATCCGGGGCGGGGGCTGGGGCTGGGAAGAACACATCGGCGACGTATGATCCAATGAGTAGATCGTACGCCTTCCCTGCTGCTTTCTGTTGGTGTCTCTTTGTTAGCAGGTTGAGAAGCGACGGAGACGAAAGATGGGAGGGAGAGATGGAGAGGGAAGAGAAAGGAAGAGGAACGAGAGAGAATGGCAGTGGATGAGGGAGGAGGGGACTTGCCTCATTGGCCTCAGTTCGCGATTGGGCCTGCTCCGTTGTCGAGGATAAAACCCGTCTTGGTTCGAGACAGGTTATCGTTACAATGATTTCCCAGACGGATGCTTGCTTGGCAGCTTCCTTAGAGCTGGATGCAGCAGGCTGGTGAAGGGTGTAAGTAGGTGACACTAAAGGATTTATGTCAGGGCAACAAATGTAGCTTACTTGATCAACTCTAGGCATCGTGGATCCTGATGACGGCGCTGATACCCCATTCCGAGTCATGTTGGTAATCGACTGTCTCAGGTAGACGAAGCTCGTAAAGGTAGTGATCTTGGATGTTGGGTCGAGTGTCGATGGTGTATGTAACTTGAGCGAAGCGTGTTGAGTGGAATATATAGGGCCTTTCGTATTTTTTGTCCTTTCTAGTGCGATTGATACGGACTGTGTGAACGAGATTTGACGGGGATCTTAGCGGTGTGATTAATGATGTCGTTGGACCTTTGAGATACTCTGCGGTTGAAGCTGCTGTGAAAGCCTCTAGACTTTTTTATCAAGCTTGCTATCGTCATGCTTGTACTATTCTTTCTTAACCTTCTCACAGCTTAAAGAAGTGGTGTCCAAATTAACTTGTTCAGAATAGAAACAGACAACTTTGGCAGCGTTGGGAAAATTGCTCCCACGTAATTGATGGCTCCGTACTTACGAACTTCGACAAGCACTGGGATAAGGCCTCGCATCTTCTTACCCTCAATCCTCACATGTATAGAAATGGATGCTGCAAAGCTAGAGGGCAGAAATGAGATGTAATTCTATTGATGCAGATAACCCGAGGCCTAGAAGAAAGCTACACTATCAAGAACCACCGGTCAGAGAAGAAGATAAGAATAAACTCTACAAGGAAAAACACCGAGGAAGTCCCCTGCCACAGACCCATACAATAATACGTTCAATCACCCGAAGAGTCGTCCCGCCACAGAACAGGCATTCGGACCACAAAAACACGTACAGTTTGGGCAGGGGGTGGAGAGGAGAACTCCTTATCAAACCCTTGCTGATCGTCCTTCAACTTCCCCAACATTTGCCGTGTCTCCATCTCCTTCTGTGCATTGCCTAGGGAAGACTTTGCAATTGCCAGCCACTTTCCGCAGGCGATCTGCAGAATACGTTAGCTCCCCAACAGCTTTCTGAGACACGCAATTGATGACGAACCTCATTGGCTACGTCCCGAGACACACAGGCTTGCTGATCCAGAGTTGGTCCGTCTAGAGTGGGAGGGTTGGTTTTGATATTCACCATCCAGATATCGGACGAGTGTATATAAGCCCTGGCCTTTGGTTGCGCGCGCGCTGCTGCTCTCTTTTGTGTCTTCTCCTCATCCAACATGTTGTTGATATCTACAAATAAGCCTGTTCCTATATTCACTTCTCGTGCTTTGACTTTCTTCCTCCATTCTAGTACTGAGGCGGGTAACTGATCCTTCTCGCAGATTTCAGTCCGCTCGGCGAGATCTGTTTGGGATCCCTTGTCAGCGGTGAATTTTGCCTGTTTGTCCTCCGCTCCACCCTTGGAGGGTTGATCGGGTGCGTTTCTATTCTCCATATTGCTTTCGGAGCCGTAAACTGGTGGCTGGTGTTGCTGCTTGATGTTGGCGTTTAGTGTGCTCGGAAACTTCGCAGGGTATGAGGTTTCGAATTGATATTTCTGTTTGGGAATACTGAGGTAAAGCTAACAACAGTAGAGAACATGCTGCGGCTTGCCTTTCATATATTGGCTAATATAGAATTTTTTAACATACATCTCAAGCTCTTTCTCGTCACTTCTAACAGCGTCATGAAACCATTGTTATGTTTCGCTCGTTGCAGACTAGAAGTATCCTGCGGTGCTAAAGAACTCTTCCGTCTCCATCTAGTTCCCTGAAACATGTTTGACTGGCCATCTAATCTCGATAGGTAAACTACCCGCATGAGGTGAGCTTTCCGGAATTTCTTCTTTCCTGTCTTCTTCCTCGTCAGACCTGGGATCTCCGTCACCGTTCTCCTTCTGATCCTCGAAATCTCCCAGATCTATATCTTCATCAAATGTAAAGAGTTCATCTTCGTCATTCACATGCTCAAACTCTTCTCCACCAGTGGACGGAGAATCATTGCCAGCTGGCTGCGGCTGAGTTAGGGTGGTGGAGACGGACGGACGTCCATTAGGGATGGCAGATGGTGGAACACCATGAGAGCCGTATTTCTCAGACGTGGTGGATAAATTCGTCTCCCAATCCATAACGCGGTAGCCCTGATACTTGCCATTTCTCGCGTTGTCATCCTTCTGAGATATAGGAGGCATATCGAAGAGCCTGACTGTTTTAGACGAAAGCCCTTTGTTCGATCGCTGGGCAACTGGAGATGTGCTCGGCGACATAACAACATCATCTATAGAGAACAATACACGCTTTGGCGAACGAGATGCTTTCGGATCTCGCATGCTGCTCCGGAGACTCGCTATCGAGTTGTCTCTTCGTTCATGCAAGTCTTCGCCGTGTGGGACACTTGCCGCTAAGGGACGAGCGGGTGGAGGAGGCGGCGAGGCGTTAAAGCTAGATGTCGGAAGCGTGGCTGATGAAGAGAAACCTTGGGCGGTATTGTGGCTTGTTGTAGACGGCTCATGGGTATTGAATAGTGGCGATAGATGGGCTTCCCTGGAGCCCCGCCGTTGCCCTTGAGGTATGTTTTCCAAGAGGGGGAGATAGCTTGGAGTGAATAGCCCTCGGAATTCCTTTTCTCGCTCGTGCTCGTGAAGGAACGACCCTACCAAAGGATCCTTTTGTACATTTGTCACGTCCGAGAGGTACGAAATTTGGGGTTGGCTGTCAATACCACCGCCATCGGAACCGTTCTGTATCTTGCCAGTCGAGCCGTTCTCTAGAACAGCTTCGCCCAGGCTTGATTCTTGCTCTAGATGCCGGCCACGCTCTTCCAACGATTTTCCCGTATCGTCGCCTACGTCTCGCCTATCCTGTGCGGCTCGCACGGCCCCAAATTGTTGCTCGAAAAGCCTGTATTCCTCATCTTTGTTCGCTTTGAATTCCGCAATTTCCAGATCCAACTGTTTCCGCTTCCGATCCAAATCTTCCACAAGTCGACTTGTCTCGACATCCGGCTTAGAGATCGCTCCGCCAAAGTGTGGTGCCATGGTGCAAGATCCCTTCCTTATCTTCTAGAACAAGCTTTATCGGCAGGGTGCCGTTTGTGAAGCTTCTAGCTATCCGACGACTGAAGATCAAGACAAAGGACTTAGTCTGGGGATGCGTCACAGCGAGCCTTTTGAAGGGCAGGTAGGATGGAAGGGTCTCGCATGATCAGTGGTGAGACTACCTTATCAGATGATAATCGTGGTCCATGACTATATCCTATCATGCGTAGAGCTTCGCCCCAGTGCATGTGAGTGAGGTCAAATGGCGGGGTTTCAGTACAGGCAATACTCGTACTAAGGTAAGCGTTCTAAACCGTCACGTGACTCATTGTTAGTCCTAGCGTCCTGCCCAAAGCAGACGAGTGGCTGCCTTCAGTACCAAGCGACTTTAATAGATACGTCCTCTATGAGTTGGCAGAATATGACGCAACGACCAGACTAGGGAACTTGTAAGCCTTCTCTAATGGACTGCGGAATGTGGAAAAATCCATTGAGAAAAGCGCGATACAATTCTCCCGCATTGCTTTCTTGATGTCTCGGAGAAGTCTACTTGGAACGAGGAGTATCCTACAGACCATAAAGCTAAGGGTAGCTCCAAGCTTTGCACTGGAGAGTCCAGAAAAGATACGGAAGAACCAACAGAGCTGGAAAGTCCCTCTAGCGATAACCAATACCTCCGTCTTCCTCGAGTTCTTTGAGACACTTAGTTGGGAGCTAAGTATATTATTCTACCCCCTTTTCCTGTACTCTCTTACTGAACTGCGGGACGCTACGATCTTTAATAGGTCGACGTGATTTAGCTTCATACCATCCATTAGATGGCAACACGAAAGCATATATAGAAATCTTGATGAGCTAGACAGTTGAATTTCGGAAACACCGACTACATAGGTTTATCACTGCTAAGGACAGGGATACTAGTCGAAAGCTGCGAATAGCTCTGCTTTCCTTAGAGCTTCTTGTCCAAAAAGCTTGTACGATAACACGAATTGAGAACCTTCACAATGGCATTTCTTCTCTCCTGTTGCATTTGTGTAGTCTAGGAACTGATGCGGTATGCGTGGACTAAACAAATCGTCGGACGATCTACTTCCTATCGACTTGGTGAAAAGTGACGTTGGCGAGAATGAAAAAGAGAATGCGCAAAGTAAGCGTTCGCCGATCGTTTACGCCATCTTTTAGTTTGGATGAGCAATGCTGAGGGAGAAGCCAGATCTTGGGCGCTTGGTGCCACAGGATGTGGTTTGAGCTTCAGTTGGTCCATTTAGTTATTGTCGTTGTTGGCTTGACTTTATATCAAGCCGAAGGACCATCCAACAAATTCTCGAGGGAATAGGAGGCTCAAATAAGCGTGTGATGAGAAGCACTTATGTCTCCCTACTCGCACACATGATGATCCTCAACTCATGCTCGATACCCGTCACTTGCATCCTCGCCCAGCCCCCCTCAGTCCCCAGATCAAAACGCCCTAGTCCACGCACCTCTTTCAACGGACCAAGCCAAGCGTCGTCAATACTCACTTTGCCAAGCCAGCGGCAATCGTCAATAACGAACTGCAACTTTCGAAGTCCGGGCATTTCTTTGGCTACAGTGTGCCAGAATTGAACGTACGTGACATTGGCATAAGGTAATTTTCGCAAGAATCTTAGTCCTGTCCCGGGATACTGGAGAGGAGGTTGAGGAGCGGTCCAGTGGACGTTGAGATGTTTGATGGCGGTTAGGCCCTGTGAAGGAATGATTTCGCAGAACCGGATGAAGGCTTTCATATCCTCAATGTTGAAGACATTTTCACCGTAAAGGATTGGAATTAGCTCTGTATATAATTTTCGGCAGCTGAGTAAGAGGGGAATTGGCAATATAGATGCCTCGACATTGACTCGCCGGGTGTGGTCGAAATGGGCCGCCGATCTACACCACGCTTTTGTGAGGTCATGTGACGAGGAAGAGTTGCAGCAGATATACGCGAGCTTTTTAAATGCGGTAAACAGATAAATAACGTTGCCTCGGAAGAGGTAATCGTAGACCATAAATCGAAGTTCAAAGGGGATACGTAAGAGCTGCGAAGAGCGCAAGGGCTGCGCTGGTTGAAAATCAAACAAAGGCAGTCTGTATAATGAGGGAACAGGTCTCGGCAGGCTAGTACTCCCATTGTTGAATCGCTTCCGAGTTTTTGAGTCTCTTTTATTCTGTTTGAAACGGGAAAGGTTGAAAGGCATATTCGAGTCGTTGTTATGGTAGACTCGTAGTCAATCTGTAGACTGTAGGTAGCCGTTTATTGTCGAAGTCACACACTCTAATTAAGAGCCGCAATTCCAGTTCAGCTATCAGCAGGCCTACCAAGATACCATCTTATAAGCTCATTATCACGAAGTTTACTCACCATCTTGATAGTCTTTTCAGAGCAGTAGGTGTAAGAAGTACAAGTGGGCATTCTTCCGCGGCCATTAGAAAAGAGAATGATTACACGCAGAATTCCTTTCATCAGAGACGTAGCGATTTGTAGCCATAGATTAGAAGCTGTGAATGCTCTAAGAATCGAAGCATTTATGTTCCTTATGCCAAGCTGGGCGAACATCCTATGCTTTGTTGGTTGCCTTGAAGATCTGCTGTTGAATTCAAAACTTAATCCACCTCTTTCACCGGCCTAGCGCCTTTACAGTCTAGGGTCAATAGATCCCTTAAGGTCCTTTAATTGGTATGCCACCAGCTTAACAAGGTCGCGCCGAATGTAGAGAACAAGCCACTTGGTTTGGGGTCTTGGAGGTTGCGACATTCCAGTTTTCCACTCATACGCAGTATGTTTCATATGATGTGCTATCCAGGGACATGAGTGTTTTGGGCGTTCCGCAAGATGTGTACAACAGTACGACCTCTGTAGGAAGCGACCTCAAGCTCCAGGGCGCAGTCCCCCTTTTCGTGATGAATAGGCGTCACGACGGCAAGCTAGGTCGTTTCGAGCACCTTCTTCCACGCACAAACTGTATCAACGCTTCAAATCCTCTTCCTAGATGTGTCCTCTGACACTTACCACGTGGACTCGTGCATCCCTGGATGTACATTTTCTTATCTAAATGATTGTAGCTAAAGACGCCCACGTTCTGGGCTCCTTCGCTAAACATACAAGGAGATCCTTTAAAGGACGATCTGCTAATAGCGCTTACACTATACTTCTCGGTCGTGGGTGAGAGCTGCAGATGCTCGTGATCCATCATTTCCGAGGTAAATAGACTTCCTCCTCGGTAGCATTCGCGGCATCACTGTTTTCGTGGTGACAAGTTTCAGTACTTTCCTGACCATCGCTCTTTGAAAAGTCTGGTGAGTGAAGCATATTAGTTTGTAACATCTGCGCTAATGCTGATGCTTGTCGGATGCCCATGCTATACCCGATGCCGTCCAACAAACGGATCACCCATAATCTGAGCGGATTGGGCGTTCCCACTGCACTTCCTGCAATGTATAGCGGCCATAGAAGATAGAAGCCGTATAGGGCTATGCACTGGAATGACAGATGACCATCCTTCATTTTACTAGGGCCAAGCTGAAAAGTGACGCTCGAACAGATCTCGTAGGCAAGCTGATTGAGAAGACTGCGCGATAGGCGAGCCTGCGCGCTATAGTCTACCTTAACATGTATAGACTGCGAAGAAGGTATACGTCCGAGGTGGCCTAAGATTGATTCGTTGCAAAGCATACGTACACAGCGGTAGTTATTCCACACTGATGCTATCCAGACATCTCCGTAGATGTGGGATTGGCTTCCGTAGGTCGTGTCGGACTCGGTCGTTGTGTCGATAGTCTTGTAGGCCCAATTTGGCGGAAGCAGTGTAAGCCATTCCAACAGTGCAGCGTCGATGGAAAGAAGAGAAAGGACGATAGAGGAAGGGTCGGTGATATCCTTCGACTTCAGGGCAGCACGCAAGTCACTGAATCGAGCAACAATGATTACTAGTTGGTGCGCAGGTAATTCAAAATCGTCTCGGTAGTATTGAGATATATCTGTCGTTCATCTCGGAGTCAGCATTGTTCTAATCGATTGTGGGACCGAGCTTTATAATCGACCAAGAGAGAGAAAATGGGAATACAAGCTCGACGTGCTCCCAAAACATGTCCAGTGACTCAGGGCGAGACTCAAGTGAGGAAAATATGACTCGGAAAACCTACCACCCCATGCGGCCATGTCAAAATTGACTTTTAGCTCTCGTTGAAGGCTGCTGATGAGCTACGGGGCTGTTAGAGCGTGATAGAGTTGAGATGCAAGATACATACGATCTGAGAGCGACACTGCATAAACATTGTAAGCCCACTTCTGGTACGGAGCTGCTCCGGGCCCCGAAATTGTAGTAAAGCGCTGCAGCCATCGATGTGATTGGTCCAAGACTCCATTGATTGTTCGCTGTTGCAAGTGATGATCTGGGCCAAAGTTAGCTCTCTGTCACTTTGGAGCGCTCTTGACGGAGCAAATTACTTCAAATAAGCCGAGCAAAAGGATGGCTGAGAGTGTTTGGTCCCTTGTCGATTCTATAGGGTCTTGAAGAGCAGTATTGATCAATCTCAGCGCCCTTGCATAGCTTTTTCGGGCAGCGATCATCACTTGAGGGGCAGATTTTGTATTTGCTAGCCCTGCCATACCCACTGAGGCCACGGTGGCGCTTAGGGCCCCATTACCGGGGCACTGAAGAAGTGATGGCAGCCCACCGAAGTGGCCCCTGGTGGAATCCTGTCCGGCCACAACAAAGTTGTAGAAGAAAAAACATGTTGCTTGATCATGGACGGAAACTGAGAGGGTCTGACGGGAGAGACCGAGATCTTCTGAAAGTGGTGATTTAGTGTTGTTGCAAGTCCGTTGAATGAGGCTCGCAGAAGTTTCTAGCGTAGGAGACGCTCTTCGAGATTTGCGTTTAATCGAATGATCTTGCCGAACACTTGCTTTGCGTACAACATCTTCGCTTTCGTCTCGGAATGAAAGACTCAGGGGGTCTCTGTATCCAGGGCAGACACGGCCAGCTTTAACGCACCGGGCACATGCCGGCTTTGCTTGATCACACTAACAATTGGTTAGAAGAAGAATTCATGTTTGAAATAGGCATGCAGCGCGAAACTCAAGCCGTTCTGGAACAACAGATATGCCTACTTTAACTTTCCTTGCCCGACAATCGCTGCATCCTTTACTAGGTTTGCCGCAGAAGACCATTGCGAGATACTTGATAATCCTACTCTATGAGATCGAGGATAAGGAAAACCTTGCCAATACTAGATATCGTAACACAACAACCTCAAGGTGAGGAAGAACTCAAGAAGGAATTGGGAGAGTGTCGATACGTGGACAAGGTTAGACCAAATCGGGCATGCTGTGCGATTTTGCGCAGTCATCAGTTCAGCCACGCTAGGGGCAGAAATAGGTATCACGAAAAACCATAGTCATAGAACCTACCTTAGTGCTGACGAAGTGTACAGACTACAGAGATGAACAATCGCTCTAAGTTCTCACAGCCGCACTTGTGCGTACTTACTCGTATTAATCCAATGTATTCCACGGACGCGGATTGCCAAAGGATGGAAGAATAGCAATCGTGCCGACTATTGAATCGTCAAGAAGAGATGTCACTAAAATTGAAGCCTGGTGCATGCCAAACGAGAAAGATAGGAGGTTTGCAGATGATGAAACTTTTGTTCCCTCAAAGTAACGCAGAGAGTAATGCCACTGATGCCGCCGCTGCCGATGTTGCAACGGCTTTTGTTTGACTTCTGATGATTCAGGAGGAGGCAAAGCATTAAGATACAGTATGCATGCTAAAATAAGCTTACTCTCATTCTAAGGATATAAATTCGCCTTTTTCAACCTTGTCGCGTTCATGCTCCTGATGCAATCAAAAGCCCCTGAGCCATGTGCCTCAGGGCTCGTCTAGATACATCTGAACCTCGCGATGCTATCCCAATCTGATAGTCCAAGCCACAGTTTCTCATCTTCGCGCAATGTGAGGAAATCTTCATATATATACAACAAGGAATCTCGTAGATTGTCCATCCAACAAACACTCATATCGACTCACTCCGCCAGTCTCGACTGTCCTTGACCAGTGAATTCTTGATTGCTTTCCCTCATTTGCTATTAGAGAAGTTGCACAATGACTCTCGACTCCCGTGATCGAGTCGCCATTGTCGAACTCGTCGTCTATATTCCATGTTCCTTCCTCGCCCTTTTCATTTCCCTGCGCCATGGCTTCAATAGAAGCTCTGGCTGGATATACCTCATCATTCTCTCCATTGCCCGCATAGTTGGGGCGTCTTGCCAGCTTGACACCATGACCAATCATTCCAAAGGCATTCAAACCGTAGCCTTTATTTGCGCATCTGTCGGCCTTTCGTTCCTGATCCTTGCCTGCCTGGGTCTTCTGTCCCGAGTGTGAGTTCTCCAATGGTTCAGTCCGTATAACCACTAATTATATCCAAAGTAACGATTCCAGCAAGCGCCCATTCAATGGTCTGGCCTTCCGTCTCATACAACTCGTCTCATTGGTGGGCGTAATCCTCGCTATTGTAGGCGGGATCAACAGCAGCTCCGCCAGTATTCCCACAAAAGTCGACCCAAAAACCAAGATTGGTGTCGTCCTCTTTGTCGTAGCATGGCTTGGTCTCTGCTTACTGCTTGCCATTATTGCAACACGAATATCCCCCGTTGAGCACGGCGAAAAACGGGTCGTTCTCGCTGTCGCAGCTTCCGTCCCGTTTATTTTCGTGCGGCTCCTCTACTCGCTCCTCGGTTCCTTTGCCAAGAATAGGAAATTCTCCTCCATCTCTGGCTCTGTGGTCCTCAACGTTGTAATGGCTCTCATCGAGGAATTTGTGGTCGTCGCTGTTCTTCTGGGCACAGGCCTGACCTTACGCGTCCTTCCCAAACCTGCCATCGCAGCTCCAGCTCAGAATATATCCAATCATGGATATAATTCCATTGTTTATGAAGAGAATGGAGCAGCGAGTGTCGCAGGAGCAGCCGGTTATCAGCATGGTGTACGCGCAGACCATGGATATCCAGACACACTTCCGAAGAGAGAATTGCGGAGGGGCGGTAGAAGAGGAGGCCCAATTACGCAGTTGATTGGCCTCGCCAGGGACCACTACCAGCCAAGATAAGATTGACGTTGAGTGGCAGACATTGTATTATAATGTTGACTCTTTGTATACGGGGTTTAGGGTTCTAGGGAAGGATGTTCGGTGGAAAGTTTCATCTGCTGTTTGCTTTTGAGGCGCATATAGGTTGCTATACACGGTTAGCAAAGTGCATGATATATATTAATTCTAAAACTCTGTCATAGAGCAAAGTCACCAGATTAGATGTGCTTCAACATTGTGCCTCGTTCTATAGTACCTATGGTGTGCACAGTTCTATTGTGCAAGATCAAAACTTGAACATGTCGCTCGACACAACATTTCAACATTGAAAAGCCACACCCTCTCTGGTAGCCATGTTCTTTCCCCCACCAGCAAAGCCAGTACCTTCACTTTTGATCTGTACCAGCCCTGGCCTACGCTGTCGTTCTTTAGTTTGCGTACCTTTGCCTCCACTACCTATCCCAGCCCCTTCGCTGGTAAGATCTGCTTCGCAGACATAGCACAAGATCCGGTTATGATCAAGTTGCTCCACAGTGGACTCATGAGGGTCTGGCGAGTCTGTTGCAGGAGACATGAATTTTGCAGCGCAGGGTTTGCAGAGGACGTGACCGCAGGGAATGGTAAGGACTGCTTTGATGGAGTTGCTGAGGCTTTTGTTGCATGCGGGGCAGGTGAGGGAGGCGGATGAGGGGGCGGAGCTCGAAGGAGACTCAAAAGATGATGTATTGAAGTGGATAGAAACCAGGGTTTTGAGAGATAATGAATGAGAATGACCGGGAGAGGAGGCAGGGCAAAGAGGAAACAGTTTGGCGGGCTTAACAGGGAGATTGTTAGCTGAGGATGGGGTGAGTGACGGAACCCAGAAGGATGGGAGGCTGGGTTTGCCGGCCTAGACTCATATTTAGCAATGTGAGCTCCTAAGATCTAGTGTAGGTTTTGGAGAGCCGCGAAACAATACCTTTTCCTCGTCTAAAGCTTTCCTTGCCTTTACTCTCTCTTCCATTGCGTTCTTGAGCATTTCATCCTCATCCAGTTCGAACTTCCGCTTTACACCTCTCCCACCTGCCTTTTCCGCCCCGACTTCGATACCAGCTTGGTTTGTATTGGGGCCCTTCTTCACCGCACCCTCCATCCCCATTATTACCCTTTCAAATTCCTCTACAGCCCTTCCCTTTTCTTCCTCCCCTCGCGCTCTCTTCGCTTCTTCCTCTTCCTTGCGCCGCCTTGCATCCTCTTTCTCTAACCGCTTGATCTCTTTCCTTTGCGCTAGCAAATTACTCACTATACATTCTCGGCAGAAAATATCGGCATTGGAGGCACACGCTACCGGATCACGGGCAACTTGAAGGCAAAGCTGGCATGACGCAAAGGGGATAAAGGAGTCGCGCGATAGGCGGGTAGCTTGAGAGCCCCAGGTAGATTTGAGCAGTGATCTTTCGTGAGAGGTGAAAAAGGCGAGTGAGGTATTACGTTTGCCTGGCTGAAACGTAAATGGTTTGTACTGGGATGGAGAGAGGTGTAAGCTTACTGTGCGACATCTGATCACATCTGAGCTTCCACCAGTTGCGGGTTTTGGCTCATCCTTTAATTGTACGCTACCATGGGCTAATACCATTAGTGATTACTAGTTGTAATGTAAGGCAGAAGCATTCCGTCAATCGTCATTGACACTACTACTACGGTAGCCGTGAAACGCGACTATCGTGTTTTTGGTCTTCAATTCACGATGTTATTTTATTTCTACCACTCCGTTAAAGTCCATGGCCTCTCCTCTTGAACAGCCCAGCCTGCCATGGCGAATAGGTTCTGCCTTCGTCATGGGCGTCGTAGGCTCTATCACGCGTGTTGTATTGTTTGGGGCGAACAGAACAGAAGTGCATGGTCTTGAGGAGTTTCTAGAGCTCTTAGACGGAAAACGCAATATAGAAGGTAGACAGCGTGGGCTAGTTACAAGTAAGCTGTCACATTCAAAAGCTCTTGGGCTTGGCGTTAATTTTGCGCGCCCCAGTTTCCAATCATGTTAGTATGTACGTATGTATCCCAAATACCTACCTTTGGAACTTTACTACTCATAAGACCTGACGCTCCCTGAATATGCAGAGTAGATGATCCTCTGCTATTTGGAACGCTCCCATTTCGGTACCACTTCAATCCTAGCAACCATCGCTGGGGTCTGGGCAGTCACGACATATGCTTCACGAATAAGTGTGTTCCTCAATCTAGCATCATCTGAAAAGATTGACGGCTAAGGATTCTGTCATATCTAGAGTGTTATCTTCGTTTTTCACTCTCGGACAAGTGATCCCAATTCACCGTCTTGCACACTCCCCCTTCGGTGGCCTCTTCCAACCATCTATGACGGAGGCTATTCGGCTTCTCTCTCGTCCTCTATTAGACACTGCACCCTCATACACAGATAATACCTTTTTAATAAACTCTTCACTGCGATCGCCCGACATTACAGACCCCTTCTCCTCACCCACGCATACCTACTCCACAAATGGCGAGGATACCTTCCCCGCCCCTTCGTCATATGCCTCGAGGCAACATTCGTGGGTTCATATATTCCCGGAAGGTCGGGTCCATCAACACGCCAAGAAGACTATGCGCTACTTCAAGTGGGGAGTCGCGAGGTTGATACTGGAGCCGGATGTCTGCCCTGATATTGTACCAATCTGGATCGAGGGAAATGATCAGATTATGCATGAGGCGAGAGAATGGCCGAGATTTATACCTCGGGCTGGCAAAAGATGTGGTGTCTGGTTTGGACAAAATGTGGGAGGGGAAGAAGGGGAGGGAAGTCACGTCTTCCATGAGCTGAGAAAGAAATGGCAAGATATCGTCGAGAGAAACAGGATACGCAATGGAGCCGCAGATCAAGAGACGGGCATTTTGGATGATGAACTGAAGTATGGAAGCGAGGCGGTCAAGCTGAGGGAAGAATGTACGAGGCAAGTGAGAGCAGCGGTTCTGAAAGTCCGGAGACTACGTGGGCTTCCTGACGAAGATCCAAAAGAAGGATTGGTCGACACATGGAGAGCGGAAGGCAGTAAACAAGAAGGTAGAATGGAGGACGGCAGTTGGGTGAAAGATGTTTAAGCAAAGCGAATATACCAATTGGATGGCTTCAATTTGCAGTCCACCTCTGTCTCAATACCATTGCAGCAATCTCAATCATGCAGGGCCATGGAGGGTATGCTAATTGACTGCGAATTTAGGATAACTGACAGCGCAAAAAGTCGAGGTCTATGTTTTTGGCTTCTTAGGAGCAATCTCAGATCTCAGTCGCAGCTTGATCTTCAAATGAGCCACTAGGAGGTGCGCGACGTCATCAAACACTAACCGGCCAGGGGAGATATGTCCACATGGACAGCTCGATTCGTCATTATCTTGCGGATAACACAAGCATTGACTTGGGTTCCTCTCCAAAGCTTGTGCGATTAGAAGAAGTGAGCATAGGAACATACCGATCTCGAATGGTTACACTCAAATTTTTACTTTGTCCAACCTGGTGAGGTCAACCTCTCAGCCTTGCAGCAGTTGGATTTGCCGCGTTTGCACAGAGACTACATACTCCGTACTCGTAATGCGAAGAATCCAGCCCCACTACCTACTGCGTACCTAAGCACGCTAAGGTTTGCAATGCCACTTTCTTCAGGCCTTATCAACCTATAACTTGCCTTGAACCGTCGCTCGAAAATCCTCGTCACCGAGAGCTATCCGTGGAAAATACTCTTGTTCACGCCTTCATCATATCCTACTTCTAAGTACTGAAGCGGCCAAACCGCATTGCAACTATCGCCCCCGCTTCTGGTGGCGCAGTACTCGACTCTTTTAGACCCCGCATACCGTATCATACAGAATCTGAACATCTCCGCATTTGTCAATACCCCTTCACTGCTCCTTATTTCCGAACTTTTGCCTTGTGACGCTTCGTCTGCATATCTGAAAGATACTATGGCGTACCCTCCCCCTCAGGGCGGCGGCTACCCACCGTATGGAGGCCCTCCTTCTCGTGAGTCTTATACCCACTTTTGCCAAAGTTTCTAATGCTCACAATCACCCAGACTCTCCTCAGCCGGGCTATCAGCAGCCCCCATCTGGCCAATACCCGCCGCAAGGGTACCCGCCACAACATGCTGCTCCTCCTGGGCCCCCTCAGGGTTATGGTCAGTCTCAGGGCTACTATCAGCAACCCCAAGGTTACCCGCCACAAAATCAGCAGCCATATGGCGCTCCTCCTCAAGGTCCTCCTCCAAATCAACAACATCATGGCATGCCCCCTCAGGGTCAATATCCTCCACAACAACCATATGGGGCACCTTCCCCATATCCCCCATCGCAGTCATATGGTCCCCCCTCACCTCAACCTCCGCAACAGTATCACGGTGGGCCCCCGCCAGGCCCGCCAGGTCAATATGGTGTAACTCCGTACCCTGTTCAACAGCCGCAACAGCAACAAGCATCGTACGGTGGACCCCAGGCGCCCTATGGAGCCCCGCCACCGCAGTCATACGGTGCTCCTCCTGTTCAACCGACGCCTCCATCCCCAGGATATGCGCCCAATCAAATGGTTCAATTCGACGCTTCTGGGCAAGCGGATGTTCTCCGCAAGGCGATGAAGGGATTCGGCACAGATGAAGCCAGCCTCATTCGCGTGCTTGCGCATATGGGACCGCTCGAAATCCCCGTGCTCAAACAGACATACCAACAACGTCATCACCGCTCCTTAGAAGGTGATATCGACTCGGAAACTTCGTCATATTTCAAGATGACGCTACTCTCAATCCTACGTGGACCTCTACAGCAGGACGTATGGTGCCTTCAGAATGCACTGAGAGGTGCAGGCACCAAGGAATCTGTGTTAAACGACGTTCTTATCGGGAGGAGCAATGCCGACATGAATGCCATCAAGCACGCATATCAGCAGACTTACCACCGCTCTCTTGAGTCGGACGTTCGTGGGGACCTTTCTGCGAAGACAGAGCGCCTGTTTTCTATGATACTCGCTGCCTCACGGCAAGAGGAATCTGCACCTGTCATACCTCAGCAAGTCGACGCCGACGTTACGGAATTGCATCGCGCAACTGAAGGCAAAGTCGGCACGGAACAGTTGACTGTTTGCTCGATTCTCAGCAATCGTAGCAACGGACACATCCGAGCCATTGCTAATGCCTACGAGCACAAATACCGTATCCCGCTCGAGAAAGTGATTGAAAGAGAATTCTCCGGTCACATGGAAGATGCTCTTATCCAAATGATAAGAGTGGGTACTGATCGCGCCATGCGAGACGCGAGACTGTTGGAGGCTTGTATGAGAGGTCCAGGAACGAAGGACGAGAGGCTAGTCTGCCAAGTGGTGGCTATACACTGGAATCCCAACTATATGGCGCAGGTCAAGGGGGCCTACAAGGTCAAGTACAACAAAGACCTGGCTTCGAGGATTAGAGGGGAGACAAGCGGAAACTATGAGAGAATTCTGCTGGCAATGCTGGAATAGTAGACCTGGGAAAGAGGGCATGTGCCCGCTTCGTACAGGAAGTCATTAGGTTGGGTGTTGTTGTGCTCAGAAGGCGTTGCTGCCGCAAAGTCTTTTCCAGAAGCGGAAACGGATTGGGAAATGCTCAAATTGTACCGTGCTTGAGAAACTAGCACCTGCTAGTAAGGGTCTCACCTTCGTTGTGTAGTTCTTGAAGCAATCGAACCACTTGTTCTCACTGTGTTCTTACGTTCCAAGCAAGCCCACTCTCGCTCGCACTCCCTAAACACCGCAATCCGTACGACAACCCCAGACAAAATGCCCCCCACCCCCAACCTTCTGGACACACTTCAAGTGTTGCGTCCCCAAACCCTCCTTACCCCCCCCCCCCCCCCCCAACAAAAGCTAACCACACATCCAGCCCTCCTCCAGCACGCCACCGTCTCCGGCGGCTCGGGAGTAATCCACTCTGTGACAGCCTTCACGTACCGGTCGAACAAGCGCTCGTTGCTGAGCTTTGCGCGGGGGAGGTAGAGGAGGGTTTGAAGGAAATAAAGGATGATTTGAAGGATTTTGCGTGGAAGGGTGGATGGGGCTTGGGAGTGTTCTGGGGAGGTTGATGGGTTTTTGGGTGGTGGTGGGATGAGAGGATACGGTGCGAGGAGATGGGGATACGGAGGCGTATGGAGGAGCGGGAGGGAGGTGGGGGTTGGCGCGGGAGGGTGCGTTGGTGGTGGATGGGGTGGTTCAGGGGTGAAGCGGAGGAAGATAGTCGAGGCGTTTTTGGTGTATAGGATGCAAGGACTTCGCTCGATGGTTTTCGGTGTCAATGGCAGGATGTAATGACCCTAGTCAATGATGTTCCGTGCTTATGGATTTTCGCTCGGGCTGCTTCGGCTAGCCATCAAGGTTGCGGCCCTACTTTTCCTCTCAAAATATAGTACCAACGCCTCTCAAGATACCAAAGGCGTGTTCGACAGATATTGGGGTACACGGATTTATCATCTCACATGGCAACAGTCGGTCGGTGCGCTTGACCCGTTCGCTTGCACACATCTAGACGGCAGCATTTCTTTTCTCAACTGTCTCTTGTTGTGGGGGCTGCAAGGACAATGAGATGGCGTCGACGCCATCGATACACATTTCGCAGAGTCAGGCGAGTATGTGGGCCTGGGTCGATTTGGGACTCGCATGGTTGGAAGGACAACTGCGAGATCCATCATATGTGTCTTCTTTGATGACTGGTATTTTTTTGAAACGCCTTCTATCTTTCTTTGTACACAGAAATTCTTGTCAAGGCATATTGGGCATTCCGGGTAGAGTACCTGGAACTCAATTCCGATAGAGATGAAACGAAGCTCACGCCAGCTTGATTGATTTCTAATGCTACGTTTCTATTATTTGACACAGCTTGACTCCCTGGGTGGCCGAGACGTCGGTCAGCAGCCCAGGTACATCCGTACAAGGTGGATATCTGGCCGAATCCTTTAGGATTGGAGTTCAAGGTATGCATCATGTATACCTCCCCGTCGCACGTGGCGTTTCAGGCCAAAGGATCCGGGTCTTATCTTTGGAGTGTCAGATTCATGGATCTCCACCTCGTGCGAGGGCGGTGGATGGCCCGAATCGAAACGGTACAACGCCCTCATCTTCGCGTAGATTTAACTCTCGTTTCCCACGTGTCTGTGGCGTTTGAGAACGAATCATGAATGATTTGGAAGGTGATGTTTCGCCTTGGAAGGAGCAAACCAAGATCCTTGATGGTTATTCGCTCGAAGCTTCTATCTTCGATACTTGTTTGATCCTTCTGCTAGTAGAAACATCACACCCTGTAGGGCTTCCAGGGCACCAGACTGCCACGTGGGGCTCGGCGATTGTCGCCCGGCCACGACAAAGTAGCCCAATGAGGCAAGCGCGACGAACAAGGAAGTTCAGCTCTCACTCAGCCTTGCCCCTCACCCAGGCATTCATGAGTGATGGCGTAAAGCTGCCGTTCTCACTGGCTGCACCGACAATGCTCTGCTCTCGAGAGACGAGATCAATTGGCGTCATCCCTTATCGCCCCCAACTTTACTACTACAGTACTCCGTGCTGTTTTACTTACTACTGTAGGTGAAGTGAGCTATGCAGGACAGAGTGTGCTGCATCATCCACATCGTCGATGCTGGCCAAGTAGCGGTAAGAGAGGCGGTCTTCTTGTTATTCGCTACGCATATCCAGCAGCATGGGAGAGTATGACTGTTCGCTAAGTTTCATGCACCTTGCGATGCCCACTATGTATCAAGGTACAGTACTCCGTACTGTATGATTATTTCACCCCACCCTTGTGGTGGAGATAAGGCAGCTGAGTCGGTGTGACTCGGTGGGTGACTTTTTGTCCGATCGAGTTGCGCTGCATTAAAAGGCTGCCTGTTCGCTCGGATGTTTCTGCCTCGTAATGCTCTGGGATATTGATCGTTGTTGAGCTTCCGTTGCCATCAATCATCTACTTTACTTTTCCTCGTTGCTATAATTCTCTACCATCAGCGCTACCATTGCTTCTTCTCTGGCATCAATACGAGTACGAGCACTATCCTCCGGCACTAACCAGCCAAACCATCCTCGAGCCTCGTGAAGGGCCTACAACCCACGACGTCCAATACCTATTCCTATCACCCTTCACCTTGGATAATCTCAAGTCTTCAACATCCACACCTACTCACCTCAACAAAACCCCTCCCAAAATGTCCTCCCCCACCTCCTCCCTCAACCTCACCTACCCACCGCCCCGAACTTTCAAACCCTACCGTTGCCTCTACCCCTTCTGCATAAAACAATACATCTCCAGCGCCGCCCTCGAAGCCCACTACGCCACCCACCCACGCTCACCGGCATCCCGCCAGCCCCCCGCTCTCAGCACTTCCAACGCCTCAACGCCCTCCTCCACCGCTCCTTCAACCCCCAACTCCGCATCCTCCCCGCCCTCATCCCCAACAACAAACCTGTTCGCAAGCATGAAGCCCGCACGAAGCCACACCGCCCCGGCCGCCGTCTCGCAGGTACATATCTCGCGACCGTCCATCGCTCCCGCCTCTTCCAGTTCCCGACGGCATCACATACGCTCTTCGTCCTCTACCACAGCAACGTCTACATCGACGGAGTGCGGGAAGGAGAGGAAGAGGGATCCGAGGACGTCGGGCACGGTGACGAGGTGTGGGCGGCATGGGGATGAGTGGTTGTTTGGGGGGTGGAATGTTAGGGGCGTGTTTAGGGAAATATGGGGGTAGGGGAAGAACAAGGAAAGGGGGACAACTCGATGGTGTTTTGGATGAAAGATATGTTTGCCAGGGGGTTTTGCATGGCGTTTACGCGGATCCAGGATTCCACCAATTTTTCAAGCGGGCTTTGGCATGGCGTTCATCTGTTCATCTGTTTTTCTTTTCATCTTTTCTTCCTCTTGCTCATGAACAAGGAAAAAAATCGGTTTACGGAAAGGACACATGGATATGATACCTCTAGCATCCTAGTTTGCATTTACGACACAGTTCACTCATCTAGCAAAGACAGATAAAAAAAGAGTCTGGGCTGATTACTGCCGTCGAAGAGTTTTTCACACATATGTCAATACCTCAACACCACTTCTCTACCTCTTTCTCATCTCTCTCTCGGCTCAACTCGACTCGATACTCGGAGTTGGCGGGAAAAACACAGCTATGTAGCTCCCTCCCTCCCTCCCTCCACTTCCCGCATCCCTCCTTTCCATCACCCTTGTTCCTACTTCCTCTACCTCTTCCCTACCTCTTCCCTCCTACCCCCCTTCCCCCTTCTCCCCACCCCCCCCCCCCCCCCCCCCCCCCCAACACGCCCCACAACACCCACAACCCTTCCAACCGAGTTTTCCTTTCAAAATGCCCGCCCAAAAGCCTTTGCATCAGGCGGCGGCGGCGATTATATCTCCCTCACCACGTGCACGTTCATTCCAATCCCTCCCTCCCCCCCTTTTTTGCGCCGCTACCTTGTGTGTGTGGGATGAATGGTTTAGGTTCCTGTTCTTTTTTATAGGTTCGTTTTTTTTTTTTACTCCGGCTGTTTTCTACGCTGCGCACTTTTTGTTTGTTTGTGCTGCTGTGGTTTTGGTTGGAAAGAAGGGGGGGGGAAGAAGGAAAGGAAAGGAAAGGAAAGGAATGGAAAGGAAAGGAAAGAAAAAACTGGTTTCATACTCTGCTCCGTCGTGGTGACGAATCGGACTTGGTGGTGGTGGTGGTAGGAAGGGCGACAGGGCGGAGGGTTGAATGGATGTGATGTGATGTGATGTGGATTCGGATTGCTTTTGGCTGGTCTTATTCACCTTTTTCTGATTCCTTTTCTTGCCCCCTCATCTTCATCCCGATCTTTCTTCCCTTTCCTCTTTCTCTCTTCCCTTCCCTCTTCTCCCTTCCCCCAACACCATCCCCCCCTCTTTCCCCCTTCCCTCCCCTCTTTCCCCCTCCCACATCCCCCCCACATCCCCCCCCCCAAACCCCCCCAAACCCCCCCCCCAGCAGCATCAGCATCAACTTCCCCCATCATCACACCCACGCCAAAACAGCACTTCGTCAGACCCCGTCAGCTTCAGCCGAGCAGATCCATGAGGAAGGAAGGGAGGGAGAGAGGGAGAGAGGGAGTGAGGGGAAGGGGAAGGGGATGGAAGATAAAAATACACACTCAACCACGCCTCTCGTCAGATATGCATACCATATATCCACCATTTTTTTCATATTCATCTAAGAAGAAAAATGGGTGACTGTAGAAGAAAAGAAAAATGCGGTCGTCTCTACCCCATTCTTTCTCTTTCTACCCCATTCTTCCTTCCCCTCCTCCTTCCTCCTTCCTTTCTTCCTTCTTCCTTTTTAAAATACCCAATCCCCACGTAACAAAACATTTCATCCCCCCTCAAAAACCGGACCCTTTTCCTCTCTCATCTCACACCACCCTCCTTCTCTTCTTCTTCACACACCTCAAAAACCAACCCCCTTCACATCCTCTCGCCTCCTTGATTCTTCTCTTCACTTCGCTTCTCTAGCACGGGAGATTGTACGGGGTTTTTGTGGAAGGGTTGCGGTATGCGTATGGTTGAGAAAATGAGAGTGTGTGAGCGAGGGGGTGAGTGAGTGCAGATTCAGGGGGTGGAAATTAAGGGGGTGGAAATGGGATGAGAAGGAGTGTGAGAAGGAGAGTGAGGAGGGGAGGAAAGGAGAGGAATAAGGTTGAATAAGGTAGAAGAACAAAGGAGGAATGAGGTAGAGTTGAAACGATGAAAACACGACATCCATTATAGCGACCAGCACACATCTTTACAGTACACACAATTCTTTTCTTTAACATATATGATTTTTATTTAAAATCCTTTTCACATGTCTTGTTTCTGACATCACTATCATAGGTACTTTTCTAAAAATTTTAAATGATAAAGATCATAAGAAAAACATGGTTTACCTCGTTCTTTGCACGGTCTGGTTTCGTTTCTTCATTCTTTTACTTTCTTCTCTTTCTTTCTTTCTTTCTTTCTTACTTTCTTTTTTTTTCTTTCTTTTTTTCTACTTCGTCTCTTGTCGTCTCTTTCTCAAAGTCTTTCTGTACTAGAATAGTAAATGAAAAGAAAATAGCGGGGAATTGAAAGTGAAGAGTTGAGACTACACGAGTTAAGAGTGAGTCAAAGAACAGAAGCGAATGGGATAGAAGAGATTTCATCACTCAAGTCAATCGAGTTAGAGCGTCACGATCCCAGAAATCCCATCTTGGGAGCGACCTGAACAAGCATCTCAAGCAACTTGAAAATTTCTATCAACGCTCATCTGCTATCATCTCAGCAAACTGCATCATATCCAGCTATCCAGCATTAAGCCATCCAGCTAGTTGTACCGTATCACAGCTATCCACCAACAATCTCTTCCACAAACTCATCGCCTGGAAATATATCGAGCAATCTTCCTATAGTAACAGCACGCAGCATATCCCGGTTTGGTAAGATCCCCTTACTTTGCTGCTTGATCCCGAAACGCCATCGCTCCCAAAAGCATGTACCGTGACTTTTCCTTGCACTCCCTTAGACCCCTAAAAGAGAGAGTCGAAAGGCACCATAAACCTGTTCTGAAGAGACGCTCGCAAGCAATTAAAAAATCTATGGGCAGAGGTTTCCCTCCACCGTAAGGACGGACGCCAGAATGCCGAAATCTCGGAATGCCGCCAAAAGGTGCAAGAAATAGAATGAGTAAGTCGTCTGAAGCATGATTGAGTATGTATCATGACTTTCTGTTTCCATAGTCGTGGTTTCATATTCTTCAATGTCAGGGACAAGGGCTGCATCTCTCGTATAATGCATCCTAGGATCGGTGGATGCTGGGTGAGATAGTATGCTCCGCATGGTTGTGGATAGTAAACTACAAAGGACAGCATAGCAACTTTCGAGTATCAATGTATACGGCCAAAAGGTTTGGTATTCCTCTATCCGCGTATAGCAGTGGGTGCATGTGCCTCTGTAAAAAAGGAGTTCTGCATCGACTGATGGTACGGATAACCAAATGAGACTGGTGAAGCGGTCCTGGAGCTCGTGGCAGGTCCCAGCACGGGCGAGGACGCCCGCGACATACGCGGTGTAACAGCTTTTGATGTGGGCCTACTTTGTTCCCGAGGTGGCGGGCTCTGCTGAGAAGGCAAAGGACTAATCATTCCAGAGGTCTTCGTCGATTTCTGCTCCACTGCGGCCTGTTCGGTAGAGGCGCCGCCCAATTGGCCTTGAAGTGGCTTCTTGAGCGGTGACGTAGCTTTCGTAGATCCAAACTGATGTAGATATTAGCGAACTGCTTCCTGGCCGCCCTTGTCGGCTCTGGTACGTACAAAACAGTATTTATCGATGAGCTCGCTGTAGGATGAAGACTGCATCGGGGGCTTCTCTGCACCCAAGACTACCGGTTTGCTGGAATTAGGTTTTGTGGCCCCAGAATCCTTTGCTGGCTTTTCTGCCCCGGATCTTGAATTGCCGCTCCCAGATGTGCCTCCATCTCCTTTTTTGGAGCTCAGCTTTGTAGAGGCCGAATTGACCTCCTCTCTCATCTGATTCCCACCACGGTCCCCGGAGGTATTGCTAGCAGCATTGATAGCTGCTGACAGGGAAGCACCAAAATCATAGCGATTCCCAAACGCTTGGTTCACTGCACTGGTACGTAGACCTGGCTGGTCCGGGACGATATCGCTAGCAGCTTTCGAGTTTCGGAAACGGATCGGAGAGTCGCCGATGACCTGGGCCGGTGGCTGCGGGCGGGAAAGGAATTCTGATTGAGACCCAAAGCCGTAGCTGAAATCATCGGCTGAGATGGGCATGCTGCGAGGCCTGCCAGATGGTAGGGACGACGCTGGTTTGCTCCGAAGAGACACGTTCCTCGCGCTTGCTTGCTTGCCACTTTGAGGCTTAACCTTGGAAAAGTCAATTTGATAATTGACCGAATTGTTGTTGTCCCAGTACTCCTGCCCGTTGACGGTGTATTTAACACAAAAGAACAAAGTCTTGTACTCTAGGTTATTCTGATCCTCAAGTTTGATGCTGAAGATGAACGGGTCGTAACCATCATCGGTTTGCTTTCGTCGAACATCGTTGTTAAAGTCGGCGACAACCTCGGATGTTGTTTTCCAGTAGTCGAGAGTGAAACGCGCCACTACAAGTTTGTGGAATGCAAGATTGCGAACCGACACCGCACCCATCAGATTCTTTTTGTCGGCTGACAGAAACACTCTTTCTACTTTGACCGCGGCGGACCTCCTTTCCAGAGTATCGATGGGAAAGTTTGTGAGGCGGAGGTCCCATTCGAAAGGTGGAGAATCTGAACCCATCTCGTGGTTGAATGGAAACTCGGAGTCCTCGTCTTGGGAATCAACCGGGGATGTTCCAGCGCTCACAGCAACAGGTCGGTCCACCTGTAAAAAGTGACGAACATGTTCAAGACGCGAGTCAAAGTGGACGGCCTTCCCGTATGTTGGCGTACCCGGCATGCTCGAAGGTCTCCGCTTCATAGAGGAAGCTCGTAGGGCAGGTCTGACCAGCTCCCCAGATTTCTTCCGGACCATCGGGGGCTTCACCCGAAGGTCGTTCTCTTCATCCTCATCAACGTCGCTTCCCGAAGTGCTTCTCGTTGGACAGTCGAACTTGTTGCGAGGGAAGTCTAAAAACGCGCTTCCGTCGGTGCTGGACCTTGAGTGGGAGATTTTCCGAGCTCCGTCAGACAAAGGGGGACGCGGCGAGAACGTGGCGTGTTCCGCGTGTTCTTTCACGGAAGTATCCAGACGAGGAACGTCATGTCCCAAGGCTGTCCTTGCTTTCTTTGTCTCCTCGCTTATTCTGTCCGGAGATTGCCTTCGATGCTGCTCGATTGTCCTGATAGCCGCTTGCAGTTCAGCCAAATTCTCCAAACTACGAACCCTACCCCGTTTGATACCATCGTCATCGTCGCTTGAATTCTGGGCCGAATCCGGAGGCGAACTAACCGACCGAGCGTTGTCGGCCGACTGTTGACTGTAGTGTTTCTGAGAAGATTCATTCGCACGAGGCTGAACATTTGCTTCCTCTGGGGAAGTGTCATTCAACGGAGAAGCATCAGGTGTAGGGTGTCCGGCAGTAAAAGATATTGACTTTGACGTGCTGGGACTTCGGCGATGCATGTGCAGGTAGGATGCTGATGATACCGAGCGGGGCATTCCAGGTCGAGAAGCAGGGCCGGGAATTGCCTTGCCATGTTGCTGGCCTTTGTTTTGACTGTAAGAGCGGCCAAAGGTAGGTGAAGCGGGTCCTGTGGATACTGGGGAACGTGCGGTTGGTGGAGTGTACGGCATCCGGCCGGCGATGAGGTGACGGGGATGGTGCAGTGTAAGTCCAGGTTAGGTTGTGATTGTCGGAATGGGTTGTTGTGGTCTGCACGTCTTCCTCCGCGTCTTCCTCCGAGATAATCTGAATATTGTCACAATGACGCAACGGAATACTAAAGATAACAGGGTTAGCAACAGCACAGCTTCAATGGGGCAGCAACAGTAGGTATAAAGGCAAGACAAAAGAGTGTTCAGCAGCCCGGGACTTCACTGTGTTTGAGAGCCCAACTCACAATCAAGGTGCCCAGTGAAGGGTTCGTCAGAAGACGACTCGATGACAAGCTTTAGAAGCGTGAATGGGATATGGCAAACGGCTTCTACAGGCTTGCAGGTTTTCGTAGAGTGCAATGGGAGACAACAGATGATGCCTCTCAAGATTATGAGTGTTTGTGGGATGAGCAGAAATTGTTGGTGAACAAGAATTTCCCCCGTTATTGTCCCCGAGGAAGCGGGTCCTCGCTAAGAAAAACAACAAAGCTTTTACGTAGTAAGTACTCGAGGGCAGACAAGCATGAAACGACCCTGGTGGATTGATATGAGATACCCCAGGTATTTCTCCGTATTCCTCTGTAGGAAAAAGTGTCCAGAGAACACGGGGTTGAGTAGGTGGTTTGTGGAGAGGAAGGAGGAATATCCAAGTACTGTGGTAGTTAGTATCAGCGTTTTCAATAGGGCCCATTGCAGGGCAAGGATGCAGTTAGCGTTTCGGAAGTAATAATAATATGGTGGGGGAGGAGAAGGGCATTTTCAGGGAAGGGCCGGAAGTGAAGACTCCAAGCGTTGGACCAAGCGCGGACCAAGCGTTGGTTGAGTCAAGAAGTTTTCTCGCACTTGAGCGTAAATGAGCGATAACTAAAAATGATAGTTCCCCCCTCGTCCCCTCTATCCCCTCGCTGTGTTTACATCCATCTCTGGACTCCATCACCAATGGTATCATCGCATCATCATCGCATCGTCGTGCTAAGGTACTACCGTTATGCAAGACACCAGGACTTTGGATGGCGGCAACAGAATGTGCTCCGATGGTGTCCACGACGAACCCAACAGACCGGGGGCATTGCCCAGTAGTACTGCGTACTCGGTACAGGATCGTCGATGCAGTCCTCGACAGAATCTGACGCAACAAGGATGGCCGTGCACTATTCTAACTTTCCTTATCAGCGGCGAACGCTGATCCCGACTTGGTGAAAAGCCACTTGTTAGCGACTCGACGCGCAACAATAAAACGCTGTTCAGTCATCTCCAGTCTCAACGTTAGAATACCTTGGGTTCCATTCGTGATATTCGTGATTGTCCAGACACCGGCCGCAGTTTGCACCTGTTGATGATGAGCGACACCACATGGTCCCCGGGTCTTTATCTGATGGAGTGAGTACTTTATGTACCTACTAACGTAGTGTAAATATTAATCATAACAATAATACCTGAATTGCAGCCTGCTAACCGCGGAGTGTACCGGACCGCATGAATAATCTGTCGCCACTACTTTAGGTCGCCGTGCTGAGCTTCGACGGTGCAAAGGATTGCGTGATGCTACCTCTGTCGACAATCCACCCCAGGATCAGGAGATCAGGAGTTCAGGATGGCATCTCGAGTTAGATGTCTCTGCCCTGCTGGCTGCAGGTGGCTGTACCGTGGTGCGAAGTACAGGAGTGACAGGATGGAGTTTCATCCCTTTAGCGGTCGAACGCGGATCGCCCAATGTCTGCGAGCCTGCGCAACATCTGGCCTACGCGTGTCCCCACATCCTGCAGCCAATTCGCCTGATAGTCACTCTGTGCATCCTGCAATCCGTGGCTGACTGTTCTGTGGACAATGGAAAAAGAGGTCATGTCTCGATGCAATCATAGACGTTTAACGAGCACTCACTCTACGTTTTACGCTTTATCAATCAAGGGCTCTTCAAGATAGGACTATCACCACATACATCTCTTTGCTGCCATGGTTGAAATTCCACTTGGGTAGTGGCGTTAAATTACCGCGAAAGTGATGACAACGCTCACTCCCGCATTGGCGAGGAATACTTTATGTTTTGTTTGCATTGTTTTGGGGGCTAGGGCAACACCCCAGGAACCACCACCACCTCACTCTTGACCACTCTTGACTTCCAGACCATGGTCATCATGTAATTTCCCGTTCACAATGATCCAGGTACGCTTCCTTACATCTCTCATCTCTCATCTCTCAATCCTTCTCCTTGGGGAAGTCGTAACGCTTTCGCCGCGCCTTCAAGTCTACCTATAGAAGGGTTCTGGTAGTACTGAATGTCGGTTAATCAACTTCCTCGATGCTCTCCGCCAATGGCCTTTCGGATCGACCCGGAATCTCAATCTATACGCGGCCCCACACAAGCATGTCGATATCATGGAATTCATGGTCCAGTCCGGAGTGTCAGGGTCCAAGGGTCCAAGGATCCAGTCTTGGACTTCCTCGCCGTTGTGAATTTGTGGGGTGCAGACGCCCGCTCATCATCGCTTCATCAAGAATCTTTGTAGTTAAGTAAGGTAAGGTAAGGTCGCCAATATGTTGGCCATGGGTGGGACTTTAGAGAGAGAGTATCTGCATCATGATCTGAGAGGTGGAGCCAGGCGTCTGCCGGTTTCACGTGCTATTACCGCGGAGCAGTACATCTCTTATCATTTACAGCTTCTGCAACACTGAAGAGTTCACCTTTTTGATGTCCCCAGTTGCAACATTCTTAACTCCAGCACCATCCGTTACCCTGCATAAGGTACATTATCGTTCTGATATCGAAACGTTGAGGGTCATCCTATTATAATCTCCACTCGCAATCTAAACCCGCGCCTGATGTCTCGCTAACGGCTCTCCATTCACCACATCGGCGGATATCGACTGAACGGGCCACTCGGTGACCAAAATGGCTGGAGGAACGGGCCAAGCATTCTTTTGCGGTTGATGATTGCATGCTCTACATAACAAGTTGCAGCAGCCCGTAAGAAAGCAGCACGCCGGCGATGTCGGCGATCGCCACTGTAATCGAATATCGAATCATGCAGGACGGCATGACGAGAACCCCAAAGCTTAACATCAGGGCAAAGCAAAGACAAGCGTATCCGCATACCTGTCAAACGTCGCGCCTCCCTCTTTTTGCCCTGCATGCGTCCGCCGTATCAAGCACGAGTTTCTCAGCATGAAGTCTGGACCCTGCCTTATCCGAGCACCCAATGCGGAGGTTGGAGGCGAGGAGCGCATCGCAGTTGAATGTGCGACGTGCTGGAGGCATCGGGTAACATGCGAGTGATCGAGATAAACTTGTCCACTTCTTCGGGTTGAGACGCTGACACAAACGCAACAACAGGCGCGGCCTGCATCAAGTGGGTAACCGATGGTCACACAACAGAAGCCACAATCTGCAGACAGGTGCATTTGAAGGCGTTGGGACAGATTGGTTTCGTCCTGATGAAAGTCCAATGTAGGAGTGCAAAGTATGACTGTATGGATCCCAACAAAAACCCCGGTACTTTACCTTATGTATTCTTACTTTACTTTACCTTGAGCTAAGGTATGATCCTGGTCAAGCCACATGCACGCTTAAGCAAGCCATTGGTGACGAACTAACGGGTTTCTTATCCGAGCGTTTCGCCTCAAACAAAAGCCTCAAAACTCACTTCGTCAACCGCCCACTGGTAAGTGTGAACTTTACTGCTACGGGTAGTAGATATGTCGGGGGGGCGAAGAGAACTAACTCCCTTCCTTCCCATCTCATCATTCTCATGTATATGAAGATCAACATAAGCTGAAAGTGATGCTTGTCAGGGCCAATAAAGTACTAGCACCGCAGGTACACCTCCTCGCTTACCTACCAACCAACCAACCAACCAGAAACACACGTTCTATCTCCATTTCCTTTCAGGCGTGTCCGGCCCAGATGGCGGTCGATTCAAGCCATCCAAATCGAGCTCAGCACACTGATCTCTTGAGCGGATTCAATCTCTTTCATCCATAACAGGATCACTTGAGATCTTCGTCCGATCTCTCTCGTTCAAACTCACCAACTCCGCCATTCCGCGCTTATTGCTACTCGAGTAGAGAGCATGGGGCTTTCTAACCGACTATACCAGTGCGTCCCTTACCGTCTGTACCACCAGAGACAGGCCCACAGAGCACTACCTGGTCCCCCTTCTCTCGTTTTCCCCGGGGCACATTGTTCTGGCAGACCTTATTTCACCGTCTCCTTCATGCTAAGAGTTTTCTCGAAATGCTCGATTTATCCTTCATTGTTTTAGAAGTTACGATATTTGCTTGTCTGGAACCTTCATGACAAGGGCTTGCGAGTTTCGTTTGAATACAGGGCACTGATACTGTCCTTCCCGTTTCTCACTTGCTCACATCGCTCAGCTGCTCAGCTTCTTTCCTTTTCCTGCTCTGTCCAGGCAAAAGACTCTCCTCCGTTCGATAAATGGTTGGACGATTCAATGTTGGCAATCTTGAAGAGTTAATCACGTGTATCCGATTCACCGTATAATTCAACAGCTAGTATTTTATATATTCCGTCGATATGCAAATATAGTCGAGCTATTGCCATCTCCTTTCTCCTCGACTTTAACCCCCGATACCTCCCTTCAAGAACCCCATCGATGCTAACTTTGTAACTGCCTTACCCATCCGCCAAAAGATCCTCGTTCTTGGTTTCATCATCTCCCGTACCCTCAAACCAACTCATCCTCCTCCACATCCCACTATCCAACCCCAAATCCCAGCTGTTCCATCTCCAAAGTCTATGCTACTTCCTCTTCATCTCCCTCCTGAATACTCTCCTACACTCTATAATACATAATTTCAATTACAATAGCTCAGAGCAAAAGTAGGTATCCTCACTCGCACAGCGTTACTCCCCTCCTTTCCATTCTTTGTCGCTATTCGCTTCCTTCTTCCTCATTCCTCGAACCCCGCTTCCCTCCCCCCGACTGAACCCCTCACCCTCACCCTCAACAGAACCTGCAAATCTTCAAGCTCTCAACTATCTAAGAGTTCGACGGTAGTATCGTTTCTCAACTTTAAAACAAGTGGAAACGATGATGCAAGAAAGAAGAAAGAGAAATAAATGCAGAGTAGCTAGTAGACGAGTAGTTGAAAGAAGCAGGAAAAGGGGAAGAAGAAGGGGGAAGGTCATCAACTACCAACCACTCAACCACCTCAACCCAGAACCCCCCCTCTTCCACAAACTCCCCCAAAACCCACCGGCACCCCTCATCCCCCTCCCCCACTCTCGACCTCCCCCACTCTCGACCTCCCCTGCTCTCAAACCCCCCTCATCTCCCAACCCCTCTCCCCTCTCCCCTCTCCCCTCTCCCCTCTACCATCCCCATCATCCTCCTACTCTCAACCTCCCATTCTCCCCCTCCCCTGCCCTCAAACCCCCCTCATCTCCCAACCCAACCCAACCCAACCCAACCCCTCTCATCACCCCCCCTTTATCCCACCCAAAAAAAACCAAAACAAAAAAAACCATACTCTCTCGCCTTCATCACCAAACGAACAGACCAAAAAAAATGTAAAAGAATGTAAAAGAATAGCGAAGAATAGCGAAGAAGAAGAAGAAGAAGAGTGAATAGGTTAGGTTAGATTAGATTTGGAGATAAGATAAGAGGATAGATAAGAGGGTAGAGAGAGAGGATAGATAAGAGGATAGAGAGAGGATAGAGAGAGGATAGATAAGAGGATAGAGAGAGGATAGAGAGAGAGGATAGAGAGAGAGGATAGATAAGAGGGTAGAGAGAGGATAGAGAGAGAGGGTGGGCAGGCAGGTATTGGGAAATGGTAAAGGTGCTTGAAGGTTGTGAGGTTGTGAGGTGGTGAGGTGGGGGGGGGGGGTTTATGGATGGGGGGATGGATGGGGAGATGGGGGGATGGATGGTGGAAACTCAGATCGTTTCATCATTTAGAGCACGATGAGCCTGAGATTTCACGCAGTTTGATATCTGCAATTCTTTCGTCCCTTTTGGCGTGGAGGAAAGATCTCACGCGGGAGTGGAAAAATTTGGAATGTTGTGATGGTGTGATATGGCTAGATATGTACTGTAGATCGCTGTGGACAAAAAACGGGGCGGGGGGGGGTATCGAAAAGATCGCAATAAAAAACCCACATCATCCAAGATAATCCCACGGTCCACCATAGTCATCCCCCCTATGCCCTCCGCCCACACTAGAACCGATAAACCCTAACCCCCCCATCCTCCCCCCCAGTCACCATCCTCTCATCACTCAACCCAATACACGTCACCGCGCCCGCATGCCCCGTAAACGTCCTCTCGCACCTCCCACTGCGCGCATCCCACACCTTGACCATGCAATCCTGCGCCCCGCTCACCACCCTTAGCGTATCCGCCGCCAGCGCCCAGATGCCCTCGACGTGGCCAAAGTAGGTGCGCAGGCATTTCTGCGTGGACACGGACCAGAGGCGGATGGTGGAGTCGAGGGCGCCGGTGAGCATGTAGCGTGGGGGCAGGGGCCGGGTAGGTTCGGAGGAGAAGGTAGGGCCAAAGGAGCTGTGGGAGTGGGTGGTGGTGGTGGTGGCGGGGGAGGGGAAGAGGGAGTCGGGGTGTTGTTGGGGGTGGTGGGAGTGGGTACTTGAGGTGGAGGCGGCGTCGTCGTGGGCGTCGGCGTCGGCGTCTTCGAAGTCGAATTCGGGGGGGAGGGGAACGACTTGTTGGACCTGGCCGACGTGACCTTCGAAGGTTTTGATGCAGGTTTTTGTGTCCAGGTCCCAGAGACGTACGGTGCAGTCGTCTGAGGCGGAGAAGACGGTGCGGGAGGCGGAGTCGACTTTGACGGAATTCACCCAGTCGGTGTGGCCGCGCAGGACAAAGGTGGATTTATCTTCGAAATTCCAGATCTTAACGGTCTTGTCCCGAGATCCCGAAGCGAGAATCGTGGAGTCGAAATGCAAGGTTATCACGCCATCGCTGTGCCCGTTGTAAGTAGAGATGCATTCTCCCGTACGCCAGTTCCAGACTTTGATCGTGTGGTCAAGACTGCCGCTGATGAGCTTGGTGTCGTCAAATTGAAGGCAACGAATGCCGCTTGCATGTCCTCGAAGGGTTCGGAGCTCTTCTCCGGTATTAATGTCCCAGATCTTGATTGTTGCGTCATAAGACCCGCTGGCGAGTATGTGGTCGTTGAATTGTAGGCACATGACGCCATTAGTATGGCCTTTGAATATCTTGGTAGAGCATCGGCCGTACTTCCAATTCGTACCGACCTTAAACCTATCTTTGTAGACGTCTTTCCAGGGCCGGAAACGCGGTTTAAAGTACGAATCACATGTGTCTGTCTTGCTTGGTGCAAGTGGTCGCTTCGAATGAGGCTCTGAGGCATTTGCCAAAGCGTTTGCTGCTAGTGAAGGATGCTGCGTCCCAGGCAAAGTGCTGGCATCCTCAGGGAAGCCATGGTCGTGAGTTCCCGAGGTAGCCTCAGGAAATGGAGTGATATTGGGCGACCATTCATTCAGTCCCCTTCCTGTTGCACGTAATTGGATCTGCCTCTTGGAAGCCCTCAATCTCTTCCTCTCCAGCAGCGGCAGGCCCCAGCCACACTTCAGGCACTTTCTATCAATATGCTGCTCACACATCTTGTGCCAAACCACATCATCATCTGCAAGTGTCCTCCATCTCTGGCTTACTTGTGCAGCTTTGCATAGAGAGGTTGTGTCTAGGTAGCAGAGAATTTTGAACGATATTTCCGGCGGTAGTGCGCTAAGAAAATCGAGTTTGATTAGGTCGCGGACGTTGGAAGAGATAAAGGATAGTTGAGGAAAGCAGCACTGCGTAAGGATGCCTTGGAGCATAAGATTTCGATGCTTTGAAGGCGCAGCAGAAAAGAGTGACCAGACGTGAGCTATCGCTTGCTGGTCGCCTTGAGAGAGCGCTTCAAGTTCCTAATTTATTGTTAGTGAAGCCCCTCGATAGTGCTAAGCTTCAAAGCTTACATGCTGTAGCTGATCCATAGAAGGTTCGTTGACTTGTCTTCGGCACTTCAAGTCTGGCCGATGTCGATAGCAGTACTTTGTATTCGTTTCCTTGCTTGTAGATCCACCCGAATGATCCAACCCACCCATCGGTGCGTATTGCTCCGGTATATGTTTTGCTAAAAAAGGTGCAACGGTCTGTGTTGCCTGTTTAGAGGTAGCTGATATCGTTATGCTCTCTTCCCCCTCAACGTGATCCTCGTTGATGGGCCCTTCGAAGCGTGGGGCGGGGTTTCCGTAACCTCGAGCAATGTTGTTCTTTGGCAGAACTATGCTTGGCAAAGGAGTCCACGAACCATCGCTGATGTTCTGACCTGAAGATATTCGCCTCCTCTTTGACGGACTGTCCCCATATTCGAAACCCGGACTCATAATAACCCGGCTCTTCTCTTGCATGGCCATGTTGCGTTTGCAGGAGTAGAAATACGCTGGAATTATTTGAGAGAAGTAGGTGAGGACAATGTTGAATAAATTTGCCTGCTGTCGTCTTGCGTCGGAGATATTCGCAATCGATGGCGTGCGCGAACAAAGAATCCAATCGATGCGGCGGGTTGACCATCGGTGTGGCCTGCCGAAGAACCAGTAAGTGTCATGAAGCAAGTAGACTCATAGGTACGTATAGCTGGAGTAATTGTCAGGTGTACCTGTTCGTGCACAGGTTATCTCTATGTACCTTGATCGAATCCTGGCATTGCCAAGACAGATTACAGCGGGTCTTCCCGCCGCTAGAAGAAACCCCAGGGAAATGCACGTGCCATGCTTCACTCAACGCCCAACGGACATAGCGGTTCATTGATATCTCACACTTATGGAATCGAACGTATTGGTGCTGGGTGCTTGTAAAAGCTTTTGCGGCATGCCTATATACTACTATAGGCAAACTTACGGTCTGGACGAGTAATGATGCCTATCGATCTACATCAGGCAACGACAAGTTTGGTTGAAGGTCTCTCTTGGTTGCAGGACTAAGATTATCAAGGCTTCGTTACTAAGGTAGCTTCTGACCTCTCCATAACTAAAAAATGGCCTCCTCAACCGAAAGCCTTTCACCCCCCTCCGCCTCCACGACCTCAATCGCGCTTGAAACCCTCGTCTCCCATCTTCTCGCATCCAAACGCTCTCTCTCCTCCATCAATCATGTCTTACGCGCCAACGAGCTCGTGACCTCCACTCGCAGTTCCCTCGAGAGCAATGTCATCACCTCCGCCCGAACCGAATTCCTTCGAAGCGGTATGGATTCCCAAGTTGTTATCCTAACGCAGGTGCACGACAATATTGAGGGAATGAGGCTAGAGGGCGCTGAGGAGTTCATGGCTGTGACACAGAGCATAGACGAAGCGGACCGACGATTGAAGAAAACGCTGGACCGGCTGAAGAAGACCATGGTTGAGGCAAGCTTAAGGCCGCCTGGGGAAGAACAAAAGAGCTTGCTGGATTTTGTGGATGAGAGTGGTGTAGATGGACTCCTGACGACTTTGGAGGAGTCTGTTAGTGCAGCTAGTGGTGCTCATGAGGAATTTGAGGCGTCGAACAAAGCGTTTGATGGGGATGTGCAAGGGGTAAAGAGGCTTCTGGCTGTAAAAAAGCAGGAAACAGGGGATAGTTACGTTGACGAAGGGAAAAGATCACCGATTCCTGAAATACTGCATAACATGGAGGATCGTGCAAAGGAGATGGCGGATAACCTCGAGTCCCTGGTTAAGCATTTCGATCTTTGTGTTACAGCGATCAAGCATACAGAAGGTGGAGGCGACGCTGCTCAACACATTGCTGGTGATTTGCCAGATGGAGTTGACGTAACGCATGAAGCTTCCGATGCGCCCCCAGAGCCGATTAGCGAAGAGGAAAGGATAGAGATGATGGAGATACTTGAGAAAGATGCAGGTCAAGTCGAAGACGTGGTTATGGAGATTGCGGATCTTATCTCGGAAATGGAAGTTCAGCATGATCGTGTGACGGTACACATGGATCAGTTGGCTATCGAACATTCTAGGACAATCTCTGCGTTCAAAATGCTAGAAGACAGCGGTCTTCGGCTGCCTAGATACATAATACAGAAGCAAGTTTTCCTCATGCGCTGGGAACATGAGAAAGCCAAGATCTCGGAGCGTATGGATGAGCTTGAGGGGTTGAGAGAATTCTACGATGGGTTCCTCAGAGCTTATGATAATCTGCTTATTGAGATTGGTAGAAGAAAAGCTCTGGAGTTGAAGGTGGAAAACGTGGTTGAGGAAGCCATGACCAAGATCGAAAAACTGTACGAAGACGATGCTGAGGAAAGGGAGGTTTTCAAACAAGAGCAGGGAGATTTCCTACCAGTTGACATCTGGCCTGGGTTGATGGCAGAACCTCTTCAATATGAAGTCTTACCGGTGGATGGCGCAGCAGGAAAGGTGCCTGATATATCGAGGTCTGTTATCCAGCAAGCAATACGTCGAGTAAGTGAGAAGGGAGTACCGCATAGTAACAGGTAATATCTCAAAGCGACGGAGGCGTCGCCAAAGAGAGTATGAGCCAGGTGCTTTCTATAGATTCATGCATCTGGCGTTAACCATTGCTCTGTAGAAATTAGCGTGAACGGGTAGGTATCAATCCACAACGAGCATGGAAAGGATTTGAATGTTTCTCAGGGCTCTCTTTGTTCTGCATTTGGCCATGTAAGGCGTTCTTGGTCTTCATGGTCGACCACGCGGATGAGGTTTCGTACTCAAGAGAAACACTACACCAGCGCCTGGTCGGCTGAAGTGCTGATTTCTTCACTGAAGCAAGATAGATATACTTAGAGGAAAATGGGTTTGCACATACCTCAAAAGGTGTGATAGAAAAGCTCTAATGCTAAATGAAGTTGATTGTCAATTCAACAATTAAGATATTCAGCCCTTATGCCTCGTTGAGCTACTAACTAACTTCTTCTTGATATGCTTTGGCATCTTCTGCTCTCTCTGAACTCGCTTCTCTTCCTTCACTTGCTTCTTATGCTCCTTCTTGGCGTCTTTGTCCTCAAAGCGCTTCCCACGCGGATCTTTCTTAGCAAAAGGATTCGACTCGTTATCACCATCTCCACTTTTTGCAGAAGAGCCCCGGCTATGGTCATCTGTGTCGTCATCAGCGCCTTGCACTGTTCTGTCCTTTGTTGCAGGGGCTTCTGATGCTAGTTTGTCCGCTAACAAATCGCGGTATATCAGATCCTCCTGACCACCTTTCCCAACCTGCTCAGCATCTCTCTCAATGTCATACACTTGCTCGAGCGTTTGTGGGATGTATTGATTCCGAAAGACCTCGTTGTCAACCTCAGCGTCTGCGCCGTCCTCGTTGTTCTCGTCTGGTCGTTCTTCGTACAGCTTTTCCAAGGCATTGGCCATACCTAGCGAGTCTAGAGTACCCTGAACAGCCGTGACAAAACCAAAGACCGATCTCTCCGACAACGTATCTATACCTTGACGCCGAAAGAAACCACTAACGTTCTTGATGTCCATCCGCAAGAATTCGAGACTCTTGGGGTGGTCATGCTCAACACTCTGGCTCACATCGATGATCCACAGCTTCTCTTCGTGGTAGAGAATGTTGTATTCACTCAAATCCGCATGAACTAAGCGGCATGTCTGATACAGAACACGCATATATCCGAGAAGCTGTAGATAGAGCAATCTCCACCTAGTCTCAACATCATCACCCTCGAGCTCGACATCTTTTAATCGAGGAGCTGGGATGCCTTGTTTATCACCAATGAAGCCCATGACAAGCACATGTAAACGTAAATGTATAGGCTCTGGGCATGGTATGCCTGAAGCATATATTCGTTTCAAATTCCTCATTTCTTTTTCGGCCCAAATCTTTACCATGGCTCGATTATTGCTCTTGCTGTAGCCTTGCCTAAACCTATACTCCCCCGTAACGTATTTATCTCTATCCTTGAACACCAGAATACTTGTTTTGTAGACCTTGATGGCACGGTGAAGAGTAGTCATGGCGGCTTCTGATCCTTCTTCCTGGTGTGCTGAAAAAGCATGATAAACGTTGGCTTCTTTTCCAGTTGACAAACAACCGTTTACTTCGGACACAATGTTACGGTTGATCATCTGAAGCAAAATCATCCGGGTCCGTGGGTCAAGCACCTGTTCGCTTGTTGCCCGATCGCTTTTGTCTGCGGCTCTGTCATGCTTTCCTCCCTGTCCAGATTGCCTGTCGTCGAGTTTCAGTTTGCCGGCGTGTCGAGATAACGAGCTGGCTTGGTCATCAACAGACGCAAGGGTGTTTGCAGTGGGCTTCTGAGGGTTAGTCTTCGGAAAAGTCGAATGGAGAGCATGTGGATCCGATGAGAGTTCGTTCAAACGGCGTTGGCGGTTGTATGTTTTAGTGAAGTCTGACGGGTCATATAGAGCGTAGTCATCGTCCTCCATATCATCTCCCGCAAAGATGTCATCGTAGTCTTCGTCGTCCTGCTCCTCCTCTTGCAAGTTGCCGGGCATCGTGGTTCTTGCCTCAGGCGCATTTGTCTCTTCAGTGTTACCATTTACGTAACCTTGACCAGGCACGAAGTGGTACGTGGGCGCTAGGCCTCCAGCTGGATCCTCCAGATTTGACATTGTCTCAATTTGTGGGAACTTTTGAGTTTTGCCCCTCTTTACTCTCGTTGTCGACTGGAAAAGGAGCCAGCTTCGATATCAGGAAAGCTTCAAACACAGCTCACATAGACAGGCTTCTAGTTGTTGAGTTTGATTATCAACACTTTCACGTAGATAGAATCTGTAAGCTTCAAGGTGTCAGTGTCTGGGCCTGGTCGCAGTCTTACAGATTTCAGACCGTAAAAATTCACATGTTCAGAAACCCAAAAATACTACGTAGTGTGCTCCGCCACGCGAGCAACCCTAAATTCGGCGCGTCTCTCGCGTAATCACCTGTCTTACGGCCAGCTCAAGGTCCTCGATTGGATAACATCACCCATTCGTCCCCCCTCCTACGATGAGACTGAAATAAGCATCATCCAGTATCTACCGTCTTTCATCTGTTTCTTGGCCCAGATAGTACCATCTGGGCTGCGCGCGTTGAACCCAAGATGTATATCAAGCAGATCATCATTCAAGGCTTCAAAAGGTACTCGATGAACGCGCATTGTTAGTAAAGCGTCCCTTGACATCTATATAGCTACAAGGAACAGACCGTGATCGAGCCTTTCTCACCGAAGCACAACGTCATTGTCGGGCGCAACGGTTCCGGAAAGAGCAATTTCTTTGCAGCCATTCGATTTGTACTTAGCGATGCATATACTCAGATGGGCAGAGAGGAGCGCGGAGCTCTTCTACACGTGAGACCTACGTCCGATTAGTTCTGCGGCAATGCGCTGATGCTTTTACTAGGAAGGCGCAGGTGCAGCGGTCATGTCTGCCTTTGTTGAGATCATCTTCGATAACAGCGATGACCGATTTCCTACAGGCAAGCCAGAACTCATACTCCGGCGGACGATAGGCATGAAGAAGGATGAGTATTCCCTTGACCGGAAGAATGCTACCAAGTCAGATGTCATGAATCTACTGGAGTCCGCCGGCTTTTCTCGCTCTAACCCCTACTACATTGTACCTCAAGGGCGAGTCACGGCACTGACAAACATGAAAGATGCCGAGAGGTTGAATTTGCTGAAGGAAGTTGCTGGGACCCAGGTTTACGAGGCTCGTAGGACAGAATCACTCAAGATCATGACTGAGACAAATAACAAGCGCGAAAAGATTGACGAACTACTGGACTACATCAAAGAGCGTCTTGCCGAGCTCGAGGAGGAGAAAGAGGAATTGCGGGACTATCAGGAGAAGGACAAGGAGCGGCGATGTCTGCAGTACACCATAGACCACAGAGAGCAAGTAGCAATCGCAAACGAATTAGATAATCTTGAGGAGCAACGGCAGACAGGAGTGGATGACACGGATGATAGTCAAGAACGCTTTCTCCAGGGCGAAAAAGATTTGGCAGAGATCACTACCGAGATAAGCGAGTTGAAGCAGCAAGTTGAGTTCTTGAAAGTGGATAAGAAACAACTCGAGACTGAGCGAAGAGATAAAGCTCGTGCTAAGGCGCAAGTTGAGCTGGACGTAAAGGGCCTAAGTGACGGTCAATCAGCAGCCCAACAGGCTACAGCCCAATATAAGATGGATCTGGATTCAATACAGAGCTCGATCAAGGAGCATGAGGATGAGTTGGCTCAGATAACCCCTGAATATCTTGCAAAATTAGACCAGGAGTCGGCAACCAAATCAGAACTTGACACTGCCGAAGGAATGCGACAGCGTTTATATGCTAAGCAGGGTCGTAATGCTCGCTTCCGGAATAAAAAGGAGCGGGACAATTGGCTACGAGAGGAGATCAATAACAGCTACCCTCAACTAGCCAAGATTAAAGCTGTTCGGATGCAAACGACGGAAGACATTGCGGAACTGGAGAACGATATGGCGATTACAGAAAGCGAGATCGAAGAGCTGCGCAAGCAACTGGATACACGAGGAGACAGTAACGATGCTATGCAAAAGGAAGTCTGGGATGCTAAGGCAGAGCGAGATAAGCTCATGGACGAGCGCAAGTGAGTAGTTCGTGACTCTCTTTTTTGATGCTTACTGATGTCTCTTCAGAGAGCTATGGAGAGAGGACGCAAAGTTGGATTCGATCATTTCAAATGCCCAAAATGAACTTCGTCATGCCGAGCAAGAGCTTTCCCATACAATGGATCAAAATACTAGTCGTGGATTAATGGCTGTTAGGCGAATACAACGTCAGTATAATCTTGAAGGTGTTTTCGGCACACTTGCAGAACTGATGGAAGTTAACGAGCGATATCGAAGAGCTGTGGAAGTCACTGCAGGGAATAGTCTGTTTCACTACGTCGTGGACAATGATGACACCGCTACTAAGGTTATTGAGATACTGCAGAAGGAGAGGGCTGGTCGAATCACGTTTATTCCTCTCAACCGAGTCAAGTTTAAGACAGCCAATGTTCCAAAAGCCAACGATGCAGTCCCAATGATTGAGAAAATCAGTTTTGATCCAAAATACGAGAAAGCGTTCCAGCAGGTCTTTGGCCAGACAATAATATGCCCAAATCTTACGATTGCTGGTCAATACGCTCGAAGCCATGGTGTAAATGGTGTCACCATGGATGGTGACCGCTCAGACAAGAAAGGAGCTTTCACCGGTGGCTACATTGATGCTCGGCACTCTAGGTTAGAAGCTGTTCGTAACGTAGCCAAATGGCGAGATGAAACAGATACGCTACGGAGCCGATCACTAGAGATCAAGCGTACCCTCGAAAGAAAGGACCAGGAAATTACTAGGGCAGTGGGTGATCTTCAGAAGATCGAGCAGAAGCGAGTACAACAAGAGAACAGCTATGGTCCTTTACGGCAAGAGCTTCGAAGCAAATCCGCCAGTCTCCAAAACAAGAACGATACCCTTGATGCCAAGCGACGAGCACTGTTGAACATTGAAGCGAACGCAAAAGCTCTCAACGACCAGCAAAACGCCCACGAAGCCGAAACCGCCTCCGACTTTAAGAAAGCCTTGACTGCAGAAGAAGAAACCCAACTCGAGAACCTCAGCTCCACAGTCCAAGATCTACGCCGCCAATACTCCGAACTCTCCTCCGCCCGTAGTGATCTCGAATCCCGCAAAACGATCCTTGAGATTGAACTGCGCGAGAACCTCCGCCCGCGTCTCGACCAACTTAAATCTCAACCCTTCGACAACACCGATGGCAGCTCGTCCCGCGGGAATCTTCAAGAAACCCAGCGTGATCTTAAACGCATCAACAAGGCTATCGACACTGTCTCCAAAAACCTAGAACAAACCGACTCCGCCATCGACACTGCCTTATCAAGTATCGCCGACCTCCAAACCCGACACTCGTCGATTGTAGCTCAACAAACCGAAATCGCCAAAACCATTGAAAAATCCCAAAAGCGTCTCGAAAAATCAATCCAGAAACTTCGCATCTTGACAAAACAAGCCGCGGAATGTGTCGTCAAGATCCGGGACCTTGGTATCCTCCCCCACGGCGCGCTGGAAAAGTACGACAAAACGAAATCAGAAGCTATCGTGAAGCGGTTACACAAAGTCAACGAGGCGCTGAAGACGTACGCTCATGTGAACAAGAAGGCGTTTGAGCAGTACAACAACTTCACGAACCAGCGGGACACGCTTACCAAACGACGCGCCGAGCTCGACAACAGCCAGGCGAGTATCGAGGAACTGATCCAAGTCCTCGATCAGCGCAAGGACGAGGCCATTGAGCGGACCTTTAAGCAAGTAAGCAAAGAATTTGCCACCGTGTTTGAGAAGCTCGTCCCCGCCGGGCGGGGGCGGCTGGTCATCCAGCGAAAGGCGGATCGTGCGCAGCAGCCTGACGACGAGTCTGAAGATGAACGGCGCGAGAGCGTGGAAAATTACACGGGCGTTGGCATCAGCGTCAGCTTCAACAGCAAGCATGACGACCAGCAACGTATCCAGCAATTATCCGGTGGTCAGAAAAGTACGTAACGTCCCCCCTCCTCATTCTTACTTCTGTCTTCCGTTTCAAAGATCAAATCCTCCTTTACTAATCCTATTCTACAATCAGGCCTCTGCGCCCTTGCCCTCGTCTTCGCCATCCAACAATGCGACCCGGCCCCCTTCTACCTCTTCGACGAAATCGACGCCAACCTCGACGCCCAGTACCGCACCGCCGTCGCCAACATGCTCAAGTCCATCTCGGACCGCACCACCTCGTCCCAGGAAGGCGGCCTGGGCGGCGGCCAGTTTATCTGCACGACGTTTCGACCCGAGATGTTGCTCGTGGCCGAGAAGTGCTATGGCGTTAGGTATAATAAGAACAAGAGCAGTAGTGTAGTAGTAGTTAGCAAGGAGGAGGCGTTGCAGTTTGTGGAGGGGGAGAAGCAGTAGGTGGGGGGTTGTTGGCGGCGGTGGGAGAAGACGGGGTGGTATGAGAAGGGAAGGGGAAGCGGGGTTTATGGTAACGGGGAGGATGGAACGATATCGTCGATTCGAGCTTTGGCATTGCTTTACGATTGATGTACAACACAAAACCTACGGAAGGCAGAACTAGGATACCAGCCATTTACTTCGGGGCGTTGTTGCTGTGTGTACAGTAGCTAGCGGGCTCCGTCCACATCCACGACAATCCATCCGCTTCGGCTGCTTCTTAGCATGTATTCTGTATTCCCAAACTCAAATCCCATCTTCTTTGAAACGTTAGTCTTAAGTACAACTCAAAAACAGAGAAAATAGATATCTTGGCTTAGAAGTTCCTTTTTCCATCACCATTTTATCCACGCCACCTTTTATACCCTCTACCACCTTTAAAAAGCCAACCGCCTCGCCCACCCTCCGCTATGTTGAAGCAATAGGAGCTGCAATAGTAGGAGCAATAAATAGTAGGAGCAGGAGGAAGGAGTAGTCGTCCGATTAGGAACATACTGTAGGTAGGTAGTTCCTACCTACCTTAGTTAGGAACGCTGCCCGCTAGCCTAGTTGGGGCTAGCGCAAATGGCGGCACAAAATCGTAACGTAGGTAGCTTCTTAGTGTAGAAAACATACCATTTAGCACTTCATCACACTGCCAGTCTTTCCATCCCGCAAAAACCCTTTTTCCAATACCACCATCCCTGATTCTAAAAAAAACCCCATATTCCCGCCCCTGCCTACTTAGCACCGCTTTTTTTCACCACCGATACTAAGATGTTTGTGAATCGTGACTTTGGGCCCGTTGGTCCCGGATCGGGGGTTTAGATAGGCGAAGGATTGGGAGGGTTGTTGGTGTGGTTTTCCGTCGGGGTGGTTGGATGGTTGGATGGTTTGTGATATTTAGTATGTGATGGGGATGTTGGAGGTGAGGGGGGGATGCGTGAGTTGGGTTTTGGGGGGGTAACTGAGATATTGGGGAAGCGGAGTGGATGTTATGAAATGAAACCAGGAAACAGGATCAATCACACCGTCAAGACCATTGTTAGGATTGGTACAACCATCTATGTACAAACGGTTTGTTTACAAACAAGAATGTCTAAAACAGAGCTCCAATATACCAAATTAAGCAGCTCTATGAATTAGAACATTCCTAGTAGAAGCGAACCATGACGACGATCCAAAAGCTTTTCCATGCAGAGATCCAACTTGTTATATCAGGGAAGCGCTCCAGCCAGATCGTACCATTACATAACCCATCCCGTCGTCCAGATTAATTGCTTGAGGCGCGCTGTGCGGTTCAGAAGGCGACGAGCATCTATAAAGCAGCAATGACAGCCAAGACAGCACCGAATACACCAGTGATTGAGCCGACGAGAGTCGCAGCGCCACCAGTGAAAGGAACGGTGCCGTTGCCAGCAGCGCCAGAGCCTGAGGGCATGGCTGAGGCGACGGTGGTAGCGCTCTTAGCGGTGGCGGTTGGGTAGGGAGCGCTGGTCATGGGCGCGGACGAGGAAGCGGTCGACTTGGGTGCTGAGGCCGACGCGCTGGATCCGGAGGCAGCGGTGGAGGAGGCACTGGCGCTGGAGGCGCTCGACGAGGCGGCGGTGCTGGACGCAGCGGTGGTGGAGGCGGGTGCGGAGGCGGCGGTCTTGGCGCAGGCGCAGACGGCGTTGGCGGAGGACTGGACGGCGAGACCGGTCTCAGCACCGCAAGCAGCGACCACGCAGCCGAGGGCGGCGGAGGCGATGGCGGCGGATTGGGAGGCGCTACATTGGCAGTTGAAGTCTGCGGCTCCGCAGCCTACGCCCTTGCCGGCGGAAAGGATACAGGATTGCTAGATGTGGATGAGCATTGGATGTTGATGGGCGAGATTCGAAGATGTACTCACGGCACAAGACGGGATCTTGGCAGCCACACCGACACAAGCGTCCTGGGCCACAGCACCAGCGACGAGGCCAAGGGCGAGGATGATGGATACAGACTTCATTTTGATTGGGATAGTTGGAAGAGTTTGCTTTGAACGAGTGAAAAGCAAAGACGAGGATATGGAGATGGTTATTAAGTAATTAGATCGGAGAGAGAGACGGTTGGATAGGGAACAACATCGCAGGCTGGGAGGACGACGTTATATAGCCCTTCCCTTCTCTTTCCTCGGCCATTATTTGACGGCCGATGTCTCCCCATTATTGCTGGGAAAGTAATAATAGCCGCCTTCAAGGCTTTCTGCTGCCGTGCGAGTCTGCGAGACCCCTTACTACTAACACTGCTACTACTACTACGTCGTAGTGTTCCTTTGCAGCCTCCCGGTTCATCCCCAATCCATGGACCGCGGTGAGTGGGAGACAGATCAACGCCAGCGGTTCGGTCGGATCATTGGATGGGGTAAATGGAAGGAGACACGGAGCCAGCTACCTAATTTATTCTCCGCCCCCTCGTCGACCTCTGGGTTGGTCGCATACCGGCAAAGGCTTGTAATTACTCGTGATAGGTAAGCCTCGTTCCTGTGCCTGACATTGGGCAGTTTGATCTTCGATGGGGGTCACGCCATGTCACGGAGGTGCGCCAATGATTCGTTACTAGGGGCATGCTAGCGGCTTGTGGGGAACCCTGGGAAATACTGGGGGAACGTCCAAGCAGACTGAGCTTAATGTTTACGAGCGTTGACGCCGGCTCAGCCGACCTCATCCAGGATTCATCGCCCGTGCTTAGCGTCAACTCTCGTCCGATGTCTCACAGCAGCACAGCAGCCTTTCGAACATCCGGTGTAGCATTCCTCTAGTGCCATGGTGTCGGCATTGTTGTCGATGGGAATAGTGACATGTGAATGGTAATAATACCTCCATTGTTTTGAGCCTCGGAATCAGAGACACGGAACAGAACTTGGCCGGAAATGGTGCAAGATGTGGATTCGGCAAGACAGGATGGACTTCCTTGCCATTGACCATGTTGCTACTCGAGTCGACGCCCCATCAATATCAATTGCGCCCTTGGGAAGTACTACGTGTTACAAGAAACGGGCTCCAAAACGTCAATCGAGATCCTGTACGCCATCCCAGCGTTGCCTGGTGAGAGAATAGGTTCAGAGGAGCTGTGAGCGCGTTAGGGTAATGACAGTTGGCACCGTCCTTGTCACCAGGACAAGTGCTACAGAGTACAGGCTCATCATTTAGTGGAAAGCCAGCCTTGGCCGCGTAACCAAGTCTGTGCTCTTCTCCGCGCCACTAATCATACCGCTCCGTACGATGGACAGCCAAGCAAATCTTGGACATCATTTCCGTCGTTCTTCCATCAGTGTTCTCTTAGAGGGGTGTAGCCAATGCTTGTCAGCTCATTTCAACAATCCATATCGGTTCTTGACCTGGTGGTGTTGTCACATTATTCCTATCTTGGTCTTACTTTTCCAATATATAAAGAGCCTTACGGGCCAAACTTGAGCAGTAACGGCTAACGCGGGAATTGTGCCGCATGGGGAGAACATCAGTCCTCGGTTGTGTTCAATGCGTACAATTTGCACGTGAGTGGAAGTAGAAGGGTAGACTTGCCTCGGTATGGGCATCTTCTTTCATCGTGTACAAGCCTTCTTCGGCATCGTTCCTCTTTCCTATCTTTGAGTTCTGAGTCTAGGCCAGGCTTGTCTACGATCTTTGATAATCTCCTCGTTTATCACTCCGTTCCAACCACATCCCTCGGTCGTATCGAAAGAAAGTGGGGATTGATTGTCTATATGATCTTCTGTCGATAGCTCCACTATTTTACATATACAGCACCGGTGGCTCGAGCTCGACGCTCTTTGGCATCTGATTGTCGGTGTGGATTTTGTTGTGTACGAATAGCTAATGGTTGTTACATTTCTTGCCTCAAAAAGTAATTCTACAATGTCTTCGTCCGAGGGAAAGGTACCGCACACAGACTATGTCGAAGAGGTTGGAGAAGTAAACAGGAAGCCAACCTTTGGTCAAAAGCTCAAGGCACACTTAAGGAAGTGGTGGTGGGCCCATCTGATCTTCTTCATCGCCTCCACACTTATTCTTGTTCTTTGCTTGTGAGTAGATTGCCAGCGCCAGTTTGTTTCGATCTCAAATCCAAAAGAGGCTGTAGATATGCGACTTAGACTGTACTAACACGAATGCAGATTATATGTGGCATTCCCACGCATATCTCAAAATGGAATCAACGACTCTACCCTGGAGGTCAAATCCCTAGTGCTGTCAGATCCAACTCCAGACTCTTTCCACCTCAAACAGACGGCCGTTATCGGCAACAAAAGCCCTTATCATCCCAGACTCGATGCCTTCAATGCCTCTTTATCTCTTGCTGGACCTATTATCAAACCTTATGCTTATGTGGAACTCCCAGCGATCTTTGCGAGTGACCCCGCTACCACTGTCATCGATCAAGATGTTAAAATCACAGATATTGACCAATTCGCCAACTATACCAACACAGTACTGAGCAGCGAATCACTCTCGCTGGCAATCAATGGTAGAACTGCACTCCATGAGATGCAATTCCCTACCACAACCGTCAATTACAACAAAGTGATTGAGATGAAGGGTCAGTAACCTCTACCAGTGAATGAGTTCTGCTGATTGAAAACCATCAGGCCTCAACAAACTCAAGGGTTTCAACATCACCGATTTCTCAATCAAGCTCACCCCCGACCCAGACGGTACCAACATGGTAGGAACAGTCTTCATCCCCAACCCAACAGTAATGACAATCTCCATGGTACAATACCCCCTAACCCCCCCATCATCATCTTATGTACTAAACATCCCAGGGCAACGTAACCTTCAATACCTACGTAAAAGGCGACTATATCGGTAATTCCACCCTCGCCAACCTTGTACTCGTGCCAGGGAACAACACGCTTCCTATGCGCTCCATTGTCAACCAAACGACCGTTCTTGAGAAAGTCATCTCCGAGTACAAGAACGGCATGCTTCCCATCGATATTATCGGGAACAGCAGTATATACAATGGACAGCACCTGCCGTATTTTGAGAAGGCCTTGGCGTCCAACACGCAGTCGATTACGCTTGATGTGGGGACTGCATTGAAAGCTATCGGATTCACAATTCCCGGTTCATGAGTAGTTGTTTTGATGTTTAGGTCCTCTTTTGTTTCAGGTACATACTGCATTTGGGACTGGTTGGGTTTCCATATTCTCTGTGTATACCATAGTGTCTTGGCTTGTCATGAGTGATGAGGAATTGCCGGTTTTCTGATTTCTTGGTTCTTGATGATATAATTTATAATGCAATATTCAGAATCGATCTCTCCCCCTTCCCTCGTACATGCCTTGTCAACAACGCCTGCTTTTTTCCGATCGCCTTATTCGAGTATTCACAGATCTGATATCCACAGGCAATCCATCCCTCGCCGTCCGTATATTCGTCTTACCAAAGGGAAACTATGGCCATTGTATCAATATATAGCCTCGAACATGAGAGCATTAGAGCTATGATCTGATTTTCACGTAATGACTTCGTCCTATTTACTGGATCCTTTCAACGCCATGTCCATGTCAGAAGCTGTAAAACTGAACCAAGGGCTACTGTTGCTGTGATTTTCCAGCTGGTCATGTCACTCATTGGTGTAAGGCTTGAATGGTATTATTTCAAGATTAAGCGTACAAGCCGGTTTTGAATGTGCTTCTGTATATATTCAAGTGATGATAAGGATAGCTTTTGAACTCGCACGTGCCACCTTGATAGCGGATAGATGATCTGCAAGCTAAATCCTAAAGTATATAAGCGCCTACTTTAATCTATCGATCTTTGTCACGATGAGGTTGATTCGCCCGAGGTCGCTGTCTTCAGAGCCATGGGAAGTGGGGAGACATAGCTGAAACCCTGGGCGATATCCTATCGAGTGCTATTTCCATAAAACAGCCGCGGCCGTAAACGCAGTGCCAGGCTATCTTGAAAATGGCAGAGGTACCGAACACTGGGCTTCTCGACCTCGAGAAGGAGCTGACATGCTCGGTGAGTACAACAAAAAGCACATTAAGGACGCCAGCAAACTGAATGGTTACTGGAGTAGATCTGTACCGAGGTTCTCTATCAGCCACTAACCCTCCTTGACTGCCTACATACCTTTTGCGGCTCATGTCTTAAGGAATGGTTTTCCTGGCAAGCCTCTCAAGCAGATAGCTCAAAACCGAACCCGTTCACCTGCCCATCATGCCGCGCAACAGTACGAGAGACAAGGCCCGATGCCAAGGTTACAACGTTACTGGACATGTATCTCCAGGCCAATCCAAGCAAAGGGAGAACCGCAGAAGAGAAGGACGAACTAAAGAAGAGGTATACCGTCGGCGACCCGGTCATGCCTAAGGTCAGACAGAAGCGTGATACCAGTTCGGATATGGAGGATAGGAGAATGATAAACGAGGTGCGGGAGATGAGTCTACGCGAGGTTGGGGTAAGAGGTTCAGGGGCCAATGAAAGAGGAGCTGGGAATCGAAATCGGGATGGCGGTCGAGAGTCAAGGGTGGACGACGTGAGGCAGCAAAGAAGGCGCGAGCAGGAGAGGAGGAGACGGACAGAGGGGCGCGACACCTCAACTGCCAGAAATAATGGATCGTCAGGTGCCGTGGACTCGAGGTCCCAAGCACGGCAGATTGAGCATCAATCAAGTCTCAGGTCGCTTCTAAGCAGCTCCGATATTGACTCTTCGGAAATGGAGGAAGAGATATTGCGGCAGATTATGGATGAAGGTCTACTCGACGGGATAGATCTTAATGATATTGATGTATCCCGAGAAGATGAGCTAAGTGAACGCATCGCCGATGCTTACCGCCAACGTCATGGGGTGAACTCAAGATCTCGAAATACTCGGTCTGAAGATCCTAGGACTACGAGTGCTCGCGTCCAGACAACAGACCAAGCACAGCCTCAACGACGCCATCATCGGAGAACCTCGAGTGCTGCAGATCAAGTAGTACGTTCCTCGCATCCTCCTATATCGAGGCCTCACCTCCTCGAGGCATATCCTATACCACAAAGCCAAAGACGTAGGACTTCAAGTGAACACAGGCGACAGACATCACCTGCCGCTAATTCCTCAGCAACAAATGTATCCTCTAGTACGCAACCCCAAGCCGCACGATCGGCCACAGACGTGTCTACTCGGACGCAAACTTCTAGCACCGTGCGACCACGTCCCCCAGACTTGCCCCTTCAAGGCAGAAGGAACACCGACATGGAGTACCGCCGACCACGAGCAGAATCGCGAGACAGGACACCTCAGAGCGCGCAGCCAATGAGTCCAAGAAGCACAAACAGGCCATCAAATTTAAGTGCAAATGGAGTAACTGGGTCGCAAACAGCGACCGCTACGTCGGCGACGCCATCTGTCTCAACTTCAGTTCAGCCTCCGACGAGTGGTGGAGAGGCGAGCCGTGAACGGACTCCAACGTTGCGTGATACTCCTCGAGAAATCCCACATTTAGTATTTAGACCGGTATCGTTACCATTGACACATAGAGCGCCGCCCGTACTTTATCCCGAGCCTTCAATCAGATGCAATCGTTGCGGATCGTCGAATCTAGAGTACGAACTACATGAGCATTGTTCAATTTGCAATGGTGGAAACTACAATCTTTGCCTTCGTTGTTATCGTCTCGGTCATGGCTGCCTTTACTGGCATTCATTTGACTATGCGGCACGTCAGCGGTATATGCCTCAGGCACCACCTGCTGGGTGGCCTCCAAATCATCTCCTCCCACATCAACTTACAGGTCACCGCTTTCTCCGTCCAACGTCGGCAATAAGTCAACATCCCACGCCAGAGAACAGGAATCCTAGTCGCATGACGCCCGAGGATCCAGCCAAACGCCTGCAATCTGGGGTGTTTTGTTCAACTTGCTCTGCCTTTGCCAAGGACTCTTTTTGGAAGTGCGACATCTGCAATGATGGTGACTGGGGGTTTTGCAATTCCTGTGTAAACCAGAGCAAATGCTGCACACACCCTTTGCTCCCTGTCGCGCACATATCCTCAGAAAATGCTAAAGTCAAAGGTCCATTAGTTAGTCCCAAAAGAGCATCAGGAAGTTTTCATCCTTCCGGAATCGCACCTACAGGCTCTCCATACATTCCTCTCACATTCAGCGCAAACTGCAAAGTCTGTACCTATCCGATCCAACCGTCCAACACTCGCTTCCACTGCCCCCAATGCAGTGAAGGAGACTATGAAATCTGCACAAGCTGTTATCTAAAGCTTGTGGCTACAGGTAAGATTAACAAGTCCAGCGGAGACAAGGGTTGGCGCAGATGCTTAAAGGGCCATCGGATGGTAGTCGTGGGGTTCGAGGATTCGGCCGCCGGGCACAGAAGGATCATCGTCAAAGACCTAGTCGGAGGCCACACATTAAAAGACGACGTCGGTGCCCAGCATACCGAAAACGGCGACTGGAGCTGGCAAGACGGCCAGCAGCGACAAGTCCGGCCTGTTACGAAACCATCCATCCACACCACCAACACCAACAGCGCATCATCAGCGCCTGAAACCACCCCACTGCTAGGCAAATACCCCCCCGACGGCGGTGTCGGAATGAGATTCCGAGCGAACTGGGGTTGGTGGCCCAAGGACGGTGCCACGGATGAGCTTGCGTTTCCAAAGGGTGCGGAGGTTCGGGAGGCGGAGGACATCAATGGGGATTGGTGCTGGGGGTGTTATGCCGGGTCGAAGGGGTTGTTTGCTCGGATGTATTTTGAATATTTGGGCGCCGTGACGATGTGATGAGTTCTCGGCGTGTGTGATGAGAAAATGAGCAACGAGCTATGTATCGGCAAAGATAATGTTTCATTTTTCTATCTTCCCATCTGTTTAACGAACCGACACCTTCGCTCTCCATTAAGATCAACTTCCGAGCCCCCCGGGAAAAAGAATAGACGCTAGGTCCACACTCTTACAGTAGTAGACCAAACCCCCCCCCCCACCTCCCCCCTCCCATAACCCCAACACCCCCCCTACCCTCAAGAACCAAAACCAAAACCAAAACCAAACCCGACATACAACCCGACCCATGCCAAACCGCCCCGCCATATACTAACCCCTACGAGTAAGAAATCGAAAAAAAAACCCGCCAAACCCCCATCAAAGTGGAAACAAATCCTCGAGTGCTACGGTAAGCTTCATTCGAAACATCGATTCCCGTTTCCCGTAAAGTAGTATGTAGGAGTAGGAGGAGTAGGAGGAGGAGGAGGAGTATAGCTGGATGTTTTTTGTAATGTGTGATGATGATGCGAAGCTGGGTTTTTTTTTTTGGGGGGGGGGACGATGCATGGGAGGTGGGATGGGGGTTGGTGGTGGTGTGGTGGTGTGGTGTGATGGGGGGGGGTGAGGTGGTTGTTGTTGTTTGAGGGGTGGGGGGGTTGTGTGTGCGAGGGAAAATGGTTATGCGTTATTGATTCAAGGGTGTGTGGGTTTGGTTGTGAGAAGGAAAGTGGTTGATGGGGTTGATGCTTTCAGTTTTGCCTTCGTGTCCGGGTTATCTATTGATTTATTCTCAAGCTCTAATCCACCGACTTCCCTCCCCATCCCCTCCCCTCCCCTCCCCTCCCCTCCCCTAAATGACAACGACAACCACCAAACACCCCCTATCCACCAAACCCATAAAGCGTCCTCCCCTGCCGCTTAAGCGCATACACGACATCCAAACTCGTCACCGTCTTGCGCTTGGCATGCTCGGTGTAGGTGACCGCATCGCGAATCACGCTCTCGAGGAATGTTTTCAGGACACCGCGGGTTTCTTCGTAGATCACTGGGGGGGGGGGTTGATTAGTATTCGGGGGTTGTGCGGGCAATAAAAAGGATTTAGGGTTGCTGGGGGAAGGGGACGGAAGGGGACATACTAGCACTGATACGCTTTACGCCTCCACGACGCGCGAGACGACGGATCGCGGGTTTCGTGATACCTTGGATATTGTCGCGCAGGATTTTGCGGTGGCGTTTTGCGCCGCCTTTGCCGAGGCCTTTGCCTCCTTTTCCGCCTGTGGAAGGGAGGATGGTTAGTATAGGTTGACGGGAGGTCGAGGGGGAGGTGAGAAGGGGGATGCAGGGTGGGGAAGGATAGAGATTAGGTTCGTTAGGAGGGCGGATGGGGGAAGGGAGGGAAGGAAAGCAAGGAGACTTGAGAGTGATGGGCCGGGAAAGATGACGTCATGGGGTTAGGGGTAGCGTGTTGTAGTAATGCGGTGATGTAGGATACAGTTGACAAGCACGATGACGGTGATGATGACAGTGATATTCGGATGTATTCGACGTGATGCGTTGACAAAATTCGCAACACCAAAGTCGCGATGATATTGCGACCACACAGAAAACAAACACGTAAATAAATAGTTGAAACGAAGCGACAGCGACAGCGACACCCAGAAGGAACACGAAAGGGAGAACTTACGTCCAGTCATTCTAACAGTTGTGTAAAGTTCTTTCCAAATGAAAAATATAGCCCGATTGATGATTCCACAGGCAATATCGATGAAAAACCGCCACTTTCTTTGATAATTCTCGTTGCGACTTTTAGGTTCCAGAGGTTGAAAAAACCAGAAAAGAAACAGCAGGAAAACAGCAGTTTAAGTATTTGACTTGCCGCAGCAGTGATTCGGAAACGTGAGCGCTAAGCCCTTGTCCGGGGGTGTTTGGAAATCACGAATGGCCAGGCAGAAACGAGCCTCTAAATTCGAGTGTCGGAAAGCGAGAGGTTTCCGGGGTGTGGTTTTCGGGGTTGATTTGTGGGGGGTTTTGGTAGTCGTTAGCGGGATGTTGTTTGCAGGAAGGATAGTTGTGGGTATCCGTATTTCTGCTTAGTCATGCCGCGTCTGGTCTTGGAACCTGAGGTAAATCAGGTGAAGACGATGGCCATGTACAAGAGATAGTCCATAGTCCATTGTTCATTCTAACAAAGCGTGTAATCGTGTAATTGGTCTTGTTGGCTGGTCTTTCTATCGCTTCTACTAGGACATTGCTCCCATCTCCTTAACCCTGTTACCATTATCCCAGCCTCACCATCACCCCTTCATCCTCAACTAGGTAAACCTTTCAGTTCTGATAATCCAGCCCCAATGGCATCTGCTCTCCGCCATTATCATCCTCCTCTTCGTCACTCTCCTAGTGTGGTGTAGCAGTATTAATAATTTCGGTTACAGTAGAGCACCTACTGGATCCGGGGTGAGTTAGTAGCCCTCTAGGACTAGATACGAGCTTCTAGGTTTGTAGTATCTTCTATTGTGTGCAAGCTCGGCCAGGACCGCCTTTTTGTGCCTGTGTGACCTAGGTCTAGAAGATCTTCTGCTCAGTTCCTAGCTTTTCGTTTCGCTGGTGGATGACACTCTTATCGACACGTTATTCGTTGCCTCTTGCACTTTCACTGCAACTGTCTCTACGCTGTCTTTTGCTGTGTCTATTAACTGGCCGGTCCGCTCTTCCAGACCATTCCTAGCCTCTCCTGCTTGCTCTTTGATCGATTGCGCTAGCTCCTGTGGGCTTGGATATCTTTGGAGTAATTTTAAGACAATGTAGTAAAGCTGGATAATTAGCTTATGAACTTTTTCCTTAACGAGCATGGTAATGCCGTTGCTGAAAAATCCTTTAAGCACTTCTGCCGCTAATCCCTCATACAGCGCACCCATGCCTTCGGTTTGAGCAATACACAGGATAGTGCTAAAGACATTGCTTGGTGCATGACTTCTCAACCTTTTTGCTGTAGAATCGGATTCTTTACTGAGACGATCCTTGTCATCGATCTCACTATGACTGACATATCCTGAAGAAGCTTGTGCACGAGATTTAGCCAAAGAAAATGGGTACGTAACCGTCGAGACGATAGCTTTGCTGATAGCAGCGAGAAGGAAAGTTGCTTGAGGAGGGGGATCAGAACGGTGTTGAAGTGGTAGCAGAGTGCGCTTGAAGGTCTCAAAAAGGAAGAAAGTGAGGGAAGGATTCAAAGTCAGGACTAAAGAAGCAGAGTAGCCGGACCAGAAACCTTGCAAGCCTTTCTCGGAGCGGATCTCAGACGCTATTGACCCTACTGAGTCTGATCTGGCCTCGTTACTCATCGAACGGCCTGACAGCATAGCCGAAGCTTGTTTTCGGGTGACGATATTGGCAATTGGTGTGGTAAGAAACTTCGAAAAGGCACCAGCGAGAAATCCAACGCCGAGCTCATCCACGACTGGCAGACTACTTGCCGAGGATTTATGAGATCGAAGTCGAGTTTGTCGTAAGAAATTATAGGCCAGAAAGAAGAGAAATGAATCGGCAATTGTTTTCGACGTGTCTTGGAGCACGCCGGTATATAGACCACTCAACCCCCCCTCTTGATGATAAATCTTCTCGGCAGCATCGAGGATGGACTTGTATTCTTCCGAAGGGCCTCGCGAGGATTTGCCACGTAGCTGTCTTTGGATTTGTAGGCGGGTAATGATGAGAGCTAGCGGATAGGTGATAACGTTGGATATAGCAGCGCCTGTTGAGCCGGCCAGCGCATGGCCGAGAGCTGGTAGAGCCGGCCCATTTAGAATCGATTTCGGGGGCTTAGAAGGCGCTTGGGTCAGGTGATAGAGGTCAAAAGCATCCTATGAGACTACATCAGCATGGCAGGTTGTAGTTGCAGATGCGTGTGTCTACCAGCTGGCTATTGTAAACGTGGGCCATTCCAAGGTCTTTGTAGTCAGCAAACTCTTTCAAGTTGCTAAAGCCTAATGTTTGTATTCATCTACAGCTTCCAACATGAGCTGATTTGTGGTGAGTTTGTTGGTGTATGGCATCTTCATTACCACACATCCTCGCTTGCACAAGGCGGCTTATGCACGGACCACTGCCTTGACAGCTGTTCGCCAACCCCAAGCTACGAATACAGGAACATGCTTTCCACGTCTACTCTGTTTGTGATCGGTTTGTTCTTCTACTGTACGATAGCAACTCAAAGCGACTGAACCAAATATATAAGATGCTATCATGGCGTCGACATCTGTGCGCTCAAGGACCAGACTCATACTGCAACTATGGCCAGTGCACCATCATCTGATCCACCGAAGGCTGCCATGATTTATTGGAACGAGACTGCTCATACCATTCCAGAAGCTCGTGTTCTTGCTGTTCAAATTGGTCTAGACATACCGCAAGGGATCTTCTGCCATTACGCAGATGCCCCCAAGCGCCTACTTGGCTACCCAACTCGCCAACTTGTCATATCAAGAGAGGACACGCCTTCAAATATGAATCTACTTCTGGGGCCGACTTGGGGGGTTGATGCTGCCGGAGTGCATCGAATTTGGCGTAATGCAGTCTTGCACCTCGAACAGCAGTGACCGCTGAATCTTACTGAAGTAAGAAAATATGATGAGGGTAGTACTACATAGGCTATGAGGGGGGCCGAATGCGCAGGAGTAAGAAATTCTCAGGCGAGGGCTGCATGACAGAAGGTAATAATATGTACACATGCGAGAACTGAGGATGCGAAATATGGGATTATGTGGGATTATTTCTTGAACAGAAATACTTCGTCAGATATCGAATGAATATGTCTTGATGGACTTTCGCAAACACCAAGCTACGTCTAGGGATGCTCAGACTCTCAAGCATCTGTAATGGCAACTTCACTCAAGGTTCTAGGGAAGGGTTGTGAGCCAACTTCCAAGTATCCCACTCAAGTCATCACTCTTTGGATCATAGTAGCTTTACTGCAGCATTGTTTCTAGAGTTTTGTACTTGCTGCACACTGCCGAGCCATCTCGAACTATCACCATGTTAGTATCTACGAACCCCGCCTTAGTATCTTTGACTTCCTCACCTGCTCATCTGTTTGACAAACCAACGTTCGATGTCGGGCATCTCTTTTCCCAACGTCTTGAACAATGTCCTCAATTTTCTTTTCGTTGCTTTCTTTGTTTAATTCAAATCCAAGACAGCTACATTTTGCAACAATTCGGGTTCGCAGCAATATTGCCTTCTCTCCTATACCACCTGCGAATACTAAGGCATCGACTTGACCATCTAATTTCACGTAATAGCTTCCAATGTACCCGATGATACGGTCCACGAAGATGTCAAACGCAAGCTTGCAGTTTGGATCCGATGAGGAAGAAATCTTACCAAAGTCCGTGGTGCCTGTCAGGGCTTTCCAACCAGACTTCTTATTCAGAATTTCTTCTGCCTGTGACGTGGCTTGGATCAGCTTAGGAACGGCTAGAGTTTCTACAAGAGATATAACTCACGGTGCTGATGTGCATCTCTTTGGTGCTACTGGGACTCGGTTTGCCAGCATCATGTGTGAAGTGGAAAATCAGACTTAGTTATATCAGCTGGTCGGAAAGCAATCGCAAGCTCTCCCCCCCAATAGCCAGTACTGACCTTGGGTCGACACTACCACTCCTCGTGGCTCCGGGAAGACCAGCCAACGGAGTCAGCCCCATGCTAGTATCAAGAGACTTTCCATTCTTGATCGCGCAAGCTGAAGCACCACTGCCCAGATGTAATGCAATGATACTTGTCTGACTGGGATCTTTCTTCAAGAAGTTCGCTATGGATTTGGTGATAAAAGCATAGCTGATCCCATGAAAACCATACTTGCGCAACTTATTCTTTGACGAGACGTCAGGATCAATCGGGTAGGTCTGGATGGCTTTCGGCATTGTCGCATGGAAAGAGGAATCAAAGTACGCAATGTTCTTGGCTTTTGGAAGTACCTTCATGCATGACTTGACAATGGCAAGGGCACTGGCGTTGTGCAAAGGAGCAAGGTCTGTAAGGTCCTCCAGATGATGATACGTCTCCGAATCTATGATGTGAGCGTCTGAGTAGTCGCCTCCATGGACAACTCGATGACAAGCATGGGTAATGCTCTCTCGACTGGATATCTCAGACAATCCTTTATCCTTTGTGAGATGATTCAGTATATATTCAAAGGCGTCTTCTTGCGACTTTACGCCATCAACGCCTTGGTCTTTGACCTTTTCAGATCCGCGTTCATAGGTCAATTTACATGGGGGAGCTGTCAAACCAGCTATCTGCGCTTCTGCGAGCTGTATCGGAGCATCGTCCGGCTTCTCGGCAAGGTAAACGGAGACTTTGACGGAAGAAGAGCCGGCATTGATGGATAAAATTAACATTTCCGCAAGCTGGGGATTGAACGAGAGCTGAAGGGCGAATGACCTTTGTCACCGTGAAGTAACTCGTAGAAATTAGCACTTTGTAAGACTGTGCACTCGTAAAGTTCCGGACCTGCAGGAGTCGCAGGGCAACCTTCCTTGTCCGGTCTCTTATCTACCTATCGAACAAGTGGTTAGCTTAGGCGTTACCTCGGCGCAAGAAATTGACCTTTGGCGACAGATCTCTCGATGAGAACCTTCGGCACAGCCTAGGCTCTTATTGTGAGATATTAATGCCTCCAATCGCAAGATCGTCCTGCACGTTGGCGATAGGGATGCAGTTTCTGCAAGGACTAAACATCAGCCCAGCGGCACACGCCTGTGATGCATGGCGAAACAGAGAGCTTTATTTGGCTCTTACCGGCCGTGAATATGATAACGTGAATTTTACTTAGAGGAAGCGGCAGCACCTCAAGGGCAGCTCGGATTCACTTCCAACGCTACCTTTCCGCTACCTCCGCTCGGTCTCGTATATGGTACTTAACCTACCTTGACCCTTGATGCAACCACACTCTTCCAAGTACCGTACATAAACGTCTCAACATATCTAACCTTTGTGGACTGTGGTGCCCAGTCTCCGGAGCCTTTCAAGTACAGCCAACATGCCTGGAGAAGTAATAGACCGACCTAATCCTCAACCCCTTGCTTCGAACATCCCCGAAGATGTATGCTCCCTGTCAGTCAAGCTCGAGGCGAGCAAGCTCGATGAGGCGACTAGTGAAGGTTTGCAGGTGTTTAGACGTGCTGCCAATTACATTGCTGCTTGTAAGCGTTCAAACCAAACGGAGAATCCTTCAAGGATCATGAGAATGCTAATATCTCTCCACCAGCTATGATCTTCTTATCAGACAATTTTCTACTCGAGCGAGATCTCAAATTCGACGATATCAAGCCTCGGTTACTCGGTTTGTGCCTCCTAGGCTACCGCTCTCCGCTTCGAGTGGCTAATAGGTATTACAAGGTCATTGGGGGACCTGCCCGGGCTTGACTTTGGTTTACGCGCATCTCAATCTACTGGCCACGAAGCACAAGCAGGATATCATATATGTGGTTGGCCCCGGTCATGGTGCACCAGCCATTCTTGCATGTTTGTGGCTTGAGGGATCTCTTGGGAGGTTTTACCCCGATTATAGCAGGAACATGACAGGGTTGCGCAACCTTATAACCAAGTTCAGTACTCCAAGTGGGTTCCCAAGGTAGGCAGTTCGACTCGATGAGCAATTCCTTAAATACTTCCGTGCTTTATTGTCCACGAGACCTTGATGCTATGAGATCAGCTCACTTCAAGCATCTTGGTTTCACCGAATCAGTGATTCTGATGAATATCCTGGCTGATCTGCATGCAGCCACATCAATGCAGAAACTCCAGGCGCTATCCACGAGGGCGGAGAGCTAGGGTACGCTCTTTCTGTGGCCTTTGGTGCCGTTATGGACAAGCCAGACCTTGTGGTAGGATGCATTGTCGGAGACGGCGAGGCAGAAAGTGGACCGACGGCTACAGCTTGGCATGCTGCAAAATACATCGATCCGAAAGAATCAGGGGCCGTTATTCCAATTGTGCACGTCAACGGGTTTAAGATTAGTGAACGGACTATTTATGGCTGCATGGACGACAAGGAGATGGTGTCTCTGTTTACTGGCTATGGCTATCAATGCCGGTTTGTAGAGGACCTTGAAAATATCGATGCCGATATGAATGCATCCATGGAATGGGCTTTGGGCGAGATCCATCGAATTCAGAAGGCAGCTCGATCCGGAAAACCCATCATGAAGCCTCGATGGCCAGTCCTGATCTTGCGGACTCCCAAAGGGTGGGGGGCGCCGAAGAAAGTTCACGGCGAGTTCATGGAGGGGTCTTTCAAGGCCCATCAAGTACCCTTGATGGCCGCCAAAAAAGATGAGGAAGAGCTAAAGCAGCTCCAATCATGGCTTGGCAGCTACAAGCCAAAGGAGCTTTTTACTAAAGAAGGCGCCCCGGTTGAAGCGATATCCAGCATCATTCCTAGAGACGACAGCAAGAAGCTTGGACAGCAGATAGATACGTACGGATCCCATGAGGTTCTCAGGATTGCCGACTGGAAGAAATTCGCTGTGAAGAAAGGAGACCAAGCTAGTTGCATGCAAGCCTGTGGCGAGCTACTCGACCAGACGCTGGTTGATAACCCACATAGTGTACGAATCTTTTCGCCAGATGAGCTTGTCAGCAACAAGCTTGACGCCGTTTTCCGTCATACTGGTAGGAACTTTCAATGGGACGAGTTCTCCCATGCAACTGGTGGTCGAGTGATCGAGATTCTCTCGGAACACACATGCCAAGGCTTCCTTCAGGGATACACGTTGACCGGAAGAACCGGCCTTTTCCCGTCCTACGAGAGCTTCCTTGGCATAGTACACACTATGATGGTCCAATACAGCAAATTCAACAAGATGGCTCGTGAGACTACTTGGAGGAAGAACATCAGCAGTATCAACTACATCGAGACAAGCACATGGACTCGTCAAGAGCATAATGGCTTTTCACATCAGAACCCCTCTTTCATTGGAGCCGTTCTTAACCTTAAGCCCGGCGCTGCCCGAGTGTATTTACCCCCAGATGCGAATAGCTTCCTGTCGACCTTAGCTCATTGTCTCCGCTCAGTGAATTACGTCAACCTAATGGTCGGTTCAAAACAGCCACAGCCGGTCTTCTTATCGCCTGAGGAAGCTGACTCACACTGTCGTGCTGGTGCTTCGGTCTGGAAGTTTGCCAGCACAGACGATGGACTGGACCCAGATGTTGTTGTGGTTGGTATTGGTGCCGAAATCACATTCGAGGTCATCGAAGCAGCAGCGATGCTCCGAAAGCGCGCTCCAGACCTCCGTCTCCGTGTTGTCAATGTAACTGACCTTATGGTACTCGAAAATGAAGGCTCTCACCCCCACTCCCTCTCCAATGAGGACTTTAACGCACTTTTCACGCCTGATCGCCCCATCCACTTCAATTATCACGGTTACGCAAACGAGCTCAAAGGTCTACTTTTTGGCCGTCCAGATCTGCATCGTGTCACCATTGAGAGCTATAGCGAGGAGGGTAGTACCACCACGCCTCTGGACATGATGCTCCGCAACCGGGTTAGCCGCTATCACGTTGCCGAGGCGGCAATCAAGGGAGCAGCAAAATGGAATGAGAAAGTCAAATTGGATATGCATGAAACGCTGAGCAATCTTCGGCATGATCTGGTCAAGACGCAGGAGTATATCATGAAGACAGGTAGAGGTATGTAGACAGTTTTCCCTCAAAGCTCAAGCGCTGACAAGAACGATCAGATCCTGACGGAACTTATGATACCCCTGCATTCGATGGGGGTGGCTCCAAGCATCGCGATGTTGGTTACGCCGACTGAGCTGTTCCGTATTCTAGACAAAGACAAACAGGGAGTCGCAGAGCGCTGCTTCTAGCACATTGCAGTGTAATAGCTTTAGTAGCGCAAGCTGTGGACTTGCATCAGCCGTCCGTTCTGGGGACACGTATTGACCCTTACTATTGACAATTGGCGGAACACTTCAAGTAGGTTAATGTGTCTTCTCATACAAATGGGGAAAATGTCCCAATAACAAAGTAAGTTCCAGGCTCCCCATAGACATTACGCATGAACCAGTGGATTACAAAAGAGACGTTTAGCTATCGGAGTACTGTTTAGTTATTCTCGGCCTCGAAGTGTTGCATCCGCGTGTCGGCGCAAATGCCTTGGATGCCTTGTTTAGGAGAGTTTTGTTATTTCTTGTCGCATACTCTACGTTTCAGTTTTCTCACTTCACTGTATTCTTTCTGTATCTTCTTGCTGCAATCAATCCATGACTCAAATGAATTTTCCATGGATGGTTGATCGTTATTCAAATAGTATATTTTCATTCTGCCGATTAATTGTTCATCACTGAGAAGTTTAGCTGTGTTGTTTCCTCTTTCCCTTCTCTTTGGTCGTATCTGACTAAGTACCATATTTTGAATTACTCTCGTATATTAAATTATGATGTGACGATGCGTGTCGTGTGGGACTGCGACAGCGAGGTCGTCTGCTAGCTAGTTGTAGTAGAGAATGGGGATTGATTTATATTTTCTATGGCTATTCGATCCACGGATGAAGGACTTGAATTTGCGGGGATTCACGCCCATTCAAGGGTGGAGGGTCCCGTCAATTGAGGCACCGATCCGTGGATTATGTTTTGATCCATGGATATGAGCAATTTATCCATGGGTAAGTATATTCACCGTTTATTTGCATCATCTGGGCTTTTCGTAATGAATCGTATCATTCTCCATTGCACACTATGTTTGATTATAGTATGAACTATAAAAGCTCTAATCCTAATATGGTTTTCTTTGTCTTGTCTTTATTCTGCTCAATCCGCCACCAAAAAAGGAATTTACTCGTAATTGCTCAGTCGACTTATAACAAAGAGGTCATGTGTCCAGATCGGTGTGTCGATTGATGAACAGAGGCACAGAGGCACAGAGTCACGAAGGAACAAAAGGTCACATTGTAAGCATAGAACAAAGGAGCAGAGCTCGAAAGCGCCTAAATTTATCTGAGGCTCTTTGAAACTCTTTTATTACGCTCTCTTCATCTTCATTACAGCTGGACTTTACGCAATATTCGTAGCTCAGCTGTACAATATTCACACACTTGTTTTGCCTATATCCTTTCTTGGACTGCGTCGACTACCACATCCCGCTCCCCGTCTCAACGATGCGAATTAACGCCCTGTCCTTACTGCTTTCGAGCACATTAAGCGCTGCCGCTTTCAGCAATCTGAATCTTAGGATATTACCTTTAGGAGGTACGTTGAGGTCTCCTGATACTCTGCTGGCACAGACTGACATTTCTCAATATAGCTTCAATCACGACTGGCGAAGGCAGCCAATCGTCTGGTCTGAATGGATTTCGATTAGACCTTGTTCGAAAATTAGCAGGAAATATAGTAGATGTACTCGGATCGCGGCGAGAAGGATATATGGCTAATAACTATAATGAGTAAGTTGTTCAACCTTCTATTGGAATAGTCTAAGATCGATCGGTTTACGTTAAAAGAAGACGTGCTAAATTCAAAAACTTAATAGTGGCTACTCAGGATATACGATCAATGCGGTCAAACAGGCTGGAGCCCAAGCATACCAGCAAAAACCCAACGTTGTACTTATCCACGCTGGCACCAATGACCTGGACAGCAGCAACCGAACAGATGTAGCCGACGCGCCTCGAAACCTTGGAACTTTGATCCAAGCTGTCGTCGATAACTGTCCTGATGTCCTCGTCCTCGTGGCGCAGATTGTACCCAGGAAAGATCCAGAAATGGACATACTCACCAAGATCTTCAACAACGAAATCCCAAAGGTTGTGAAGGCATTTACGGACCAGCAAAAACATGTCATGGCGGTTGACATGTACAAAGCGGTTTCGGTTGCAGATCTTGCACCGGACGGCAAACATCCCAATCCCGACGGGTATAGAAAGATGGCCGATGCTTGGTACGACGCTCTCGACCGGGCAAATGGAATGGGGTGGATCAAATCAGCCGATGATCAAGATAGGCATGGAACTTGCGATACAAAACCGATTTGGACGGCGCAGCAGGATGAGCTCTTCCAAGAATCTAGTCCGGATGCAAATTCCTCTCCTGGAACCATCTGTAAAGACGAGTGAGTCTGTTCGCCCCTTCCTCTGCATGGCAATACTGACACATACAAAAGCCCAGAAAACAACAACACATGCACCTGTACCTACGGCGCTGACAAACGCAGCGGCACCGAATCTGTTGCTCGCTCCGCCGCGGGCTGTGCCAACATGTCAATCCCCACATCCCCCGCCGTACGCTTCGCCGACCTCGATGGCGATGGCCGGGCAGAGTACCTCTGGCTCTCCGAAGACGGTGCCGTAACCGCACACCTCAACCAGCGCCTCCCAGACCCCGACCCCGCCTACAAAAACGTCCCCAACCCGAAAAACGCCCTCATCCGCTGGAACCCACTGGGGGTCGTCGCCCCCGCCGTCGGCGGCCGCAGAGAACTCGTCCACTTCGCCGACCTCAACGGCGACGGCCGAGCCGATTACCTCATCGTCCACCCCAACGGGTCCGTTTCCGCCTGGCTCAACGCCGGCAGCCCCGACCCCTACGGCCCCAGCGCCGGCGACGTTGGCTGGCGCGCCCAAGGCCTCGTCTTCGACAGCATCGGCCTCGACGGCGCGGGCGTGCGCTTTGCAGACCTCGACGGCGACGGCCTGCCCGAGTACCTCTATGTCAGCCCCGAAGGCTCCGTGCGCGCGTTCCGCAACAACGGCGCCCCGGCCGACAGCGCGCGGGTCAGCTGGTCTGACGCCGGCATCGTTGCCACGAACCCGGGGCTTGATCGCGCGAAGGTGCGTTTTGCGGATCTCAACGGTGATGGCCGCTGGGATTTGCTGGAGGTGGTGAGCAATGATGGGAGTGTGGAGGCGCGGATGAATCTGGGGGCGGCGACTATGGAGGTGGAGAAGGTGAGGGTGAGGTGGGGGGGATGGATGCGTGTTGTGCCAGGGGATGGAGGGTGGGGGGATGGGGTGCGGTTGGCGGATTTGAATAGTGATGGGCGGGCGGATTATTTGCATGTTGGGGCGGAGGGGAGGGTTCGGGGGTGGGTGAATGGGTGTGCGGCTGGAGGGGGGTTGGTTTGAGGGTGTGGAGTGGGGGGGTTGGGGGTTGTGTATATAAAATACTATTCGACGTAATACATATTAATCAACCAAAGTTTCCATGTCGTTTTCATCGTTCTTTCTTTCACACTTCTCTTCCCCGTAAGTATGGATTTCTCGATTACAGTCGAGTTGTCTAAATCTTTGATTCTTCCCGTAATCAATCTGTTTCGATCTTGAATCACTGAGGGATTGCAGCCTGAGAGAACACACAGTTTGTTTCGAAAAGAGGAAAGGAGGGGGTTGATAGATGTTGTGCATAGGAGTAGATGGCGTTGATGCACCCGGGCATTGGAGATCTCGGTGCCCTGCTAATAAATTAGGGATGTGGGAAGGATGTGGAGGATGCGTGGAATCGAGAGTAAGTATTTGGGTGGGGAGGGTAAGGTTGAAGAGGTGAGGGGGTTAGCGAGACCATTGATTAAGACGGGTTTCCTGTGGGGTCAAGGGTACAAAGATATACGAGGCATGATAATAGGCCGAACCGGGCACTTCAAATGCAGAGAGCTTCACTCCCATCTCCGAGCCAGCTGCACAATCCTTTCGCAGGCAGTAACACGCCCCTCAGCTTTCTGGCAGACCTCGCCAAGCGCCTTTGCCCGCTCGCGTATTGCTCTTCCTTTTTCGCTTTTCTCATCGACAACCGTCGCCAAAGCCAAGCCAAACTCTTCAGCATCCACATGCGGCGCATCCCGATGATTACCCCGGATTCCGATTCCCAGGTACTCAACCCGCGAAGCGAAATCATAGCAATCATACCACAGCGGCAGCACGACTTGAGGTATCCCAGTGCCTGTAGCCTCGTAGAAGGCATTTCCGCCGCTGTGGTTGACGGAGCATACAATGTGTCCGCTTTGTAGTATTGCGGATGGGTCGGCGGCAAGCCAGGATTTGATGCGCACGGTGTCGGAGGCTAGTTCTTTGTTCAAGATGGAGGAGATCTGATCATCGAGGGGACCTTTGGATTTGAGCTTCCATAAGACCTGGAGCTTTGACTGGCGGGCTAGCACCATTCGCAAGCCGCTGGCCAATTCCCGGGCATCTTCGACGCGGATTCTGGCATGAGTACCGAGGTTGACCAAGATTGTTGGTTTCCTTTGAAGCCAGGCCGCGAGATCAGGATCGCCTTCTGAGACGGGCTTTGCAGGGAGTAGAATTGGGCCGGCAGTCGTGACGTTTTTGGGTATGACGAAAGGGAAGTCAATCTCAAACAGAGCGGGACAGATGTATTGTGATTGTGGTTGGTAGGGTTCGAGGCAGGGAAAGGTGCCCGTGATGTTGTGTTTCTTACGGTAGTTTCCAATCTCTTTGATTCGGGGGGATGTGAGGAGGCTGATGATCAACCGGATGTTGACATATATGTTCAGAAGCGTTTGGTACCATGATAATGGATATGGGAGACCAGAACCCATTCTTAAGCGTAGATTAGCAAGACTTTCATCAGGTATTTGCTGGACACGTACGCGGGATATTTCCAGAGAAAGGCTAGTCTAGGCTGAACATGAATGGCTATCTCTTTCAAGGATACAGGGCTCAGAACAACGTGTCTTCTCGAGGTCCGCCGGCATGCATCAAGGCCCTGACTGTACACAGGGTCCACAACAACCACGATAGGATCAAGGGTTTCGAAAAGCTCCAAGCAACGATCATAGCCTTTGAGATATTCAGGGCCGTCCCAGGGCGTAACGATGTTTTGGATCGCGTCATAGCTCTTGATTGAGCCCTGAGCCACCGGACGGTGACCCGTACCAAACTCGTCGCCGCGTGAAGCAATAGCCTCAGTCAAACTCTGGCCAGGCAGAGCATGGAATGTAAGGCTACTGACCACTTTCGAGGTGAGAGTAGCGTACACATCGTTGATGCGTTGTTCGAGGACCGGGAAAGAGGCAATGTGTACGTTAAATTCGCGCCGAAGCACGAGCTCGTGTACCACGGCCAGCATAACATTGGCCTGTCCATACTCTGAGTTGCTGAGAAGGAGGATGTTCTTTCGCTCGACCATCGCCGTAGGATAAAATAAAGATTTTTCCTAAGCGGACCTAGTCTCCTAAAGGATAGCAGTCCCTGGAGGCCAATGCGGTACGGAATATGACATGCCTGTTCATGCTACAGTAGTGGATGTTGGAGAAGATCTATCACGGGCCGGCACGTGTGGCGGTGATATTTGCGCAGGGAGATCTTGGATGATCTCTGCTTTTGCCCATGTGGGTGTTTACATGTCATTGATTACGATTGAATGAAATGAAAAACAGATAGACCGAACTACACATAGAACAGGACACTCCGGATCATATGTACTTGGGCCAAATCTCAGTTGCATGCGAGAATGCAGAAATACATTCCCATTCGCACTAGCTCGTGGTTGGGGTGACTGAACATGAGATATACCATCCCTGATCGCCCTAATCGATGTCTTGAATCAATCTTTTGTACGGGAAAGAAGAGCATATCCGGAGCACTACTCTGTAAGGGCTCATGCTTTGTGTTGACAGATCCACCGCTTACGGTGCGTATCTAATCTTATCTAATCTGTAGGTTGCCTGATTCGGCGAGTTTGCGCAATCTCAACACAGAGAATTCCCCATCTATTATCATGAATTGACTTCAGTAACCAAGATATCAGACCCAAATTGAACCGGCCTTAGTGGTCAAAGGTCTATGTGCGCTGCGTATCCAAGCCTTTACGTGGACTGTTTGTGCGACACGAGGATTCGCCGTCGCCACATTTAGGCATCGTCGAAGGGCAAGGTTAGGCAGCAGGAACGGTACACTTTAATATGGCATTAATCACCAACTGATTTTCTGTTTATTGTCAGATTCTGTCTAAAGCTGGGCAAATCTGTTGCACTTCTGGCAGGACGAAATCGCAACATGGAGGCTATTCGAAGTGTCATGCTGCCACGACGCTTGACTCAGATGTACGCAGATACCAAAAGAAGTTATGAGCAGGTGGTACAGACAAATTTTAGCAATCGCCAATTATCATCAACGTTTCTTAAGCTACGGATCCAAAAGGATAGATTCATCGCCTGGGGTATTGAATGGGGCGACTCAAATACGTCTCAATCTGGAGACATCGATGGCTCCTTGGACCGTGCAGGTATCAGTGATTTGGTTGCAAGCATCATGTCATCCATCAGAGAACTGCTGGATGAAGCCGACCATATCCAGCCGCACCGGTCTCTCCCAGATATCAAAGGTGGAAACGTTCTCAGTACCGAGGCTCAATGGGATATGAAAGAGCTGACTCGTCTTAATGACATCGTCAAGGATATTACTGCTTCTATCGACACATTATGTGACCTTTCAAGGACACAGCAGGTATTACAGCGAACATCTAACGTTGGGGACGAAAAGCTACTTCTTCCAAAGTCTACATCAATCAAAAGTTCTGAAAAGGATGCACAACTGATCTCTAAAATAACACGTCGTTCTTCGGCATCTTCAACTTTTGCCTCTCCAGCACTAGCTTTTACAACCCGTATAGATCCAAGTCGAATTCGCATGGCCAGAGTCAGCACAGCACCAGGCCCATCACCGCCGTCATATGACTCTGTTGCTGCAGGCTCAGACGATCGAGTCTTCGCGTTTTTGGTGACCTCGCCACACTGGAAAGACTCGGAGGGCAAATCGCAAAATAATCAATTAGACAAACCAGTATTACTAGACTATGGCTCCACCGGTACTACCAATCCCACTGAAGCCCAACTGCCTTGTCCCCAACGCTACAGAGAACTTTTCACAGCTTTAGCTTTGCCTCAGCAGGGCTCTGTAGGCAATACCTATACTGGGACCATGAGGCTGCTTGGCTGGTTTGAAGATCCTCGACGTTCTCGGTACGCTTTCGTATATGAAGTGCCCGGCTTTTTGCCAAGTGCGCCTATAAGTTCAGGAGGAACGACTTCGCCTCATAGTTTGTTATCGTTTTTGCAGCATGGGGCCGATACTGATAGCACTAACATGCCAACCTTGGAGGATCGATTTCGGCTGGCATTCAATCTTGCTTCGAGCGTACTACATCTTCATGCAAAGGGGCTATGTCATCGAAACATCAACAGCACTAATGTCCTCTTTTTCACGAACGAAGCGGCACCAAGCTCTCCCGACGACAAGCTGTGGAAAAATGGCGTTATTAGACGCCCATATGTCGCATCGTTCGATCAATGTGCAGACGATGCACCTTCAGACCATGAAGAACCCCTAATGTCTAGCATCTATCGTCATCCGGAAACTCAGCGTGGTGAGAGGTCTGCTTACAAACCAACTTATGATATCTACAGCCTCGGGCTCATTCTATTGGAGATTGGATTGTGGATGCCACTAGGTAGACTATGGAAGACGAAGTACGTCCGTTGGAGCTTCAAGTCAAGGCTACAGAGCATTTATATCAAAAAGGTGGCTGCCAAATGTGGAAGTACTTATATGCGGCTTGTGGAGTACTGCTTAAGAGCAGCCGATCGGGTCCCCGAAGCTCGAGATTCTTTGCAAGGAGTCAGTGAGGACAGTAGAATGCCCAGACTACAGACAGAGTTCTATTGGAAAGTCATCAAAGAGTTGGAGCGATGCTGTATGATTGATACTGAGATCGACGAAATGTCTGGGCCTGAGCCGAACAATCCGGCTAGCATTACTGACAAAATCGACGTACAAACCCCCATGTCAGGGAATGCTGGTATCAAACAAGAAGCACCCAGCTCAGAAGAAGCGAAAGATTTCCTGCAGCCTGAATCTGTAAGCGTTCTGCCCACACTGGATGAAAAGATAAAGCCAATCATACCGCCCAAGCGAAAGTGCAAAGTCTGGTCGCATGATCTTCCGGCGTCATGCACAGCACATTGGAACGCAACGATGCTACCACAACTAAGCCGAATTCTCAGTAAGGTCGTCGATCGACGGGAGTCTGTCGAGATAGAATTGGTCATGGTGGGGGAGACCGCAGAAGTAGCGAGACCAACGATTTACATGGTGTGTGCCAGCACAGAGAAGGCTCGAAAAGCCCTCCAGTATTTGAATAGAGACAGGCGAATGTTTGATATCAAGGTGGTGAAAGGCCAAATGACCCGTTCAAAAGCAGGCAAGAAAAGAAGAAGGGTGAAGAATAATAATGAAAAGAACCAACTTTCAATGACAAAAAGCTCTCAAGCAACTGCTGAGTGTTCCCAGACACTTGACCAGTACTATCAGGAGAGGCCAGCGTGTGGTGCATCTATCGGGGCGTATGCGGATAACCAACACTTACCTCCCGTGTCCTTTGGTGGGACAGTACTAGTTGATGGAGAACCTTACGGGATGAGTGTCCATCACATGCTCGAGAACGAAGAGCTGGATCTTGGGCTGGACGACGAATTCGATTTTTCTAGATCAATGGCCCCACGCGATCAGACTGTTTCGTTCGACGAGAGTATCTCAGGTCAATCGTGGTGTCCAGAAGATCTTCCCGAAGCTCTTTATCCGTTCGAAATCTCCGAAGATGAGGACGAAGGGTATCAAACCTCAGCAGCTGATGAGGAATCATGGCTTTTTGATGCGTCTCAGTGGGAGGACCACGACGAAAGAGACGAGGTTCCGGAAGAAGCCGATGTAGAAATGGGGGATACGTTAGGTATAGCACTCGGTCAAAGACCGGACCTAATCGTTACACAGCCGGCCATCGATGACGTGGATAGCGGTTTCTTCCCGTCAGAAGAGGATATGGACGATGATCATCTCTCCTCGCACACTTTAGGCCATGTCCATGCCTCCTCTGGCCTCAAGCGCTCATATTGTGGTGGTATATCTCATGAAGTCGATTGGGCTCTCATCAATATCAAAGAAGAACGATTAGGGAATACGAACTTCGTCCTGGGTGGGGGCCGCCATTGCAAGCAAAAGGCAATGCGACAAGCTGATTCTCCAAATCCTAACGCAAGCAAGATCTCCCACAATGATCCCCATTCTTATCCATGTCATGTCCTGAAGACTGAAGAGCTTGGGGGCCTGAAAGTACATGCGCTTGGGCGGACAAGTGGGTTGCAGACCGGAACAATCTTACCAGCTATGACTATGGTGAAAATGCCAGGAAGGATTTCCTTTTCACATAGTTGGCGAGTCATGGGAGATTTTGGAAGTAAGCCCAGCTGTCTCTTTGTGGAGGTGTCTTCTTTCTGACCTTTATTCCAGTGGGCGGCGATTCTGGTGCTTGGGTTATTGACAACGCTTCCGGTGGTGTCTGTGCACACGTGCTTGCTTGGTCTTCGGCCAACAACACCGCCTACATATCTCCCATGGAGATCCTCCTCGATGACATGGCGCGTAACTTAGGAGCTGATATCAAACTTCCAGAACACCCAGTAGACCAATGTCGTTTGGCTCAAGAGAAGCTTAAGAACGTTTCAGCGGAGATACGAGTGGCTGAGGAAGCCCTTGTTCCGGCAGTATTCGACGACGGAAAACCCACCGTTCTGAGCCGACAACTAAAACCCAGCCCTGAAACCCAAAGCGCTCCGTTCAATCTAAGTAATCATTTCGAGCTTGAAACAGGAGCTGACGCTGACCAAGAAGACTCCAACTACCAAGCTCCAGCCAGTCCCCCCTTGTCTCCGAGTCCTCCCCTAGCCACCTCACCTCCATACCATCTCGCATCACTCAGTCTGATCGACTCTGTCGCGCAACAGCGGTTCCCAGACACAGACATGCTCCGTCATGTCAACACGTCGTACAGAGCCCAGTCCAAGAAAGAAATGCTGGACGGGCGAAGACCAATGCGCTCTGGCGTGAGTGCTGAAGGTCGGGCAGAGAGTGTGCAGGCTCGGTGTTGAATGAATATTGCAATCTTGTCTTTCATTTGTCTCGTGACTTGTTCTGGCGTCAATGAAGTAGGGTATACCCCCATGAGCTGATGGTCTACTCGTATTTGGTGCGTGGCTTTGTTTCCATCTGTCATTGGTTGTCTGTTTATGCTTTCCTTGCTATATATGTGATATCAGCGAAAGCGGTTCGATAGTAACGCTTCGGATCCTTGGATACCTTCCACGGCCAGCTTTCTCTAGCCTGAATCTGATCTGAACCTGATCTGAACCTGATCTCTCCAATGCAGTCTACAAGTCTCTCTAAGTGTATCTAGGAAAAGTTCCGCGCATCTAGCAAAGTCATACACAGCCTTGCTCGCCTTTGGTTCTGCAAGCAGCAGTGCCTGTCCACTACCTTCCTAGCCATGTCTCCGGGCATGAACGAGAAGATCACACACCCAAAATGGTTGCGTATGGCTTACAGATCTTTGGGGATGGGAGGGATGCAGAGGGATGTGGGTGAGAAGGACGGTGGGAAGAGGTTGGGATTTGAAAAGATTGGGTTGATTGGAAGTATATATATATAGAAGAGAGAAATGGCAGAATGTAGTTTGGCAAGAATTGACTCTCTCTGGACAGACATCAGATTACAGACGTGGTACAACAGAGAACTATATACCTCACTAACCACCCTCAGCACACCTACATCACTCCCTAACCACCAACCCCGCCATCCCCATCCCTGTCCCCACACACATACCCACGACCCCGACCTCCTCCCCCCTCCTCTCCATCTCCGGCAACAGCGTCGCCAGCTGTCGCGCCCCCGTAGCCCCCAACGGATGCCCCAGCGCAATCGCTCCGCCCTTCGGATTCACCTTGTCCATATCCAGGCCTAGTTTCCGGATACAATACGCAGCCTGGCTGGCAAACGCCTCGTTGATTTCCCAGATACCAACGTCGCTAGTCTGGAGTTTGAGCGAATCCAGGAGCTTGGGGATGGCGACGGCGGGACCGATGCCCATTTCGTCCGGCGCGACCCCTACGATTTGGGAGCCGACCCATTTGCCGATGATGCTGGTGCGCAGACCGAGGGCTTCGGCTGTGCTGCGACGCATCATCAGCGCTGCGGCTGCGCCGTCGGAGACTTGGGAGGAGTTGCCGGCGGTTGAGGAGCCGGTTTCTTTGAAGACGGGTTTTAGGGTGGCCATTCTCTCCGCAGAGACGTTGTGTCTTATTCCGTCGTCTTTGGATACCTCGACGGTTTCGGTCCGTGACTCGGATTTGTCAACGGCTGGTTCTTCAATGGGGTTTTCCACCGTCATGGGGACGATTTCACTGTCGAACAGCCCCTCCTTTTGCGCCCTTGATGCTTTGGCGTGACTTGCTGCTGCGAACGCGTCTTGGTCCTTGCGCGAGACACCATACCGCTCCGCCACATTCTCGCTGGTCAGTCCCATGGCCATTGTACAGTCTCTCGCATCCTTGACAGGCGAATTTCTTAACTCGGGCCACAGCACCCTAGGCACGGCTTTAGAATCGTAATTACGCGACATACTCTCCATCCCCGCTCCAATGCCTACATCTATTCTTCCCATAGCAATAGCATCTGCAATGGTCGTGATAGCTTGCAAACTAGAGGAGCATGCGCGGTTGACGGTGTAGAGCGATGTTGTGCTGGGATAGCCCACATTATTCAGCGCCATACGAGCGGCTTTCGAGCCGCCGAGCTCAGAGAGAACGGTGCCGACAGCGACATCGTGGACGCTTGCGGGGTCGAGATTGGGGTTTCTGGAGACGGTGGCTTTCAGAACCTGCGCATGGATTTTAGTATCTCGGCATCACGATTGGGCTGATTAACGCACTGCCGCGAGCATCTGCTCTGTGTAGGCATTTCGGAGCCCACCTTTGTATGCTCGTGTTACTGGGGTTCGGAGAGCGGAAAGGAGGACCACGTCATTGGGGTACTTTTGCAGGATGTTCTTCAATCCTTTCTGTGCGTATGCCATACCGTATGGCGATACGACTCTCTAATGCTCAAGGCAATGGTTGCAGAACTATGCATTGCGGCCTGTGACAATGGAACAACTCCCGTGTGAAGGGTTGCGGAGCAACTCCCTGGAGCGGAGTGGAGTGGTCGGCAGACTCCCGGCGCGATATGACGCATGCGAGACCATTTTATTTCTATGACTCTACAACACGATTATGCCTACATGAAATGACAACCAACATCACAGTAGGTGTACTGGCCCTACAAGGTGCATTTAGTGAGCATATCAAATTGCTGCACCAAGCCTCCGAACATTTACCGCTACAGGAGAATCTAGAATGGAATTTCGTCGAGGTCCGCACACCGGGTGAGCTCGCAATATGTGATGCTCTGATCATTCCGGGCGGAGAGAGCACCACAGTCTCGCTAGTCGCAGCTCGCTCCAACCTTTTGGACCCTCTGCGAGACTTCGTCAAGTATAGCCTTTATTTTTGCGAGTTGTGCTCCGATAGAGGCTAAAATTATGGCACCAGGGTAAATCGAAAGCCAACATGGGGCACCTGCGCAGGGCTCATATTACTCGCCGAGTCCGCCAATCGAACAAAGAAAGGCGGGCAGGATCTCATTGGTGGATTGGACGTGAGAGTAAACCGGAATCATTTTGGAAGGCAGACTGAGAGCTTCGAGGCGGAGATGGATCTCCCGTTCTTGCCCGTCGAAGATAGGTCAAGCAAGGCTAAGCCTTTCAACGGAATATTCATACGAGCGCCGGTGGTGGAGAAGATTCTGCCCGTAACTCGAGGAGAACAGGTAGAGGAAGGCGCTCGTGAGGACGCAGTAATTGCACCGGCGCAGAAGGAATCCCATACTGATCGATCCGTCGAGATAATGGCAAGGTTGCCAGGAAGAAGTCGGAGGCTGATAGAAGAGGTTTCTTTGGCCGGTTTGGATATGGAGGTAGGAGATATTATTGCCGTCAGGCAAGGCAACGTTTTTGGCACTAGCTTTCACCCTGAGCTCACCGAAGATGCAAGGATCCATACCTGGTGGTTAGATCAGGTGCAACAGGTCGTCCAGAATAGAGATCAGAACAGAACAGCTTGAGAGCCTTCAGTACTCTCCACAGCTGCCCGAGTTGTGGACTGGAAAGCCTGAAATGCCCAATGTCATGGTTGTTGTACAGAACGTACGCTCGAATGTTGCACTTGAAAGGCACATTGATTCGCCAAACGCCCGCTCCAGTGTCAAATTTTAAAGTCGGTGGAGATGTATCGTCCCTACCTTCCCCTGCCATATTCATCTTCCTCCTTCCTGCGCTCCGCCTCCATCGCCTCCGCCCGACGTTGTGCAGCGCCAGGGCCACCTCGCCCCAGATCGAAGTCCTCTCTGTACTCGTCACGAACCTGGCCACCGGACTTTCCTCGTCTGTGAACAGAGTTAATTACGCTACCTCAGCAGCTTCTAGGCTTTGGGCAAAGGGGAAAACGTACCCATACTGGCGTCCTTCTTGAAAACCAGGATCTAGGTCAGTCCGTATTATTCGTTCGTCTAATTTTGTTCCGCCAATATACTTCATGCAATCCAAAGCATCTTGATGCGTGTAGTATTCCACAAAACAAAACCCACAGGGGGTTTTGTCGTTCCGATTCAGGCCCATGACGAGCCTCTTAATCTCACCACATCTACATTCAATAATAAGCTCAAAACCGTGGTATGGGAGAAAGAAAACCTACTTTGCAAAAAGTTCATGGATTTGCTCCTCTGTTGTATAGAATGAACTATGGTACATTAGCGATCTGGTCCGGACATTATCCTATGTGGATTGGCTTAACGAACAGGTTTCCCACGTAAAGTGTTGTGGCGTCTTTCAAAGGATCTTCTGGTTCCTCAGGCGTTCTGTCTCGTTCATCTTCATCATCTCGATCTCTACCATATTTTCGCTTCTTGTTCTGCTTTACTCCGCTCCTGGTCAGCGCTGTTTACGGTTGCACTGAGGAACTGAAAGACTGGCAAGTAGTGACTCACTCTACCTAGATAGTAAGCACTGGGCTTATCAAGCCTATCCACTGTGTTCCGCGTAGCTGCGGGCATTGTTGCAGAAAGAGCTTGATTGTTTGTGTAGCTTGTTGCGGGGAGACGCTTGTTGAAGCTTTGAGCTGCAGCTCGCTTAAAGTTGCCGGCATAAATTTACTACATAACGGCGCGCTTCCCAGCGCGTGTTTGCGACGATATTTAACATACTTGGACCTCATGCTCACATCTTCCAGGATTGATTACTAGATTCATACGGCTTTGGCGTCATGGACTAGCTGCTCAACAATGCCGAAGATCATTAGCTACACACCTTCTTGGCTATCCAGGCCCTCCCCAGGGTTCCAGATCTTTACTTCGTCACACAGCAGACCGAATTCTAGAGGTGTAGATGGGCAGGGGCCAAAAGCACGACAGAATGGAGGGACCACTGGAGACATATATGGAGGGCCTAAAAGAACCATAGCGACGAGAGGCATAGAGATCTTCGTGGTTATAGACAACGAGATTCGATGGACTGAGCTCTGCATGCTGAGAGACGATTGGGAGGAGCAGCAGAAAAGCAAGACATATCCAAACGAGGACAGCGAAAGAAGCGGGTCACCAGCTTTGGAGCAAGATCTCTTGACTAAACGCAGCTACAGGGTATAGGCTCCTGTTATGGATTACATACCTGATAATCTGATGACCGAACATTATAGGTTCTCAAAGTTGGTGTGAATGAGCAAATCAGACAGCTCAAAACCTCTCCAAATGGGCAGCTTCTTGCCATTGTGACTTCTCACACCGTTCACGTTGCTGTTCTTCCTGATCCTTCCCATCTCGGTCAGACAAACTCGGAACCCATACGACTCAAGACTCATACGATTGGCCCCACCACTCATGTTTTGTCGCAACCGCCAGTGGCGAGCGTTCTCTGGCATCCTTGTGGTGTGGCTGGGAGTTGTCTGGTCACTGTCACTGCAGATGCTGCGGTACGTGTGTGGGAACTGGACCGGACGAACCGATGGTCCTTCGACAGCCCTTCGCTTGCTATAGATTTGAAGAAACTTTCCTTGGCGTCTTCACAAGAAGATGATACAACTCCATATAGAATCGGTAGGAATAGAGGTTTCTCTACCGATGATATCGGTATGGATGTTGCATCAGCCTGCTTTGGAGGGACTGGGTCTAGTGGAGAGTCTGCATGGTCCGCGATGACACTGTGGGTAGCCATGAAAGAGGGTGATATATATGCTTTGTGTCCTCTTCTTCCTTCAAAGTGGCAGCCTTCGCCTACTCTGTTGCCATCGCTCTCGACTGCCATTGTATCAAAAGCCTCCTATCTAGCAAAAGAAGACTCATCAGCAGTTGGAGACACGAGACAGGACGACGAGCAATATCGGTGGATTGCCGAAATTGACGGTCAAATCCCAAGTCTCCTCCCAGGGCCCACAGAATTTTCTGCAGATTCTGAATTCTACAGTCGCCCGGCACATCCAGGGCCAACTCCTGCATTGCAAGGGCCATTCCAACTGCTCCCTGGGAATATGGAAGAAGAGCTGGAATTGTCTGATATTCACGTTATTGCAGCAAAGGTTGATGCAGAGGAGCTTATGGTTGGCGAAGACCTAGATTCTGAGCTGGATCTTATTGACGACACTGGTCTATCCGCATCCGTCGTCTGTCTTATGACCAGAAGCGGTAGGGTCTATTTGTGTCTAGATCTGGAAGGGGTAGAGGGGCAATGGCTACCTCGCAAAAGGGTGAGTGACCTATATTTCGAACCTTGGGCTACATGTTTGAAAATTTATATCTGTACTTTCAGCTAACAGCTTTACGTTACATCGACATAGCCTTCTCACGTGATGTCTCTATCGGAAAATCCTTACCTGATAGTGCTTGAAGCTTTAGAGACACTAGATGCTAGCGAGATCGACTATGCTGAATGGCCTACGTTCAGCTCTGACCCATCTTCGCGCTACTCTTTTTTCACTAATAACAGCAGAGCAGTCTTTTTTTTTGCGCTGAACCCCTGGTTGCAGACCATCGAGAACGAACTCCAAGGCAGCGGCGTTGGCACCCCATTCCGAATCGACGTCTTCAGGAATGGACCCGGAACACTTCAAGAACGAATGCTCTTATTCAAGAAAGACCAGCCACCTAGTATGGACATAGATACAACAGCCTGTGTGGTATTCCAAGACTCAGATCTTGGCTACTTCCTTCTAACCACAGTAGACGGACAGCCCCAAGCGGCAACACTTGATATACCAGATGTGCGACTCATCAAAGCTTTAGATGACGACGCTGAATCCTTCTACGACGAAGAAGCGAATCTTTTAGCCATTGGCCCCGCAAGATCTGCATATCAACCTCCGGCTTCCTTCTGGCAAGAATCATCATTAACAAACTTTCTCGACAAACATGTACAAAGCCGCCACAAGAAAACCATGAAGGAGGAAATCCGCCTCTCCCACGCCACGCTCGACCTAATGACCGAAGCCCATCGAATTCTCAGCCAAGAAACGCACCGACTAGGCCTAGCAGCCGCAGATCTGTTCCGCCGCTGCGAGCGATTGCAAGTTGAGTTCCGTGAACAAATCAAACGGGTGAAAGAAACCTCCGATCGGATTGATCAGGTGTTGGGAGAGGACGCCGATGGTTATGAGGGCAGCGGAGACAAGAAGGGTAAGGTTGTGCTTAGCGAGAGACTGGACATGGCAAGGGAGAGACAGAAAGAACTGCTGGCGAGGTACGAGGAGACGAGGAAAAAGTCTGCGAAGATTGGCGGCAAGGATCTAAGCGAGAGGGAGCAGGCGTGGGTGGCCGAAATTGACAAGCTGAAAACATCTCTGTTAGAGCCCAAAAGTGAAAGTGACGAGAATAAGGACGGAAAGGAAGACCAGAGCCAAAACGGCGACCGGCGAGATGGGCAGCACCCACCACCCCCTTGGCAACGCTACAACGAAGCCAAACACCTCCTCATGGACCTCCTCTCCCACGCCCAGGACGCCCAAGACTCCAGCGACTCGAACCCTGATGCTGATCCCAGGGTCCCGCCTGAATTGCGAAAAGCTAAGGTCGAGCAAGTGATGGGTTTGTTGGAACGAGAGTAAGCTTCCCTCTCCCCTTTTTGGCGCTTGTGATATTGTTGATGAGGGGGTGAGGTGTGATCTATGAGCTAACTTAAGGCGCAGGTCGGCGCTTGTAGAAGCTACGCAGGCGAGATTGGAGAGGTTGGGCGTGGGGGTGGTGGTGTGATGTTTGGGGTGGGTGGAGTGGCAGGAGGAATGGAGATGTGTGGGAGATAAGGCGGAGTTGGCGCCGGAAATCGGCCTACGCATTATCGAAGCGGACATCATGTTCAATTTTGAGACGGTGCTACATTGGACTTTTAACCCTGAAATGTCACCTTCATCCTCTTTCTATGAACCGTTGGTCCTTTGTCTTTTCCAGAGTTACCCACACTCCACTGTTTTCGACAGCCGACACGCTCCATCATCCTCTATTTCCTTTACCTCCCTCCACATCCTCTACCCTCAACCACCTCCCTCACTTTCCACCTACCTAAGCTTCCCCCCCCTTCTTCTCTTCTCCCACTACTAGGAGCGCAACAGACATCCCGCTCAAATGCATAAATCCATTCTGCGCTACGCAGAATGTGACCACATTTCCTCCCAAGAAGCATGTCACATGTATAGAACCACTGCTAGCATATATTATTGCAGAGTCTGTCTAAAGCATTGACCAAGATACACCAATGGCACGTAAGACGATTTCCTCTCTATTTTACAAAATCTTGCATTCCGAGTGCGTTAGGACAACAATGTTCGTACCCAATTCTATGATACAATGCATTCTACAGGCAAGAACGGAAAGAATGGCGTTAGTGGGGGAAAATATATATTGAAGAGGCTATCACGAAGTACGCCAAGGCTGCACATATCAAGTCATTTGTCAATCTTCCGGGCATCGATTGATAGATTTCAAGAAGATCTAGTGCAAGCCTGTGTGTTGCTGGAAGTCTCCGCTGCTTATTCCATATAAAGGGGCAAGTATCAAATTGTTATTAGGAGTTTAACATGTAGAATATCCCTTCCTTACCGAAGTAGGCAACCGGATTCCTACAACCTATCATTTGATGCTCGTGGAGCTTCCTAATAGAACTATATTCAACCCCTGGGTACGATGCAGAGCGCGTGTCAAGGAACATCGTCTTCTAAGAGTGTGAAGATCAATTCAAGGGCCTTCAGCAAGAGTGACAGTCTATCTACCTCCCATATAAAGCTTCAGCTGTAGCAGTCAAAGAGATGGTACGATATCGTAATATTCGGCCTCTGCGTCATTCTTACCTAAGGAAACGCGTGACGCGGTTTTGGACGTGGTAATCTATCTGCGTGTATAATTTTCGAATATCAACATGCGAGAAGGGTTATGGATTTGGTACGCACCTTCTTAGGTATCTCGAACTGCTGATCTAGCTACTAATGTCTACATCTGCAGTGGTCCCGCTTGATCGGAGGAACTGGCGCATCGCCTTCAACCAAGCAAGCATATTTCAATGATCCTCAACGACGTTTGGCCCGCTTCAAACGGATCAATGATCAGCTTTTGGTAAACCCTTAATGAGTCCACTTGGCGATTTTCTAAATGTCGGGCAGCAATTATGGCGTACCAAGAAACCTCTATCCAGCGATCCTACTACCGCCGAAAGCGTTCGCACATGTATCGAAGGCCTCAAGCGTATGCTGGAAAATGAGGTTCAGACGCTTGCACCTCATGTCTGCATCGAATACCTCGCGGTCTCGCGAACCTATACTGTTGTGACAAAAATGGCATCCACATCTCACAATGAGAGCATCATTCGTGAGACCCTTGAGTTGTCGAATATACTTGTCGAAAACGAAGAGAGTAGTTTCCTCGAAGATCCACGCTTCGCAGATGCATTGATAGCTTTCGTCAATGCAATATCGGTGTCTATTCCACTTCTGGTGGAGACCGAGGGCAGCATGGTTGAACTTCTGTTCGGGATCGCGGCAAAGGTAAGACTGCAACCGAAAGTTCTGCCGACTTGGTTCAGACCTAGTACCCTCGATCCGGAAGATGTCGCGTCTGAGGGCCCTGAGATCGGATCCAGTTCAAGGGCACACAAGCAGGAGTTTCCCTTGTTCTACTTGCTCCTTGACTATGTGCATCACGAAGGCAAAGTTGGGGACTTTGCGAGGACTGGACTACTCTATATTATCGAAACCGCTACACATTCAGAGGATTTAGAAAGATGGATCATAGAGAGTGATCTGGCGATGTTAATGGCAAGTGGACTAGGAGCGTTATATAGCCAACTTAGCAGGTACTCCTCTCTCGTTTTGAACACAAGCTACATAACTGAGTTTTGTAGGAAGCTTGTCTTATCGTTTCCCAAAGAGTCAATCCCTGCGGTAGTGGCTTTCTCGGATGTCGCTCGCCCTCAACCTCCTCCAGGCACAGAAATGTCAAATTCGGAAGAGTTCCAAGCGCACCTTGCAACCTTCTTGTCATATTTAGTTTTCTGGCAAGATATCTTGGAGCATTGTACCTCGAACGATGTGAAACAAAGTCTGCTTGACCATTTCGAACACCTGTTTCTACAGCAATTGTTGTAGGTCGTAGTCTATCGACTGTCGTTGTCGTTCCTGCTCACTACCTCCAGGTACCCTTCCCTGATGGAATCGTCAGACATTGATGGCGGCTCGGCCGTTGCAGTCTTGAGTTACCTCCGATGCATACTCGAATCGATCGATCATCCGGAACTTACTCATCTCATATTACACTATCTCTTTGCCCTGCCTAAAGGGCCACCTGAAGACTTGTCGAAGGCAAGACCCACTACGCTTGTGAGGCGACGTAAGTCCGAAATACTTGTCAATACCTTGGCCACTGGCGATGAGAAGCCTTCACCGAACTTGTTTACTTTGGTTGATTTGATACTCACGAGTCTTCAGAGTCGTAACCAGCAAACAGTGACCGCAACTCTTCGATTGATCTCTGTCATCTTACGCAATCATCACCAGCGTGCCCTGTCCACGCTGATCAAGGTTCAAACTAGAAATTTGAGTGCTAAGCGTACAGTCGGGGCCCATGATCGGGGCCTAGATTACCTTTTGTCGCTAGCGGAGGATCTTGCTCCTTCCGACGACCTGGAAATGGCCTATGAAACACATTTGCAAGACGCACATAGCCTTCTCGAGTCTCATTCATGTTCCGTACAATTGCTCGCTCTCCCTAGTATGGAAACGCTTACCATGCAATCAACGACGAAAGACCCCTGGGGGAAATCACATTTAGTGCAGGCACATACTATTCCGCCTGAGGATGCACTATTGGGAACACTTCTGTTATTATTCACAAGTTTTCTGCACAATGACATCGAGACAAATCTCAGTTTAACGCAGGCTTTTTCCACATATGCGTCATGTGGTTACACCCGCCTAGAGGGCTGGCTCATAACAAACTTTAGCAACACTGGCAAGACTGGCAAGACTAACTGCCCTAGCACACGAAAACCCTTGAGCATTGATTTAGACCAGGAGACAAAGCTAGAGGACCAGAATACCAGCGCTTCCGATGATGACGGAGCTACCAACAACCGCGCCTCAGATCCTCGCCATGAAGATCCGACCTCTGAGTTGTCTTCACCTGTATTTTCTGTCTTCCATTCTCTCCTCGATCAAGTAGAGGTCTTTCGAAGAGATATCCTCGACTTTGACACGTATCTGGCTGAGCGCCGACATGTCTTCAAGGTTGGGGAAGAGATTGACAGCGCTCTAGCGGGAAATCCTATTCCACCTCGGAAGTCCGAAGACTCGAAACGCACTTCACCTACAAGGGCTCGTGATGCGGCTCCAATAGGCTCCATCTCGCAACGATTGCTATCCGAGAATATCTCAGCCGGTGCATCTCGATCCAGCTCTCCGCGCGGCAGACAACGGAATGACCCCCCAATATCTACCCTGGTTGGCAGGTTGAGCCACTTACAGATACCTCCTTCGCCGAGCTCTTCGAACCCGGCATCAAGAGCATATTCTCCTTCACCTCTCCGTAAAGATTCTTTTTCATCAACGCCCCCTAGGTTCACCAACGCTCCCATAGGACCAGTAGACGCGCTACGGCAGAAGATCAAAATTATCATTCGGCCACTGTCGCAGCAGGACCACAGCCGGGGTCTTGGGAGTAGCGAAACCAGCAGTGTGCGGAGTGACTCTGTTGGGCCTGCGTCGAATACTGCAGACGAACCGAAGGAAATCAGCCTTAGCCACCTACTGACTAATGTGATCATCCTTCAGGAATTTATATTAGAACTTGCGGCCATTGTACAAGTCAGAGCGAGCTTGTTTGATGAGGTTGCATTTGTTTGATCATATTTCTGATTTGCAGGTTGCCGCTTGGCCTTGATGGTAGCAGATATGGCTTTACGAAAGTCGTGTGAGCGAAACAGATCGCCCAACAGGTAAGAAGCATGCACAAATAAGGATATAATACTTTTTAAGTAGCTCTGGAGGGCTACGAGATCATCGCACTCTGAGCAAAGAAGATTGGAACCCCTGCGGACTTTGATGGAGTCTAAGCACAAGGGAGCAACAATATTGTGAGTATCAAAGATACCGGACTGGGCAGTTATGTAGCAGACTTTTGTTCGCTAACGGGCATCAATTTTACTGATAGGACGACCTCGTATTCTTTCGAATCTCACTTTGGGCCGGTTTGTCTGGATTTCTCGCATGCTTTTCCTTATCAATGATCAGGCTCATGCCAGATCCTTTTGTGCGAACCTGAATCTCACACATCAGTCACCGGGGGTGGCAGAAAGTCAGTAAACAGTAGCCGACAGTCGAATACGCCAGATCAATTATTGAACTATGTGACAATTTGAGTATGGAAATTCAAGGATGACCAGGTCCATATTTTCTTTTGTTCATTTCTTCTCATCGCACAGCCTCTGCAATGGACCTCGAGTTAATGCATGTATTATCTCAAGAAGACGATGATTTCAGCTGTCCGTTTAGACATCTCTCCGGAGACCTGTTGTTTACTGAATTTCTACCCCTCTGTTGAATAAACGGAGAACATACGTCGGTCAACAATCACTACCTTTTACACTTATATGTTGCTTCTGTTCTTTACCGATGGTTCGTGTTCAAGGTGTGGAAAGCTGGTTATCCATGATATACAGGGTGATTGCTTAGGCCAAATTCAAGCCGTGCCCCAACATATATTTTCTACCATATACGATCTTAAATCCTATATATATAGGTTACCACTAAACGTACACCCCTTTTTACTACATCGACGCCCCTTTTTACTACATATACGTCCCCCTCAGATAGGTTTAGCGGTTACCCAACTAGGTTTAGCGACTCAATAATCATGAACAACGCGCACACGTTCTTTCATCAACCAATTATTTTACCTACCTACCATCCACCCTACCTCATCGCCGCCATGAATCTTGCACCCCCTTCGATGGGTGAGCTCTATGTGAGTCACGAGGAGCCAATTTGAACGCGTTGAAGCGCATCTGCAGCAACGGGCTGAGCAAGAGCTAGGGCAAACACAAGCGAGAGGTAGGGATAGGGATAGAGGTAGAGGTAGAGATAGAGAGCTAGGTCGAGAAGATGAAGGGGGTGAAGAGGGTGAAGCTTCGGCTGAGTCTCTATCCGAACATTAGCAGGAAGCTTCAAATCGTGAAGGCTTCTACGGGATGTTTCAAATTTGATATGAATTTGAAATGTAGTTGCAAATGTAAATCAGCTTCGAAAAACATATTGATCTCAAAGATACTTCATTTTTGGTGAGCCGCTCATATAAAATCAAGTATCTGTATGGTGTTCGTCTGTTGTAACCGCTAAACCTATCTGAGGGGGGTGTATATGTAGTAAAAAGGGGCGTAGCTGTAGTAAAAAGGGGTGTATGTTTAGTGGTAACCTATATATATACTCGTTTGGATCATCGACTGAAGAGCAAATGGCACCGATCCGTAGATTTCAAAGATACCGAATATAGCATACTTATACGTATAATCTCAAGACTATTATATCAACGTTCTCCCAACGCAGACCTACCTTTCTCTCCACCTCTACCTTCTCAGGTCATTTGACTAACAACAAGGCATACGGAGTATACACTTCGATATCTGTACTTCATGGTCCTTGCTTTTCATTCACCGCTACCAACCAACCAAACTTCACCCACCCACGCTGAGCTCCCCACACTTACCACTAAATCCCAGCATCCACGATTCACAAAGAGCAAAAGCGTAGTCACACCGAGGATCGAACTCGGAACCTTTGTGGTGTGAACACAAAATCATAACCATTAGACCATGCGACTTGATGATTATAATAAAATGGGGCTATTTCTTATCATTATGTTGTTCCTCAATGTTATCACAATAGCTATTTTCCCTCAACAGTCAAAAATCTCGCTTATTCGCTCTCCAATAACAACCCGATCACTCCAGCACTACCTACTTCAGACTGGGAATATTACTTTACACGTCCCCAATTCCTTCCAGCCACGCTATCACAATTCTTCCATCTTCCACACTGCATCGACAACTATGTACCAACCATCGCGACTTGCAACCGCACCCATCCAGCCCAGCAGAGAACATTTTTCTGCCTGCACAAAAAGGCGCGGTGCCACCTCCTTACAGTAAAGCGGCATTCGTAGTTTGCTAGTATGCATGGGGGGGGGGGCTCTGCGTCGCATAGTTGTAGCCACGGGTAGGGTATGGTTTCTTGTTGGGGGGGTGTTATTTTTTCAAAGGGACTTGGTGAGGAGGGTGGTGGGTTGTGGGGCGGGTGCGGAGCAGGAGTGAGTCTTATCATGGTGGGCTTTGGGATATCTGGAGATGAAAGGCAGGATTGGGAGGATAGTGGAAGAATGATGGTGGTTAGACTAGTTTATTATGCTTTATGATAATTTAATAGCGTGGGGAAGACTGGCTGTCTCGTCTATGTCTACGTCTAATCAGGTTCTGACTATCAAGGGACCGGCTCCCAAGCTGTGCCTTGAGGATTCTCCGTTTTCAGCAAACCGACCTTCCGGGAGACTGATGTATTCACCCGTCTCCCCCAGAACAATATCGCCCCCTTCCCACTTACAAATCATGCCTCGCCATCTTGCTCCTGCCCCTGATCCGCTCCCCATACACATACAACACAAACGGCACGGGAATAAACGCCACCGACAAAAATCCCAACAGACTGCTCGCCCACCCCACCCCAAGACGCGCATACATGGCATTCGCAAACAGCGGAAACGCAGCCCCAAACGACGACCGCACCAGATCATTGCCCGCATACACCGAAGCGACATACTTCGGGTACGCGTCGCCGAGGTACGTCAGCACGTCAGCACAGACATGAAGAGCAAGAACGCGCCGACGCTGAAGAAGGCGCTGCCGATGATGGGCATGATCCAATGCACGGCCGCGCGCGCCGACCACCCGAACCAGAACAGGCAGATGGGGATGCAGAAGGCGCCGACGAAAGTCGGGGTGAGGCGGTGCTCGGGTTTGAGGTCGCCGGCGGCGTTGAAGAGGGGTTCCATGTACTTGTGAACGTACCAGAAGAAGGGCGGCATGACGGCGAAGGCGCCGAGGAGGATGCCGAGGAAGGCGAGGCCGGCGGTGCCCGGGGAGAAGTGGTGGATGGAGATGAAGACGAGGGGGAAGGGTTCGAACCAGAGGTAGAGGAGAGCCTAGATGAGGGCGATGTAGAGGTTGAGGAGGAAGACGATGGGTTCGGTGAAGGTGAGGGTGAAGGGGCGGATGAGGGTCATTTGGACGATTTCGCCGCCGGTCATGCCTTCGGCTTCGAGCTCTGGTTGGCAGGTTAGATGCGCGTTGCCGGTTGTTCTGCGGTAGCGCGCCGTGCGGCGGTAGAGGATATTAGCGGCGCTTGTCTCGGGCAGGAAGAACGTGAGAAAGACGAGGGAGGCACCCGAGAGCCACATGAATTCCCACATGGTCCACTGCCAGCCTTTGTTTTCGGCGGCGAAACCCCCAATGAGCGGCCCAAGAGCGGGGCCACAGACGGCGGCAATGCCCCAAACGGCGATACCGTAGACTTGTTTCTTAGGGGCGTACATGTCTGCGATGGGGGCGGCGCCGGTGGCGAGGACGGGGCTGCCGATGAAGCCGGTGAGGAAGCGGAATGCTGGGAGCATGCCGAAATTTTTGGCATAGATGACGGCTAGTTGGAGCAAGACGAATGCTAGGAGAGTGCCGATGTAGATGGGATTGCGGCCAAAGAAGGGCATCTCGGACTTGGGGGCCTGGAATTTTTATTATCTGCTGATGATACTATGGACGAACACGCATAGGCGTACCAAAATCATTGGTCCAAGCGCATAACCAATGACGAACAGCGTGAGCCCAAGATGAGCCGCTTCGTTGCTGACGCCAAACTGCTGTACCACCCCTTGTAGGCCAGCCGTGTAGGTAGATTGCTGATCCGATCTACACTGAGGTCGTCAAGAAACAGATCTGGAAAGTCACGAAGACTTTCTTGGCAGTCGACCAATTCCTGGAGTTCTGCTCCGAAGTAGACGGGAAATGTTTGTTACGTTGTTGAAGTGATCTCATACCTCTGGGTCATTTCCAATCCAATCGGCGACTTGGAACCTGCTGCCCTTTTCTGGATCGACGTATTAACCCTTAGGAGCATCTGTAGCTACCCCGACGGTAGTTTCCGAGGTGGAAGCAGACTTTTTGATTGTGTATCTTTGTAGTATTGAAGGATCTCGCTGCTCTTTCGAAGGGAAGAGCTTGCCTCGAGACGCAAGATGGACGATTCGTCCGAAGATGGTCTCGCGAATGAGGTCATGCATCGCGAGTGATTCAAGGAGAGCACAGGATAGACGACTGAGGGATTTGAAAGGTGTGATCAATGAAAAGTTCACACGAGCAAAGTTGATGAGGGAAGATCGATCTCATATAGGTAGCCTGCTACCTCGATAGGCTTAGGAGCTGTGGCCAGAATTCGATGAAATTTGACCGAAGGGCCGACTGGGGAGTATGTCGGCATCCATTGTCGCTAACAAGAGCGTATTCGGTCCCGGTTGAGCTCGATAGTAATCTATTATGTACCAAATGTCGTCATCTCTATACATCGATGGAGATTTTGTCAGAGTCGGCTTAGCAGACATCGGGGCGGATTTTGATTTCTTATAAGCTCGGCATTTGATTTCGACCGCGGACGAGTTGACACATTCGATATGAAGACCATCCGCGATTACAGACGGACGTCGCATTATGTTTTGCAACTCCGCTATTCCACGTTGAGGTACTGCAATAATCATAAATAGGAAATGGCAGAACGTGGTGGGATGAGAGATATGGCTAGGCTTGTACGAAGTACTGCGAACCTCTGCCTGAAGAGATGACAAGAGAGCGTGAAAGAGACAGATAGACAGAGATGGAACACTGACTCATAATGCCTGCTATGATACATCATGGTACCTCCATCTAAAGTGATTCGATTGACTGAGGTCGACGCATTTTATCATGGTAGTTATTGGGATGGTTCTTTTTCCTCTGAGGTATCCCAACCATCGAAGACATAATGAATTACCATAATAACCACAAATATCTCTGGACTTGTTATTCATGTGTGTTATCTTTCCATTTGAAAGGTTCTCTCGCTGCCTCGATTTGATGTTTAAGGTGATGATTACGACAAGTCATAGACTGGAAGGAGTAAGTTCTATGAAGGGTTGGAAAGATTGGGGCCTGGATGGAATGGGGTTCAATATAGACGGTTTCGTGCTGGCGAGATGATTAAGTGGATTATTGGACGATAGTAATGGTGTGAGCCATTTGGGGCTTGTGGCCAAGGGGAGAGGCTACCGATGGGGATGGGGAGGAATAAGATGACTGAGATTTACGAAGGGTTGAGGAGAGAGGTGGAAGGGGAATAAACTTGGTGCGGAATTTTCAATTTTGAAAACATCTCTACCTAAAATTTCTGGTTAGGCGACTTTGCTCCAGGATCACCCAGACAAACGCCATTGTTCCCTATCTCTATCGCTTGCTTGGATTTGCCCCCGTTCACCCGATCAATGTAGTCGCCATTTCTCCCCATCCCAGTAACTTAATGTCAACGTAGGAGCCGATTGCGTCCGGGAAGTCGAAGTCGAAGTCGAAGTCGAAGTATCATTTCTACGATCCGTTAGCGTCTTCTACGAACTTAAGGTGGATCAGGGAGCTGAAGAGTGAAGACTTTAGAGTAGAGGATCCAAAGGCTTGGTTAGACTCTGCATCTCTGAAGACTCAACTTAGGTAGCTGACATACACTAGCATTTGATCTGTTGATTGGTCGGAGCACATGCAGTGAGTGGGCTCTACAGATGGTGGCGTCATAAGTTTCAAGCTTCGGCGGTTGGACGATATATCTCGCGAGTAACCCATTCAGCCACAGCCACAGCTACTGTAAGACTCTGACTCACGAGGATTGTGGTTTGTGCTGGACGTGAATATGCCCTTTAGTGACCCATGCTTCCAGATTGATGGCAATATGAATCAAAGCTCGCCCTTCGAGCCTCATCAGGCCGTACAATCGGTCTCTAGGGGCGCAAAAATGTTTTCTATAAACCGAGCTCCATCATCGGAACAGGCTACAGCTCCTTCCGGCGCACATCCGTATTCCAACACTCTAACCTCAATACGAAAGACAAACCAACCAAGTTGCAACCTCTGCCGACGGCGTAAGGTCAAGTGTAATAGGACAGACCCGTGCTCCAATTGTGTGCGCGCTGGGGAAGTGTGCGTTTCGTTCGCGCCTTCAGGTGTGCCAAGAGGAAGACAGGGAGGTCGTCGCAAACATGACAGGAAGCTCTTGGATCGCGTGGCGAAATTGGAAAGTCTTGTAAATGATATTGAAAGAGGAACTACTGGAACGACACCAGCAGGATCAGTAGCAGCCGACGGAAACTGGACAGTATGACACCTCGTCTCGCCTATGAGGACATCAGGGCATCCCGCTAAATTGATCCACCATTAGGTGTCGGAGTTATCAGGAACTCGAGTCTCCATGGTGCGGCCAGTAAAATCTGGCACAAAATTGCCTAAAGAGGGGTTGGATCGGTATTTGGGAGGTAGTCTATGGATGAGCCTCAGCGACGAGGCAAGTGTCATTCTACTCATGATCTCTGGATTCGAGGAGGGTTAGGTCGGCAAGATGTTCAGTCTAACAAGCTTAGATTCATGGCATGCGTGAGGTTCTAAATCAACCATCAGACGATGAGGATGATGACAGCGACCTGACGCAGTATCCACATCCTCCGGGCATTACTCAATCCAGTCAGTCAAACTTTGTAATATGCGCACCTGATGTCCTCTCCGACAGGGGAAGTGCTCTGAAGCATCCAACTCGCTCGCACGTCCGCTCCCTCTATTTAGCGTTCATGACAAATGTGGAATCGAATGTGAAAATGTTGCACGGCCCTTCATTACGACGGTATTTGGTTGAAGAGACTGGAGAACTAGACTGCAGTCCTGGGCCGGAAGGATGGAATGCGCTCAAATTTGCTATATACTACATTACTACGACAAGCTTAACGCCCGACGAATGCTTACAACGACTCGGCGAAGAGAAAGCTGTGTTGTTACCTCGATTTCGATCTAGCACCGAACTTGCACTGGCAAGAGCTGACTTCGTCAATACTGAAGACATGTCGACATTACAAGCCCTAGTTCTCTATCTAGTAAGTTACTCGCTCACCTTCTTCCCGCTGCTAATGCTAGTCAGTATTGACATCGATTACGCTTGCTGACTGGAAATACCGTACAGTATGCCATTCGGAGTAACGAGAATTCTCGACGTACTTGGACACTGATGAGTCTCGCTGTTCGCATCGCCCATGCCCTTGATCTTCACCGCGAAAAGGGCGGCGGTAAATACACTTTGCCGCGTCGACCATTCGAGAGGGAGATGCGACGTCGCCTTTGGTGGCAGATATGCCTCATCGATAGGCAAGCATCTGTCGATCGTGGTTCAGACCCGATCATCACTACCAATAGTTTCAGTACCCAGCTTCCTCTCCATATCAACGATGAGGAGTTAACCCCAGACGACCCTCATGAGGTCCAGCCACGAGAAGAGTACACTGAAATCACCCTCTCCTTAGTCTGCCATGAAATATTCGACGTCGAGCGTCGCCTCAACTACGTTCCTGCCGGTGAATTTGATTGCTCACAGGAAAAGACGGATGATCCATGGGCCCAGAGGAGAGGTTGGGTAACTGCATGCCAACGGCGCATTGAAAGCAAATACCTGCGGCACTGTGACATGACTGTACCTACCCAACGCTACACTAGATTGGTTGCAGACATTATGATAGCCACTATGTGGCTCTGCACCTACCGCCCCCTACAAAGGCATCTGGATAGCCCTACCTTGGTCAAGATACCACACCCCGGAATTCTCCATCTTTCTGTGGAAGTCATGGAGAAGGCCATACGGGTATCTAGTGATACTTCGTTTGGGCCATTCCGATGGATCTCCCGTATATGGGTTCAATGGCACTCTCTTGCCGTCACGATCGCCGAGCTTTGTGTACAGACCGAGGGTCCAACGGTCGAGCGGGCATGGACTATTGTCAACACTGTGTTTGAGGAAACCGCTCGGCATGTTGCAGATTCTGACAAAGGAAGATTATGGCGTCCGATCAAGAAGTTGATGAATAAGGCTCAAATAGTCAGGAAGAAGCATCTGGAAGACACTGCCGCTATTCCGAGCTTTCCTCCAACTAGAAAAGCTCTGGAGCCTACCAATCAAACGGCTCCATGGCCAGATACTCAACCTTTTGATTTCAACATGATGGAGATGGAGGCAATGCCGCAGCTGCTAGGTGGTTCTCTCGGACTTGTGCCACAGCTACAACAAACCGTAACGAGCAACGAGCCGGCACCGATCAACTTTGACCCGTGGGTAAACACCGGGCCATCAGACCAAGTGGACTACAACAATGAACTGAACCAAATGGCCTGGACAAACTGGGAGGCTTTCATTGATGACTTTCAAGCCAATGGAGATTACTCACCTGGGCAGGAAGGCGCGATACCGCCTTCTTACAGCATGTGGTAAGGCAGGGTGCTGTTGTTGTCTCGATTATGTTAAAATTCAATCAAAACCTGTACTAACCTGTGGAGAAGAGTTTTAGTTTTCACTGCTTTACACTCATGAATGCACTTCAAAATCCAGCTGTCCTACATGCCAGATGCTTATGAGTTTCCATAGAGAATTTGACGGTGATTTAGAGACAAACACTCATAGATTGAGGTATATTCTGGTGAGGATTAATTTTAACGTCCCAACGACTTTTAAGCGACTTATCGACAATTCGAAAAATCGAAAACTGCAAAATCAATTCCATGAAAAGAATGTATTCTTCAAAGTATCACTTTTAACTTCTACTTGTACAGTTGCACAAAGGGATTTATCACTTCGAATTACTTAACCTTTATAAAGTGAGAACTTATATGCAGCAAGATCTATATGATTTAAACGAGAACAAAACGTTGTGAACGTATTATATAGTACTACATGACAGGAAGATAGATTGCTCATGATTCTCTGTGTTTCGAAAATACATTTCCGTCACCAAGTTTATCATATCCCTCCTCGTCCTATCCACTCCCCTTCATTCTAAGTAAGAAAAACCACTCCAAATTCAACTCCGTTGCTCGAGCATCACCGTGATACATGTACACCCACACCCACACCCACACATATCAAGTCCAAGTCCAAGCACACCGCATCAGCTTCTACACCACCACGAGATCATCCCCAACTAAACCATACCGAACCGTCCACTATAAAAATCACCAACCGAATATCCCTGGAAAGTCTCGAGGCAACCCCCCCCCCAACTTACGGGTCTTCCTGTCTATCCAGATGTACATAACCTTTCAGCAACCTCTAATCCCATCCATCAGTTTCCCTCCAAGAGACAAGCACGTTGTGCACTGCCTCCGAAGGGAAATAAATCGAAGATAGGGGTTCCCTCACTGTAACAATAACTCCACTCGCTACTCTCGGATAGGTGCATTTCTAGTGAGCCAAAAGTCAAAGTGCAAGGCACGATTTCATACGGGAGGTAAAAGGTGAGAAAGATTGGGGAATTTGGTTTTGAACACTCGATTTACCTAATTTTGCGAGATCAAAGAAGAAGAAAAATGAGAAAGTCAATCATCCAGGAAGCCATCCACCTCGTCACTACAGCGTTTTTAGACAAGCTACGTCCGGCACCTCACCTAATCTCCCACTAATTCCTCAACCCCTCAAGTTCCCGTTCCAACTCCCTAATCCTCTCATCTTTATCCCTCCCCATAAACCCCTTCAAATCCCCCACTTCAGCCTCCAGCGCCGCGATTTTCTCGTTCTGCGCTTTCATAGTCTCGTTCTGTTGCTGTAGCAGAGTTTTGATTTCGGAGAGATAGCCTTGGATGGGTTGGGTGGTTGAGTTCAAGGGGTCAGTGGGGGCGGGGATGGGGGAGGGGAGGGAGCTGGGTTGTGCGGAGACGTGTGGGCTTGACGAGGATGGGGCGGGTTGGGAGGGTTGGAAGGTCGATTTTTGCTCCTGGGATGGGGGTGGATTACTGAGGCCTTTTGAGATGGCGGTGGGTTCGGGACTTTCTTGTGGCGTAGCAAGGGTTTTCTCGGAGCGATCAATAGGCTTGGAGACCTCTTCGAAGCTGGAGGTATCGTCGTCATCGGCGGTCTCAGTTTCATCCTTGTCCGCAAATTTGCTGGCTAGATTGGCGATGGAGGTGGTCTGCTCTTTCATGGATGGAGGTGGTCCACGGCGGTTTATGGGAGGTGAATCTGATAGTGTCGGTTCTGGTTCGGGGGCTTTCTTTGTGGGTGAAGAGATATTTGCGGCAGGGGCTTTGTTGGCGGGTTGGTAGTCTGTGGGGACCTCTGTAGGCTCTTCGCCGGCGTAGACGCTGGCGAGATCGATCTTTGGGGGGAGGCCTTCCATGCCGTCAAACCATTCAGCAGAGGACATGGCGGGCTTGAGGCCGAATGTTGGGGGGACTGTTTTGCTGTCAGTAAAGGAATCCTTGTGGCTGGGACACAAAACTTACATATATCGTCCTGAAATACTTCGGCTCGTCGCGGAACTATAAAGGAGATCGGTTCTATGTAGGAATCGTTGACCGTTTTAAAGGCGCGCATGACCTCGTTCTCATGAGTGTTAACACCGCGCTTAGGTAGGAAGGCCAGTCCCCGTTGAGGATCGCCAGACTTGTATTCGGAGAGAAGCTCGAATCTATCCTGCACAAATTCGAAATACCGGATGTTGCCATCACTGAAAAATGTCAACATATGCCTTGTAACAAATACTTGGTGACCTACCCCTTTCCAGCCAAGTATAGACACTGCGTGCTATCATCCCAGAAGGGCATGCAGACCCCAGACGACGAGTCGAGGCTATTAAAACCGCCTACTGGCTCTTGCGGGTTCTTGAGATCCCACAGCCCCAGTTGGCGATCACTCATTCGCGAGAAGCCTGTTGTAGCTATTTTGTCGTACTCTCCCATCCACGTAACTCGGCTATTCTTGGCCCCAGGGTGGCCCGTTACCTCTATAGCAGGCTTCTCCTGTCGTACATCCCATATCCGCAATTTCTTATCTCGAGAAGTGGTCACTAATAGGGACCCGTTCGCGCTCCAGGACAACGATTGTATGACGTGTGTATGCTTGAGGGTGAGCCGTGGAGATCCAGCCTCCACATCCCATATCTTAACGGTGTAATCGCCTGATGAAGATGCGAGAACATTTTCGGCCGATGGGTTGAAGAGGACATGCCCTATCTTTCTGAATCACTAAGTGAGCATGTTTCCACCACACACATCCGAGACAAATGTTACCTAGAGTGGCCAGTAAGCTTTGCGACAGGCGCGATATCACAAGGCTCTTCGCCTTCTTCGGTGTGTAGCGTGAATCCTTCAGGAACTTTCCATATGAAAATCTACATCCATCAGTGCATCGTTCTCTGGTTGGCTGGGGCCCTTGCCTCACCTTAGCATCGTCGGAACCCGAGGCTACGATAGAATCATTGAATGGATGCCTATAAACTTATTCAGCGCCTGTAAAAGTGGCCGAACCCCCTCCACCTACCAGTCCGTATCCAGAACAACAGCAGTGTGACCCCTGAATAGAGGTAGTTGCTCCGGTAGACGGCCTCTCTCATTGATCGGTATCACCGCAAATGTGCCTCCTCCGCTGGCTTCCCAATTGACTGAAATATAGTGTGGATTCGCCTAGTATCCTGTTAAACATGATACTTTTGAAAATTTCGGCGCATAGCTACCTTAATTAAGTTTGTGTCCCAGGCGTTTTTTGAGATCCGCAGATTATCATAGCATGATTCCTGTATAGTTTAGAGCTTGCGACCTCTTGTAGACGCCTTACTGGCTGGTAGAGCGGGTCTCACTTTTCGAGTCGACCTTCCGAAGACGTGCCCTAAAGCATGATGGTTAGCTAAGAGGGCTTTCCTCAGAGCTCAGAGCTTTAGGGAATACCTACGATATTTCGACGAGCGCACAAAACGGCCAGACATTGGCGCTCATGCAGATTGAACCACCAAGAGGTTGTTCATAAAGTAGTTAGTAAACCACTAGGCTTTGTGCAATTCCTCATCAGGTCTATAGAAAGATGTGGATTGAAGCAATTATTATTGAAGCATCTCTGTCCGCCGCGCTAAGAATTCATGCCTGCTCTAGGGCGATGATTGACCGATAGATGACAATAATGCAATAATCTTTTTTATTCAATTCAACAATGACTAGCATCTATACTAGCATCTATCTGCGACTATCTACACCATCCAAGCATGGATAATGTATGAGCGGTAATAAATTCCAATTCTACTGAATGGAACCCAGCGTTGAACTATTAAGCCTCAATACTGTGTATGCGATGGCTACACCTACGATACCATGACACTGTGCTTCAAATGCTCTCTACTCGAAAAGAAAATACCCAACGGTACCACCACAGTTTCCTAGGCGACTTTCGCAATATACCAATACTTCCCCAACAATCGTCATACCACGCTTCGTCTCACATGACCAGGACAACACAACACAATCTGCAGTACTATGCTAAGCCTCCTGTCGCTGGTGGCGATGCACTCGAGTCTCGTTGCGTCACAGAAGTTTTGGGTTACTTGGCGCTCTTGAGTTGCCAAATTCCTGCCCTCCAATCGAAACTCGGACATCTGGCATTGATTGAGGACTTGTGTCGATTTGACTGCTCAGAGTCTAACATCCTCATCTTCGTTTCTCGTGCCATCAAGAGGTGATGCACCACTTTCCATCCGCTATTGAAGTTTCAACTTCCAATAACCTACGTAGAATTCTCCTCGTTCAGCGATGAGACGGCAGATATATTGCCTTCCATGGCTAAGTCCCGTCAAGTATTGGTGCCTTCCACAAAGATACGTCTCATGGGGCGTAAAGTTTGTATAATTCAGACGATCTCATCCTCGACGCTGCCTTGCCCATGCTGTGAGGAAACCGTCTTTATCTCTTACACTCAGAGCCACTCGTTTGACTCTTCCTAGTCGTGCCAAAGCATCGGCAACTTGATCCAGAACCTTTTTTTCTCCAATGCTCACGCCTTCGCCTTCTTCTGAACCCAGCAATGTGTCCGTGCTGCTGCTAGTGTCGTCCTGCGTTGTGTCTAAGACTCTTCTAGGAGCGGTGCTTTCCCGTCCTGAAGTTGTTGATGTGTTATACACGCATTCGGCTATCCTGACGCGGATACAGTGCGTAGGCTTGCTGACAAGATTCCAGAAGAAGGTAAGGTATGAGGCTGGAATGGGAGTCGTAATGTCTCCTGGAGTGTACCGGAGACTAATCGGGAATATCTTCGTCGTGGATGGTGCTGTCAGTAGTGATGGACTAAAAGCCAGTATTCCCCTGCCATTTGTCGTTGTGCATTCAGGAAAGACGACTATAACTCGTTTTGGGTGCTGCTTGAGCAGTGATTGGAGGTCTACTAGTTTACTATTGGCCGGAGGATCGCTCTGTGGATGCTGAAAGGCACGAAAGAGGGCTTGAAAAAGAGATATTTGGTGGACGAGGCGAGTTGACGGATAAGAGGCTGTAAAGACGGGATCGAAGATTGCTGCCAGATACAAGGCATCAATTGGTGAAGTAAGAGAAGATGCGATGATTGAAGACGGTTGCGGTATCCTTGCTTGATTGTGTCGCGCCAAAGAACTTGAGTTTCAATCAGTATTCTTGGGTGGCTCCTTACGCTGCAGCCATACATACCCTCTCCTAACGCCGTCGATCTGAAGATCAATCCACCAAATACCCGGTACGCCGAGGATAAGCCATAACGACGCCTTCTTGCCCAAGGATCCGATAGGTAGCCATTGGAGTACCAAAAAGTAGCTCAGCGCGACGGTGAATAGTAACGGTAGACGGGCGAGGAAAAGAAAAATGTGGAAAGGTAGGTATATTCCTGAGGCCTGCGTTGAGATGGGGAAGAATGGTGCTATTCCAGAGCCTACCCAGTCTCAGTATGATTGTCCACTAAAGCCAATAACTCCCGAGTATGCTGTGGTTACCTCTATCCCTGTATTGCGAGTACTTCTCCATCTCACACGTTACGCACTTTCACGTAATCAAAGGGTCGAGACTAATTTGTAGATGCGCAAGTAGATAGTACAAGACAACCCATCTGGAAGTGGATAACCATGAACGAATATCTAACAGCTTCAAATTCGAGTTGGAAATCATGACCTGTCGATGTAGAGTAAAGATTTATGTTGTCCATTTACATGTGACCGAGGAGCACACGAGACTAGGACAAACCCGCTAGAGCCTTTCGCGTTAGCGTATGTTTACCGTTCGACGACCAATGTTTACAAGCTTGGCACTTGATATCACAAACCAACATGCGGTGATCCATAGACAGCGCCCATTCTTTGCTGCCGCTTCGGCTTAAACCAGCATCTGTCAGCTGCCATGGAGTATAACAATGAGAATCTGGTAAGTTGCAAAGCTTCGGGTTGTCGATAGAAGGCTAAGATCCTGCAGTACACTTCCCAGCTGCGGCCACCAAGCAAAATTCCTTCTCCAGGTAGACTACTCGAGGTCTCAGCATCAGCTCAGAATGCCCGGTTCTCATCAATGATGCCACCTCCACCGAACCATCTGAAAAGGAAGACTCTTGCCGAACGAGCTGGCGAAACATCAAGACCTGCCCCAGCACCTCCAAGCTCAAGACCTGTCAATGCTGCAGTCAGAGCCACCTCGATAGCTGGTGCTCCTCGGGTATCACCTTTCTCTTCTTCGGTCTCTTCCGCACGCCCAGCCTCTGTATCATCTGTTCGAAGTGTTTCCAACAGCTCCTTCTCCAGCAGCGGTGGCTTCGGTGGCCGACCACCTTCAGCGCAAGCGAATCGGCCCTCAACTGCCATGTCAAAATCACGATTACAGCAACCCACCGCAACTCCAAGCCGGTCGTCAACCTCGTTGGACGTCCACCCAGAGACAGCGGCAGTTGGAAAAAGAAAGGGTAGGATCCCATTTCGTTTAAATTTCAGGTCGTGCGCAGAAGAGGAGATGGACCAAAGGATCAATGGCGGCTATGATCCCCTGTTGAATTACGATTCAACTCGGGTGAGCTGCCCCCCCAGGAAATCTCTATGGGAAGTATCGCTGAACGCTGCTATGAAAAACCTTACACATGACTCCAAAGTTGTTTTGGATGCTCCATCCACACCGTCACAGATTCCAAAGCGCGTCCCCAGCGCCCTGAATGCTTCAGAGGCCTTAAGCCCGAGCAAATCCCCCCAGAAGACCCCTAAACCATTGCCAAAGTTCTTGAATCGTGATTCTAACACCACCATAGCATGGGACACCAAAGGTCGTCTTGAAGACATGGAACAGATGTGTTCAGAGTTCAAGGAGAAAGTAGACGGGGCAAATGTAGAGAGTAATGGATTGAAAGACACGCTTACAATCTACAAGTCAAGAAGTACGTCCGGCCTAACCCTTACCGCTTTAGTAAAACTAATTATGGCGCAATTGCAGTTACGGAACTGGATTCGATCAGGAAAGAACTGGCCTCGAACAATGCTACCTTGATAACAGATCTGGACACTACAAAAACTCTGCTGAGAGCCTCGACGATAGCCTTGGAGGATTCCAAAAGGTATCATGGCATTCAGATTGACGATATGCAGAGACAACATCGCCGTGAGCTCTCCAATGCCCAACAAGATTCTCAAGAAGAGATCCGTCTCATAGTCGCAAAATATCTTGATGAAATCAAAGATCTGCAAAAACGTCTTGAAGATGCTTTGGAGGACGAGAGGCTTCGACGTCAGACCGAAGTACAGAAACTCGCTAGCGAGGGTGCTTTATCTCGGCAGAAGGCAGAATTGGAACTTGAACAGCAAAGCAGGACAATACAAGCTGCGCAGAATGAGTTGCAAGACTCCAGAGCAAACCTGGAATGCGAAAGGAACTTGAACAGCAATTTGAGGGTGAAGGTTTCCGAAGCAGCGAGCAATGCTATTGGCCTTGAATCATCCTTGCGAAGCCTGCGTGCACAGGTCGAATTCTTGGAATCGGACAACAAGAGCCAATCTCATGCCTTTGTAGACCTCGAAATGCGGCTTCAGAACGCTTTGAAAGCTGCCGAAGAGGCGAAGGACAAGTTAAGAGTCGAAGAGACTATGCGGAGGAAGCTGCATAATCAAGTCCAAGAGCTGAAAGGCAATATTAGGGTTTTCTGCCGTGTCCGGCCATCTCTTGAGTCGGATCCGGTCGATGCTACTGCCCAGATTACGTATCCAGATAACGACAAAGACTCGAAGGAGGTTGAGGTTCTTGGGCTAGAGGAGAAAAGTAGCCTCGGTAACATCACCACTAAAACGCACCCATTTGCTTTCGATCGTGTCTTCACCCCTGACTCGCACAATGCCGACGTATTTGAAGAGATTAGCCAACTGGTTCAGAGTGCACTGGACGGTTACAACGTCTGTATATTCTGCTATGGGCAAACCGGCTCGGGTAAGACTTATACAATGTCTGCAGATGATGGGATGATCCCTCTGGCGGTCCATCAGATCTACGATACGGCTAAAACCTTGGAGGAAAAGGGTTGGAAGTACTCTATGGAAGGATCTTTCGTCGAGGTGTACAATGAGAACTTGAACGATCTTCTTGGAGAGCCGGACGAGTTTGATAAGAAGAAGCATGAAATCCGTCACGATATGCAAAAGTGTAAAACCACCATCACAGACACCACCACCGTCGATCTCGATACTCCTAGCAAAGTGGAGTCTATTCTCCGCCGCGCATCAGCCAATCGATCCGTAGCTGCCACAGGTGCCAACGAAAGATCCTCACGGAGCCACTCCGTCTTCATACTGAAGCTGATAGGGGAGAATAGTGTTACAGGCGAGAAGAGCGAGGGAACCTTGAATCTAGTTGATTTAGCAGGCAGCGAGCGACTAAGCCACAGTAAAGCCACTGGGGAACGATTAAAAGAAACCCAGAATATCAACAAAAGCCTGAGCTGCCTTGGTGATGTTATTGGAGCATTAGGACAAGGCAAGGAAGGAGGGCATGTGCCGTATCGGAATAGCAAGGTAAGCAGTTGGAGCTGGAAAGTTGTTCTTGCGACAGTTCTAACGCACCTGGGGATTGATGACTAACGATTCATGCAGTTGACGTACCTTTTGCAATTTTCTCTCGGCGGCAATTCAAAGACCCTCATGTTCGTCATGATCAGTCCGCTCCAAGCCCACCTGAGCGAGACGCTAACTAGCTTAAAATTCGCAACAAAGGTAATACAAGCCATACCGTCCGGTGGCAGATAGCTAACTTGGAATCTCAGGTACACAATACCCATATCGGGACAGCGAGAAGACAAGCCAAATGAAAAGAAACGTGATCATAGTTAGCTAGGTATATCTAGTCCCAGGTCACAGGCTGGTTGCTGCCAGGTGCTCAAACCTGCTTAGTATAGAGATGTTAGCTTCTGGAGCTGCCTGTTGGGTTTTGAAATGCGACTTCTCTAGGAATGAAGGGGCATTGGGATATTTTGTGGGCGTTTAGACGGAGTCAGAACTCAAGTCTAGGAAAGTCCAGGATATTGTACCTTGAGAGGTAGGAGTTTACCTTGTCAGGCTCCTGGATGTAGATCATCAATGGCATTATAGTGGTGATGACTTCGATTGGGGTGTTCGGGTGAGAAGGCGTGTGTCTTATCCGTAGATCTACTTTGCGGCATCCAAGAGCTCGACAAAGGTGATTTTCAGGATTAGCCTTAGAGACCTCATTCTATGAAATACATTGATTTCTCGTGGTTTGCGTTGAAAGTTGCTCATGGTTCCTCGAATGGAAACATGTCATTCCTCTATCTAAAATGTAGGATAGGAGGAGGAGAAGAAGAAGAAGAAGAAAATCATCCTAATGTTTCCGAATCCCTCTAACATCCTCACCTTTTCATATTCATCTCCGCCACAAGCCGCAAAGCCATTGTCCCACTCAAGACACTGAAGAAGAGATTCTGCTGGATGGAGAGGTTGATTGTTGTGATGGTGGATGGTGCGGTGGAGGTGGGGATGTGGGTTTCATAATGCTGCATTGTGTGTGTGGGCAAGACGGATTAAATGGGAAGGGGAGAAAGGAGTTTGTGAGATGGTCATGGCTGTATAGAATTCAAGTTTTGTCTTTGTGGTGTGGAGTGGTCTTGAAGAGGTTTTTGCTCCTGCGAGAGGGCGTTAGATGTTCCAGCGATCGTAGAACGTAGATTGATACTATGGTGAGTTGGCACTTGCGTTGGAAGCAGTGGTAGGATAATTAGGTTAATGAGAGGGTCGTGATTTGAATTATTTATCAACGTCTCGAAAATCAGAAGGTGATTTCCGATGTGGAAATACGACCAGCGATTGGTAGTCGTGGTCTCTATCGATCTTCTGGTGATATATGAGAATTCTCGGATCATCCCGCATCACTACCAACTGCAATGGATGTTCTGTTGAGCTCGCTTGACAGCACCGAAACATGTAAGGGATGAGTTGACGTGAACCGTGCGAGTCGGAGGATCTCGACGGTAGTAGAGAATTGATCTGGGCAGAGAAGCAGCGTAGCGGACTGTCCAGATCCATAGCCTTCTGGTGAAGGGGAGCATGCAAATCCAAATTATGCTTCCTTTTTTGAGACATCAGCCTCCTTTCCGACATATTAAAGAGAACCTACTTGACCGAATATGGAATCCTTAGCGAGGGTGCAATGCCCATAGATCCCCTCGAAGAGATGATGAAACCCAGACGATACAATTACGGTCATCTAGTTCCTCCTTAACCGACTACACAAAACTGCTGATGTGCACTAACAATGATGCAATGAAAGACTGGCTCGTGCACCCAACAGATCTGAACTGTAGCTCAAGACGCTAAAAGTCCATGTTCATCGTATAACGAATATTTCGGGTGGAAACAGGCAGTGGGCCGTTGGTTTGATTTGTTCTGTTCTCTTCCTTATCTTCCACAGGGCGACCCCTTTCTGATTCGTAAATTTTTAGTGGTGCCACATGCAGGAATTATAGGATCGGTGTTTTCCTCTGGGCTACTGCGTCCGATTTAGATATGGCAGTCCCACGGTCAGGGGCGGTAATATTCCCGTCTTCATACGAGAGTAATACTGCAGCATAAGTTGCTGAAGTGACAAGGAACACAGGGCGGTGTACTAAATTTGCGCTCATCCAAGGTTGTTTAGCATACCTTGGGAAGAGCGATGCTCACAAATAGCGAATAAAGAACGTTAGTGGCCCTCATTGGTGCTGCGGAGGGTCAAACCGTTACTCTCTACAATAACAAGTGCAAGCATTCGTTCTGTCTCCGTGTGGCCCTTGTTAAGTGACCGGCGTGCACATCCCAAGTATTACTGGAGCTTCGATCTTGAGAATGTTGTCCAGCGTTGGCTAATCTGCTAAAATATCCGGAGCAAGAAAGGTCGAACTCTGTCATGTCGTTGGTAGGAATCGTTGCGGAATCGAGATACTTTCGCCACGGGCCGTGACTTGAATTCTCTCAAGGCTGTATTTCCCAACCGAGACAGTGTCGATATCGATAGGGTCCTTTCGCTCCCACATACTCCGTAGCCAAGATATCGCTGGATTCCAGTTTGTGGAGCCTGGTGTTCTTGCAAGCCATTCCAACCCTTCGTTCGGCTTACCTGCTGCACGGAGTAAAACTGCAAGGTAAAGCTGGCTGATCGGAATATCGGATTCTGCGCCAATGGTGAGCCATTCTCTAGCCTGAGTGCTTTTTTCTAAAACCATTTTTGGAGACAGTAAGGCTGAACCCTGGCCATTCACCACGTTCTTACCCTTTGGCGTTGCCGTGTTTTTAATCTGTCCACTTGATATACTATTCCTAGAGGTCAAGGTACCTCCTTGAGATTGCTTATGGTAGAGTACCCCGAGCTCATGCGCCGCTTTAGGCTCACCGGATGCCGCTGCCTTGAGCATATAGACTTCATAATCCTGTGACGATGGAGGCGTAAACGTCTTTGCTAGCTCGTAATATGCCACAGGGTCGTCAAGTTGCAGTGCGCAAGTTCTAATTGCAGCCTCGGCACCGTTATGATCACCTGCAAAGGCCTTGGCTCTACTCATGGCTTTCCATATATCGCCCAGGATGTTGTTAGGAGCCTTTATCCCTTCTGGCGCACCACCAACGCTTTCCATGGCCTTTTCATATCTTTTGATTGCATGAGCAAATTTGCCTTCATACTCAGATATTTGACCTGCCAAGTACATGGCTGATGGATTTCCCTCATCAGCCAGTGTCCCGAGATGTCGTTGTGGGCCAGCGAGATCAGGACTTCTTAATCTCTTGAACTTCATTGCTTCTTTAATCAGTAAGAACGTGGCTGCGCTATCACCAAGTCCAGAGGCCGCAAACAAGAGTCTCTGCGCGAGGGGATTGTGGACTCTTATCCGCGTTCTGAGGAGGATCTTTGCTAGCAGTGATAAGGTTATTGGCTCTATTTGGTGGTCTAGACTGTTTTAGATGGAACATGATGGGAAGCCCGATTACTCATTCATACCTGTGCAGAAAGTCTGAACCGGCTTGGAGCCCAAAGCTTGGAAATCATCAAGTATTGTAATTGCCCTCTGTGGAGTAACGGTAAGAGTTCCTGACTTTTCGGCCGCTGTAATAATAGCAATTGGCCATTTTGTGTAGTCAGTAACTTGCTTCGACGCCAGATTACGAGAATGATGAAATCGCTGGCTCCTTTGCTTGCCTACAATTCTGGGGGCTCGAGGATCCCTTCGTGCAATGTTGTGGGTGGAAAGGTATGCTCTGGCGGAGAAAACAACAAGCTCAGAGTGACAACTGTACACAACAGAGACTTTTTGAAGAGGTGTGAGACGCATTGTGGGCCTCAACTTTTCGTAAGGTTCCTGAGGGACCACGGAGACGTCGTCGTGGTCGTGACATACTGTGAAGTCTGTGATATAAGGTACTCAGTATGAATGCCGGAAGTTCGCCGTCTTAAGTCCGACGCGGTTAAGCCACTCGGGTAAAACTGCCTGCCAAGCCTACCAAACCCCACAGATTTTCACAAGCGAAGGGCCAACCTTGCATTATTGGCTAGGATGATGATGTTCTCACATTTTCTGAACTCTACAAAAATATTTTTTATACGCTCAAGAACTCCTGCCAATCCGCGTTCTGGCTGCGAGGCAGAGCAGCAGCTACAAGACGAACTTGCTAGAGCTATTTCAGAGAATATGTTTTCAATGAAAAGCCAAGAACATGCGTTACCAAGCAATGACGGGCAAGGACTATCTATCAATGGGTTACCAGCCTCAAAAAGGAAGAGGAAGGCAGAGCGGAGCTTGGACACAACGCCCGTTGAAGAAAATACTAAGCGGAGGCGAAAGGATTCCGTAGCAAAGGTTACGTCGTCATTAGAAGACAGCGTCGATGGCAACGCCTTGACTTCACCTCGTCAACCAATAGAGCCGTCCTTCAATATAGAGGAATCCCAAAATAGCGAGATCTCTGGGCGGGTCTCTTTGGGATCAGACGAGACCTCACCTAGGGCTCTGTATCCATCAGTGCCGACCCCTAGCGCTCCCGTCGGCTTTGTCCACGACGACACTGTTACACCTAAAGCTTTGGACAGACAACTGAAAAAGGGCAAGGTGGCCAAGAAGCGGAGGAAAGCTCAGAGTCCAGATCCGTCCGAGGACGCTCCAACCATCCAACCCTTACCGAACCCCCCAAAAGCGACCCACAAGAGGTTTGGGAACGAAGATTTCAACCCATCGAAGACGGTCTCTTCATCCACCGGCATTGAAGACTCTCCCGCAGCCGTTCCTCCAGAAGACAACGTGGAAGCAGAAAACGAAGCAGACAGCTCAGACGAAGCTCCCGAAACCGTAACCGCTTCCGCCGGCCTCAAACAAGCAAAAGCTGCAGTATCTGAAGCAGCAAAAGTCGCAAAAAGGTATCGTCCAATTTTCTCTCGAGACTTTCACGAACATTTTCTAACATTGCCCAGACAAGCAGAAGCAGAAAAGCAGAAACGCAAAGAGCGTGATGCGCGATTGAAGGACCAAGCCAAATTATCCAAAAAGCATAGAAAACTCCCCATCGACGAGCCATCCGACGACCAATCTTCGTCCTCCTCCGAACCCACCCAAAACACTACTGCCCATAACAGACCCCCATCCAAACACCCCCTCCCTACCCTCCTCCCCCTAACCCTCCTCTCCGCCCCGGCCCCCGCTCCCCCTAGTCACTCCACCCCACCCCCCACCCCCCAGCCACCCCACCAATCCACTCTCGCCCGAAAACTTAAACGCCAAGACGCCGCTTTGAAGCCCGTGAAAGATATCATGCGCGGGCCTGTGAGGGTGCGTGTGTTGGAGAAGGAGAATGCGATGCTGCCGCCGAAGGTGGAGAGGAGGAGTATGGAGGTTAGGGAGAGGTGGTTGAAGGGGAGGGGAGTGGAGAGGAAAGCGATGAGGGGTGGCTTTGTTAGGAGGACGTGAATGGGAAGAAGCTCGAAAATTCCAGAGACGGGGTTTGGTCTATTTGCTATTAATAGTTGGCTTATGATCTGTAACCCCGCTCGGCCATGGTCCCCAATTCTCCGCAACCATCAACATTGCATCCGCCATTCGAAATGCGGACTGCACAGAACCCAAAAAACCTGCCATCAACAACTCAAGACACCTCATACCTCCAACGAGATTGTTTTTCCACCCTCTTGCATTCTGTTCGACTAGAAGTTCCAAATTCACCAACCGAGAACAAAGGCGAAATTCTACACATCGGTCACATAAACATCTGCCAACATCTCAGCTCCAGCTCAGCTCACCTCTACCCCTTCTTCGGCATACCTAAATACCCATTCCATTCCACGCCCCCTCACAGCTCCCCCCTTTCCCAACTCCACCAAAACCATCCTAGACTTCCATTTCTAAACAACAAGCCCAATCTCCGCTCTCTAACTCCATCCGTACACACCCTACCGCCATTTCCTTTCTCGAACCCATCTACAACCACTCTGAGCTACCCTTCAACCCAGTCACTTTTCTATTTCGGAATATTGCATCGTTGTTTCTATTCTTTCTCTGTACACTCTATCATCACTCTCACCCTCTTCCCTACCTATGTACAAACCCTCATCCCCCCCTCCCATCCCCCCCGGTTGTGTCCTCGAAAAACCTGCGGGCAATCTACCAAATCCCAGAAAACCACACCCGGCGCCAACGCTTGCATGAGTATCGCTCAAATCCAAAAAGCAGAAATGCGGCCTTTGTAAGGACATCATTACAGTAGACCAGAACAACAGGGTGTCCGAAATCTCCTCTCACAACGGTGGATGGGGTTCAGCTTAGTCAACTCCAGCGTAGAGATCGACGACGATGTTGATAGCGGCGACGAGAATTTCGGCTGCAATGAGAACGATGACTAAGACCGATCAATTGACTGTCAGCATTGCAATATCTTACGTATTCCGCTCAAAGAGCGCGAAGAATTCGAAAAAGAAGAGAGAGAGAACTCACCAATCCACTCCAAATACTCCCCATGCTTCGTCCCGACCTGGTCCTTCAACACAGCCAACAAATCCGCAATAACATCCAACCTCTCCGTCAACAGCCCCACCCTCTGATCCATCTCCAGATAACTCCTCACAGCCCCATACACCGGCTCGAGTTGCGGTTCCGCCCACATCAGTTCCGGAGAATCAAGCACACTCCCCTGGAGATGGATGTTTATCCTCAGAATAAACAGCTGCCCGATTTGCATGGTTATCTGCCTGCGCGTTAGGGCAATGCTGCCGGTGAGTGCGATTTGCTCGGGTAGGGGCGTTGTGGAGGCGATGGTGGTGCTGACGAGGTCTTCGAAGAGGGAGGTCTTGACGGATTGGGCGAGGGCATGGGAGATGGCGAGTTTGGTCATGTAGTTTTTCTTTTCCCGTAACGATATGAAATCGTTGTAGATGCGGGCCTGATACTCTCGTGTGTAGTAGAAGTTGAAATTCTCGGTTTGCACGTCGTCTTCGGCAAGCTTTTCAGACTCGAATTTGGAGATTTCTTTGAGGAAGCGTGTTTCTTGTGAGACGGTCATGCCCCAGATTACTACTGTGCCGTATTCGAAGAGGAAAATTTCAGGAGTGTGGACTTGGGTGTCGAAGTCGAGGGTATCGGCTCTAGGCGGTTGCGGTTGGGATAGTTCGGGAAGGGTGTGGTTGGGTATTGAGGATTCGCCATTTTCGAGGGTGGTGTCGCCGGCGGAAGTGTGGAGGTCTATCAGGTCTTCGCGTCTTTGGTGGCGAATTTCTTCCACCTCTAATTCGCTGTCTGAATACCTCCGCTCGCGCATCGGAGGGCGTTCGGCGTCTAATAGTGGGGACTCAAGGATTGCGGCGTCGGTGTCGTCATGAAAGCGGTCTTTGTCACCTTTGGACCGGCCGTAGTTGTAGCTGTAGGGTGAGTATATGCACTCATCAAATTGTTTCGGACTTGTTCCTCTTATCCTTGCTCTTGACTTCAAGAACTTCATAAGCCCCTCTAACCGGTATGCGCTCGCCGTGCAGTACGCCGTCACTCGCGGTAACTTGTCCCTATCCGCCTTCCCCAGCCTTGCTGCGTCCCGGCGTGCAGTAGGGTCTTTAATCCTAGTAAATTGGGAATACACATCTCTACCACTTTCTTCATCGGGACCGTCTTCTCCCGGATCAGGATTGGGCAGAAGCTTCAATTTTTGGGCATTCTTCGTTGTTCTTTGTGGGCCAATCTTCGAGCCGGGAAGCATTGGTGGAGCTGCAAGAGGCGAACCATGACTATTCCTTCTTCGAAGCTTGCTGTTGAATGTGGAGAGCATTGGCTGGCCAGTGGAACCATACTGGGGATTCGAAATGCTCGCAGAGGGTTGGTGGGCTACTCGAAGGGGTGATGTCTGAGCATTAGCAGTGTTTGGATTATTGATGGTGGTATGTGGGCTGAAGGTTACTGTTCTCTGCGGCTTGGGAGTGTTCGAAGGATTAGCATCAATCGGTATTGACGGCATGAGCGGAGACGTCTCAGTGGAAGTTGAAGCCATTGTGTTGTTGTGATATACCAATTGTAGTCAGCGTGATGAAGGTAAGGTAATGTTCTCACTGAGCAAACAATGTCATACTTGGATCAAGGTGCATAATGTTCGGCAATTGCTCATCGTCCCTGCACCTTTGACGTTTGACTTACCAGAGTGCCGGGGATTCGTCCGGAAAGTCCGTGCTTGACATCCCTGCAAGGCTATAATTTGACGCTTGACCATATCAGGCTTAAGGCCAAAGGCCAAATTGTGCCAACAGTATCTTTGATGGAGGAGGACTCTTGAATCGTTCTTGATAGCCTTCCATTAGACCTAAGTTTAAGCTACAGTCTCAAGCACACTTGTCCAGTCGCGTTCCCCACTATGCGGCCAACAACCAATGCAAAATAGCAATAATCCCGCGATGGTACAAATTTCCCTTACCCAAGCCAACCCATTGCCCCCTTTTCTCCCAATCGTTGGTCGTAAGCCTTCCTCACGTCTGGTTTCCACACGATTCGGCCCCTATCCATTAACAGCAGTAAACCCTGCCCCACTACCACTTCCGCCCTGCTCTTCCATCTCGACATCCCTCGTCTCTCCAACATCCATATTCCTCACCCGCTCCCTACTCCCTCTCCTCACCAGCTCTACCCTAGTCTCCTGATACTCCGCTTGCCTTTGCTCATATCTCGCATTCCACGGTTCCCGCTCAGATTCATTCATAGCGTGCCAGTGTCGTGTGGCAAGCGCTACCAGGTCATCTTGTGAATGGCAATCGGGGAATTCCTGAGGGCGGCTTAGGAAGGCGGTTTCAATGAAGTCGTCGAAGGGAGTTAGGGGCCGGTAGCTACGTGCCACTTGCTGGCTCTGGCTATCGGCGTGGACGAAGGAGGAATTGGGCCGGGGTTGGATGTAGGCGGTTGATGTGCCGTTGGTAGTCGGAATGGCGGAAAAAGAGGCATCTTGATTCGATTGGAAAGCTGTTTGAAAGCCCTGCGCTGGATGAAGGTGGTGGTGGGCGTTAGGAGTGGAATTTTGGTGGTTGAGATGAGGTGGTGGGGAGGGCATCGGTCGGCGATGGCTGCGCTTGGATCGCAAAGGTTTCTCATGAGGCTATAAAAATGAGATGTAGGTTTGCAATCGGCTTACGATAGCTGAGAAGGCGTGCACTGCTCTTTCAGGATAAGGTTTCACGTACTGTTGGCGGACCCTCGCTGCTGCCTTCGCTGTCCTCGTCATATATCCCTTGCATGCCGTTGATCCCGCTGCCGTTCTTTTTCATCCGCTTTCCTAGGGTTTCAAGAAGAAAGGCACGTTCTAGGCGCATTTTGCGAATACCTCGCATGAGACGCATTTTGCGAAGGCGAAACGTATCGTTGGTTTCTTCGACTTCTTGTAGGCGACGTTTGAGCTCGATGCATTTCTTCTTGTAGGCTTCCTCTACTGAAGGAGGCAGAGTTGGTGGGAGCGAACCTGGTACCACTGAAGGTGGTGATTTATTGTTAGCTTTCTGATCTGAACATATCTCAGACATCTTCAAATAGGGCCCAAACGAAACTCGTTCATGCTCATGCTCGTCAAGGATTATAATAGGACTAGAAGCAAAACGCAAAGTAATATCAGCTTGACTTTGAGACTCAGGTAAAGGATCCCTATCCATCACAAACTTCAAAGCAGGCATCGGAGTCGGTACTTGTGGATAAGTGGGGCCGAGGGACTGGTTAGGTTGAAGCCCAGAAATGACGGGCTTGGCAGCTTTCCGAAAATTATTTCGACCTTTGCCGGGCCCAGATATGTAAGGCGCTGACGCAGGAAACATCTTCTTCCGCAAAGTATCGGGTGTTTGAGTTTCGGCAAAAGGGTCATCCATAGACGCTGGCTTTGGCATCCGATTTCGCCGTTCCTTCTTTTGCTTCTTAATTTGGCCCGCTGCTTGAGTCTGCTCGGAGATGGATTTCGGCGTAATTGGGTGGGCTGGCTGGATATTTTCTGGCTGGAGAGCTCGAAAAGGTTGCTCGGCCTGGCCATCTGGATCAGAAGTCCGGGTTGTTGTTTGCCGGGTGTCTTCAGATCCAGATACTGACAGTGTTTGTGGGCCAAACGAAGACCCGTACGTCGATAGATGCGGCTGTAGTAAAGGAGCCCGTGCAAATGGCTGAGCCCACTGGTCCGGAAGATGTTGGGTAGTCGGCCGAACCGGTAGGTCTGCAGGTATGAACCAAGGTGGCCGACCCGACTCAATCAAAGGAGGGGAGGGGGATAGCTTAGGCCAGTCATCCGTACAAGCAGTGGGAAAAGTAGTTGAGTTATCATCGGCATCAAGAGCGGTCTCGTTGTCTAATCGGATTGGCTCAGGATAAGGTCCCACGAGTCCTTCTGAACGCTCCAGTAATAGTGATGATTCATGATATGGAAGCAGATGCTTGTTCAGATAAAAATATGTTCTCTCCCACTTGTCCAAATCCTTACTGCGTATGTCTGCTTGCTCGTGGATAGATATAACCACGTCCTGAAGTGATTTGCCTACGAGTTTGGTCCTAGTGATGGAATTCGCGACGGGGAGGTAGAAATTGTAATCGTTCTCTTTAAGTCTTTGGTTGTATATACTTGTACTGAGTGCTACGTCTTGGTCCATGATGGCAAGATGCAGATAGAGATAGGATAATAAATTGAAAAGAGTTGAAAGTATACATACTGGTGTTACTTTTTAAACTCCAAGCCTGTCGCTCCTTCCTCTTCTGTTCACAAACTATGTGCGATAGTATTGTCCAGCTTGCTTTCGAGAACGCTCCAACTAGGGCTTTGGATCAGAAAGTCGAGACCTGGCAAATATATTGAGGGTTGAAGATAAAGTAAGGTACGGAATACCATTCCATAGCCGCGCTCACGATCTTATTCATGCAAGGATCGACGAGCGATACCGAAACCGGTTAGCTGCTGGTTCTGTTAAGACGAAAATTACAACCTAGAGTCTTGTAGATGTGAAACTGCATCATCTAAGAAAAGATGAGACTGCATTTTGTTTACCACGTCATCGAATATCTACGGAGGTAGGAGGCAGAAAGACATTTAATGCAGTCTCTGTGAAAAGGTAGTAAGATCCAGTTTCTATATGCATAGTTCTATTTACATTATCGATCTCTGGCTTAACCTTTGATCACAGTCGTAGTCATGCAAACGTCCATCCAAGCATTTCTGCCTCCATCTTCTTATTTTGCATCGGTTTCAAGCGCTCATGTCCTCCAATCTGGACGATGCGATGACCTGGCACATAGCAGCCAGAGACTACATCTCCATCCCATCTTGATCTGGGTCCCCGGAACCGAATGTCTGGCCTCTATGAGTACCGTGGTCCACCACTCAAGCGTCCGTAATGCACCCATGACTTGCGTCGGTCACAAGACTGGCATATTTTTTCAATGTCCCCTTCTCATACTTTAACGCTGGCCTAACCCAGGCCTTCCTTCTCTTTTCCATCTCCGCATCCGATATCTTCACATCCAATTTCTTAGTCTCCGCATCTATCACTACCTCATCACCATCTTTCACTAACGCTATCGGTCCTCCTTCTTGCGCTTCAGGAACGATATGACCAATGAGGAACCCATGTGAGCCTCCGCTAAACCTTCCGTCGGTAAGAAGCGCAACATCTTGGCCCAGTCCTGCTCCCATAATTGCACTACTTGGTTTCAGCATCTCCGGCATGCCGGGCCCACCACGAGGGCCTTCGTAGCGTATTATAACAACTGTTTTCTCGCCTTTCTTGAGGGCACCCTTCTCCAAAGCAAGGATCATGTCATCTTCGCTGTCAAAGACTTTGGCCTTACCAGCGAATCGCATACCTTCTTTCCCAGTAATCTTACCCACGCAGCCTCCTGGAGCGAGACTTCCGCGTAAGATCTGAATATGACCAGTTTTCTTAATTGGATTGCTGAAGGGTCTAATGATTGTTTGGTCGGACGGAAAATCCGGAGCTTTTTGAAGGTTCTTCGCTAGAGTTTCGCCTGTTACAGTCATGCCATCGCCAGTGATGACACCCTCTTTCAGAAGGAATTTGAGTAGAGCTGGCGTACCACCGATAGTGTGTAGGTCAGCCATGACATATTTGCCTGAGGGTTTTAGATCCGCAAGAAAGGGAGTGCGATCGCTGACGGATTGGAAGTCATCGATTGTGAGTTTGATACCAACGGAATCGGCGATGGCGATTAAGTGCAAAACGGCATTAGTAGAACCGCCAGTGATATTCACGAGGATCATTGCATTTTCAAAGGCTTGCCGGGTAAGAATATCAGAGGGACGTATGTCTTCGGTGAGCAATTTCTTGATTGCACCACCAGCAGCTAGGCATTCAAGGATCTTGGCCTTTGATACAGCGGGATTGGAAGAGGACCCGGGTAAAGTCATGCCCATGACCTCAATCGCGGTGGCCATGGTATTCGCAGTGTACATTCCTCCGCAGGCCCCACTACCAGGGCATGCGTGCCGAATTATGTCAAAGCGTTGTTCTTCATTGATTTCCCCAGTGATGAATTGTCCATACGCTTGGAAAGCTGATACAATGTCGATGTCTGCGTTGTTTTGAGTGACAGCGCATCCTGGCTTTATGGTGCCACCGTAGACCATCAACGAAGGGCGATTGACCCGACCCATGGCCATTATGACTCCCGGCATATTCTTATCACAGCCCGGTATAGAGATGTTGGCATCATACCATTGGCCGCCCATGACAGTCTCAATAGAATCAGCGATAAGATCGCGAGACTGTAATGAGTACCGCATCCCTTTGGTGCCCATTGATATCGCATCGCTGACGCCAACAGTATTGAACTGATAGCCTATAAGCCCCGAACGTTCGACGCCTTCCTTCACTTTGTGATTGAGGTCTAAGAGATGCATGTTGCAAGGGTTTCCGGAGTACCAGACGGAAGATATCCCAACTTGGGCTTTTGCCATGTCCGAAAGCTCCAAACCAGTCGCATAGAGCATAGCCTGCGAGGCTCCCTGTGACTTGGATTGCGTGACATGCTGACTGGTTTTATTGAGCTGTGGATATGATGGTCTTTCCTTTCGCCGCGCAGTGGTACTAAAAAGGGGGCGCCTGTTTCGAATAGAGTGAGCTACTTTCTAGGTATTCGGAATCTCAACTCACTTACGTGTTAGGAAAGTAATTGGAAAGGCTTTTATTTGGGCGAGCCCCACGGGCTCTTATAGCAGAAAACATTGAATACCTTAGAACACTGAGATTTTTAGCGCTTCAAAATCGCCATCCCGACTCGCCTATTTCGCTGCTGCGGGGTTGTAAGGTAGGTGATATACCTTAAGGACGAACTTTTTTTGTAGGTCTCGGCCCCTCGCATACAGTACATACCTCTCATCAATGTTCTGATCATATAACATCTTGTCTGATATACATTTAGATTTGAGATCTCTGATTTAAAACTTTTAGAGCTTTCAAAGACCATTGATCATGTGGACGACGCATTCTCAACAGGGATAAGCCGCCCTGAAAGGGTACGTGCTGAGCTCAAAACTCAGGTCATATTCAGTTCATGTTGGAAGCCTCAATTTCCGTGCATCTCCACCGAGTATACCTACAAGCCTCGTAAGGTCCCACGGAAGTCAATCGTGAAAATACTAGCAGAACTGCAGCTTGCACCGCCTTTACAATTCAGTCGCCGTGGCAAGATACCCCAGGCTAAGTCTAACCGCCTTTAACTGAAGTCGTGATGTGCATAGTTGTACATGGTGTCGTCAATTTCGTGATAATATGGTTAAGCGTCGTCATCTTCGTAGTCATCCTCCGCACGTGACAAACCACCTTCGACTTTCAGAGCCTGGCTTACCCATTCGGTCTTCTCTACCTTGTCTAATCCCCAACGGCTTCTCACTCTTGTTAGGAGTCCTTCGACAATTTCCCGTCCTCCCTCAAGAACCTCCCCCTTCTTAGGATCCCACTCGCCATCATTGTCTGCCCGTCTGACCCAACTCCACTCGCATCTGGCAATTCGATGGCTTGTGGGGCTCTTCTTCCTACTTCCTGGTGTTGGATCAAATGGTAGCCTCCCTTCCATGAGAGCATACAGAAGCACGCCAAGAGCCCACGCATCGGTAGCACGGCCATCATATTCTTGGCCCATGAGAAGCTCAGGTGCAGCGTAATCCTCGCTTCCGCAGCGAGTGTCGAGAAGAGGCGACTCTGGGGGTTTAGGAATCCGTCGTCCGAGACCAAGGTCTGTCAACGTGACGATTGGGGCCGAATAAGTTTGCCAATCCTTAACAGTGGGTAATTTGGAGGTCTGAATATTGACCAAGACGTCTAAACAACACTGTTAGCAGCCCAGTCATCGTAGCAGGCAAAATCAATGTGAGGCATACTTTCGAGCTTGATGTCGCGGTGAACAATAAAATGAGAGTGCAGACAGTGCACGGCCGCAACAAGTTCCGCAAAGATCCGACGGATCAGATTTGGTACGAGAAATTCCAGTTTTGAGCTGGCCAGGTCGAAAAGGTCTCCTCCAGCGCAATAGTTGAGGACCAACAACGCGCGTCGGTCTGTGACGTTGAACGCTTTGAGGTGTACCAAAGATGGATGATGTATTGATTTTAGGATTTCCACTTCACGCTTCAGAGATGTTTCTACTTTTGCTTCGTCCGCACCTCCTGCCGGTCCTTGTTCACAGACCTTCACTGCGACCAGTGCACGAGGATCGACTTCGTCTTCGTCAATTGATTCGCCCAAGACATCATGCGGCTGGCTCTTAAAAGCCTTATTACCTACAGTTTCCTCGACGGCAAGCATCACGGTGCTAAAAGTGCCCTTACCAAGTTGCCGAACAGCTCTCCAGTGTTTTACCTTACCACCTCGGATTGTCCTCGCTTCGTAGCGCAAGGGTAGTGGTCCCTTGGGCGTATCAGGGCTTAAACTTGGGCTTTCCAAATCACTGCTATCGGTTCCACGATTGCTTCTGGGCGGCGTCGGGGGTCTTGGTATGGGCAATGCCAATCCGCGTTGTACAGCTAAGTACTCTTCTCGATGCATATGCGAGTCCGGTGGAGACAGAGGCTGCAATATAGGTGGGACACCGGAGCCAGACACAACGACGTTACGCATATGAGGGGCTTGCACAGAGTCTGGTACATATTCGCTAAGGCTTCGATTCCTGGCGTGACTTGCCGCGTTGGCCCCTATAATCTGCTGGAGATCGGATCCGTTGGTGCCTTGCGCTGTCGATAGAATACCTAATGGCGCGCGGCGTTTTTTAGGAGACGTTCGCGCGAAAACTATAGGTTCCAGATTTGACGCCGTGGACATGGAGACCGTATCCATCTCTGGTGTGTTTTCGTCGCGGTCTCCCTGGTCGATTGATCTTCTCCAAGAGGCAGGGGATCCCACAGCAGTCAGAGGCGAAGGTAGTGGGGTGAGGTCCATTAGTGGGCCTACACCGGGTGAAGACAAAGCAGAGGCTGGGGATAGGGAACCCGCTCTCTGGCGCGCTGCCGCAAGGGTGGTCCGCACACTCGAGCTGCGAACAGGTAGCCCTATTGCAATCGAAGACTCTAGAGACTCTGTTTGGCTGTATACAGCCATAGGAATAGTTTCCGATGAGTCTTCACGGTCTTTCTCAACCACTGAATTGGTTCTTACTCGGAGGCCTGCACTGAGCGGGGTTTGGCTGAGGGGCGATACTATCGTCGGATGCGCTTGTGAAGGAGTGGTATCGAGAGCCTGGAGCGATGCATCGTATTGGAATAGTGGCTGTAAGACACTTGAGGGTATTGCAGAGGCTTGCCTACTTCTCAAATGGTTGGGATCTGAGTCCGTGTCACTCGAAGCGTAGGCGCAAAAGTCTTCTGACGTAAAAGGCTGATGGGGCTGTCCGATTTGTATCACAGGCATTTGAGCATAGCCCTTGAGGTGATGCTTTCACGTGTCTTCACAGCGATGGAGTTACACGAAAGAGGCATTAAGCGCAAGGCACATGGAGGAGGAGGAGGAGAAGAGGATTGAAGGCGCGCAAAATAAAATTGCAGCCTTTCCAAGTAGAGTATGGACTATGGAGCTACTGTATACTACCAAGTACTGTACCTAAGGTAGTCTGGACCCCTCGGACCGCCTAGCCTGTCAATCCTGCAGTGGCCCTATAACTATGTAACACCAAAGCTTTTTACGGTTCGAGATCGGCCCAGCAGTGGAACACATCAAGCAGTCAAAACGACTGTGAATAAACCGTAAAAAAACGCTTAAACTCGTAACCAAACGGTAATTCTACGAGGTCAATTGTTCATGTTAGTGGATTGATCTCAAACCGTTAAAACCTACTACCTTGGTCTGCTAAGGTACCTTACTACATACTCTCTGGGACCTCAATGCTCAAATGTCTAAGCGCAACATTAATGGTTCTATGGAGTGCGCGTTGATAGACCAATCATCGATATGCTCGGTGACCGTGGAAGGAAGTGTGAAGAACGCAATACGTCCCAAGAAAAGGACTACGTTCTGGATGGGTCTACTCCTAGCATGTCCTCCTCTACCAGTTATATCTAATGCTCTTGCTTATATTATAAAACTCCGAATACTATTAGTATTGAAGCTTCAGATTCATTCTCAGGCTGTCGAGGAAAGTCCATCTTATTCGTGTCGACTTTTGTGCTTCTCAACACATCCTGCCTACGGAATACTCGCCAACATAACGTCTTTCAACGAGATGCCATGTTTGCTTCTGCGTACATCATGCTCATGTGTGCCAGGAGTCTTATGTAAGTGGGATTTACTTGCTATTTCTGTCGGTGGGACTCAGCTTGCATCCAGACAGCAAAGCTCTTCCTTTCCCCATGGAACTTTCATACTTCGTCTTTCGTTACCCTGTACCTGCGGCAGGTGGTGATATACATTGGCAATCCTAACATCGATTTACCACAACGCCGCTACCATGACGAATAGGGCAATAAATCTGCCAGTGAATGCCTATCAAAAAACCACCGTTTCGTTTAGTTCCAGATCACCTTTTATCTCAAGGGGTTACCAATCGATATTTATATATCAGTAAAGTCGATACGAAAGTTCCTATAAGATAATTTGGGGCTTTGGCAAGAATCCCAACGCTTTTCGATGCCAGGTTCAAAGTTGAATGATATTGGGGAGTCGATCAAGATGATCTACGGAGATCGCATCGGTTGTCCGCCATATGCCATCTTTTCGCAGTCCCTGATGGTCTGCATGTGAAGGGTCATGGCGGTATATTTATACCCCTCGTCGACTTGCACTGTCAACCAATGGCATTGGATTGAGGGAGCTTGCATTGAGACGGCGTCTAATAGCGAGGGATGAGTCGTCGGAACTCAACCCCCTTCTTGTCCTTTGCAGAAACGTAAAGGAAGCTCAGCATCCAGAATAATCTCTTTAAGATAAGCGTAGCCGCTCAGAAGAACTTTGGAATAGGAATAGACTAAATGTTGAATATCAAATATCAAATTTCTTCAGCATGATCATCTTCAACCCCAAGTGGAAGCGGCCACCGCCTTGTCGTGCCGCCCAGAGTGGCTCAAGCAATCCTTCCCCACCATCTACCCCTCCAATCCTGCCGCAATCACGTCCGCTACGTCCAGCTCCTTCAGATCCTCCACCGTACGCGTTATATCCACCAGAAAGAAATCCACCGAGAACACTGGCGCCTACATCAACCACGCAACCAAGACAGAACGGTCCTGCATCTCGAGTTGCTGTCGACTCGTCTCAAGCAACCCGAGATGGACCTAAGCAGTGGCAGCCTAAAGTGCCGGATGCTCTGCGTCACAGAATATCTCTCTGCGACCTGATATCCTCCAAATTGGACGCCGTCATCACCTCCATTGATGGAGAAGTCTTTAGCGGAGATGAGCGCGAACTTGGTACGTAGTACCTGAACGCTACTCGTATGTCGTATCACGATGTAATTGACTGGAGTCCAGCCATCTACGAAGAGCCGTCGCCCGCGATTCGGGGAGGTGGCCCCACAACCAGAGAGGTATCCAACAGGGTCATCACTTCAGCTATCATCAGCACGAACTATTTCACCAAGGTCAATCTATACGCCAATTCTAGGTTACCACCTCACCTTCCCGAATTGAAGCTGTAAGCTCTTTACAATCACTCACCGCTCTGTTGACGCTGATTTCGGTACACAGGTATATGCCCTCTTACCCACTAGTATGCCTTGCAGCGCAATACTCCCAGCGAGTATACACCCGAGCCACCGGCAAAGAAAGAGAAGCCCATGTCGATGCAGACTGGCGTCACGGAACAAAAGCAATGGTTATTAAATCCGTCCCCATCGACGACATGAACACTGTCGTCTTTGCCATCAGAGGCAGCCAAACATTTCTCGACTGGGCCGTCAATCTAAACTCCGCCCCTGCATCTCCTGAAAGTTTCTTGGTGAGCCACCCCATTCCACATCATTATTCAAGCTCAAAACTTACAAATCCTCAAGGATGACCCTGGTAACCTCTGCCACTCCGGCTTCCTCTCCGTTGCCCGCAAAATGATCAAACCCGTCGCCTCCCGCCTCCGGGCCCTCCTCGAAGAAGACCCCACCCGAAGCTCCTGCTCCCTCCTGATAACTGGCCACTCAGCAGGCGGCGCCGTTGCCAGCCTGCTCTACGCGCACATGTTCGCCGAGAAAGTGAAATCCGAGCTCAACATTCTGACCAGCTGTTTCAAACGCATCCACTGCCTCACCTTCGGCACACCACCCATCTCACTACTGCCCATTACCAAGCCCCCAACCTTAAGGCACAAGAAGAGTCTCTTCCTGTCCTTCATTAATGAGGGTGATCCAGTACCCAGAGCAGACAAAGCCTACGTCCGCTCTCTCCTCGACCTCTACGCCTCTCCCGCTCCCGGTACCACCTGCACCATCACCAAACTCCTCCCCTCCCCAGCCCCCGGCTCTCCCTGCAAACTCGGCCTCAAACGCCCAAAAGCAAAACGAGCAAATAGCGCGCCCGAACCCCCCGCTCGGAAACAGCAGTGGATATGGAAAGTCCCTCCCAGCACGCTCTCCAACGCCGGACGGCTTGTGGTTCTTCGCTCCGCAGACGACGGGAGGCACGGTGGGAATGGTGCGGGGGATGACGTGAGAGCGGAGGTTACGTGCGATCAGGAGCTCAGAGGGGTGGTGTTTGGGGATCCGGTGATGCATATGATGAGGGTTTATGCGCGCAGGGTGGAGGTGTTGGCGACGAGGGCGGTGACGGCGAAGGTGTGGGGGTAGGAGAATGGCTTACAAGAGCTTGTCTTGTGGGGATGGTGCTAAATCTGATGTTCGGACGGAGCTGGATGGTTTTATGACAATGGACGGGTTATACCAAACACGCAAGGGGCGGGCTGGCGGGCTAGCTCGGAAAACTGGGGGAGTTGGAAGGAATTCTCGGTTGGTATATCTAGGTATGTTCACGAGCTGAATGAGCTACGGCCTAGACGATATCATATCCTTTCTATTGTGAAGATATCTTCATCTTCCTCAGAGTTCCCAGATCACGTGTGCTCCTTGTTCAATCGCTGCTGCTCTTATCAAAGTTCCCATGCAACTACTTTCTCATTGCTGAAAACTCCTCAACAAAGCCCCCACTCCGACGTCCTATCGTTCCCCCCCCAGCTAACCGGCCGCGCTCAACATCCCCTTCTCTTCGTAATCCCCCTTTCCTCTCCTCCTCCACCCTCCCTCCCTTCCCTCTCCCTCCCAGACAAGAAACAACCCACTCGCCCTCTTTCCTAATCATCCCCCCCCAACTAACTAAACCCCTCCCATGTCCGCAGTGCACTGTACAGTACAGTCCATACATTCCAAAAGACTAGCAATTTCATAAATATTCTATGAGAATCGCTGACGTGGTAGTCGAGTTGGTCACGGAGCGGGGGGGGTGGGAGATTGTTGGCGTTGGATGTGGTTTGGGGGGGAGGGGGAAGAAGGAGATGGGTGGTGGGTGGTGTTGGGTCTCTTTGTGGGGGTTTTGAGGCTGGGGAGTGGGGGAGTCGGGGTGGGGTTGGTGAAGGGGGGGGGGGGGGGGGGGGGAAAAGCAAAAAAAAA
>JAABUI010000054.1_pt1 | contig 184099 bp, 226 predicted proteins | sample 5559111 | NCBI WGS metagenome assembly JAABUI01 (sample SAMN10711870, study PRJNA513365) | rock metagenome | isolation source: Antarctica rocks | place: Antarctica: Victoria Land, Buttleship Promontory | reverse complement strand
TAAACAATACCCCCAAACCCCCCCCCCCCCCCCCCCAAAAAAACAATCCAAAAAACAATCCAAAAAAACAACAGCGAAAGGAATTACAACCCCATAACCCACCTTTCCCTCACCAACCCCCCCCCTTTCCCATCCCATCCCTTTCAGTCCCATTCCACCACTTTAATTCCTCCTCAAACACCAGAAAAATCCCCCTTTCCTTTGCCAAAAAGAAAAGACGGGAAACACACACCTTTCCACACAAAGTACAAACCGAACCGAAATAATATATCCCCCACAGACCCAAAAAACCAAATTTAAAACATCTTGCACCTTTTTTACCGTTTACTGTACTAGGCGTTTGCATTATTCCCCCTCGGTTTATTCTCAATCCCCCCCCCCCCCCAACCAGCTTTCTCATCAATCAATCCCCTTCGCACACCAACCCCCCCCTTCCTCTCCCTCCTCCACCCCCTTCGTCACGTCTCTCTCTCCTCTACAACAACTCGCTGCTGGAGAAAAGTTTTCTAAAACGGAGAGGAATGCTGCGGATGTCTCGAGCACGGCACATAAAGATCAAAGCAGAGCGGGGTGAGGGGATTTTGGGTGTGTGTAGATGGCTGTGGTGACGCCAGGGGAGCGCTTCAAGCTCGTGGCTGAGTGGCATACTGTATGTGGGTTTGGTTTTGGAAAACACTCTCGAAGCCATTGGCTCACAATGGTCTACATGAATATCATAAAAAAACCTTGGCATTCTCTAAAACATGCCAAGTTTCTAGATACATCCATCCAAAGACTTTCGTTTGAATGATTCTGGCTATCGATCATGAATATCTCCGTCTCGCTGATCAAAGGCCAGCAAGTTGCTTTTACGTGCAAATGTATGAAGATGGTATGGATCTGCCACAAGAAAATGAAAACGCAACAAGTATGAAAATCGTGATATGGCTGATGCCAGGCTGCTAAAGTATCTGCCGAAAGATTGCAGGTAGAGCCAGGCGAAATAGCTGTTTTCGGGTCGGCAAGGCTAGATGCTGCACCGGTAGCAGAAATAGCCACGTAAGATGATGGCTGGCTGCTCTTAGGACTAGAGTCCGCAGAAGCAGGAAACAGCCAGGTAAAAAGGGAATTTTGGGCAAGTGTTGATCTTGAAAACATAATGGGGCCGTAATGCAAAAAGAAAAAAACCACGGGGTAGTCTATGCGTAAAGATACAGAAAGAAACAAAACACCTTCTCGGTATGTCGTCGTTACCAAACCCGCTAGAGAAGCAAATGCCCTCGTGAGATCAAGCAATACTGGATATCGAACACCAAGTAAAGCGCAAAGACTGCAGATACGCCCAATGGTACAGCAAGTGCTCAAGGCGCCACACCTGGTATTGAGTTGTTCAACCTCCAAAGCTATGTGCAAATCGTAATGCTTCGTAAAGGTAGAAGATAATGTGACATTTGCAAGTCAATCCTGGGCCGTATTTGCGTAATATTCGTTTCGTCGTTCGTTGTACAACATGGTAAGTCTGCAACTAGTATAAAGCTCAGAAGTAGTTGAACCCGTTGAGTTGGGGAGCGCGGGCGTATGGTGTGGGCTGATGTACAGAGTTTGCGCTAGCGTCAGAACCGAACTGGGTGAAGGTGTTAGATCCGTTGCTGAAGGTCTGCGAATGTGCTGCTGATCCGGCTGTGCTGGATGGCGAATAGGATGCCAAGTTGTTCAAGTTACCATTGGCCAGATAGGCGCCGTGTGTGGGCGAGACGTATGCACCATTCATACCCTGGAAACCATTAACAGCTGGTGCTGGATAAGAGTTGGGTACTGTTTTGGTGTTCATCTGTCGTGGTAATGGGATCTGTCCTGGCGAAGACGCATCATTGGGAGTGGCACCACCACTGAGGCGGCCCTGGCCTTCATTTCCAGATATGCGACCATGGATGCGGCGTCCGTAAGGGGTTGAACGAACAGCTGGCAGAATCGGACGGATAGCCTCAACCAAGCGAGACTTGGTCTCTGGGTCGGCGTAGTCTAGAGCTGTCTGGACAACGTAGTTGGCGAAAGAATCGCGGAGCATCTTTTCAAGCTCGTTGGCGTTCAACATCTCCTCGATCATCATACGGGTAACGCTCGATTGGGCTCCACGGAGACATTTTTCCATAACGTTGGAGCTAAACTTCTGCTTCGACAACAAGGGAATGCTGCCTTGGAAGCTGTAACACAGTGGGTCGGTAAAAGCAGGCTCGGCGAGGTCTACAATGTATTGTAACACGTAATTTCCAAAGGGGTCCTGAACAAGGGAAAAGGCATTGGCGGTGATTTGACTAATGAGGTGTGCTTTTTGATGACCAGATGCATGATCGATACAACGCTGCAAAACGCAGCAACCGTGGCGATGAGTACCGACGACGACGCAGTTGATGCCAACAGCGTCAAAAATGAACTACACCCGATTACTTATAGTCAAATAGATCAACATGTTGAGACCATACCTGAGCGTCTTCCGGAGAGAGACGGTTAAGACACTTTTGAATTACATGGTTGCCATTCAGATCCTGAATCAACTCAACTACTCTATCTTTCAAAGCTTCGATAATGGTTTGAATCTAATCCAGAGTCAGCGAAGACAAACGATCAAAGAGAAATTGAAGTCATACCTGCTCTCGTGTAGAGATGAACTCGATCATCTTCTGCAATGCACGAGTCCCATGTTGATTAAGAGCAATCTTGACCATCTGTGGTGCAGCGTTGTTGATCAATACTGTGCGTTGATCGTCGTTTGAGAACTCAAGTAGCTTCTGGCACAAGTAGTTGCCGAAAGGATCTGACAAGGTCAGCTAAGTCATCTTTGTTTAAGGTTCTCAACGTACCAGTCATCAGCTCTACAACATGCTGGTTTGTTTCAACGAAAATCAAATGCACATGCTCAGGATCGCGTTCTTCTAACTTCTTTTGTAAATAACGGCATCCATGCTGATCTTTGCACAGCCCATAAATCTCGCCCTGAAGATGCTCCAACTTGACGTTGGTAAAACGAGCATTCTCTTCTCCATTCTGTAGACGACGCTGCTGGATGACCCTAGCTTGGCTATCGCCGAAGCGACCTGGGGGTCCATAGTTGGGGTATTGAGAGAAAGAAGAATGAGATTGATATGCCTGCATCGGATTGTTGAAAGGTATAGGACTCGCCATGTGCATCGGGCTCATTCCCATATTCATTAGTTGCATCCCGTATCCACCATAGTAAGCAGGGCTCGGATACTGAGCCGCGTTGTTCATGTGGGTCACAGCGCTGGGAGCCGATTCAGTCGGCGACGGCGCCGTTGTAGACGGACCAAAGGGTGCTGCACTAGCTTGTAGACCTGACTGGAAGTAGCCATAGCCACTACTTGGCTCTTCGCGACGCCCTTCACCTCCTGAAAACTCGCGGCTGTGGCGATTGTTGACGGCATTGTTGACGGAGTTATTAATGGCGTTGTTGTTAACAGCATGTGGGGGGATACGACCAAGGCTGGCATTGTGATTATGAAAGTGTTGCTGCGCATGTGTCTTTGGAGGCGTGATCGTTGTTCCGAGGCCATTTGTGGTCTTCATGGTGGGAATATCGTTCGTAGAGTACGATGACTGGATGTTGGCCAAAGTAGGTCTACCCGATGTCGTATCATCAGACAGGGCCAATCCCGCCAGACTCGATTGAGCGTACGATGCCAATGTTGCCTCCATCGAGTGCCGATTGGGTTGACGTGAGCTACCGATAGCTTCAGGAGACTTTTGTGATCCGCTCTGCGAAGTACCATTGCTGGGATTCCCATTCGGAACAGAATTGAAGGTATTCTGAGGGAGACTGGGCTGAGAAGAGCGGTGACGGGCAAACGGTGTCCACCCATTGGGCTGCGAGTCTGGACCAGGGGATTGAGAAAGCGCTAGGTCTAGCGCAGCTGAAGACGCCGATAGCTGTAGAGATCCGTTAGTACGACCAAAAGCTGAAGTAAAGGCGTTACTTACGAGGCCGGGATACTCGTCTCGGCGGACGAGGATCGGAAATTTGTCGTCGGTAGCGTTCATTTGAAGGTAGCTCTTCACATCTGGCGAAGTCGCGGATTCTTTCTTTGACGCTTCGTCATCGTCTGTAAAAAGAAAGCTTGTTGTATTGATCTGACCCAATCCCACGGCTGGGGAGTACTCAGTGTTGGCTCCGTTGATACGACCTCTGGACCCAGTTACCGGCATCGAGTATCGGTTTTTCCTAAGGCCTGAGTTAGCACAATATCAAGGGAGCAGTTCCACTCGAGGGCGTTGGTTGGCCCCATGAGCGTCAAAAATGGCAGAGCAAACGGAAACCCAGGCTACGCTTACGACGAGGATAAACGATGCAAATGATCGATATAATGAATGCAAAATAGGTCAACAAGGTGAAGGTGACTTACGCTGCTCCGCCACGTTGTGTTGTCGAACTAATCTCAGGAACATAACCTGCAATCCTATCGCTCGAGCCCCGCCTAGAGCCCGGCACAGATTTCGATGGCAATGTATCCGAATTGATATGATTATGAAGAGTCTGTGCTAATTCCGAAGGTGGAGATGTCAATTGAGAACCCGAACGACTGGTACGGTTCAACCCTGGGGGCGATGTCAAACTCGAGGATGAGTAACGATTGGTTCGTGAAAAGACCGAAGGATAGCCATGGTCACGATACTCTGGAGGTGTGGTTGGTTCGCTCTGATGTCCAGTAGACAAGTTAACACGATGTAGTTCTTGTGCCATTTGGTCCAACTCTTGTTTCTCCTTTGCCTGCTGCATGTTGAATATTTCGAGCTCTGCATCAAATCTTCTACGCTGCTCGCGTAACATTTCGTACTCTTGACGCTTCTTCTCAAGCTGTTATTTATCAGCGACAAGTCCTACAATCGGCAATGCAGATGTAAAGGCTTCAATCTGACATGTTTTGGGAGAAAGGTGAGGTGGGGGAGGAGGGGTGAAGCTTACTAGCTGGACCTTGTGAAGAGTCTAAGGGAAAGGAATGTCAGCAATTGTTCGTGAATGCTAGCTTCAAGCAAGGACCAACGAGTGATGGAAGTAAGTGATGTGTTCAGAGTTACACGAAAAGGGTGCGATTGCGAGCGGGGAAGTGACGAACTCACCGTTGATGATATTTCTATCGGCTCCAGCGCTTGCCCCGGTTGTTGCCCAATTGGTGTCAACGTTGACATCTTGCTCAAATCCGTGGTGAAGCGGCGTTGTAGACTTGCTCGAGCGTCATTGGAGGGTTGAGAGTGACTGGTCATGAAGCTTCCGCTGTATCGCGAAGGGGTTGTGTAACCGCTGTTGGTCTCACTTGATGTTGCTTGCGGATTCTTGGATCGCAAGTCGTCAAGACGACTGGTGAGGGAGTTGTTGAATGCCATGCTGGTCTATGATCACCTCAGTAAGTACGAGCCTCTAGCACATCGGTGCATGTTCATGTCAAGAATGAAGATTCAAGATGAAGATGCTTGGCGGCGAGGATGAAGCAAGGAGCAAGGGGGTGAATAAGGGACTACACGATTGATTGAATGAGGGGTGAATGATGGCAACGGAAGGCTTTGAGCTCACCGTAAATGATGTCAATCTGGGGCCGGCTGTATCTCAATCGGACAGACAAGTGAATGAAATTGCGTGCAGTGGGTCGGCCTGCGAAGCCCCTGCTGTCTTTTGATTCTTGGACCCGGCACAGCTTTCCAAGAGAGTACCAATGATGATATGAAGAGGCCCTTAGTACAAGTACAACAGAAATGATGGGGGGGGGAGGGGGGAAGGTCGAGGTTGAGGGTAAAAATAGGGAATTGAATGGTTGAGGGGAGTTGCCAGTGAGAGTTCAAGATGGGGGTTCTCCGCTAGCGGCACTGGTAAATGCTGGTAAATTACCCCTGTCACTACTAGAGCAGAACAGACATGAGGGAGACGACAAACCACTTGATTTTGACTTGTCTATCAACGCCACTTCAGAGAAGCTGTCAGAGGCAATCTGTCGTAGGGTTGATTGACTTGAATCCTACACGGAGTACTGTTCAGAGTGCTGTGCTTGCATGCGTGATGGCTACATCTGGCGACTTTCTCCCTACTTATTCTGCATGGAAGCTGTCGTTGGTGGCACAGAAGCCAGCACATGTACATTAAATCGAATATCCGCAGATCAATCAGGTAGGTCCCTTAGGTACTTCTGGAAGCGCCATCCATCTGCACGGTTATATGTAAAGTATTTTCCGGACTCACTCTACTGATACTAGTAATTCTTAATGAATTGTTGTGGGTCTGCGAGTGATACTGTACTACCGTACGGAATACCTTACCTCTCATACAGTTTCTTTCAGCGGGAGGAAGCGAATTGGTTTCCTTCCAGTAAGATCCCTTAGGTACCGTATGTATGATAGAACAACACACGCTCGGAAGAGGCTCTTTGACGTTGTACCAAATCAGATGTGGGGGAAGGATGAAGGAAGGCCGTTCTCCCCCGGGCTTCTTGCCGTGCCGGCGTGTGGAGAGTTTCAGAGCTTCGACGATTGATTGACCAATGGGTGTTGTACTGATCACATGCATGCATGAACTTGCTCATGTCGATGAGCGGCCTCGGCCTCGATTGTTACTTGTATCTTTTGCCTCCAGGTTGCACAAGCAGATGATGGTCGTGGTTGTTGCTGGCCAACCCCACATCTTGAAGTTGCTTTGAATCCTCTGGACCAACAGGGGACTACAAATGTACGTTGACTACCTCACCTTCTGCAGTTGGGACTCGGAGGAGAGAAGCGGTGAGCGTTGAGCTAACTGTCTTGGTGTTAGCCGCCACTACGACACACTCCAATCCAGGGTCCAGTAGATTTGCGCTTGATCGACAGAATCCTTCTATTCCTCTTTGGGCTTGCTCGCTGTCGATGGAGGAGCGACGCACGAGCGACGCACGAACATCAAACTGTTATTGTCATGGCTCCTGCAACTGCACGCAAGAGACCGCCAGAACCGGTAGAAACTACGGAAGTCATCGTAGAAGGCCAGGATCTGGTTCAGGTATGTCCTTCTCAAGCCTGCTAACGAAACCCGACGATGCTGAGAATATTCAGCCAGCAGCTAAACCTCCAGCAAAAAAAGGAAGAAAGCCAAGCCAACCCAAAAAAGCAGTTCATCATGATGAGGCACAAGATGTTCCTGCGGCAGACCAGCAAAAAGCCAAGAGAGCTGGTCAAGAAGATGTAGCTAACCCTGTGGGATTTCATTTCCTTTCGGCAAGTCTAACCCGACTTAGGGCTTTGATTCTCTCCTCGAACCGTTTTATCAAGGCAAATCACTCACTGCACCCATTGATACGGCAAAGGTACGTGGATGCTCTCGATTCATGCTCTCTCTCGCACTTTTGCACTTTACTCAACGCTTTCAGGACAAATGGAATCTTCTTCCGGCCTTTCTGAAAGTAAAAGGGCTTGTCAAGCAGCACATTGACTCGTTCAACTTCTTCATGGAAGTGGAGCTGAAGAAGATCGTTGAAGCAAATCGGACCGTCGTTAGCGATGTGGATCCGAAGTTCTTCCTCACCTTTACCGACATCTACACTGGGAAACCGAATCGCCTTGACGAGGAGCAGTCCGATTATTCAAGGTCGGAATGGAATTCAACTGTGACGCCGAATGAGTGTAGGTTACGGGATTCAACCTACGCAGCCCCGATCCTTGTCAACATCTCCTACTGGCGTGGAGTTCGTGAGGTTCGGAGGAAGGCAGTCTCGATTGGCCGGCTACCGATGATGCTCCGGAGTTCTAGATGCGTTCTCACGGACAAGGCCGAGAAGGATATGAGTCTCCTTCATGAATGTCCGCTGGATCCTGGTGGCTACTTTATTGTCAACGGCACCGAAAAGGTCATCTTAGTCCAAGAGCAACTTAGCAAAAACCGAGTTATCGTAGAACGGGAGTCTCGGAAAGATACGGTTCAAGCATCCGTCACAAGGTAGACGTCCCCGTGAATTGCGATCTTCCGACACTAATCTGGACAGTTCAACGCATGAGCGCAAGTCAAAGAGCTACGTTGTCATGAAGAATGACCGGATGTTTTTGAAGCATAACGTTCTCAACGAAGATATCCCCGTTGTGCTTATCTTCAAGGCCATGGGCGTACACTCCGACAACGAAATTTTCCTTATGGTTGCAGGAAAAGACGCCACGTACCAAGATCTTTTCTTGGCCAACTTCGAAGAATGTGCAAAGCTCGGGGTTTATACCCAGCATGAAGCCCTGGAATATTTAGGCGCCCGTATAAAACTCGTCCGGAAGAATGTCGCTGGGATGCCGCGAAGAATGTACGCTCAGGATGCCTTGGAGGCTTTGCGTTCCGTTATCATAACGCATGTCCCGGTGGAAGGCTTAAATTTCCGGCCCAAAGCCCTGTACGTGGCCTTCATGGTGCGAAGAGTATTGATGGCACTCCATGACCCCAGCTTGGTGGATGATCGAGACTATGTTGGGAACAAAAGACTTGAGCTAGCCGGTCAGCTCTTGTCATTGCTTTTTGAGGACTTGTTTAAGAAATTCAATCGTGATGTCAAGATGACTATTGACAAAACTCTGAAAAAGCCGGCCAGGACAGAAGCATTTGATGCTTTTAACATCTTGCAGGTGCACGCTAACCACATCACACAAGGTATGAACCGGGCAATTTCAACAGGCAATTGGGACTTGAAACGTTTCCGAATGAAGCGAGCCGGTGTCACACATGTTCTGAGCCGTTTGAGCTACATCAGCGCATTGGGTATGATGACGAGGATTACCAGTCAATTTGAGAAAACGAGAAAGATTAGTGGGCCTCGAGCTTTGCAGCCTTCTCAATTTGGAATGCTGTGTCCGTCTGACACACCTGAAGGAGAGGCCTGCGGCTTGGTGAAAAATTTGGCCTTGATGACGCATATCACTACCGACGACGAGGAAGATCCTGTCCGAAGACTAGTTTTCATACTTGGAGCTCAGGACATTGCCGCTGTCGATGGTAAAGACTTGTATGCCAGAGGCGCATATATCATCTTTATCAATGGTACACCAATTGCATTGACCCGTCTGCCAAAACAATTCCTTGACGCTTTCCGGAGACTTCGTCGTCTAGGGCGGATTTCAGAATTCGTAAGTATCTTCATCAACCATCATCACAATGCAGTCCACATTGCTACCGATGAAGGTCGAATATGCCGTCCACTGATCATCGTCGAGAAACGCAAATCAAAAGTTACTGTGAATTTCTTACGGACGTTGCGAAAAGGCAAGATTGATTTCGACGGGTTTCTTTCTCGTGGACTTGTCGAATACCTTGATGTTAACGAAGAGAATGACTCCAATATTGCTATGTACGAGAACGACGTCAACGATGCTACGACCCACCTCGAAATCGAGCCATTTACAATCTTAGGAGCAGTTGCTGGCCTCATTCCATATCCCCACCATAATCAATCACCCAGAAATACCTATCAATGCGCCATGGGTAAACAAGCCATTGGTGCCATTGCACATAATCAGTTCCTACGTATCGATAGCCTACTCTACCTTATGGTCTACCCGCAGAAGCCTATGGTAAAGACACGAGCCATAGAGCTGATTAAATATGACAAATTACCTGCAGGCCAAAATGCCACTGTGGCCGTCATGAGTTACTCTGGCTACGATATCGAGGATGCGCTGGTTTTGAACAAGGCGTCATGTGATCGAGGCTTTGGGCGCTGCCAAGTCTTCCGGAAATATGCCACTACCCTGCGGAAATACCCCAACGGAACAGAAGACCGTGTAGGTGACCGTTACATCGAGAATGGAGCTCCGATACGGAAACATGCTCTTCTCGATGAGCATGGGCTGGCGCAGGTTGGAGAGAAAGTTAGTTCAGGGGAAGTCTATATTATGAAGCAAGTCCCTCTGAATGCCAATGCCACCGGACTCGGATCGGATTACGGGACGAACGAGTACAGAGATACACCGATGACCTACCGCCTTCCTGACCCAAGCTACATCGATAAGGTCATGATATCCGTAACCGAAGCCGATCATCGATTGATAAAGGTCCAGACCCGGCAGACAAGACGGCCAGAAGTTGGCGACAAATTCTCTTCTCGTCATGGGCAGAAAGGGGTCGTTGGCATTATTGCAGAGCAAGTAGACATGCCTTTCAACGACGACGGTATTGTGCCAGACATAATCATGAATCCCCACGGTTTCCCGTCACGTATGACGGTGGGAAAGATGCTCGAGCTTGTTTCTGGAAAAGCAGGCGTCATGTCCGGCGACTTGCAATACGGTACGGCTTTTGGTGGCAGTAAAGTTGAAGACATGGGGAACATCCTCATCAGAAATGGATTCAGCTACTCGGGCAAAGATTTTCTTACCAGTGGAATCACAGGCGAGGGCCTCCCCGCCTATGTCTTCTTCGGTCCTATCTATTACCAGAAGCTCAAGCACATGGTTCAAGACAAAATGCACTCTCGAGCCCGCGGACCCAGAGCCACTCTGACGCGTCAACCTACCGAAGGACGATCGAGAGATGGAGGACTTCGTCTCGGGGAGATGGAACGTGATTGTCTCATTGCTTACGGGGCTTCGCAATTACTCCTTGAAAGATTAATGATATCTAGTGATGCGCATCAAGTCGACATCTGCGGCACCTGCGGGCTGATGGGTTATCAAGGGTATTGTCAGACCTGCAAAAAGTCGGAAGGGATGGCAAAAATGATCATACCGTACGCGGCGAAGTTGTTGATACAGGAATTGCTGAGTATGAATGTCATGGCGAGACTGACGCTCGAGGATGAGTTTCCGGCTTGAGGGTTGATGAAGATATGATAGATGGGATATGAGCGGCTTTTACAGGTGCATGGGATAGCGATATGAGCGAAGCATTAGCATAGTGTTGCTACATACCCAAGCACTGTAGATCGTGATTATATTAGATATTGTCAACAAGTCCTTTTTCCATTGTGTATGGAATTATGTATCCCAGTGGGTTTTCGAGCGAGAAGAATCCTATTCCGCTCCGCTCCGCTCCCCATGTTCCTACTTACTCTTGACGTCACTTCCGCAGCTTTCCCCACCACCCCTCCTCCCAATCCTCCCCGGGACATCCACCACCACACAAGTATGCCTCTTGTCATACCCCAAACAATGCTAGCATCCACAGACTCTACAGAACCGCCCACCTCGATTCCCTCTCATTACTCCGCTCTCCCCTCCGCCCAAAACCCATCCCCGAATCCACCCAATGCAGCCAGTACTAGCAATGCAGCCAGTCCAATGCACACTCCAGAAATCATCGCCTTTGCGACTCGCATGTACGATGCCGCACGCCAAGGCCGCCTCGATGTCTTCCAGCAAGCACTTCCCGCGGGGCTACCGGCAAACATGACGAATGACAAGGGTGATAGCCTGGTGTGTCTCCCTCTTCCATCCCTTCCCCCTAAACTCCATCGCCTCAACTACCCCAACCCCCCATCCTCCACCCTACCGCGCAAACTCCAAAACCTCCCAACTAACCCCCTCCCCTCACCCCCAGCTCATGCTCTCCGCCTACCACGGCCACACCCCCCTCGTCCGCCTCCTCCTCCAGCATAACGCCAACCCGAACCAGCTCAACGACCGCGGACAGTCGCCGCTCGCGGGTGCGGTGTTCAAGAACGAGGAAGGGGTTATTGAGGCGCTGCTAGAGGGAGGGGCGGATCCGGATGTTGGGAGGCCGAGTGCGATGGAGGCGGTGGGCTTGTTTGGGGCGGAGGAGAGGTGGGGGGAGAGGTTTATGGGGGCGAGGGGGAAGGGGGGGACAGGGGAACCGGGGGTGGGGGATGGGGGGGCGAGGGAGTTGAAGTAATCAGAGAGGAGTGGGAGGAGGGGCGAGTGGGGTGATGGCGGGGAGGATAAGTGGTGGGAGGGGAGGGTAAGATGAAGATGGGTGACCTATCAGTGCACAAGGGAACGAGTATATATGTCTATGTGGAACGAGAGGTTTGGGAAACACTGATCTCAACGATGCTAGGTACGGCCTTTGGAGGATCAGTGCCGGATATTTACGTACGCAACAAACGCATTCGAACGATCGATTGAACTAAGGACTGTTGCCCATTCATCTAAAAGATTGTTGCAGGTCCTTAAGCCTCTACGGAAGCTATAATCTCGCCGGAAGAAAGCATGAGGATCCAGCCATTATTGGACTGTCTCAACTCGGCATTTTGGCTTCTAGAAATTTTCCTTGGCTTGGGAAGGAATATGCAGATGTACACGCCACAGACTTCATAATCGCTACAGGAGAGAACCTATGGAGACCGCCCGGAATGGATCCTCAATGAGGGGATCAGCACGTTTCAGTGGTTCGACAACGGGGTTGATTACTTTGTCCGTGATAATAAGGCATCCAATTATCGGGAGGTGTAGAAAATACTTACTGTTCTCCGTTAAGATGTTCAAATGGACAACCCGACTCAACATTTCTTGGAAGAATACAAGCGTTGGCTGGGTTTCTATCTCAAAGCACAAAGAACGATTGGACAAAGCAAAGAAAGGTACTGATCAATATCTGATCTTTATGTTTTGAACTGCTGCTAGTTGACCCGGCGAGTTTGGCCCTGTTTCTTGTTTTACTGGTTTTCTGCACGGCCTGGTGCGTAGCATGAAAGGACAAAGACCACGGCTTTCATGAAAGTGCTTTTCCCATTCGACATGACTGCTGCTCTATGTTTGTCATCCACTGTCATTCAATTTGCCGTTACATTCTTTTACCCTCTCTAAAGCCGACGCTTGTGGCGATGTATAGGAGCAATGACAATCAGGAGATTTGCCAACAGGCATTCTGCATTTTATGCTCTGTGGGGATCCGCTGAAGCTGGCTGCTCTAATGTTTGCTAAATTGGGAATATATAGCGTCTGGACCTATATCGGGACTATGATGGCTGTCAGGAAAGACAGCTTCATCTTACATTATGAAAACACGGAGCGCTAAAGGAAAAGAGAAGACTTTCTCCGACTTGGACGAGGATACTTTGTACGTCGTAGCAGAAATGGTAAGCAGAAAGAGACTCGTTGATTTGCTGTCTAGCTGCTTGTACTAGCTCACACCCTTTCGCTCGGTGTTAGCTGTACCGGAATGGAGCGAAACAAGATCTCGCTTCTTTATGTAGAGTGCGGAAGATAGCCAAGAAACCAGGGCTCAAGTGGCTGTATCGTGATATAGTTCTCGATTTCTCGGGTATGGAGGCACCATGGACTTCACTACTCCTGAGCGTGCTCATGCACATCACACCCGGACACCGGTCGTATGTTCAAAGCCTAACGGTGACCATGGGATCCAAGCTTTACAGTTATTCGATGACGCTCGCACGCCGTTATATGGTGGATGTGCTTAGTCTTCTACCTCTGTTGCCAATGGTCAAATTTTTCTGGTACGTACGAGGACGCTTCTCATTTTGAGGTAACTTGAGCGCCACCTAACCACGCTTCATTCAGCTGGGATGCACTAGAACCTTTAAGCGATCGGCTCACGAGAGCTATTGAAGCTCATCCGAATATTGAAGAACTCCATATAACAATATTGGACGCGGGCTACGGAAAATTCGGATATCTCCCATCCTTTCCTTACATGAGCCACAACCCAAGGTCAGTCAAGTTGACTGTGGCTTATTGCAATATTGGCTCTGCAAGATGCTTTGGATTCCGAGGTAATATCAGAAAATACGTCGATCGTTATAAGCCTGATGGTATAATGGAAATCGAGAATTGTCAGACGTTACCGAATTTGGAGACGCTCTGCTTAGAGTACTACACTTTCCGTCGTAGAACATTAAACATGGTCCAGCAACAAGTGCGCTTTTCCATGCTGAAATCTCTTGAATTGAGGGCATGCTATCATGTTAATAACCTGCTACAATCAATCTCTGATGCACCAGAAGGCATTCGGCTTAAAACATTGAAGATCGTTGGCGTTGCGGAGGATTACGATGATGCCACCAGTATTCACTACAGATTCCAACAGCAACATTGTTACTCGGACTTTCTTGAATCATTTGAAGGATTGGAAGAGCTCGTCCTCGACGATTATGGACTTGATCAAGACTTCGTGAGATCTATTGCCTCTCATGGAACTACACTTCGGAAACTTGAGATACATGAATACGGCAGTACCAGTCGCAGTACCAGTCGCAGCCGAGAACTGCTAAGATTTGATGGTTACTCAGAGCCTAGTCTGCTGAGCCTTCTGGAACTTCGAGACAGTTGTCCCGACCTGCAAGTCCTCCACCTGGACTTGCCCCGCGCTGAGAGCAATGTTAAAGTCGGTAAGTCTTATCTTCGAAGCTGTTCACTAGCTTATTAGAAATCCTTAGTCGCCTGACGTGGCTAGACTCCTTCGCTCTTTCACCAACCTCATTCAACTTACAATAACTTTAATTTGCGACGATTATGTCCGCCACCTGCTTAGTTTTGGAGTCGCCCCCACAACCAAGCTGACGAAAAAGCAAGCCGAGCGCATGTCAAACCTCGTTTGGGGTCCGAAGCTCGAAAGATGTGACCTCATCACCTGCGACTCCTATGGAGCACAATATGAATATTGGCCAGAACACAGTGTCAACAAGTGGGGTCGGTGGACAAAGCACCATGAAGAATATCATCGAATGCACTGGCGCATTACACATGAGGGAAATAAGTCTAGAGCTACAGACTTGCTACTTAGGACTGACACGCCGGAGGAGAAATATATCAAGAGGCTAGCAAGATCCCTTGAAGAATCCTACGAACTTCCTCAACCTCCAGGTGGCAGAGCAGCAAGGCTCAAGTGGAAAAATGACCTGTCTCTCCGAGCCGAAAGTAGGAGGGTGACCTGCGATGAGAACTTGACTACAGTATGGGATCGGTCATCACGGTTTCACCCTTTGGACACTAATAATCACCCTGCTGGCTAGCTTGGATTTCTTCGAGTAGGACTACACTATACCATACGGGACACTCTCTTTGCAATATAAGGCAAGTAAATGTAAGAAATGACTGAAGATCAGTCTCTGTGCCTGTTCCGTTCCAATTATAGGGGCGTTTGGCACCACAGGCTGCATCTATATAGTGGCGCTCCTGGGCTGTATTTGAGTGTGCAGGGGCAGCTCGTTTTTGAAGCTTTTTGACTGAGTCTCGCGTCCAATATGACTTTTCTACGTCTGTTCTGCACATACCTTTAGTCATTTTTATCTTGTCTTCTCTGATATCTGACGATGGGCTAACGACGTGAATCGAGTACTCAATGAAATGGATACTTATCGAAATTTTGAGTCTGACGAACCACATCTAGACAAAAACTCTCTTCATCTGTTGATCTACATGATGCATGGTCTACATGATGAAACTCCTAATTGGTCGCCTCAGTGGGCGAATCCAACCTGATCAGAAGAGACTGGTCGAGGGCTTGATTGCTGTAGGTTCCTTGTTTTCTATCGTACGGTTTGCTGATTTCTGTAGAGTAATTCTTGTGGCTTTCTATTGGGGTGAGGGCTGTTACTCAATGCTAGGCTAAGTGTTGTTACTTCACATGGGAGATTCGTTATAACCATGGCCACCTCAACATCACTTTCTCGTCATACTTGCATCAGCTCTAACTCACATCTTAATTACACCTTGAATTCTGTAAACAGCAACACACCCTAGGCAGCAACGACACAATCTCAACAATATTCTACGTAACACTAAGTTTGAGAGTGCAATCACAACATCTACACCACTGCTCTTCCAATATACTCTACTTTAGATGTACATTCGAGCACAACTTATTTATAGATCCGCTGACCGTCATTGATCAAACATCAACGCAGCTCCAGAGAAACCCAGCTCGAATCAAACTCTGCTTTGGGTTCATCATGCCTTTTCATGATATCAACGAAGATGTTCTTACCATGATCGCAGAAGCGCTCTATAAAGTTGGCAAGAAACAGGATCTTGCATCTTTCAGCATAGCGTTGGGCAAAACCAGTACAGCAACTGTAAGATGGCTATATCGAGATATCGAGCTCGATTTCTCTGCTGTTGAAGCTCCGCGAACGTCTGCAATTTTGAACGTTCTGTTACGGAAACCTGAATATGGGCCATTTGTGCATAAGCTTACAGTAACAATGGAACCTGCCTTGTTCAGCGTGGATGGCAGACTCCAATCTCGCTATTCGGATTACATTTTATGGCTTCTGCCTTTGCTGCCCGGTCTTCAAAGCTTCAGGTACCTTCTAGTATCTAACGCTGAGTTTGCAATAACTGACCTCCATAGCTGGAATTCCTGGGAACCAATAAGCAACCCGCTCATGGACATCGTTCGATCGGCTAAAAATCTCAAACATTTTCACGTGCAGCTACTTCATGGAAAATCCCGTGCTCTACCCATATTCCCCGATCTGCAACACCGTTCTGGGGAAGTCGAACAAACGGTGTCAATCTGCGACATTCAAAACTTGCATGGAATGCAGTTTCCTCAACATATCATTCAACGCCTGAAAGGAGATGACCCCAGTGTGCTCTCAATCCCTGAAGCTCCTTACGACGAGCTCATTACAACCTCATATCAGCCACCACTCTATCAGAAAATGTGGTTGGAGGGCTATGATTGGTCTTCCGGCAAGCGTTCTACCTGCATGTTTGAAAGAATGTTCGCCAAGCTTGATTTTCTTGAAACCAAATCGTGCAAAAATACCGATGCCATGATCAATGCGACAATGAAAGGACACGATTTTACTCGACTGAAGACCTTCAAAGTCGTCAACAGCTTTGGCTCTGGAGCATACCACAAAGAGGACTTTAGCGAATTTTTGGCATCGTTTGACGGGCTAGAAGATTTATCTTTGGGAGATCGGGGACTAGGGACTCATACTACGGACACAATATCAGCGCACACTGGTAGTCTTGAGACTTTGGAATTGCACGACCAGCTCTACGAGGATGATCTCTTTCCAGGATTGAATTTGAGTGGTTGGTTTTCAGAGTGGCACTCAAGTGGAAGAGTTCAAAGGCTTTCGAGTATTCTACGAAACTACTCGCAGCTGCGATCCTTGCATGTTGACATGCTTGCAAAGGAAATACAACATCAGGTCGGTTTCCATACTTCAATCCAATCACGCACTGACTTGTCGCACAGTCCTCTCCAATGGTCGAAGCCCTTCGTTCGTTTGGCCAACTGAGCCATCTGACGATCTCTATCCCTTATATCGTTTGTCGTATTAGTGCAAACCAGCACGACTCGTCTGGGCCCGTCCTCACTCTTCAGGAGGCCATCAAGGTCGCCAAATTACTATTCTCACCATCGCTTCAGGAGCTGGATCTTCTATCGTGGACCCGCCACAACCCACGACAACTTCCGCCTTGGTCCACTGAAGCGGGAGAAGAGCGTAAGATGCATTACTCCATAACGCGTTCCGGACAAGGTGTCAACATCGTCGATAGGCTAGCTCTGACCAACACCCCGGAAGAGAAGATCTTACAGAGATTGGCCGAATCCCTTGGTGAGCTATACTGGCCACCCGCGGAGCCGGGCTGCAGGAATCTGAGGCTGAAATGGAAGAAGGATCTTTATCGAAACGTCCGGAAGCGCCACATTATCTATGAAGAGGGAAAAGGGTTCAGAACTAAGGGGGCAATTCGATATAAAGTCGTCCAGCTGCCGGATGACTATAGAGTGGCGAGGCAAACGGGCGGTGACTGAGATCTACGGATCCAATCCTCCAAGGCAACGGCCGTTTGTTCAAAATGCGGAGAGCGAGCAGCGCAAGCTATCCCAATCAGGTAGCAGGGATACCACAACTCGAATGCCACCTGGGTATCCTGTGACAAGGAGGCTTTCATGTTCTTAGGTTTAGATAGGTCTATCTCACGCAGTTGCCCTGGATACGTTTGTTCTTAGGAGGGATGTCCCAACTATTTAGCTCCATCAGAAGTTTCTGCTTTCATTCTGCCAGGTGGCGAACAGAAAGAGATCTGAGCGGTAGTAAAGGATAAGGAAATACTGCCATTCTAGTATTGTAAGATATTGACCCGCAGAGAGAAATTGCGACTAGCTGTTGTCTACGATAGCTGTCAGTCTACCATGCCAATTTCGGCGAGTACATTTGCAGTCAGAGTGTTCTCGGCTAAGTCGAGAAATATAGTTTGATTGAGAAAGTGTGTGAAGATTTTAGGCAACTGCAGTCACGTGAATCTTAGGAATGTACCTCAGATGAGGAATAACTCTCTATGGAATTATTAAGTTATATTCACCAAATTATTCCTGCCCAGATCCATGGAACGTCATCTGCCGTCTTTCCATACCTGAAGTACTGAGAGGTGAGACTTGGAAGCTGCATTTTTTCCCTGACCCTTCGCGTTAAACCACAACAGCCCAGCTACTAGACATCTACTGGCAGACATGGAAGCGCGAGAAGTCGATCTCGTGGTGGTAAGTGCAGGTAGGACCGCTTAACGGCTACTAAGACCTTCATATTAATCACTGCTACTGGCTCGAGCGTTTCAACAGATATCTATGGCATTGCTGCATCCAAAATTTTACCTGGATGCTTATCCTAAATGTCGCCTGGCAGTGTTAGAGCGAGACACCTGTCCTGGTGGATCATGGGGTCTAAGTAAAGGGTTTAGCGATATGGGCCCTGTATGAGGAAGGCAGTGGCTTATTGTATTTTTCTAAATGAGGACAGTTGTATTCGACTTTCTGGTCACAGATTGGCCTAGGAATGGCGGAGTTCTCAGACCTCCCAATGGATTGTCCTCCCGAGACTTTACACAGCCTTTACGAAGCAAGATATGTTGCGAGATATTTGGAAAAATACGTTGATAAGTTCGACTACGAAGGCCGAAGCTTGCGGGATCGGATGGTCTTTGGTTTCACCGTGACCAAGATTGAAAAGCAGAACGGAAGGGTGGGCTGTCCAAGGTGAATGCAACGAGGCCAAATCCACTGTCGTATACCATACACCAAAACCAATGGTCGCGAGTGGCTTAACTTCCACGCCAAATATGCCCGTCTTTGCAAAACAAGATTGCTTCAAAGGACTGATATTACATCAGAGGGATTTCGGACAGTCCTCCGTGCTCTCTCCAATTGACAAATACATCACCGTTCTTGGAGGAGCTAAATCGGCCGCAGATATGGCATACGCGTGCGCGAAAGCAGGGAAGTCGGTATCGTGGATAATCCGAAGCTCCGGAAATGGTCTGGCCGCTTTTCTGGGTTCGTAGGGTAGAGGTCCTTATAAGAACTCTGCTGAACTTGGGTTCACTAGAATCATGGGCACTTTCATACCGTCCTACTTCACTCCGCAGACCTGGTGGGCCAGTTTTCTTCATGGGACCGAACTCGGTAATTGGGTAGTGAACCAGATATCGAACACTGCTGACAAAGTAAGCCGCGATGGGGCTGATTTCGACGGAAGAACAAATGCGAAGGAAAGCTTCAAGATGTTGAAGCTCAGTACAATGTTCTTCTCCCAATCCCGTCTAAACGTTGCGCTGTAAACTCACATACTTTGGCGTCTTCTGGTCGAATGATACCCTGGGCCTCATCCAACACCCCGACTTTTGGGAAGCAGTCGCACAGAACATTCAGATCTACCGTAACAATATCCTCGTTATTAACTTTCCGAAGCACGAGCAAGAGCTTGAGGAAGAAAATCGAACCTGGAAACGACGGCAAGGGAATATGATGAAGCGATACGTCGGAGAGTAACTGCGATGATCGATATCTTCTGATCCTAATTGACTAGATGCTTGAGTACCCATCAAACCCCTCGTCAAACAATCCTGACCCCCTCATAAAAACAGCTGAAACACTAAAAAAACCCTCATCCCAACCGCCCATGAAATTGAATGCATCCCCAGCCATATCCCCAACCGTATTTCAATGCAACAAACTCACTTACTCAATATCCCGGCTATCCAGCAAGCCAAGCTGACGAGGTTATTTCGATAAACCGTGGAGAAGACATGGCTATCTTGACAAAAACCGGAGGACAATGGGGCGTTTTACCATGAAAGGGGGGTGGTGATTAGAAAGATTGAGGTGGGATAGGGAGTGGAGAGATGGACAGGGCGTAAGTGGTTAAAGAGGAATGGAGTAGGTGCGTTTTTATCCACAAAAACTGCCCACACCTCTCTTCCAATCCGCCCCACATCTCCCATCCATCCTTCTTATTCTCCCCCCCCACTCTCCACAACCTCCTCTTTTCCCCCCTTCCTCTCTTCATTCTCCATCAGCTCCTCCACTCTCCCCTCCTCCCACGTCTTCTTTCCAATCCTTTCCACAAAATCTCCAAATCTCTTTGAATCGCAACCAAAATCAAATCTTTTGCGATTAAAACCTCGTTCTTTTTTTGGGGATTTGCGAAGATGACAAGAAGAAGAAGAAAAACACGCGCGAACGTAAAGTTGTTTTTTTAAGGGGTGGGTGGGTGAATGAGATGAGAAATTAAGACGGGGAGAGAGGAAGGGGAGAGAGGGAGGAGAGGAAGGAAGGAAGGAAGAAAGGAGAAGAAAGGGATTGGTGATTTATTTGCAAGGTAAGGAGGTGAGAGAAATGAGAAGAGAAAGAGTAGAGGATGAAAATGTCAAAGGACTGAAAAGGTAGAGTTTCGAAAAAGTCAAAGCAGGAAGCCGACAGTTGGAAACGATGATCTGGAAGTTTTTAGTCGGGAAGAGAAGGGAGACAGACGTGAGAGTTGAGAGTTTTGATGTTGCCGGAAAAGTGAGATGGTGGAAATGTGCTGTGCTGTGAAAGGGAAAGGGATAGAAAGGGTTTCAGGTGCTTCGAGAGTACATACATAGATAGTCATTGTACATACACAAATCTCGTTATCCAAGAGTCTAGCTAAAAAAAAACTACCACATGCTCGCCCAATCATCTATGCAGCTTCATCATCCCACACCGACATCAATTCCATATATACATCCTTCACCCCACAAACCTTCCATCGCTATCCACACACTTCAATTCCCACTCCTCATCTACTCCTCCCCCTCATCCACATCCGTCCCCTTCGACAGCTTCTCAAACTTGGTATAATTCTCGCGATACGTATCCAATTTCGTCATAACGCCCTAATTCACCCCCCCAAAATTAGCCCCACTCCACAACCCCCTTTCCCCTTCACACTCAAACAACCGCAACCAACCCCAGAAAAAGGGGGGAAAATATCAAACTCACCTTGTAAGCATCACTCCCGATAACCACCCTCAACGGCGGAGCCTCCATAACCGCCAACTCATACATCGCCTTGGCCCCCTTGACCGGATCCCCGACCTGCTTCCCATGCCGCGCCCCCATCGCCTCCTTCGCGTTGATATGATCATATGCCGGAAGTCTCTGCTCCGCAAACGCCATGCTGCGGCCCGCCCAATCGGTTCTGAACCCGCCGGGCTCCACGCACGTGAACTTGATGCCCCACTCGGGTTTTACTTCTTGCGAAACGGCTTCGGTGAAGCCCTCGACGGCCCACTTGGACGCGCAGTAGATGGAGAACATGGGCACGCCACGCTGGCCGCCGATGGAGGTGACTTGCTGGATGACGCCGCCGGAGGGCTGCTGTTCACGCATGACTTGCATGGCTTTGCGGGTGACGGCGATGAGGCCGAAGAAATTGACGTCCATTTGCTTGTGGATCTGGGCGTCTTCGAGCTCTTCAAAGGGACCGCTGAGGCCGTAGCCGGCGTTGTTGACCACGACGTCGACGCGGCCAAATTGCTTGAGGGCGGCGTCGAAGGCGGAGGTGATGGTGGAGTGGTCGGTGACGTCGAGTTTGATGGCAAGGTAGTTTTTCTCCGAGGTGTTTTTGAAGGAGAGGGTGGAGGGGTTGCGGGCGGTGGCGATGGCGATGTCGCCCTTGTCGAGGACTTCTTGGACGAGGTGTTGGCCGAAGCCGGTGGAGGTGCCGGTGATAAGGAAGACGCGAGGCATCTTGTATCAATTTGTGAGTGAAATCAAATAATAACAAAACCCAAGGTTTGTACGAAGACTAAATATGTACAGGTGCAAGGAGGAATATGGAAGATTTGAAGAGAGCGACCTACTCATGCATATTAAAGATAGAAAGATCGAAACATTTTCCTGCCATGACGTCGACAACGACGGCACGGACGGCTATGACGGTACTTTATTTTAGCACGCCGATAAATAGAATTGAGTTTATCCAGATCGTCGGATTAGGGTTTGCGATTGCAATAACCCTAATCTTCTGCTCGCAGAGTAATAGCAAAAGAATAGCAGAAGAGTAGCAGTACCAAGAGATGGCGTTGGACACTGGAGAAGCGTGTTTGTATCACAGAAGGACATGTAGGAAGTAGGAGATTTTGTATTAGAGAGGAACGCGTGTAGTGTGGGAATTGGGAAACTGTTCTAATCAAAGCTTCTTGAGATTACAATCATCAGATGGGAAAAGTGTGCAACACCGGGGAAAAGGCCCCATAAAAATACGAAACCTAAAGGATTGATTGACAACATCAACAGGCCTTACTGTTTTGAATAAAGGGCCTCTTGCTGTTACGCAGCCGAGGGACGGTATGTTGACCACTTGGTAGGCATATTCGCCCAAACGCGGTCTTCCGTACTCAAGAGCTTGATATCCTGAGCGGCTTCTTCCAGCCCAAGCCATGCATTGAAAACTTGATCGCTTGATCCAGCTGTCATTTGCCAACAACTGTGGCTGTGCTTGAAGCCGCATTCGTAGGTATTAGCGTGCATGTTCAATCTCAATCTGGCCGAATATGACTGTGATGTTCTGCAAGAACATGGTTTTCAATAATCAAATAAGCCATCCCAAGTACCACCATATATACGACCTGAGAAGTTGGTGAGCTGAAGGTTGAATTTCTCTCGTGGTTGCGGCGTTTTCCTTTTCGTCAATTCCCAACTCTGGCGGCTTAGGCGTACATAGTAGGGAGAAGAAATTCAATTTCTCTCTTCTACTGCCTTGATGATTGGTCCGAAGTATGACCTTAAACAGCAACGAATAGCCCGCCCCAAGCAATTGTCTTGATCTTCCGAAGTATAAGGTGGTAAGCAGTCTTTCGAAGGCACCTTAAACACCCGAGATCGGCGGGAAATGATAGGCCACGATAAGTCCTGGTTTCGTCCCATAAATATGGCTTCCAGTTTGCCCATTACTCAACCTCTTCCTATCCAAGGCACATATCGCAGATTTGACCACCCTCTTCAACATGTCAATAAGATGTGCCATCTCCTTGATTAGATGTCTTTCTCGCGGATACACGGCCATCTCAAACGGCACCCCCCAATACTGACAGCCTCCCCTAGAAGGACCGCCTGTGTCCGTGGTACTCTCTCGTCCTTCTCTCCGTGCATTATCAAAGTTGGAGGAATATCTTGGCCTTCCATTTCCCAAATGGCACTCCCCTGTCCAGCAGTCAGATCAGCTTTTCCGATGCCTCGTCCAACCAGCCAAGGAGCCACGCCGGCCAGCTCTGCCTCCAATGCCGGCATGTCGCTTGTCATGGACATCATGTCCCAATCAGTGACTCCGGCGCCATAAATTGCGCCTTTGATTCTCCAGCTGCTGTCTGGGCTACTTTGACTGTTACCGTCGAACGGCTAGTAAGTAGGGGGGAAAGCCACCTTGGCTCTAGCCCCCAACGATGATTTGCTCTGGATCAACGAAGCTACGCTTAATGCCTTCATCCACAAGCGCTATAACGTCGTCGTAATCCGCCGTTCCCATCCCTTTTCGGGCATGACCGGCGAATCCTTCGCCATGGGAGCTGCCTCCACGATAGTTTGGGAGAAGAATACCGTATTTACCAGCGGAAAGGAGAAGTGGCGGCCAATGGTACAAATATGTTATTGAAGCAATCCGTAACGTGAGAATAAGGGCCACCATGTATGAAAACAGATGTAGGAAGAGATTTCCGAGCGGAGCCTATGACGGGTGGAAAGCCAGTGGAGACAGGAACAGACCGTCGAGTTCAGTTGTGCCATCGGAGGAATTGCAGTGCAGATCTTCAGAGCCGCTAATATTACGCGAGCTGATGGATTGGCCGTGATTGGAAAGCCGGATGTAGGCTTGATGTGCTTGCCTTCGCTTGCTAGTCACCTGGATAGATTACAGCTCCCGAGGTGAGGAGACTTTGACGGTTGGATAAGCGTCCAACGCCGAAATCTTGTGGTTGTCTGCGAAAACGAGTACGTTCATGTGAATGGCTTCGTCGTTGAACAAATATATCTTGTCAAATAAGCCCGACTCTACCTTGATTGTGACCAGTCGTCCGTTCTGGCATACACCTCCAACACAGCTTTCTCCATTAATATCATGTGGGTATTCGCAACAGTTCTCGCTTTTTAAAGAAATTCGGTAGACCACCACGGAAGTGCTGCACTTATTGGGCTCGGTACCAGCCAAGAAAAACAAATTACTATTCATCCACAACAAAGGGCCTTTTATCGCTCGGGGGAATCCCATTATTCAAATCTTAGTATTGTCAACAATAGAAAGAGTCTCAAGGTGACACCTTTCATATACGCAGAATAGTCCTCGGGAGGTTCTTGTAGAACGTAGGCGATCTGCTTCGAGTTGTCACTCCATGCAAACATTTTTACATGAGCGTCCTCTCCATATAAGACCGTCACCTCTCGTGTTGCCAAACATATCAGTCGTAGCCGGTTGTATTCCCAATCTAGCCCGTATATTAGGGATCTTGAAGTCGACAAGCTCTTCCGGAGTAAGCCCCGACCTAGAAGTAGTTTTCGTGGATGCCATAATCAGAGACCCCGGATTCTACGATCAACGGCCTCCCCTTGACTCCTCTTTCAACCTCTTTAAGCTGACTCCTCACTTCCGTTTGCCCTTGGGGGTTTCTCCCAGATTCTTCTTTGGACCGTAGTTATTATATCTCCAAAACCACCACTGTTCCCTTTCTCGATTTCCTCTCTTCGGATCCTGAAGAAAGCGGCGGATGTGCCAATCAGGAGGGCAAATATGGGGTCCAATGACCTGTAGAGAGATTCGGGGATTAGCTGTAAGATCCCAGTTGGAATGATTCATGAACGATACAGCAGGGATGGGTTCTGCTGGAAAGGAGAATCTTGGAAGAAGATGGATCACAGGTGAGAGTTAATTACCGGGAGATGATGTAGTTATAGCGAGGCAAGCTGGCGGACATGGTTGCGTTGGCTATTCTGCCGGGACGTGGAGAGGAGTGAAGTTGAAGACTGCGAAGGGTGGGGCGGAATATTCCGCGCTCAATGACTTTGCACGATATGGGGTATTTATGATCTCTTGGAGCTTTGCTAGAGGACATCTGTTTGGGCTACGTAACTCTTTAGAAAATTTGATATTTGAGATGCAAGTTATTTCAAATGAGTTGTTTGGATCTACGGAGAACACCTTAAAGCACTTGCAAATTGCCACGAGCACTAAGCTCAGGTTAAGGCCCTAATTGGTTGGCCTCTCCTTCTTTCTTATTTCCAGATCCTACCTCCTCCAGCTCTGAAGCTCAGGGACAGATCACGTCCAGATAGGAGTCATTGAACTTCAACCATCCCCTATAGTTGCCTAGTATGCATACGTCCACCAACTGGATTCCACATCTTGCGTCTTCTCCCAAGCATGAAGTCTCGCATCATAATTCTCTTTTAGTACGACATCAGATAAGATATCCGCTGCCCAGCCCACCTTCTTCGCCTCTTCCTCAAGCCGGTCTACTTCTTCCTGTGCCAACTCTCCGCCGCGCCGCTTGAAGCTATCAGGATGTGTCTCTATCCGTCTTCTCTTTGCCGCGACCAGGATCTCTTCATGCGTGCTGTGACGTAGGATGTTGAGGGTGGCATAGTGGTCTGGTGGCTTTTCTCCTGGAGCCAACACTTCCGCACGGCGTGGTTTAGATTTCGGTTTAGGGTGCGCGTTCGCAGTGTGAACTCTCAGGTAAGCCGGATGCGCAAAGTTACTCTGGCATTCATGACAAAAATGTCTCTGGTGTGCGGGGCTTGTTGCAAAGTGGCTCTCGCGAAGCGACGAAGAGGCGAAGTGCATTTGGCATGAATGGCAGGGGAAATGCTCTTCTTCGTCATGGTTCGCCTTTTTTTCGGGCGTCTTGAAATGTAAGGTGCAGTCGGTGCAGTAGGTTTTGCGGTGATTCGTTTCGTAATGGGATATGAGGCGATCAGGAGTGGAGAAGTCGACAGGGCTGAGGCAGTGCATGCACATAAGATGTTTGGATGGAGTTGAGCGCTTGTGTTTGGTTACGGCTTCAAAAGAGGGGAAGGCAAGAGAGCATTTGGGGCACCCGAAGGTTTTTGGCTGGTGGTAGCCAGTATCATGAAAGCCCTCGAGGATGTCGTCCGCCTCGAACCCGGAGGACCTAGGGTCATCGTAGAAGTCTTCAAGCCAGTCTTCGGCCATGTAATCCAGTGGTCCGAATTCGAGGGATAGACACCTTTGGAGAGACGAGCTGTGTGATGTGGCGATCTTGTTTGTACTTGAAGCCTGCAATGGTGTTTGCTATCAGTTTTTGTCGGTGACAGAAATTCGGTAAATCTTCAAAGCGGCGACGCCGGCGAGGAGCAGAATCAGAAAGAAATGAACAAAAGTGAATCTTTGGAGAAGTTTGTGACAGACATGATGACTGTAATGTTTTGAATATACATGTGTAATTACGAGACAATGAGCTAGTCTTTCAATGAAAGCTGAATTGCTTTGTACTGAGCCAGGACTAAGAAGATTGTTTATTCACAAAACTTAGTAGCAAGCAAACATGTAATTATCATAGTTACAGCGACTAACGTGAAGAGGAATACGTTTCGTGGCCATAAGGGAGTACTGGAATCTATCGAGGACTTAGTAATAGAGACAGGTCCATCAAGTATTTAGAGTCGCCATGTCTCTCTGACTGGATGAACACGAGTTCCATTAGTGATCATGAGGTCGAGATCACGTTGGCTATAGCTTGTTATTCCGCTCCAGGAACTGCCGCCTCTTTCTATCATAAAGCAGATCTTGATCTAACTTACACCTAAACTGGAATACAAGCGCTGGTCCCATGACCAGCGTTTTGGTTTCTTTTACACCCACTCTACCGGCTCCTTCAGGATCCTTAGTAACCTCTCTTCCCTACTACCTTCCTGTGGCTCATGCATATACATCCACCTTGCTGTTAATGGCAAACTCATTAGCACACTTTCAATCCTCGCGCCGGGCGTCGCAAGCCCAAAAGCCGTTCCCCGATCGTTTACGAGGTTAAATTCCACATATCTTCCCCTTCTCAGCTGCTGCCACTCCTTCTCGACGTCTCGAAATGTCGTGTCTTTCCTTCTCTCGATGATCGGCATATAGCCTGGCAGAAAAGCGCCAAGGCAGTCTTTAATAAAGCTGAAGAGCTGCTCCTGGTCCTTTTCGAAAACATCCAGGTCGTCGAAAAAGATGCCGCCCACGCCACGAGACTCGTTGCGATGCGGAATTCGGAAATATTTGTCGCACCAGGCTTTGAAGCGTGGGTAGTAAGCACGGTCGTGCTTGTCACAGGCGTCTTTGATAGTTTTATGGAAGTGGATGGCGTCCTCGTCAAAGAGATAGCTGGGGGTTAGGTCTGTGCCGCCACCAAACCACCATGCATTGCAGTTGCCGTCTACGTCCATGGTTTCAAAGTAGCGGTAGTTTAAATGCACCGTAGGGGCCATGGGGTTGTGAGGGTGGAGGACGAGACTTAGGCCAGCAGCGAAGAACTCGAGGCTTGAGACATCAGGGTCAAGGGCTTTGTGGTCGACTCGCATTTTCTCAATGGCAGGGCGTGGGAGCGTACCATATACGATCGAAGTATTCACGCCGGCTTTTTCGAAAACGTCCCCACCTTGTAGAACACATGAAACACCGCCACCACCTTTGGGGCGTGTCCATGTGTCTATGCGGAATTCATGAGACGGATCGAGGGATTCCAGAGCTGAGACTATCTCTTTTTGTTTGGCCTCGATTAAAGCTTCCATGCGGAGGCGCATGGGGGAAGAGTCGCTTATGCCTGATTCCCGTTTGTTGAGTTCGTCGCGGTCGGCGATGGAGGGGGAGTCGTTGACTTGGAGTGGAGAGGTGAGCTGGCATGTGTGATGGTCAGCTAGGAGAAAGAAAGGGAGGGTTTGGGGCGCAAACCATGGAATAGACGAGTGAGCCGATCAAGACAACGCCCAATGAAATACGCAGGTAAGGAGCATAAACGCCCTTTGGCTCTTGCTGAGCATTTGGACGTGACGAAGATATTCCCGTTGGGTTCAAGGGCGATTGTTGGGGGTTTGGTTGGGTGGTGGGCTTGACTTGCACAAGGGGCTTGGGCTTGAATGGTAACGGCTTTGGCGCCGGTGCTGATGGCCTGCCGTTGGAGTAATAACGAGCTTCGGGTATTTTGGAAAGCAAAGGTCTCGGGCCAGATCCTGTCTCTCGAAGGCATAAAGCCCCCGTCCATTGAATGCCATGTCTGCAATGTCTGATGGATGTCATCCTTTCAATTGATATAGCGACTTATTAAACACATGAGTATAGGCTTATAATAAAGTCGGTAATTGAAAAAGGTCTCATCGGGAGAGAACCGTATGGATTTTATTCCCCGATCATGCCTAGATTTGTGACAAAATGGTACGGAGTACTCCCGTACTCCACAGCGAATTTGGATTGAAGGCGTCACTGCCGGGACAAAGTATTGCCGGACCGCACAGCAAGGCTGAGCTAAAGCACATGACTGAGGTATCAGCTATCACGAGTGGTGTCTTAACTGCAATGCTCAGGGTTGAAGACAAAGAACCAATCATTATCACCAGTAAAGGCAAGTCGACTCCATGAGTGACACTTACTTGTGACTGCCATCAGGAACACAGCCTTCACCGTGTCTCGACACTCTCAGGTCATCCCACATCCAGATTAAGCTAGCCGCCCGCAGAGAGTTACTCATTCGCGGGGGCCTAAATCCTACCGCTCTTCCTACCACTTACCTACCTTACTCGTACCTACCTCACCTCAACCATCTACTGTTATCTCTTAATCCATCCACGCTTCCATTGATTACACAAAACCCTACCTGTACCAACAAAGCCATCAGCCAATATGCGCTCCAAGTTCAAGGACGAGCACCCCTTCGAGAAGCGCAAAGCCGAAGCTGAACGCATCCGCCAGAAGTACGCAGATCGTATCCCAGTAAGCTTTCTCTCCATCATCTCACAGTTCCTCTTCCAACGAAATCAAAATCCTAACCCGCTCGCTCAAGGTAATCTGCGAAAAAGTCGAGAAATCCGACATCGCCACCATCGACAAGAAGAAGTACCTAGTCCCCGCCGACCTTACCGTCGGCCAGTTCGTCTACGTCATCCGCAAGCGCATCAAGCTCAGCCCAGAGAAGGCGATTTTCATCTTCGTCGATGAGGTACTACCGCCTACGGCGGCGCTGATGAGTAGTATTTACGAAGAACACAAAGACGAAGACGGGTTTCTGTACATCACGTGCGTCCCTTCCCACCTTTGATTCACCTCTTCCACAATATCAACCCAAGCCATACTGACTTCTGAAAAGATATTCTGGCGAAAACACCTTCGGCTCCGCCACCGCTTAGACATTCACTCAACCTACGACCGTGCATGCTTGGAACGATGTCTGGGCGTTCAGGCTAGTGTAGTCGGCTTTTTCCCTGTTCACATGCGTGTATGCTTTTCTGGAAACAAGGAGGAATCACAGACAGACAAGGGGCGGCAGATAAGAGGACCCAGAGAAGGCTAAGCCTTGCCGCTTTAATACTGGGCGTGGGGAGATAGCGATGGTTTGCGTACCGGACTGTTGCTAGATGACAACGAACTCCTTGGCTATTGCCGTCTTGTCGAGTGCGTTCCTTCAAGTATCCGAGCCCTTGAGTCTCATCAAGTCTAGTCCCCCTGCTATTGAGTCATCGAGGGTAATACATTGTGTTTAAATATCATATTTTGCGCAAGGCCTTTCCACTCTAATCATCACAGTGCTCGAAACCTCCAACATGCACTTTGATCAACATGTCGAAAAGCTTTGCTCCAAAGCCACTATTTTTCCCCCTTACTATAAGAATTGGGCAACCATGGCTAATCTCACAAGCTTTTCCACTCCTCCAGCCTCCAACGCACCTTTCCCCAGCCCCCTAATAATCTCCCATCTTTCCCCCCCCCGTCCTCTTTTTTCCCCTTTTCCTACAAGCATGCGAGATATCTATCTGTTCTAAACTAGTTTGAGAGGGATCGGGGTATTTGGTGAGATGATGAGGGGAGACGGGGAGAATGGTGAAGGGAGGAAGGGGATGAGAGGGAGGGAAGGGGATGAGAGGGAGCGAGGGTGGAGAAGAAGAAGGAAGGGGAATAGGCCGATTGTTGTTATCACTAAACCTACCTCCATAGTAGGATGATGTGGATATTTTGGGAAGTTAAAACCAGAATTACTAAACCTACCTCCGTAGGACGATGTGGATATTTTGAGAAGTTAAACCAGAATTGCAAAGGAAAACAATATATCAAATATAGTCGAGGAGTGTGATGTGATATGATGTGATGCACGGACGTGACTGTGAAGAAATACTTGAAGGTAATAGACGCAGGATGTGAAGATGGAGTATATTGCGAAATATAGGTTCCCATAGCTGAAGGGGGTGAGAGTGAGGTTGGAGTACGTGAGGTAAGTAAAATAGTTACTAGTTTATACTAGCTAACCCAAAAACCTGAGATATATAGATGACAAAAGAGACGAAATCACAACTTCAAGTAGGGGTATAACCATCCAAAACCCAGATCCGAAAACCCAAACTCCCATCGCTATGCCCTCGTCTCCACCATCCTTTACCCACAGAGGGGTATTTCAGAATTAACATTGTACCAAAGGGTCCAGCCCTTCCTGCTCCATCTACTTTATACAGACTTACCAGGCATCGTCTGCTCCACCAACCGGCGCTGCTTGTTCAACCAACTGGTGTCCATATCGTTCCTCCGCAGCATCACCACGTTTGTCATTTGAAGTCGGCTGGCTAGAGTGTGGTACGCGGACGCCATTAGTTTGGTTTCGCGCTCGAGGTTTGCGATGTAGGATTGTTGGTTTGCGTCGACGGGCGTCTTTTCACACGGCGGGGGTTCTGCGTTGGCTTGTTGTTGAAGTTGGGCTTCAAGGTCTCCGATGCGCGCGTCTCGTTCTTCGATTTGCTATCAGGTTTTATTTGAGTTAGCGTTGTCCTTGGCTTTGAACCTGCCAACCCATGATGAAGCGTGTGAAGAGGGCGGACGATTTGCAGAAGACGGACGGCTTGTAGAAGGTGGGCGGTTTGAAGAAGACGGACGGATGGATGAAAATAGACGGTTTGTGGAAGACGGACGGTTTGAAGATGTACGTGGAGAAGGTTGTGCTGCAGTGGGGTTTCGCAAAGAGCTAAACTCGTAGTCGGCTTCGGGCAAAATGACTTTGTTTACCTCTCTGGCTTTAGCGACGCCTTCCCTGTCCCTTGTAATTATGTCTGTCAACGATTCGAATCTCTGGACGATGGCTTCTTGGCCAGCCGAGTTGGCAGGCCGTTCGGCTGTGGCGGCCCTGACGATTTCGAGAATGTTTTGCAGTTCTTGTTCGGATGAGGCGGTGCCTTGCTTGGACGCTCTGGCGTCTGTTGAATTTTGGAGCATGACTTTGTGATCGTCGAGGTCGCTTTCCATCTCTCTGTAATCGCCTTGAAGGATCTTGTGCTGCTTCTGGAGTTGGGTCAGTGCTGCAGAATTGTGCTTCTTTACCTCTTCCAGCATTTTGAGTTTGTCCACGTCCACAAGCGCGACTGAGAGATGATTAGTGTGTTGCTCAACGACCATCCAGAAGAGATCCTCAAGTGACATACGATCATTCTGAGATGTATCGAGCTGTCTGATGGCTTCGCGCAATTGCCCCTCAATTTCTGCCCGTTTCTTCTTTTCGGCTTCGAGCTGTGCGGTTCTCTTCTGGAAACTTTCGGTGCTGTTAGATGTGTGAGTGACATTTCTGAACTCTGGACTAGTAGACTTAGACCATTCCATAGATGCCCCTTGCTGGATTTGGTTCAAGGACGCCTCGAGTTGAAGTTTCTCCTGATAGGTCTCGAGATATTTTTCGTTCCGAGTCTTTTGTCGTTCGTTGGCGTCATCGAGCATCGACTGCAGAGCGCTGACATGGGCATCCCGGATCGATTGCGTCTCTCGGTGTTCGGCTTCAACTATGGCTAATTTGTCCCTCCTGCTTAGACTTATTAGTCGCGTCCATGTCAAGAGCATACTAGCTAACCGGAGTTCTTCAGTGGTCCCAAGTTCTGTCAAGAGAGTCTGTTCTGCAGTGGTATTTGGAGGTTGATCGGCCACAAACCCGCGTCGATCTTCTCCGAGCTCTCGCTGTAGCGCTTGTTCCCGTTGCTCGCTTGCATGAAGTCGTTGAGCAAGTTCAGTATTATCGAATTCAAGTCGCTTTTTGGCCTTTTGTAGATCATGATTGTGCTGTTCGCTCCTGGACAAAGCAGGTCGGTATTCATCGTTTTCCAATTGCAATTTGGTGTTCTCCTTTCGCATTTCATCGATGGTATCGGAGTGGTGCTTCAGGGCGTCGCTTGCAGCATCATTCTCCTTGCGCAACTGACCTATTTCCTTGCGCAATTGGTCAGTGTCCTGCTGGGCCGATTGTATCTTCTGTCTGTATTTTTCCAACGTGTTAGCTTTCTTGGCAAAACTATCTCGCTCGCTTCTCATCACATCCAGCTCGTCTTTGAATTCTTGAACTTTGGCTCGCTCTGCCTTAAGATCTCGACCGTTCTTCTGCACCTTTTCCTTTAATGCGAATGTTTCGTGGTCTTTATCGCTGATAATCTCGTCCTTCTCTTGGATCTTTGCCTGTAGAAGCTTCGTAATCGGGTTTATATCTTTTTTAGATGCGGAGATACTCGTTTGAAGGTTATCTTGCGTTTTGGCAAGCTCTTCTTTAAGGAGTTCCTGGAACACTATATCAGCATTTTCTTTACCAGCGCTCGAGATGTACATACGTAGTTATCCTGCAATCGCGAGTATTTGTTCTGGTCTTCCTGATGCACTTTCCGTAGACCGTTAATATCGTGTCTTAGCTTACTATTCTCGGCTCTGAGTTCGGCAGCCTGTGCTTCATAGAACAAGTCTGAGTCCATCGCTGTTGCCGGAGGTTTAGGTACGTCATCTTGATGTTCTTCTTGTGGTTGAGGACTTTCCGTTCCTGATTTATCTGCTGGCATGGCCCAACGTGGAACGTCTGCCATTATGCTTCCTAGCCCAAGCATTGTTGATTCCTCCAGAGTGGCCATCCTCCGCTGGCACTCATCTTTCCTTGGACCCAAAGGGCAGACGGCTACCCCCAGGAAAACGAGCTTCATGAACTGTACAATGTAGTCAGCATATGCAATACTGGGAAGATCCCACTCCACTCACCTTGACCATCTCTTGGATGTTGCCGTCTTGCGCAACTCTTCTGAGATCTGGTATGTCGCATTTCGGGGGATTACATTGGCCGCTATGCGTTGTAATGTAGGAGAACAGGGAATCAGATATGTGCTCTACTGTTGGAATGTTAGCCTTACCATAGCTCGACCCACTCGTCATTGCCCACTTACATGTCTGCTCCCGCAATGACCACTCTTCCGGATTCTCTGGGTTTTCTGAAGGGGCACCAGTAAAATACTCTGGGTCCAATTCGCCTGTAATATCTTGATCAGCATGTCTATTTCCATATTGTGTCCTCGGTATCGAAATACGTACGCAGTGCCGCCCAGATTGTGGACCCATCATTCAATTCCCTTAGGGTAGTGGCCTTTTCTTCGAGAGGAAACGTGTTGATCTAAAAGGCTTAATATTAGCTATATGAGTTCACGCCATTCCAGACATATGCGACTTACCCATGCTAGTAGCACGTCTTCAACCGCTTCAATTGTCAGTTCGTGATCCATTCTTGGTATAATAGGAACAGAACGGTCTGCGTCTAGAAGCACGGTATAGTAGATCAGACGGCAAGCTTAAGAGCATTTTGGCGACGCAGTTGTTGCATGGGGGATGAATAAGTATATTGAGACGCGTTCTTTGGTGACAGCGATCTTTGTCCTCGTCAACCCCCCCTTGTCCTCCAAGATCAAGGCGGACGCTAGTGCGGACTCGACAAAGACAGCTTTCTTCCGCGATTGGGATTGTACTCTTCTTTTCTTTCAGCAATAACCACTCCTTTGTACTAGCATAATAGAACAGAGAGCATTACAACAGATTTTGGGTATGCTAAGAATTTGGGTGTGGTAGCGCTAAGGCATGCGAGTATGTCAACTCAAGCGCGTGCTCCAGCCTGGATACATCAAAGCTATGATCCTAAATTTCAGATAGGAGAACAACTTAACGCCTTAGCAGGCATCTACATACTCTACATAAATGTTCAGACCCAGACAATAAACGTCCCCCACGCTGCATGCTGGCTTCGGCCCGTTGCGACACCTGCGACGCGTCCCTGCATGAACATGATAGCTCGGGACCTAGGTAGGTATACTGTTTTCCAGTCATGGGCCTTTCGGTGCCATCCCATCATTGCGATCATTAACGCATCCATTCCATGTTGTTACACCACGTAATCCGGCAACGCCAGCAACAATGTATTCTGTCTATCCAACAACAACAATAAGGCAAGCTCTCTCGACCCTAAACTTGCTAGCTGGCTAGCTGTCTGTCTGTCTTTCTCACTCATTTTGGGTGCTGACGATGTTGTCGTCTTCAACTGTTGGGACGTATTTCATTGATAATGTATGGATAGCTGCCAGAGCCTGGGTCGACGCCTTGGCCGCGAAACCCCTTCTCCAATGATTAGTATTGCATATTACTGTTCCCTCTGATCAGGGATAATACTTGATGAGATCTATTACGAGTATGTGTTAGCAAATCTGATAAGATACTTTATGAGTAGGTCTGGACTCACTGAACTCTGCTGTAATTTGCCCACCCTTCAAAGCCGTGTTAACGATGATCTTTCAGTGTTGCGCATAGTACCTACAGCAGCTCTGATGGATTCTTTTGCATTGTCGATAGTAGACTCCGGCGTATCTTTGGGATAAGTGACCAGAACCTGTCTTTGAGGCGCAAGCCCACTGACACCAACAGCCACGGCGGCGAATAAGACGGATACCGTTGTTAGTCTCATGATTCTTAATAGTGATGGTGGTCGGCGAGTTGAGAAGCCAATATTCAAGCTTGAGAGTAGAGCTTTACTCAAGAGTTGAATGCAAGAGAGATAGAAAGTATGGGATTCACCTTGGTGGTTTGGTGATGAATGACGTTGTGTTTGACTCATCAGCGCTAGTGCACAACACGCTAAGCGTCCGCGGCCTTTTGCGCTAATTATGGAATATCCATTCCCCTGCCACCAGCTTCATTGCTCGCACTCACTTCTTTCCCAGCGTTAACTTCCACCCCTCCGTCAACCATCCACCGCCTACTTCTATCCGTCCTTGCTACCTTATTAGCGATCATAATCAGCTGTGAGAACCTGGTCTGCGCCCTTCAACCTGCTGATCACCCATCCAGTCGCTTGTTAGTGGAGGTTTGTTGGTCTGGGCTACAACACTATTCTAGAAGCTCTTGGTTAGGAAGGCAGTTTTGGTTGGAGGAAAACGTTGCGGTGTTGAGCCAGCACTTGCTCATATCAGCCATGCATGCTCCATATTGAAGACTAGCTAGCAGTGATTCAAACAATTCTCTGCATCTGTTTTGCAGGAACATCCTATTGAGACAGCCCGGTTTTCCCTTTCTGGCAAAGAAGCATACATCAATAGCAATTGTTGCGAAGGGCTACCATCAGTGTTACTGTCATCTGACTGAAGCGGCCTTAAACCCTATCCACTGTGTCTACCTATACAGATACCTAATCTCGCAGCCTAAAATTCCCATCACCACCAGAACCCATCATGTCTGTCGGACTTCTTTCAGACGAGGTCGCTGAAGATTATAAGAACTCCCTTGAAGATCTCACTTTGAATTCAAGATACGAGATCAGCAATCTAACAGTCATAGCGAAAGAGAACACAGAGCATGCTATGCAGATATCGCGAGTCTTGGAGAACCACATTCGCAATGTAAGTATTGGAACGAGGGACCGAAGCACCATCATCGCTCGGTCGAGGAAACCCCGTTCTGAGACAGCTGTGAGCAATTCGGGAAGATTTGCTAATCGTGTCTCAGGCTTCCCCAGATCGTAAACTCCCAGCACTCTATGTTCTTGATTCTGTAGTCAAGAATGTCGGCACCCCATATACGCTCTTTCTGGGGCGTAACCTCTATCAGACCTTCATGCATGCATATAGCCAGGTCAATACCCAGGTACGCAACAAACTGAACGAGATGCTCAAGACTTGGAAGGAACCAGTACCCGGGTCGCAGGACCCAAGGCCTGTGTTTCCCCAGGACACTACTAGACCAATAGAGAATGCTCTCATCAAATTGAAAACGATGGACTTGGCGAAACAGCAACAAGAAACAAGAAACCAGCAGGCATTGCTAAGCCGAGCACGACCTGTGCCTAGTCCTGCTACTGCGCCTCCTGTCCGATGGCCCAACTCTCCTGCTCCTCCTCCGGTTGGAAGTACTGTGGGCTACCCACCTGCGTCCTCCTTCGCTTCGAGATATCCTCAGCAAAACGGACAGAATAATTATGTCCAGGTACGGTGATCTGACCCTGGGCTAAGGACAGTAACTGATGATTAGGAAAAGCCACGGGCACCATATCCCCAGTACAACCAACAGCCTCCTCAGCATACAGTACCACCGCAGTTCCAACAGCCTCTGCAGCAACCGTATCAACAGCCACCTATACATCCCCAACAGCCACCAGCCTACCACCAAAATACACCGCCTATTCAGAATTTGGATCCGCTACATCAAGACATAGAAGATTTGATTGTTACAACTAAGCGCGAATTCGCTTCCGCACCGTTTGACACTTCAACACAAGCGCGCTTGAAAGCTTTACTCGATCTCCAGACTATACTCAGAACAACTGTAGTGTCTCCTATGGAGATGCAGCAGATCCGAAACCAAGTCGCTCAGCTTTCTCTCCCAAGAGCCCCAGTGGTAGCGCCTGTACTCACACCTGTTCCTCTGGCTCCTACGCCTTACCTCGCTCCTCCACCTCCTCAACAGACTCCACAACCAACACCCGATCTCCAAGCTCTACTATCATCAAATGCTTTGGCGGATATACTCGCAAAAGCTACCAAAGCCCAGCAACCATCGACACCAGCTTATTCGCAGGCGCCTTTACCGCAGCCTCAAATTCCTCCAGCGCAACCATATACCCCACCTACTCCAGTGCCAGCTACGGGTGGAAGCTCCCTAATTGAATCTCTCCGAGCAGCAGGCATGTTACCTCGTCAGCCATCCCAAGTAAACGGCTCTATTTCTTCTCATTTATCTCATGGATACCCACCTCCGCCTTTCTTACACACGCCATCAACACCTCCCTCTATCCTTTTGCGGCCGGCTGTCTCAGAAATTCAGAACGATGTTCAGCTTACCACAGCCTCTCTAAAGATGTAGGTTTGCTTTGCCAACGGTATTTATGCATTTGCTGACATGATGCAGACCACGGCCACATCTAATCTCGAGAATGTATGAAGCGCGGCCTAATCAATGTTCGACTTGCGGTAGACGTTTCCTTGCCACTGAGGACGGAAGGACAAAGAAAGCTCGACATCTGGATTGGCATTTCCGAACGAATCAGCGTATAGCCGACTCTGTCAAGCGAGGACAAAGCCGAAGCTGGTATGTGGATGAGCTTGTAAGTATTTGGATTGTCCACCACCATGAGAATAGAATCTTACCACTGGCCACAGGAATGGATCAAGAACAGAGAAACCAATGAAGAAGATATTTCTACCACCCCCAATGGTTCAGAATCTTCACAAGCCCAAGCAGCCGCCAAGGCTGCGAAAGAAGATCCTCAAAACAAATATATCCCCGTCCCAACTGATGCCGCCCTCGCTAACTTGCCTTGTCCAATTTGCCAAGAGAAATTTGTCATGTCGTGGAATGATGAAGCGCAGGACTTTGTATGGATGGATGCTGTTAAGATAGGAGCGAGGGTGTACCATGCTAGTTGTCATGCGGAGGTACAGAAAGATGGGGGAAGTACGCCGTTGAGGACGAGTACGCCGGATAGTGTGCTTGGAAAGAGGAAAGCCGGGGTTAGTAGTTAATGACGCTCTGCATATCAACTTGAACGGAGGCTGACATGTGAGATAGGGCACGGATACCAACGTTATACGTTCAAAAGTCCAGAGGGCCACTCCATGAGCTTGTGATTGAGGCATGCTGCACTACTCATCCCGTAGTATCGCTCACATTTGAGCGATACGTCCTTTCTATTTTGGTTATTCATCACGTTACATGCTGGCTTACAGGAATTTATTTCTCATCCTATCCGCCTTGAAGCCAAGAGCCCCCCCTAAGGTGTCATTTCTGTTTTTGTTTTTTTCTACGTTCCTAGAAAGTGTACTCAACTGTTGCATCTGGCGTTCTAGTTTATGCATGCCAGTTTCGGAGTATCGATTCAATCTATTCAATCAGTGCATGCCTTAATTGACCATTCAACGATGCGTGTAAGACCTTTTAGACAGGGCAATCCACAAGTGTAGGGGACTGGACTTCTGTAATCTTCGTACCTACACACACTCACATAAGCCAATCTATTCACTCGACCCCTGAAACAATCATCCACCAAACACCACCTCTGAAAAATCTCCTCCAAACTCCCCAATCCAAAATTCCAAGCATGCCACTACCCACCCAACCTCCACGAACCCTTCCCCCCAAAAGAACCCCATCACAGCCACTGCCAGCTTATCCGACCCCTTCACCATCCACAAAGACGTATTCCTTTACTTCGCTACCTCTCTTCCCAGCCAGGATACAAACATACCTGCGGAACTACCCCCTTAACTATGCTAATCTTATAGTAATCTCTGTTTCTAATCATGCAATTTAATGGTAAGGCGAGTGAGTGAGTGAGTGAGTGAGCGGAGGATAAGATGTCCGAATAGAGATAAAAGGCAATGAAGGGGGTGGGAGTTTGGGCTCGGGGAGGGAAGGTTTTGTAAGGGTTGGAGGTTAGAAGTTGGAGAGGGTGGAGGGGGTGGAGGAGGAGGAGATGGAGGTTGTGGTTGGGATAAAGGAGGGCTGAAGAGATATGTAGATGACGGGAGAGATTATATTGGTAAAACCCCCACCTCATCTCTTTCAATCACCAAATCCACATCATCTCCTCGAACCTCTCCCACCCAATTCTATCGCATCAACAAAACCCCAAGAACGAGACGCAGGCAATAATAGTAGGGGACAAGGACGTAAAGCTGCTTGCTTTGCAAATTAAGCGCGGATTTAGATACAGACTAGAAAAATTCATGGTGGCGCTTGCGTTGACGGAAAATGTTTTCGTGCCTTTTGTTCAGGCGGATGGGGATGTGGGGTTGATTTAAGAGGGGGGGGGGGAAGCTGGGAACTGGAATAGTGTGTGGGTGGGTATGGATTTGTCGGGTGGGAAGAGGGTATGGTGGATGTGGCGATTGAGGGATAGATTTTGCTGATAGGGGCTTCGGTTCTGAAGGGGGGTGGATTGGATTGAGGTGTGATGGCTGGGTATCTTGTGTGGGAGTGAGATAAAGTGATGCGACAGAGTAGTGTTTTTGAGATAGAAACACGAGGGTAAGGACTCCGGGCGGCAGATGTTGTAAATTCATGGAATAACGAGTTGGGAGGAGATGATTGTAGTAGGAAAATGCGTGGATAAGAACTTTGTGTTAGGCTTCAGACGAACTGTACTAGAAAGCGTCTTCCATGCTTCCCTTTTCCCTCACAGCTATGCCCCGCTGTGTACCATCCGGCACCACAACCGACAACCCCCAGTGAACCAAAAGCGCCATAAGAAACCCGAAAAAATACGAAAGATCGTACAAATGATCCCAGCCGCTGCCATTGGATGTGGCGCGGATCTGCCGCACAAAGCCAGGAAGAAGCGGCCAAATGCCCATCACCCACGCAGCAAATGCCCGCCAGTTGAAGCCTCTCCAGTACCAATACTCGGAATCGCTGTCGCCGATGTAGAGGTGTTGGATGCGGATGTCTTGATAGCGGACGAGGAAGTAATCGCTGATGAGGATGCCGGTCATGGGGCTAAGAAATACGGACCAGCCGGAGAGGACAGTGATGAAGGTTGTGGCTTGAGTTACAAAATTCCATGGGCAGGTGGCTACGGCGAGGATGGCCAACAAGCAACTTCCCCGCCGGATGTTGATGTATCTGGGGCATAGGGCAGCGATATCCATGCCGCCGGAGACGCAATTAAGGACGATGCAAAGCGCCAATTGGCTGGTAAGAAACCCGAGACCGGCGAAGAATGTGCCCGCTCTTGCAGCCGCGGACATGGGCCGCTCTTGAATGGCGAGAAGCAGGACCAGCGGGTTCCATAAAATTTCGCCGTAGAGGGTTGCGGTTGCGGAGGTGATCAGGAGGCCGCAGAGGGCAGTAAGGCAGATAGTCAGGGGGGCTGCGACGGCTTGGCCGAAGAGGGCGGCGTTGGGGCTGCAGGCGGAGCGAGTCCAGTCTGATTGGCCTAGACAGCCACTACCGTAGCTTCCAAGGATGGCTTGAAGACCGTAGACGATGTTCCAGCTCAATCGACTTCCGGACTGAGAAGATCCAGTATGAATGAGAGGCCCCGCACCGTGAGCCGCACAAAGCGTCCAGATTAGCATGCCGATCATGGTGCTGGTAATCATGATGAAAGTAACTCTGAACGGGATCTGCAACCTCTCGGGGGATACCATCAACGTTGGGGCGAAGATCGCCAGGAACACGAAAAAGCTGACAAGCGAAGAAGTATCGACATGCGCTCCCAAAGGCAGAGTATTCCTCATGCCCACAAATCTAGGCCCAATCAAAGCCCCCAGGACAATTTTCACAGATTGACCTCCCCAGTACGCTTGGATACCCAACCAAATGCTAGCCGTCATAATGCGGTTCAATACCGGCCAAAACCCTCCTCTCATCCCCCACGAGCTCCTCGATAGCACAGTAAATCCAATGTACTTGTGACTTCCCATCCATCCAGCTGCAACAGCAAGCATGCCGGTTATTAGAGCGACTCCGACAATTACTCCCATCGCTTGGCCTACCGACAGGCCTAAGGCTAATAGGCTGGAGCCCGAAGTCCATGCGGTAGTATTGATGCCGGTGATAATCCAGTACCCGGCGAAACCTTGCCAGGTCCACGTTCGCCGGTCATAGGGTATGGGAATTAGATCACGATTGCACCAGAACGTATTTTGATACTCGGCATTCTCATCAACGGGACATTCGAGGTTCTTGGCCCAGCGGCGGGCTCGTTCTTTAGATTGGGACGAAAGCATGACTCGAAGGTAAAGGTATAAGAACAAAGGCAAAGGCGAGGATATAATGATATAGATAGTAGTACCGCAATCGAGCTTACAACAGGAAAATAATGGATTCTTGGGGTTTAAGCGATGAGAGTGACAAGTACATAAGACACTCACAACTTAAGAGATAGACAAGGGACGGAGGCTTGTACGTATATGTACTTACCTTATATTTCATACAAGCAAAACGAGCAGTTCTCGGTCAGCAGTCCAGAACTCACATGCGCTTGGACATTAGTTGGACATGAGGGCCAATACATGATCACCTCTTACATAGCTTCGACTGAACTCTGTAGCACCTTGAATAAGCATGCATAATCTTGCATGGAGTTTCCTAGATGTTTTTGGTTGGTAAGCTCAAAGTCATGCAATGTTTGCGGCAGTCAGCAAGAAGCCCCAGAAGTACGGTCACTGGCACGTAGTTTGACTTGGTCGTTCAATTCTCCAACGTCAATGGCCATGTCATTTGAAGAGGGGAGAAAGCGAAGCGTGGGATGCTAGCAGACTATCTGAAGTGACAAGCACACAAGCTCTCAACTTCTCGAAGGAGTTGTTGCTCGAGCTTAAGATGCACTAGACCTAATTAAGCCTAGTCGATATAGAGCTTCACCTGCTTTCCATCTCTAAGCTCTGATGAGCTCTTGAAATTATAACAGTTATCCGATCTCGCCTCCAAACCCATATAGTCCGCCGTAATGCCTGCTACTACAGCGGAAACTCTTTCCCTTGTCACCCGAAACGTTTCTGTTGCGCCTCTCGTTCTCCTCTCTGCAGCAGATCACTTTGGCCGGTCAGGCAAAGGTCTACGAAAACGAGTCGTCGGGGTTCTGCTGGGACAGAACGATGGTAAGAACGTAAGAGTGTCAAACAGCTTCGCAGGTTAGATTGGATCGATAACCCTGCTTCGGTGGGAATCACTAACGGTAGCCTTCCAGTGCCTTTCGAGGAAGACGACAAAGACCCTTCAGTATGGTTCCTGGATCACAACTATGTGGAGTCGATGAACGACATGTTCAAGAAGGTCAATGCTAGGGAAAAGCTGATAGGGTGGTACCACTCTGGGCCGAAATTGCGGGCGTCCGACTTGGAGATCAACGAGCTCTTCAAGAGATATACCCCGAATCCGCTTCTGGTCATCATAGATGTCCAACCTAAAGAAGTTGGCGTACCTACGGACGCATATTTCGCGGTTGAAGAGATCAAAGATGTAATTAGACCCATCCTATTCCATAAACGCCAGGCTAATACACGCTCTAGGACGGCACAACCACAACCAAGACATTCGTACACACCCCCTCAATCATCGAAGCCGAAGAAGCCGAAGAGATAGGGGTCGAACATCTCCTACGAGATATCCGAGATGTCGCAGTTGGCACTCTCTCCACCCGTATAACCGCTCAACTCCAATCATTACAAGGCCTTCATCTCCGCTTACGAGACATTGGCCAATATTTACAAAAAGTCCTCTCCGGTGAGCTTCCAGTCAACCACGCCATCCTTGGCAATCTTCAAGATGTATTCAACCTTCTCCCCAATTTATCAAATCCTACCGCCACACCTCAGATCAATGGCTCCGAGAGTCAGACACAAAGCGATAATACTGAATTAGCAAGAGCGATGAGTATCAAGACCAACGATCAGCTTATGGCCATATACTTGAGCAGTCTTATACGGGCAATAACAGCCTTCCATGATCTCATCGAGAACAAGATACAGAACCGGCAGCAACAGGAAGAGAAGGACGCAAAGAAGGAAGAGGGTAAGGAAGATAAGGATGGAAAGAAGACGAATGGCGTTGCGAACGGTGACGCGAAGGAGAGCAAAGAAGACGAGAAGAGCGGGAAAGAGAAGGGCAAGGACAGTGAGAAGAAGAGATGATGCGATTTGGTATAGAAGGGTGTTGAAATTTAGCGCTTGGGTGTGCCTGCGCGCCAGGAGTTCCATGTACCATAGGACGCATTACCCGGAGCCAGAGGGGGCACAAGTAATCATAAAGCGAATGCCTAACTTCTCGTTTTGGCATCTTTGGGATTTTGGGCTCTAGAAGAGAGCTACCGCCGACAATGAAGCTGGTTTTACACCAGTGTCAATTTTCCATCAGCTCCTATGCTCTCTACACTTAGGGCTAATCGACCCGGCTGGGTACTGGAGTAAAACCGAAGGCCATGACGTCTTGCCGTTCTTCGGTCCATCATCGTCGCGGTTTGTCGGACACCACTACCCCACATGCCCGGCCATTTTCTATTTATTCCATTCGTTATTGAAGACCCAGCTCTATCGCTCTCTCACAATTATCATTAACATAGTTTCTAGTATTCTATTGCTCTATTGCTCTATCTCTAACGCTGTCACCATGTCTTCACCCCACTCAGTTCGTTGGGGTATATTAGGTGAGAACATAAATACTTTCTCTCGAGTTGACCGAGAATGCCTCTCAAGATATCCCTTAATGGGGGCTTGCTCAATTGGATGCAAACATTACTGATCGCCTCGCAGCCACCGGAGGAATCGCGGAGAGTAAGTTACTTCTTTGCCCACACCATCTGGTCCTGGCCTGGATCAGATAGAATCTTACTTTTCTCCTTTCTGTGCAGAGTTCACCAAAGACCTCATGATCGATCCATCCACCCGAGACGTCTCCGACATCAAGCACACTGTCGTAGCTGCTGCCTCCTCATCTTCCGCAGACCGCGCCAAGAAATTTCTTGAAGAATGCAAATGTTCCCCTTCAGCCAAGGCATACGGATCATATGAAGAGCTTGTGAAAGACAAGGATGTAGATATTATTTACGTAGCCACCCCTCATTCTCACCATTACCAGAACACTATGCTCTGCCTATTAGCGGGCAAGAACGTGCTGTGCGAGAAGGCGTTTACAACAAATGCGACGCAAGCGAAAAAGCTCGTTGAGATGGCGAAGGAGAAGAAGCTATTTATGATGGAGGCGGTTTGGACGAGGTTCTTCCCACTAAGTATGAAAGTCCGGGAAATAATTGAGTCCGGCAAGTTGGGTTCTGTACATCGAGTCATTGCAGATCTTAGTTTTGGCGAGGATGTCGAAAAAGAATGGGGCACGAAGCACCGCATGGTCAATAAAGACCTTGCCGGTGGCGCTCTCCTTGACCGTAAGTGACCCATTTTTCCCCGGAACCAGTCACAAGAAGTGTGATCTAACGCCCACTTCTTACAGTCGGCATCTACTCCCTAACCTGGGTCTTCCAGACCCTTTACCACACTCTTCCACCGCAGCAGCGTAAACCCCCGACCGTCGCCTCCCAAATGATCCATTACGATCAAACAGGCGCCGATGAATCAACCTCCATCCTCCTCACATTCCACAGCGCCCCTCACAACCCAAAACCGGCTATGGGTATCGCTCTGACAAACCTGCGCGTCGCGACTGACCCCGACGGCAAAGGCACGGCTGGACCCGCTATCCGCATCCAAGGCACCAAGGGCGAGCTTCAAGTCGATGGGCCTGCTTACAGACCCACGCACTGGCGTGTCATTTTCCGTGATGGGAAGGTGGAAGAACACGACGAGAAGATTCCAGGACACGGTATGTTCTGGGAGGCGGATGCTTGTGCGAGGGCTCTGAGAGATGGAAAGCTGGAGAGCGAGGTGATGGGGTGGGAGGAGAGTGTGGTGATTATGGAGGTCATGGATGAGGTCAGGACGCAAGGGAAACTAACGTATCCCGAGAAGGTTGAGACTTTCGATTATCCTGTAAGTCTGTGATGAGCGTGCCAGATCAGAAATCGCGTGAGAAACCTCACCTCACTTGGCCTCCATCTCTTCACCACACATTCCACCTCGCCGATTCGGAATTCACTACATACGTGCATGTCTTATCTACGCCTGCCGTGGTGAAAACCTCATTCATTACTTCTTCCCTCTTCGTATCAACTGCCCCCCCCCCGCTGATAACAGCCGCCTTCACCACTTCTTCCATCGAAAAAATCCCCCTGGCTCGTCTATAAGAACCGTAACTTTCCCGCCCCAATTTTTCCATCTCTTCTACATACTTGTTCCCTCTTCAGGACATGCAAGCACACGCAACCTCCACCTTTCCTAAATACTTTTCCTTTTCAGGACTACCTACCTACATAGTTTGATCTGTTATATAGATACCGGTCTTTTGCTATATAGAACGAGCGGGTTTTCTTCACGTGTATTACGGTTGTTGATAGATGTGCCTGGCTTAGGATTTTTGAGAGGGTTTTACGATATCCATTGTCTATGTATGTCTTGGAGTCTAGGGACCTACAACTTGTACTCAGTATATCCTAAATACCACGCTCAAAACCCTCCATGTGACTCTTTACCTTCTTGGAGCTGATGCTCACATACGCTTGACTCACCGTTCCCGTTATCCCCTCATAATTCCATTTCCCCCTTCGATAACTAGAGAAAATCAAAACCTCACTTTCCCCCCTTGTAATTTTTGACCAATCAAAAAATTCCAAAAAAACCTTAAACAGGGTCAACACAAAGTCAAACCAAAATTCACGTTTAAAAAACAAAACATAACAAAGTGCGGCCACCGGTTTCGAACACACCTCACTTTCGTATTCGCAAAACCCTACTTAAGCGAACACGTGATGTTGGGCTGTCGTTTACCAGAAATGATGGCAGTTACCAGGAGCTTGTCTATGTATTGAGATGTGACAGGTTGGCTATGCAGAGAGTGAGATACCTGATGATGTTGTCCATGGCGTTGGTCTAGGTGAGCTGGCGACAAGAGCTTCTTTTGGGTTGAAGAGGAATGGCCTACCCCAAGAGTGGGAGCGATTATCAGCACAAGGAAGGAAGGACGATGCTGCTTCTACGTTTGACGGATACCTTGACGGAAGCTCGGGAGCAGAAGCTGGCACTTGGTCTGCGGCCTGTGTTCGTACTCTGAGGTTTGGAAGACGAATACCTCGACATGGAGAGAGGATTGGAAGAAGCCCAAGGCCCGCGTGCTCGCCCACGGATCTGGAGGAGATTTAGGTTATGATCAGCTGTATCTGCATCTGCAAGGCATTTGTCCAACACCAGAACCCCCGTTCCGGCAAAGAAATACAAGCTGGCATAGGTCTGGAGACGCTAGCTCTACCCAGAAGACAAAAGTGAGATCCGGAGATCCGGAAGACTCTATCCTGGAATTTCGATGGAGGATAGCAGAAGCGTAATATTGCCAAGGTAGTGCTGCACGCTTTTGGAAGCTCGGAAGCTCGGAAGCTTCACGAGATGAATGCCAGATCACCGCCAGTAGCTGTGAGAGATGGTGCCAGCTTTGGGATTTGATAAAGCCAGAGTAGGATAGCGACTGCCTCTTACGGAAGAGTCCATGGCATTTATCATAATCATCGATGAGGGATATCACAGGCGTGACATCGCTAAGGTATTGTTGCACGCTTTTGGAAGCTCAGAAGCGTCACGAGATGAATGCCAGATCACCGTCAGTGGCTGTGAGAGATGGTGCCAACTTTGGGATTTCATAGGGATGGATAACTTGACCGGATCTGACTTGCTCGAGCTCAGCGACGTGCTCGGAGCTTCCCAGGAGCAAACAGCAGAGCTTTTCGTGAAAGGCAAGGCACTCAAGCCTTTCCAGGATCTCCCGAACATCGAACGGTTCAGCTTTGCATACAGAAAATAATACCATAGCAAAGAGAACGGGCTCAGCGCGACACCCACCGATACGGTAGAAGACCCCAAGCGTCAGATCGAGGAAAACTGGGTTGTCAACGCAAGTGCGAGCCATAAACATTAGATCATGGCAAGCGAGCCTGGCCCTAGGAAAATAAGGGTATCCTTCTTGACCCAATGCAGCAAATGAAAGTAGAACATCGCTACTAAGCATTCTACGATCAAATGATCTGGCGGCCTTTTGCATTTCATGCCAGGGGGAGATAGAGAGCAGCTCAGCTTAGGCGGCTTACCACCACCGCGGTATTTCATCGCCTTGGACAGCTTCAGTACATCGAAGGGGATATCAGCAACGACACCGTTAGGGGTGAATAAATGTTTGGCATTCACTACTCACAAATGTGTGCTCATTCAATTATCCTTCTCAAAAACAGTACACAGCCGCTTCTTTTTAAAAGACACTAAGCTGTGAGCGAAACCTTTGAATGTGTTTTTCCAACGCGGAGTCTCCATGGGTCAAGAACACTCAACTCCGCCGAGAACAAACCTTTTAACGTCGAAGCTCGGGTGTTGCGCATCGCATGAAGCACTTACCACAGTGACTTTATCGTATCGATTCAGGTCTTCAGCTCGAAGCAGCAAATGGCCCATCTATATGTATCTTTTCATAAGGAACTTCCAGTTAGGAGATATATTCAAGATATTTTGCCGAGATAGCATTCTTGCGGACTCAAAGATTGATCTTCGGTGTCGGAAGCTCCAGGTCTTCGAACCATATTAGAAACGTACCACGGTGGCTTCTGAAGCATTGTTTTTGTTCCGGCTCAAAACAGCTTATAGCCCTTTTGCACATCTCTCTCGACAGAAGTCTCAGCTATGGACAAGACGCTTGAGAGATCCTTCAGAGACGTCTACAGACATAGATTTTGTAAAAGCCGGAGTCCAAAAGAACGTTAAGTTGAGAAGATGGCTACCTGCTGAAGCTTTACAGCCTGAAGCTTTACCGACTGAAGGTTCATTAACTGAAAGCACTAGTCTTCGGTGTCAAAAGCTTCGAATCTTCCAACAGTATTAGAAATATACCGCTATGACTTCTATTGCATCAATCTTGATCTAGCTCCAAAACAGCGAATGGCCCATCTGCGTTTCTCTTACTAGAAGGTTCCGGCTTCCGACAAAGCCTTTAAAAGATAAACTCACTCCCGAGATACGAAATAAAGACTATCGCTACCTACCTAGCCGGACGTCTGCTATTCATGACAGAGACTTCGTGGACTTGATAGAAGCTTGGAACCTTGAACCGTGTAAGAACATGTCCACGATGGCTTCTATTGCATGTGTTTCAAAGCAGTTAAAGAACAGGAAAAAGCTTACCTACATGGCTCTAACGAGAATTTTAGCTTCTGACAAAAGATTTTCAGCTTTAAAACGGCACACTCTTCATTCTGAGATGAGAAACGAAATCTACTGCTATCTACTTCTCCGAACGTCTGCTATTCACGTCAGGCACTTCATGAACTTGACAAATCGACATCGAAGCTTTGAATCACGTTAAAAGCCATGCTCACAGTAGTTTCTATTGCTTATGTTCCAATGCAATTAAAGAAATAGAAGATAGCTCACCTGATGGCTCTTCCACACAATTTTCAGCTTTTGACAAAATATTCAAGAGATACACTCTTCATCCCGATATACGAAACGAAGTTTACCGCTACCTACTTTTCCGAACGTCTGCTGTTCATGGTAGAAGCTCCACAGAGACAGGCAGCTCTTTCTGGACGTCGAAGCCATGGTGTAAGCACCTACCACGAAAGCTATTATTGCCTAGATTTTAGCTCAGCCCAAGAACGGAAGATAGCTCATCTGCGGGGTTATTTTGACAGAATCCTCAGCTATGGCGAAGATACGAACATAAAGTCGGATACAGCTGCTTCGTAGAATCGAAACACTGACGTCTGACGTCGAAAGCTTCGGATTTTTGAACCGTACCGCGGTAAGCAAAAGCTAAAGGCAGCGCATCTTCATGGCTCTCCCAAGTCATAGCTCTCTTCGCAAGAGTTTCAGTCGTCGGCGATTTTTGAGATGTCTTCGAAACGCAGAGGCTTCGAAATCTCCTCACTACCGCCGGATCTTTGATAACGGCGGATAATTCAACTGCATACCTTTTCTTACAGGATCACCCGCTACGAATCTTTTAGGACCTTGCCAACGCAGAAGCTGCATGGAACACGTGCCCAAACCTTCGACATCCAAAGCTGCCGGCCTTCACAGCCTAGTGAAGAGTTAGCATATGTTCACGTACTGCGTATATGGTCTCATTGACTCTCGACTCTTTCCGTCCTGTTCTAGAGGAGATGAACAAGTAGCTACATGTCGAAATGTCACAGCGACGATGCCTATATGGTCGGAGTACTGCGGCAGCAACGATTCCTGATCAGAATGATACAAGCAAGCCTTACTAGTTCAAATGTTGAAGACAAAGATCGGGAGGCTATAAAGCAGCTAAAGAGATACATTCCGAAACGAGTCTATGCGGTCATGGTGGTAGTATACTTCTACAGGATCTACCGATCGGCAAGCCGGGATAATGGAACTCTAGCAAAGAAAACATGCGAGACAGACAACAACCGTGAATCAAGAGCGGTATGCCCCAACTCAAGCCCACTTACGTTTAAGTTAAGAAAATTGAGCATAGCTAGAGCTTGAAGGCGGGATACATGGCCAGAGCATGGCATTATCAGCAAGGAAATCCAGAAAGGGAATGTAGTAATCAAGTCGTCAGAGAAAAGGCGCGTCCGGCCGGTTTCGGTTTAAGCTAAGAGCTTAAAGAAGATACACGAAGGACCAAAAAAGTAGCTCGAATTTCGCGGAAAGACACACCAGCTAGCAAAATGCTATAGAAAGAGTGGGTATTGCTGGTTTTTGATTGGGCTGAGCGGATTGAGAAGAAAACCATAGCCCGAATGGCACTTGGAGCATGTGAATATCGAAGGAAACTTTAACGAGCAGAGTTTCACAATGTGAGCAGATACAGTTTGTCCCGGACGAGAATGACGGAGCATACTCTTTTGGCATCCCTTAAGAATGTGTACCGCCCAGTAAAGGAAGTGGCAGCCAAAGAGACAAAGACGACTCTAATCCGTGTCAACCTTACCGATCTAATGCTTGCCGCTGAGGAAGAGCTAACGAAGAAAGAGCATCCTATCGAGCTTCCAAACGATCGAATCACCTTTGCTCGTGCTTTTGTTATTGGCGTGGGGCCGGAAGGCACCACAATCTGGATGACTGGCGGAAGTCTTGGCGGGGACAGCATTCATGAATACTGCAAGCAAAGCCGTGACCGGGTGATAACAGATATTGAAGCAAGTCGGCTCGTGTCTGGCAACGGAGAAAGTCTTAGGGAGGAGATCGTCGGAGAAACAGTAGGCTCAGCCGGTTTTGATTCGAGCAAAGCGAATCAGGGGAACATACACCGTCACGGTATGGCAAGTCTGATTTCTCATTGTGGCAATATGCCTTTGACATGGCTATCATAGAGAGCTTAGGTATCAGTTAGTGAAAGTAACTCTTGGAGATACATTGTAAGCTAGAGCAAGCAGCTGTTGACGCTGAATGCTTCTCCTGGAACAATGTCTGGGTCATGTGTCGTCCTCTCAGGAATGGCTGCTTTGATTGAACATCGGTAGCCCATAGCCAATGAAGACTTTCAACAATTTACTCCTGCAGTCTTGTCTTTCGAAGTAGGCGCGGATCGTCCTCCGTAATGTCGGAGCCTCGGTAGTCTGCGGGCAAAAGGGCTTTCCGGCTCGCTTACAACCTCGCCCGCCAGTTCCCTCCTCACACCTTTGCCTTTCCAGCTCCTAACGGTGGGTTTGAGCTCTCAGACTCCTCCTTCCGCCTTGGTCAGGCATAATCTTGTAACCAGTCCTCGCCGATGGCTCCCATTATAGACGAGACAGTAGATGCCCTGCGGGAGCTGGTCCACAAGCTCGAGTCGCGGGTGCAGCAACTGGAAGCAAAGTTGGAACAAGCCGATGGAGCTCCCGCCCGGACAAGCACCCAGTCGGTACGGATGATTTTGATGGGACCTCCTGGGGCAGGTACGCGTGCAAATCGCTCTAGAGTTGTTATGATACACGACTGATACTTTTTGCAGGCAAAGGCACCCAAGCACCGAAAATCAAGGACAAATTCTGTGCTTGTCATCTTGTAAACTCGATGACGGCGTACCCATAAATTCCGTTAGACCAGTAAAAACTGACGTGCACCTCTCAGGCTACTGGGGACATGCTTCGATCACAGGTTGCCAAGAAAACAGCTCTCGGAAGGGAAGCGAAGAAGATCATGGATCAAGGTGGCCTTGTCAGCGACTCTATAATGATTGGCATGATCAAAGCGGAACTCGAGAACAATCCTGAATGCAAGCAGGGGTATGAAAGCCGTCAGGATTACATGATTAAGAGCTGAATATTAGGTCTTTAGCTTCATTCTCGACGGTTTCCCACGGACGGTTGTACAAGCCGAGAAGCTAGACGAGATGCTTAAGAGCAAGCAGCAGAAATTACAGCACACGGTTGAGCTACAGATTGACGATGGTCTTCTTGTCTCTCGCATTACAGGCCGCCTCATCCACCCAGCTTCAGGACGATCTTACCACAAGATCTTCAACCCACCTAGGGCAACAATGACGGACGATATTACTGGTGAACCTTTGATTCAGAGATCGGACGACAACGCTGAGACGCTCAAGAAGCGATTGGCTACCTACCATGAGCAGACCACTCCGGTGGTAGCATATTACCAAAAGACGGGGATCTGGAAGCCAATTGATGCCAGTCAAGAACCAGGTCAGGTATGGAAGAGTTTACTGGGCGTGTTTGAGCATGACAAGTCATCAAGTCAAAGTACGACCGGGAGTCTACTAAGTAGGATTGGGCTGAGAAGCTAGGCTTCACCTCCGCGTTCCTCGATTTGTGGCGGAGCAGGTAAAGGTTACAAGCATCAAGGGCATGCTTTGTTGGATGAATCGACGAAAGAAATGGCAAAAGCTGTGTACTTTGCAGGTGAGCCACGCTCGAAGATTATAATACTTCGAGCGGATCTTGTAAAATACTTGTGCCTTTTTGATAGACCCTTCATATTGTCAGCTTGAGTATCGTCTTTACTATCCCTATGTATCTCTCAACCTTAAAAATCGGTCCGCGTAGCAGCAGCTCTCCCACGGTAATTTCTGTTGTAAAAGCAAGATTCAACTCTAATGTGAATTCATTGACAAGCTGATAGTAGATACTATTGCCTCCTTTGGAGCTTCACTATAACTAAGCACCTCAGTAGGTGTGAGACTACGTCCTGTACACGTCTGGTTCGAAGGGCTGGCTCGAGAGAGACTCCGCAGTCGCGCCTTCCGTTCACTCTTTGACCTCAGACGCGACTCAACACTCACTAGGCTCGTTCATAAATCCTAGCCCAACCCACAAAAACCTCACCACTCTCGGATATTCTTTCATCCATCACCACCTACCTCCCTTTTCTTCCACCATCACCAATTAAGCGACTCACACTACTAAGCGACAATGTAAGTCTAACGCCTTTAGGACAACACCTGTGCTGCCATCCCTTCTTAACAGTCAAAACAATCATTTGTGTCCTCACCTCAACACCTCATGTCATCCTACATCATCTACCTCCATCATCTTCCTTACAACCTCTACATTCCGATCACTCTAATTTCTTCACTTGGCTATCAAAACATTTTGTACGACAAGCTCACCAGATATCAACAGGTTACAGAACAAATCCAAAGCCGGTTTGAGGAGAGCTGCAGCGGCCGCCGAGCCATCTGTGGCAGTCGCCCGAAGAGTTGCTTTGGAAGACAAGAAAGCTGCGAAAGTTGAAGCATCAACCAACAAGAAAGCTGCTAAAGCTGCAGCATCCGCCAGTAAGAAAGCTACAGCGGCAGACAAGAAAGCTACGAAAGCTGAAGCATCAACCAACAAGAAAGCTGCTGAAGCTGACGCATCCGCCAACAAGAAAGCTGCAGCTGCTGCAAAGAAAGCAGCCAAGAAAGGGGCAGCTTCTACCAACGAACCTTTAGCCACCAGCCACCAAGCCGTATCTTCTAGCAATCAAGCCGCAGCTACGACCAACCAAGCTGCAGATACGATCAACCAAGCTGTAGCTTCCACCAGCCAAGCCGCAGCTACGAACAACCAAGCCGCAGCTACGATCAACCAAGCTGCAGATACGATCAACCAAGCTGTAGCTTCCACCAGCCAAGCCGCTGCTACGAACAACCAAGCCGCAGCTACGATCAACCAAGCCGCTGCTACGATCAACCAAGCTGTAGCTTCCACCAGCCAAGCCGCAGCTACGAACAACCAAGCCGCAGCTACGATCAACCAAGCTGTAACTTCCACCAACCAAGCTGTAGCTTCCACCAGCCAAGCCGCAGCTACGAACAACCAAGCCGCAGCTACGAACAACCAAGCTGTAACTTCCACCAACCAAGCCGCAGCTACGAGCAACCAAGCTGCCGCCACGATCAACCAAGCTGTAGCTTCCACCAACCAAGTTGTAACTTTCGCCAACCAGCCCGCAGCTCCGCGGCTCATTCCACGCCCCGCCGGTATGACCAAAACTCTGCCATCAGCTTCCGGGCTCCCGGCATGCTGGGTTCAGGATATGGACCGATTTATCTGCCAATGCGAATCACTTATGGGAATTGACACTGCTACTGCGATTCGTGGGTTGAGGAGAAAATTCCCGGAGTTGTCTTATGTAAGTCAAATGTCCTTTCCTCGAAGCATGTGAAAGGTGGAGAGCCGAGCTCTGGTGATCCTGGCACGTAGTCTATGGCCATGACTCACTGAGCTTCATGTCTCTTGGGGCATGAGGTTGCCTGAGGTATCATAGAGTTGTGAGGACCGCTGACGCGTTGGGATTGGCCTCTAGTTGATCCTCAGCGAGCTAGCCATTGAGCGTCGCGTCATGTGTCTTGAGTTGATGGACAATGACTACTTCAAGAAAGGCAATGAAATCACCATTGCACGCTATGAGGCGCGTGGGAACCCGCTGCCTCCTATGAATTTGGAGAAGTATTCTCCGGAGAATATAGCGGCGACTCTGGCCGATGAGGTCAGTTGCTTGAGCTCCTCAATGATGAATGTGTGGCGGCTAATCTAAAGCAGGATGATGATGTTCAGGATGGGGATATTGAGATTGTAGAGTGTGAAGTGGGCATGGCTGGAGTGAAGATTGTTGATGGCGAAGCCGAAGCCGAAGCTGGGCCGAGTACGCGTGGGGAGAGTGAGGAATCGCGTGAGGCATTCAAGGTATGTCCATCTTCTGCGTTGAGGTCTCACATTCTCCATGCACACTTTGTCCAGACACAAATCACCATATAATCACCCATTGCAGCTCTCAGTTCTCCATACATTAACCAGATAACTAATCATCACCACAGGAGAACTACCTCCCCACCACCACCGGCACTCCAGGGGCCATGACCCTTGCCACCTCCGTCTCTACCGGCACTTTCGGCCACGAGTACAACCACGACGATCACCCCAACTACAACGCCACCTCTTTCGACAACGCTGAATACAGCGAGAGCCCCAAAGTCTTCTCCCACAAGACTAGGCAATCCTACGACAACGCCAATTATCTCGACTCCGCCAAAGCTGGGCCCGTCACCCCCAAGCATTCCTCCGACACCCGTAGGCACTCTTCCGACAACGCTAACACCTCTCCCGTCACCCCCAACTACAGCTACGGTGGCATGGGCACCTTGGATACGTCCAACCACTCCCTCACTGCCCCTCGTACTCTCACTGGGCCGTATGCAAAGAACACGGCGCGCGATCGTCGTGAAATTGCTCAGGAGAACTCCCTTGCAAGCGAGAGACTTGCGGTTGAAAACGCGTTCGGTACCCTTCCGCGTGAGGCGACTCCGCGTTCTCCTGACAAGTAAGGATGTAGGATATGGTGTCCGTGGTTTGATACCAGCTCTTAGTGGTTGGTATGGCTACGCAGGCGTCGATATTTGTTTTGTGGCTTGTACAGTGCCCGAAAGCTGTACATCTAGGTCTATGGAAATTTGAGTGCTATGCTGGACAGCTTGTGGTAACTATGTGTAGCTACTAGCTGATAGATGAGCAAAAAGTAAATGATTTGAGAATGCGATGTTGCAATGATGTGATAGTATTTCGACTGACAAGTAATATTACTGAGATACCGCCTGGAGTACATAGTTGCCATCCACTATAATCTATTAATTTCCGTCGAGAGCTACGAGGGTAGTCCCCCAAGCAACATCTGCAGGTGACTATGCCTGACGAGTTGAAGCTGTCTTTCTTGAAGCGTGACCAAGACACGCAAGGTTATATCTCATTGAAACGCATCCTTCGAATTGGCCAGTCCTTTCCAACTCTTAAACTCATCTGATCATCACTTGATTTTCTCATGGGTACAGAGTTGGCAGCTAATCACGAATCCAGACCTCCTTTCTTAGGCTCGAAGCCCCAAGCCTGCCTCCTACTCTCGCTCTCTCGCTTCCTCGGCCACCTGTATTACTTCCACATGGTGACATCTTCCTTACCTCGACGGAATATGGGCGTAGGTATTCTGATTCCCCGAGGGCCTATCTCCCACCCCATCATCCACCCCACCCAGCCGCCCACCCCGCCATCTCCTCCCTCCCAACCACCTTCTCCTCCACATACCCACCCATCCTCTCCGCAAGCACACAAGCAAGAAAGTGCTTGCAAACCGGCACCTCCTCCCCTCGCAGCAATCCCCCAAACCTCATCTCATCACCTCCCTTCTCCGCCCCTTCATCCTGCGCAAGACGCGGAGCACTGGAGTTGAAAGCCGCAAACGCAAAAGCCGCACATGTGCAATTCCAGGCTTTTAGACGGACTTCATAGCTCGTGCTCCCCTCCAAGCCCTCATTATTTCCGCGTTTGTAACCGCGCGGGCGCTGCGAGGAGCGCACGTAGTATACCACGTTCGCTTCGGCGGGCTCGTGGTCAAGGACGAAACGGGTGATGAGGCCGCGGTCTAGTAAGTCGAGAGCGGGGAGGAGGTCGGTGGGGAACAGGCAGTGGAGGGTTAGGAGGAGGGGTTTTAGGGATGAGGGGGCGGAGGGGGAGGTTAGAGGGTTGGTGGTTGTAGAGGGTGAGGTGGTGTCTTTGGGTGAGTGGGGAACAGAGGGGAGCTGGGAGAGGATGGATGCGATGAAGGCGCGTTGAGATGGGAGGGAAGTCGAGGTTGAGGTTGGAGGAGGCATTGTGATTGGTGGGGGGGAAGCGACTGGGGTGTCACTACTTTGCCGTTCGTGTTCCTCTTCTTATTTTGTGATTCGCAACTTTTCCCAATGCGTATATTCTAATTGATCCTGCTTCAGGCTCTCCATTGGCTGTGCATCCTGATTCTACCAAGACAGGCCTGAAACTTTATTCTCAATGTACATTCGCCATCTGGAGAAACTACGCACTCCGTACCTCCAAGGCACCATATTTGGCTAGAGAGTACAACGCGCGCACAATGAAATATATATCGAGAATCTATGCGAAGACGCCATTGGAATCTCAGCTGTGACTGGGCGAACAGACGCTCGTTTTGGCTTAGGTGAAACGAATACTATTTGTGAGGCCGCAGATCTGGAAGCTATCCTATCTCAAGATTTGCTAGTCACACGGTTCCATGGCATCGGTAATGGATTTTGATCTCAATTTCTTATCTCAATATACTACTATTCACTATATTTTCAGCTACGCGGTGTAACAGGCGGCTCCTGGCCAAAACATTACCCTTGCTCCCTGCTTGTGGACTGAGATATTACCAGCTTTCCATGTCAGGAATTGCTACTGCTCTGGAACCACGCCACACAATGTACTCAAAAAATTTATACAGGCGTGTGGTATTGTTTTAGCATCTCATTGGTCAAGATATTCTCTCAGCCAACCGCCTGGGTGGTAAATCCTTCTTTATTTTTGCGTATATAGTTTGGTTCTGTGCAGCCCTCTTTTTATATCTCAGTGTTCTTCTCTGAATAAATGATGCCAGCGTTCAACTGAACTGTGACCACTTACCGGTGAAGTTTAGCTAAACTCTGTTCAAACTTTACTGTTTGTTGCACTTTTAGCCTGCCTCTCGATCGCCATGCTGTTCTTCAGTCTGTCCGTCTTCCGGCTCATGGTGCTCTTTGCAACGTTCCTTTCTGTGGCCTACTCATCGCCAACCATTCGGACCCGCTGCTTCATCTTCGGATGCGATGACCCAAGTCCGCATGATACACACAACGGCGTTTCAGAGTCCACATTGGGAGAATTTGCTCTCTTCTCGCAATACGCAGCTGCAGCCTACTGCGAGGAAAATAACAACTCTTCTGGAACTAAGATTACATGTGCTACAAAAAATTGCCCTGATGTCGAAGCTGCCAATGTCACCTCACACAACGAATTCGAAAACTCTCCCATTGCTGACACTACTGGATTCATTGCTATAGACTACACAAGAAAAATCGTCGTTCTGACCTTTCGTGGCTCCGTTTCCGGCGCAAACTGGCAAGAAAATCTCAAGGCTTCAAGAGTTCATACGGATATCTGCCATAAGTGTCACGTTCACAAGGGTTTCTGGCAAGCCTGGGTCGAGGCACGGCCACCGGTCTTAGGTGCTGTCAAAACTGTCATGGATTTATACGCGAACTACCGTTTCGTTGTCACTGGTCACTCCCTTGGTGGCGCCCTCGCCACACTCGCCGCGGGCGATATCCGTAAGATATCTACTAAATTTGCCGACATAACCGAACTTTATACCTATGGCTCCCCTCGCATTGGCAATATCCGTACGGTTGACTTCCTGACCAAGCAGTCAAGTTTATCACACCGTATAACGGCCGTCGACGATCCCGTGCCACGTGTGCCCTGGCACAGAGCGGGTTACTTTCATGTCTCGCCCGAATTTTGGGTTCATACTAATCCCCAGTGTCCAACTACCACAGATATCATGGTTGTAACGGGGTATTACAACAAAGCAGGCAATTCGGGAGCCAATAAAGGCCACACAAAATATAACATGGAGGCTCATAGGCATTATTTCGGAAATATAACGCAATGTAGGCCTGACAAGGATATTTCGGGCTCTAAATCCCGGCGGTCTTTCTAATTTGGGTTGTGAGGCAGACAGAACCTTACGTGTAAGACATTATGGAAAGCTTTAGCGAGTATCGGGACGATTGATCTTGGGATCAGTAGATGGCACTTTCGAACATTGCCGGGGTTGAATGGGGCGAGTTCTCGGGCCTCGTTGCTGTCTTCACGGAAAATCGATCGAACGAGCGATATCTCACTTCATACTCAAAAGATGAGCTTTCACCAAATGTCGTCAAAATTCGTTCTGACACGGCTCAACACAGTCGCAACAGAGAATTTAGTACAGACTTTTGAGACATATCTTGATACAAGACCAAGGTTCCCCAAGGCTCAAGTTCCGTGAACGGCCTATCTGATTTCTTAGACATCTCACTTCTCTCGCGGTGGACGGACTCAATCGAGAACGCTCCTTCGCATGGTCGCCAAGGCGAATGTCGAAGCAGGCCCCAGAGGGGAGGAGGGAAAGCTTCTGGGTAGACAGGCCGACACTGGGGATCAACCACTACTTAGCAAACAGGATGTCAAACAGAAGTGGGACTGCAGCAGATTCCTCAAGCTACGAGCTGGACGCATTACTGCTCACGCTGGAGATACCGCATCGGATGCCTTGCTGTAGACAGCTAATCATACCACCCACCTTTTGCCCTACGAAGATCTAAAAACTCTTAGTCCGCTATAGGCAGAGGGTTTCGGTAAATGCTTCGTTACCAAATGCTTTCCACTTCTAATCACTATCTCCGGATCGAAGACATGACTGACTATCCATATGAGATCCTGCGCGATTTTGTTCATCAACGACATGTGCAATCCACAGCAAGTAAGGCAAGACGAAGGATTGCGCTAGCTCGTTCTGGCGGCTCGCGACGCCCAATTCAGACTCTTCACAGAAAGGAGCAAAAATCCCGAAAGGACCAAGCGCCAAGGTGCAGACAGCAAAGACCGGATGCTGCACAACGCATTGTAGACTGAGAAGTCAAAAAGACGACCCATTCCGAGTCCTCTCGGACAATGTTATGGCCCTCATACCTCTTGAACTATTGCCGGATGAGGTCTCTTCTCCTTCTTCTCTGATAAGGCTAATTCATATATTGATGAATTGGGGTTCACTTTAGAAATGGGAACAGTTATAGAACATAATCACCACGATTCACTTTATACTTATTTACCATTCAATTAGATATAATATCTTCAATTGCTGCTTACCATTCTACGCTTGCTGCTCAATCATTACCATCTGAGACTGCATACATATCATATACTATTATAAATAAAGTTTAGTATCGTTCATAACTTTTGTAATTAAAGAAAATCAGAAAGATACGCCTTTCAACAGAGACTTTGAACACGAACTCCATCGCTGACCGTGGTTTTGGGAGCCGCCCTGGTATTGAACCCTAATGCGGAAGGTTTGACTTATTGGGTGTCTTTTAAGGTCAAAGATTGTTTTATGTCTACGATGAATGATTTAGAAAACCTCATTCTCGCTGGAGGGCCTGCCTGAGACAAGGAAGACCAAAGACTCGCGGCCGCCTTGCTACAGGGTGACTGTTGGAATATGCTATACATACCTGAATAGAGTTGTTGCAAAGTGTGTTCACATTTTGGCCGATTCGTAAACTAACAGTGGCTAGGCTACTGGGACGCTTGAATGGTATGTTACCTTCGCTATAGGACTGCTCTAATCTTTTTCCTTGTCAGTCTCGACAAATGTCTTGTCCACGCGATTCTATTAAAAAACCTCGCAAAGACCGTACGTTCTCCAAGGGTGGTGGCAGTGCTGAAGAAAGCGACCAGAGTGATTATGAGAAGCATGGAGACGCCAATGGGAACGAAGACGGTGCGGGAACTGGCAGGAGTCCTGCCGAGGGCGTCAGTGAGAATACCAGCATCACAATATCGAAAAGGTGGAGCCAGTCCCGCTTATAAGGTCACCACGCTAGATTTGAAGATGAGTCCTGTGCAGAAATGGATGGAGAGATGGCAGACTCTGCGGAAGAGGGGGCCGATTTCGAGGATATTGATGAAGAGGCTTACATGAGGCTTCAAAGCCACTTTCCCAATGCCAACTGGGAAAGTCAAAGCCAAGGACAGCACAGGAACTGGACTAAGCAGTAAGAAACGATACCAATAGTTGAAAGGCTTTACTAATTCGTACAGCCCCGTCAAAAAAACGCAAAGCCGCGGAAATGGAAGATGACGACCCCGAAAGTATCCCACACCTCTTCAAGGTCCTGTCGGACCAGTACGGCCTTCTCGCAAGCCAGGCACAGGTCAACGCAGTCACTTTCCGAACCATGGAGAGCCTGTACTCAAGCCTCGAATATGCCTTCGAATCTAAGGAAGAAGAGTAAGGGTCTGTACAAAGTTGTACGGATGACTGCGGGGCCGTTTAGATGAATATGGAATGTTGCACATCTGTGCAGGTGGGAACCATCTGTGGCTTGTCTGCGCAGATGGTTGCGTCTATGTGCAGGTGGTTGCGTCTTTGTGCAAGAGAATGTGGCAGATTTCCAATCAATACAGGCGTACGACCTTCGTCTTGTACTGTACTTACCAACGACTCTCAACTTCGAACATGCAAAGGATCACCAAATCCAGACACAGTCTTCATCATAAATAATCATCTGCTAACATATAAGCCTGACAGATAAGAAACTCCACGGCAAGTTTAAGAACACTGGCATACGAACTTCTACTATTCAGCAATATTCTGCGATAAAACCAGGGGGAGAGAAAGTGGTAGTCCTGGTCCACGTGCTTGTCGCTGCTCGTCCCAGGACATTCTCAAGTGCGAATTTCAAGCTGAACTCTCAATACAGTTCAAGATATTATCAGCCATGTATAAAGTGCGCTTACAAATGAGGTTAATCAATAATAAAAAGTAGGGAGCGTCAAATCACGAAAGATATCTGCAATCCTCAGTACTTTTGTTACAGATGACTGCTCAAGACTGCATACAGCCGACAGTGACTACAGTGATACACCAAAAAACCGTACGCAATAGGTAGTAAAGCGAAGCTTGAGCATTACGACAAACCAATACACCGCTTTGGAGAACAAGGCACATGCAGCACTGCAATAGGAAGACCGTCTGTAGAGAAAGCTCAACGTTACGGACGCTCAGCAGCAAGTCAAGGTGATCGCAGAAGCATTGGTCGCGGACAGAATGTACGGCTGGGAAACGGAACCAGAAGCGGAGCAGGAAATGCAACCGACAGACACCTCACCACGCTTGCCGCCGAGGCCGTCGAGTGTCTAAGGAGGAACGTGATGCTGGGCGACAACTCCAAGGCCACGCACACCGTTTGCAGGTAGGAGCACATTGAATACAATACTAACTACCAGGAATTGACGAAGGAAGAAGTCGAAAACGCGATCACGCCTCCTTTGCAGGCAGTCTCGCCCACAGCGTAGGCGGCCGCCTAGTCCGTTCCTCGACCGCGTATATTCGGTCGATGCCAGTCCAACGATCAACAGGCGAGACCACATCTCTCTTCCTCGACCGCAGTTGTGACATAGTGAAGCCGGACACAAAGGGCGCTTACGCGGCCTTTGAAGCTCATATGGAATCTGCTAACCTCGAAAGATACGTGGAATACCACGACAAAACAGCACCTCTGCGACCGCGTGACAAGCACGGTGTGAACATGCGTCGTACAGCCTATATCAAAGAAAAATCACCTAAAAACAGAATGAGAATGATAGTAAGTGAAAGTAGAAGTCCTTCGGCTTACCTCTGTAGCTAATATTCAACGTTTATTCAATGATTTTAAACGTTCAACGTCAGTTAAGGGGGGAGGAGCAAAGGACTGTTCAGAATGTAATCGATGCACATTGACTGGCAATGTGACGGACAGGCATTAGAGCGGTAATGTGAATCTGAGTGGAATACCATATCGGCGCATTAAACCCCATACACGGCAAGGCATGGATAGTGAGCATCAATGCGGTTCGGCCAGAAACGCTATGTCAGGCCCTCAAAGCCTAGTAGTGAGACCTTCTACAAGCCACCGACCGAGTTCTCTAGGACCTTACAGGACTCAGGCAGCAGGAGTACTTCCATTTCCTTTTTTTATACCCTCCACGACTGTTACCCCTGTGTGGTTGGCAATCTCGCTTAGCCCTACAGGGCGCGGGAGTCAGAGTTTACACCTCCTTCCTCCCTTCGTAGTTCCTACTTTCTAAAGTAGTTCAATCAATATATACACATGCACATACTCCTCCTGACCCTCATAAACCAACATAATTTCTGGGATAGAATACCGTTTTGGGAGCTTTAGGTGGGTCGGTGAGCCTTGCTTCCTTGGGCAGCACCAAGGGCTTCTTCCCGCAGTTTATCTGCTTCGCGAATTGGTAGAAGTTGGCTTTTATTATACCACACTAATTCTTCAAATCTCGAAGAACAAACTTCATTCAATTATGTTTCCTGCATTATAGAAGGTACAGATGGAACCTGAATAGATGCAGCGAGAACAGGATCAGGCAGAGAAAAAGGCCAATCTTCTCGGACAAATGGAACAGACGGAAACATACGGTCTCTACTGCGAGGGAGCAGGGAAGCCAACCCTTAGGAAATATATACTTTCGCTCCTGGGGCAGTATGGCTAGCCGCCATGGAGGGTGAGGTGATTAAGTGAAAGGGGGGCTGTAGAATCGCTACTGGCAGGAAGAGCTGAATGTCTTGAGTACAAGACTCGGCAATTCCATCATATTTTCTGCAGCCCAGAATGAAGAAGAGGTTCGGGGAATATCGATTACATGACTGTTTACTCTTTCACACTGTGATCTTCAAGCGACATCATCTCTGTAAATTAGAAAGACACAACCCGACTAGAAAGCTGACGCTTCTGAACTGGACCATTTCGACGAGCTCTTGTATGGCAACAACGCTTTACGTTGACTGACTTTTTCGGCGAACACATCGACAACGTTCCTTCGAAGGCTGAATATAGCCCCAGTGAGAGAAAGGCACAAATTACGAACGTAGCGGAACAGTTGCACTGAGCAATCTGAACACTGTTTTGGGAAGCAAAGGGGATGAAGAAAGACTTGAAGGACGCACAAGAGGAAAGGAGTGGTTGGGAAGAAAACAGAGCTTCAAACTCTTAGGATTACAATGAGCGTCTTTCGGATGAGCATATTAAAGCTGAAGTATAAGCTCTGTAATTTTTCGGTGTTCGTACCTTCCGATCAGGTACTGTAAACACAACGCGTGAAGGCCCTTCCAGCACAATCCTCTGACTTGACCTTCGCCATCTCAAAGCAACTTTTCGCGCATCACTCATAATCTTTAACTGCAGTCTATGAAAACATGAAGCAACTCAATCTCCGAATTCTTTCGAAGTCTATTGCCTCAGCTTCGCATGAAATATCACGACTTTCTAGTCTTTCAACTTTGAATCAGAACAGAACTCTTATCATGAAAGTTGAAGAACTGAAAACCACGATTCAAGAAATGCTGACGAAAATGAGACAAGACTACAATTTTTTCTAATAACGTCAACAACTTCGCTAGACTTTGCAATTCAATCATCACGAATTCAGAAACTTCATTTCAGTCTCTAAGAACTCGAAAGAATGAGCAGATTGCTCAATTTTCAAAAAATGACGAAGCATTGTCTGAACTCTTCAGTGAGAGATACGAATTCATTTTCTGAACGCAATCACGCTAATATAAGCCAGACGTTGATCTCTTCAACCTTCTTCGAGTATATGACTTACTCATCAATGACGATATCACGGCTACTAGAAGTAGAAGATTCGGGAATTTCATTGGGATCGTGGCGAAGGTCTGAAGCTTGGTGGTTTACGGCTAAGGTTACGGCGGCTGGGATGTCTACTCTTTGAGCGTAACGAGGAGTTCTTTACCAGCGGAAGTTGGCCAGCAGACCTGATGTCGCTTTGGTCGAAGAAAATTGGACTGGATTGTACAGATACGTCGTAGTGTGGGGAAACTACTGTAAGTTGGAAAATACATTTGCCATCAATTTGATTTTCCTGCATCTATTCAGGGGAGTTTTCACAAACTACCGAAAATGACATGTCACATGGATTTGGCTGATGCATGGAAACTATCTCAAACCTACCTTACTTTTCAAATAGAATCCTCAATGTATGATTTTAACGCTACACTTCTCCTTACCGCAACACTCCAAAACTACGATCTTCACCGGTCTCCAGCGTATTCCAAAAAATTTCTCCACATTCATCAAATAAAACTCCTTCGAAAATTCTCAAAGATATCATTGCCGCCATTGAACCGAAGGACCCCAAGCCAGGTTCTACATTTGATCCAGAGGTAGAGAGGCAGGCTGTAGCACCTTATGAATATTTTCCTCGAGCACTTGAAAATTATATAAATTTTTTCAACAAAGCATATCAAGCATCCCAGTCCAAAGAAAAAGATCACAAAAGGATTGTTGTTGCAATCCTTATAGTGTATCTATAACGGCGTTTCAGCACTGTGGTTCCATCTGGGGTGGCAAGAAGGCGAGCGAAGAAGACGCTGGGTCTGCGTCTCTCTAGCTGCTTATGTAGTTGGTGCTCTAGAATAACCTGCTAGGTACATATCTCGTTGGTACTTCCCGCATCACAAGCAATATAAACACTCAATGCTCATCCCACCACAGCGTACATCTTTTGAAAGACCTACCCTGTACAGACCTTATTACCCACAGGGTGCGCATAGCTGAAGGGACTAAACCAGCTTCGAACCTAGCTCAAAAAAGATGGCCAGTTCATTCGGAATGGTGGACGGCATTGACGGTGGCATATATGAACTTACAGAACCAGCCAACGGTCGTTTGTCTCGTTGGAAACGCAAGAGCAGTCATAGTAGACAAAGTCGCGAGTCCTACGCCTGAGGATGAACCAAGGATCACCTTCGATTATTCCAGGGTAACGGAGGACCTACCTGGCACGTTTATGTATATGATTGAATTATAGTAGGAAGCTAGGAAGGTGGGAAGGAGGTGAAAACTCTGGACCTCGTAGCGCCAGCCCTATAGGGCTCGGAGCGGAGATTACTGACCACAGGGGTAGCAGTACTGTTCCCTATTTCCAACAAGGGGTGTGCATAGCGGGAAGGAAAGATACTTTACAAAGGTGGGTTTAAGAGGCTCGGAAAAGATAGCAACCATACCTTGCAAAACAATGTCTAAGTATATTACTCCCCTTCTACAACGATATAGACCGTCAACACCACTCCTTTCTAGACACGTAAAAATACAAAGCCATCCACCCACGACCTTCGCAAGAGTACCTCTAATAACCGTACAAGGACCCCTCCGCCTACACCTTCCTAGTGTAGTTAGCAAAAGCGACCCCTTCACTCCCTCTTCATCTCGCGCTTGATCTCGTGCCTGAAACCCCCAACATCTTCCTCCTCATCGTCGTCGTCGTCGTCATCGTCGTCATCCTCCTCCTCTTCTTCTTCTTCCTCCTCCTCCTCCTCCTCCTCCTCATCCTCATACCCCATCCTCCCACCCCCAAACCCCGCAAAGGCCGGCACGCTCCCCACCATTTCCGCCAGACTCGGCAGTCCCGCTTGCCCGCCCAAGCTGTCTCCGTGTCTTCGTCTGGGCCTCCTCCCATGTCTCCCCATCGGCGCCAACCCGCCTCCGGCTTCCAGGCCGCCATACTCGAGCTCGCGTTCTAGGTCTGTGTCCACGTCGGCGGCTAGCCTGCCAGCGCTGCTCGGGCCGGCAGCGGGATTTTTGTTGAAAGGGCGCACGCCGGCTCGGCGGGCCATTTCTACCTCGCCAATCTGCCAGTGCATGGCTTCGACGGTGCGCCACGGGACTTCGAGCTCTTTGGCTATGCCGCCCCAGAGGTCCGATTTAAGGCTGTGGGAGGGAGGGTGAGTTTGGGTTTTGATAGGATGATTCTATTGATATGGGGCAGTAGGATGCGACTGAAAATAACAGAAGGGAGAACAATAAATGCAAGGCGGCTTCTGGGAAGGATAGACACATACCGCTCATACAATCGCGCCAGCTTATCCTTCTTCTCATCCGTCCAGGCGGTGTCTTTCTCTACGTAGTTTTGATAGCGCAGGCGGCAGCTGGTATTACTACGGCCAGGGATTTGTTTGGAAATGTCGCCCCATTTCACATTTGCGCCGCGGAGGGAAACAAGGAGGGCGTTTTCTCGGGCGGTCCATTTCTTTTGCCTTTTCTGATCAGGAGAGACCAAGGGGTCAGGGTTGATCGGGGGTCCACGTTTGCTGGACGCTCCTGAAGCTGGTTGGCGGCCACCCAAAGGCGCCGTTTGAATTTGGCTGTAGCCTTGAGGCGGTGCAGTGGATGTGGAGTAGTGAGATGCGGACGATGTAGAAGGGGAGGCCACTATAGGGAACTGTACGGTGGAAGATGGAACAGAGGTGGAGCGCGAGAAAGGCGGAGGTCGGGTTGTTGGAGTCGGATTTTGACGGGGAGGAGAAGGGTTGGACGTGAGGAGAGACCCGATGTCCAGTTTGGCGGTTGAGATGACAAGGGGTGCGTGGAGCATGTGGGCGATAGTTGCGGGAGGGTGTTAGGTAATGGATCGGGAAGGATGATGTTCTGGAACAAGGTAGCTAAACCCGGAGAATTTGCCGGACGCTGAAGCCTAGATTTCGAGAAGGTAGTCTGGAAATCTCGCTACTGGGAAGCGAAGGTTCCACGATGTCAAAGACCACGCTTTCGGAAACAGTTGTATAGAGACAGTACAGTACGGTGAAAGACCTAAGGAAGGGGTTGTACAATGCTCTATAAAGAGCAAGGAGAAAAGTCGGTCTAACCATGCCTTGATTTGGCGAGGAGCAGCAGAGCCACTTGCGAACTTGGGCGAAAAGGGAGGCGGAGCTGTAGCCAATGGTATTCGCGAGAAGCTCCTGACATCTGGCATTGGTCAGACCATCACAGAAACCTGACCCATGATTTGGAAGTAATCAAAATATGAAAATGCTCAGTGTGTGCCTACGGAAATGCACTGCTAGAAGTGAGTTGTATGATATGGCGATGGAGCTGCTTTGACAAGGATTAGTCGTATGCAGATAGCAAGCATAGACCCAGTTCAGCTAGTGCAACAGTATCAGGAAAGGGGCGACATATGTCAGGTTGCGTCAGAAGAGTTCGCAGCGGGATGCAGACCTGGGCAGCATTGAGGAAGAAGCTATGGGACCTTGGGCAAGCCCGGTTTTATGATATTAGTGTCGTTGCCCTGAAGATGCTGCTGCAAGCGAGAACGAGGCGAATCCGGGGAGTGTGCCGAAAATAGCAAGGCGTTCGGACGAGACAGGACGAACAAATGTGACGGAATATGAGATGCTGGAGAGCTTTAGTGGTTAAGGCGAATTCGGAAGATCCCCATTGGTGGTAGGCTATAGTTTGCGCTTAATTGTGGTGAGAAGACAGATACCTGTCATCTTATAGGCCATGCATCGGGAACAGGTACCGTGTGACACGAACCATGATCTCCAACTTAAACGATCGCTTCGACCTCCAGAGCCCGGTGTTTCTGGACAAGACTCTCAACGCCTTGCGGCCTGAAGAATGTTATAGCACCACGCACCAACTCATTACGATGAAGTGTCAATCGCATCATCCGGGTCTTTGATCATTGAGCGGTGAGCACACGATCTAGTGACGCGAAACAAGATAAACATCCTTGGAGAAAGTGTGGAGCCATTGCAGAGGCTGGCTTGCAACGCGTAATGTCTGATGGTTACGCAGGTGCTGCTTCTTACAAGGGATCTTAGGAAGTCGATTCGAGAGAAGGAGGACCAACAGATCCCTGCCTGCCAGGACAGATCCAGATGACCCGTTCCGTTTGTATTCGGGCAGGTAACCGTTTGGCCAAGGGTGTGTTTAGGTAGAAAACGCTCCTCTCAACCTGTGAGGCGGTGTAGCACACACTATTGTTCTGCTCCCTCATTGTTGGCATTGTCCACCAAGGTGCAGCTCGAAATAGGAAGATGGTTGTCCCAATGCGCTGGCGCCCGAGCCGCGCCAGGATGAGCAGGGAGCTGTGCAGCATCGTCTGGAGTCCTACATGCCTCAAGAATGACCTGAGAGGCTGAGACTGAATGTGAGCATGCAGTATATCATATCACAAAAGATCTGAACCAAAAATTCCTTCGAACGCAGGCTACAGTTGTCACACAGGATCCCCCAATCTGGTTCAACGTCCTTGGATCATATGCAGCATCATGGAGAAGTGCGGTCGGACCAATGAGCGGTCAGTGCCTCGCTTAATCTGCCAAGGCCCCGACGGTCATCATGGGTCGAACCCTAAAGTTGCCTTCACAACAACGCATCAACACAGCGGTGCAGGAGGAGGAAGAAACACGCCTTGGGCTACTTGGGAAGGATCGATCCTGGTCTCGGACTTGACGACCATACCTCATCACTGCGCATCATACATACTTGGGAAGCTCAGGAGAAGCCTCCGGAAACCACCGTTATAGCTTTATCATCGTCTCCCAAAAACACACAATCCTCTCAAGTACGCCATCATGACCCAAACCCTCACTACCAGCCGTGACATTCCCCTCATCATCATCTCTACCGCTTCTTCCTCAGAACGTCGCATCACACCCTCTTGGACAATCGCCCACTTGAAAACGAAGCTAGAGCCTATAACTGGGATCCCGCCATCTTCTCAAAAACTCACTCTTCGATTGCCGGAGCAACACCAAGAGATTGCGATTGACGCGCAAGATGAGGAGACTACGCAGATTGGAGGGTGGCCCCTGGTAGCTTATGCAGAGATTCATGTATGTTCATCGTTGATCTTGTTATGATATGAACTTTTGGCCCTGCATGAACACTCATCTCCCACGAAGCCACGTTTGTTTCGGAGAATTCTCCCTCTGTACGTGGCGATTTATGACTCCATTCTTAATCCTTCGCAGTTCCATGTTTCAGAGCGGACTTGGTTCCGGCACTATCTCACATTGCTCTGTTCCCTGCAGCCTTAATATCAGATACTTCCTACTATATTGCCCTCCCCCCAACAACCTTGCGATTTGTCATCTAGCTCAGGCATGTCCTGTGAGAAACAAATCGAACAGCTCGAGGATGTCAATCACTAGTTGCTGCCTAGTAACAATAATTATCCTGCTCTACCGATAACCTTGCAGACTTTGTCCTGAGTCCACGAACCTCTATATGACAGCATCGTGGTGCTAACGGGCTTCTTTTTCTATAGGCGTAGCGGTTTGCTCGTCCAATTGCTCTACAATCTCTCCCCTAGCTACGAAGTCTTTTAATTTGCAACTTCTTGAACTCATTGTATCAATTCCTGACTTGAATCTACTTTCCAAGCCTCCACGTGTCTCTCGAATCTTTCCAATCATTTTTCACTATCCCTTGACCTCCCATATCTCTCTTTTCACTCATCTCTTCCACACCCTCGCCAACCCCCACCCAGCACCCCCCGCCTCACTCCACTAACGCTCCTCTCACAGGTCACATCCACTAACCCCCACCCCCCCACTCTCCCCCCACTCTCCTCCGTCCCCAAATACGAAATGCCGACTTCCACCTACGAGACCCTCCCCTCCAGTGTTCTTGCTTTTAAAAAATCCCACAAACTCGGCCGTTTCGATCCTTCGGCGCCAGAGATCCAGGCCCAGAAAGTCAAGGACGCGTGGCGGGAGGTTGAGGAGAGGAGTAAGTTTTTTTTTTAGGTTCTTTTGTACTACTTGGGACCTGGCCGTGGTTTTAGGACGGTCATAATCCCTTTTTAAACTCACACAAGCCGCCCTCTCGACCGCCTAATATACTAACTCCACTCCGTCAGCCATGAGCCCAGGGTCCCGCTGCCGCCTCGGCGCCTCTTCCACCCGCCGTGGCACGGTCCGCTACGTCGGCCCCATCCCCGAGCTCCCCGGCCTACCCGAGCTCCCCTGGATCGGCATCGAGCTCGACGAGCCCATGGGCAAGAACGACGGCCGCGTCGGAGGGGCTGGGAAGAGGTATTTCGAGTGTGGGAGGAACCAAGGGGTTTTTGTGAGGGCGGATAAGGTGGAGGTAGGGGAATTTGGGGTATTGGGGATGGATGAGGACGTGGATGAGGAGATGGAGGAAATTTAGAGCGAAGGGGGTGGATGATGTTAAGCGCACGGAGTTGGTATTGTTATGTTAGGCAGGTATGTGTCCCGTATGCCCAAGTAGTCGTGCAAAGGGGAACGCCGGCAAGAATTGCCGGCGCACATATGGGCGGTGCAAAGGTGACACATTCGCTTTGTCAGTAGTACGTCTTGGGTTTTTGTTGATGTTGGCCCGCCGGACGTGGTATTACGAGTCTGGAAAGGTCACGTGGTCCAGTAACACTGGTGTGATTCGAATGCGAAACATGTTTTTAATTACTTTATGGGGGCGACGAGTCGTTAAGGACACGACTCGGTGGCAAATCCCTACTAGTGGCCTACAGTACTAGCTAAAAATACACACTGGTGAAGGGTCTGCCAAACCTGAACCTCTAGTACGGACTCTCGGACCATTACATTTCTCTTTGACGGGCCAGTGACTTCATATGTATTTTTACTGTAAGAAGGAATCCAACTGGACAGCATCTGGCCTGCATTCAAAGAGACCTCATCGTCATCCTCGGCTGGTGTTGCAACTACAGTCTCTTGAGAGACATTGTCTGCTGCCAATTCATCTTCATCAGGGTCGATACCTTCAGCCGCTCGTTCGTGGGACAAGGTTCTCATCTTCCTCTGGGTCATCCGGAGCTTGTAAAGATTTCGAACCGTAATCTGATGGGCTTGGAATATCCAATCCTTCAAATGGGTCAAATGTATACTTGATACTGGGCACCTGTTGTCGACCGGATCTTCGCACAAAAGTTAGGTCAGTCATCGGAGCGTCTTGACTGATGTACAGCCACGCATGATGTGGTGTTGTTACCATTTCATCAATTGCCTGGACTGTGGTACGGTGTTGAGTCGAGAGTAAGAATGTCCGAAGCTTTCAACACATTGTTATCAATCAATGTAAAGTGTTACAAATAACCGTTGGTCTTATTGGCTCTTTTTACGATCGGAACTCGATCAAGGGAATGTCAAGTACTTCAATGGCGAGGTTTCTCTTTCCTCTTACGTGGTCGCGCTTGAAGAGGCATGTAGACACTAGTTTTTTGAAGTTTTGGGTAAACGTAGGGGTTTCCTGGAGCAATGATGACGGAAGGGCTTCAGTCGTTGTCGAGAAACGCACGCTCGAGACATGTGCAAGCGCTCATAGGAGGTCCGATACAGACGGGGAATGGTTTGTATTGAGAAAGTTTTCCGCAGGACGGTCACTTGATAGTGTAGACCAAGAAAAGCTAAGTATAGATTGCTCTGATCAAGAACGCATCCTGCGCCTGGAAATCGCAGCTGAGGGACGCTGACATAAGACCTCGCGTAGTCGAGGATGATCGGGCGAGACATCTATATGATGGATTCTTACGTGCCTGAGACGATTATTTAGCGTCAAGATCTTAATTTAACTCAATAATTTCTAAAGACCTCTGAAGGTTATCTGGTCGAGGATACTTGTGCTCAGGGTCTGGGCAGAATGGACATATATAGCCGGGCAACCGATGCACCAAACCATGTCTGATCATCTCGTTCTTCCTCTTGAAGCCTTTACCCCCTCCACTTCGAGGGCAGCTCTCAATTGGGCAGCAGTGTGAACGATACTGGAAACGTACGTTCGCATGAGAGCTAAGGAAAGGAGTCAGATCATGCTTGAATGTTTCCGGTCCTAGTTGCTTTGTTGATCACTTACTTGAGCAGATATTGGGTTTGAAAAGTTTCGGAACATCCTTCATGCTTACATGAGAAGAGGTCACCGCCCGAATGCCCCAAGCTTGGAAGCACAGGCTCAGGAATTGGTGTCCCGGGCTCTGGGCTTAATCTCACTGAACCTGCATTTGGTACCCCAGACTCTGCTGGACTTGATCCTATAGGATAGGCACTCGATGCTCCAGGCTCTACAATCAATGAGGCCGATACTTGAGCCTTGCCGGCTTTCTTCTCTTCGTAGGCATCTATGGTATTCTGCTCGTCCAGCCAAGCTGCTGCCCTTACTGCTTGGGGACGTTTGACGATGCGTTTTGGCGTGGGGCTCTCTTCCTCATCCTCCCTCGGACCTAAAAATCCACTATGTAATTAGCTCTATATTCGGTATGCAGAAGTGGAGACTTGAAATACAGCGCCAAGAGCCTGGAGTGCAAAACCGCGACAAAATCGACTCTATTGTATTGAGCCACACAATAGCATTTCCACCGGACGTGCCATCGCCGTGTTCTACAAAGAATGCTTCTCGATAAGTCTTGAAGGCGTCTGTCTTGTTCAGTACGTCTTCACCAAGGAGAAGATCAGAAGTGAGATCTTTGATCACATAATGAAAAATTGGCGACCTTGGGAGTGGCCAATAACGATTGATAAATCTCCTTTGCCTTCCAGAAGCCCAATGGTACCATCGGCGAACTGAACTCTAGGCTCTGCCGTATTGACTTGTCGAACTCTAAAGTTTCTCTTCGCCCCATATTCGGATGATATGAGGTCTACCTCTGACCCAGTATCCGCCGTCGCAAGCATTCGCTGCGACTCTGTGATGCAAATCAGACTGCGTTTCGGATTATTTAGACTGCAGAGCTGTAAGGGCCCATCCCTTGGGGTGTTACGTAGCTGAAGACGATGCCGATTCCTTGAGAGTGTCTCTGTCTGATCTAAAAAAGCCATTCCCATTATAATGGGGGTTATGAGGAACTTGAAGACGTAAAAACACATGTGACCTGGACTGTAGGTTCTTTTGCAAAGGTACACGCAACCAATATTCGTCCAAGGGCTTTGACTACCTTTCCATTTGCTATCCGAACTCCTTTTTGGTGTTCTGGGCTCGTGTCAATGTCCAAGTCAAGCTCTGACACTAGATCAGCTACTATGATGTTTTCTTCCGAGCCAGAGTCCGGACGAGAGTTCAACACCATATTCTGTATTATCATAGGTAATTCCATTCTCATTCGTTTGGGGCCAAAGCCTTGACGCTCATCAGAAGGAGCTGCAATGTCAGGAATACCGTGACTTGGCTCAGGGGCAATGGGGAGATCAGTCCCAGGGATCATCGGGTACTCTAGGACCTTCTGGGCCAGATCCCTATCTATGAATAAGAGAAGAGAATCTAGCCATGCACGCTGCCCACTTGAAAATGCTAGCCAAGTGAAAGTTGAGGGGTTTTTCCCAATCCTGCAAAACAGCCAGCCTCAGAACCGTAACATGAGGCAAAGGCGTAGGACAAGATGTAAGGCTCAGTGGGCCCACGACAATCGAAACGTCGCTGAGGTTTAGATACCTGTTGATGATATCAAATCTGTGATTCGAGGAATTACCGATTTCCTTCAGCTTGTAGTTGGCTAGAGTAAAGATGCAGTAGCAAAGAAAGTGAGTGAACAAGAACTAAGGAATTTAGTCGGTCTTCACCATAAGAACATCCCTGGAGATATCTTCACGCTTTCATGACCAGGAAATTCCATGAACCAACAATCACGGGAGTTGCGGAGAAGGACGGTTGGGGCTAAGACTAGCTAAATAAGAAGAAGAAGAAATCGAGTATTTCAGCTCTGTCCACTGACCGTTGCATAGTGCGACAATGTTAGTCAAGGATTTTACGAGGTGCAATTATCTCGCGCTCGGATTAAAATATACGACGATGCCGCAAAAATTTAGATAATCCAATTAGTGCTATGCTCGTTATAGGAGTGGGCAAAAGGTCACGATTGGAAAAATAATCGTACTCGATACAAGACGCGATGCTCGTTGGATTGGAGAACCGTGACAGACAGACACCCTCGTAAATGGAAAGCTAACGCCAGAATGTACGCTTTGAATGCCATAAGCCATGGGGGGAGCAGTGAGAGTTGACGGGAACAGAGGGCGTGAGGATCTTCCAGCAAAGCGCGTTTCTCATAGTAGGGCCTCGCGTAAGCAAAGCTTCGTCCTTCACCACTTTCCAGATACTCCCGCACGATCAACTCAGCTAGCTCTGCGGCCACTGAGTTGAAAGAAGAGGAAACGAGGATTGGACGTTGATGGTCTTGAAAAGCTTTTCGACACCGAAGCAGACTATAAAAGTGCCTGGAACGAGCTCAGCCACCGCATCCTCGAACTCAACAAGCATGCACGACAGCCGGTCCCTTGGTAGATTTTTCACAATAGTTGAACTACTGATAAAAATAGGGGCTAACGTTAATAGCTTACGCCGTCAACGCTCTCTCTTCCTGATGCACGTCAAATCTTCAACTTGCGCCAGGTTAAAGACGTTCTCTGGGCTGGCATCAATGAACTACCAGTACCTGACTATCTATCAGACAATATCGACGGAATCTTGGCAGTCACCTCCGAAGACTATCTCACGAACGAAGCATTCTTCTGAATCATTATAGATCAGATTCTAATCTCTGCAGTATACGAAAAAAACCACACGCAGATCACACAGCAGTCAGCCTCATCACAGTCAGAAGATCATGCAGTCTTGAAACTGCAGCACGAGACGCAGTTTCAACGTCAGGTAACCTACGAGGGGAAGACCAGGCTGCTAAGCGGATATGCGGACTACAATCCTGCCACCAATCTAGTTATCATCGAAGTCAAGAAGATCAACTCCGTCGATACATGCCTTGGCCCGTTAACAGCATAGATGAGGGTAGTGCATGCCTATAGAAAGGACGAGCAAAAAGAAGACTCTGTCATCTACGGCGCGGCTTCTGATGATCTTTCATTCCGCTTCTGTCGGATCGACAATGAGAGCAATTGGAGTCAAAGCCGTCTAATGGAATGCGAGATGGAGGACAAGAGCAGGATATTCTCGGTGTTCAGATCGTTAATCAGGATAGCGGCATTGTCATCACCCTCCATCTTCCCCATCAAGAACCTCCAGCAGGGAGAGAAGGTCCTCGCGTCCTTTGGCAGCTCAGAGCGTACCCGTAAATCCATTATGGTCTCAGTGCGTCAGAAATCCTGGAGGAGGACGATGAAACAGAGATCGTAAGTTGACGAGATCTAGCGTGCGAAGGATGGGGCTGAGTGAGGGAATGATACCCTAAAAAATCAACGGTAGACTTCTGGTGAGGGGCTAAGTCTATTAGGCAGTAGGAGACCTCGGCACCTAGAGGCGAAATATTTCCATTCTCGTTGTCGATCTTGTCGCAATTCAACAGACGGTTCCGTGAGCTGAATGCTAAGGCATTCGGACAGTGATTGCCCACCAATTATCCTTCTCGTACCCGGAGTCTAAGACCACACCCCCAGCAGTAACAATGTCATGCTCAAGCTCTCCGCGGCGATAAAGGTGGTAGTAGCGATTGAAGGTTTTCTTTTCTGCATTTATATCATCCTCGGTTTTCTGTTTCATGACCCAGGGCACCATGACATCCTGTTCGTCTCCTTCACCCCAGCCTCTTCTGCTGTGTTTCTGTTCAAGAGCCCATACGTAGATCAGGGCTCTACCACCGGTCTGATGATCGACAGCATCGCTAGTCTTAGGTACAGTTGAGGGTCGAAGGGTTTCAAGTATTGCAGCAATAGCTTCTATACGCCTAGCCGGGGTGGAAAGGTGATGGATTACTGCGATGGAGATGGCGAAGTCGAAGAAAGAGGGAGGGTGGGGGAGGCATAGATTGTCTGCGACTAGGGCAGTGTGGGACTGATATCGAAGGGCGAACTTGACCAAGTTCTCCGAACTATTTACTACGTCAGTCTCTCGGGCGGCCTGTTCAAAGAAAAGCGAAGGCTCACCGGTCAGACGCAACGATGAAAATCTTGGGATTGACACCCAGGTACTTTCCATTACCACAACCCACATCTAAGCCAATAGACCCATCATGTAATTCGGTAAGGAAGCGCTCGACAATAGGCCATGGCTGTAGAAAGATAAGCATGTCGCTCTCAAAGACATTTGGAATTCGGTGTTTCAGTTGTAGACCTTGTACCGCGTTGAGGAGAAATGGGATGCTATTTGATCGTACACTTGGTGCACATGGATGCTTTCATACAGCTCACTATCCTTCAGATGGTCGACAGACTCCATGTGTTAGGGCAGGGGTACTCCCAGGGCCAGCGGCGCGGAGAGAATGGGACTCGCTTTGTCATTGTGTCAACATGGCCTCAGTGAAGATACAGCGACTGGTGTTGAATATCGAGAGGAAGAAGCGAGACCAGCATTGAATATCAATGGCATGCGCAGTGATTGTGTCTTCACAGTCTGTACTATGTAGGTACGATGTACCAGATGGAGTTGTATTCTATTCCTTGGCAGCGGCAGATCGGCAGCCGTGCATTGAAATAATCATGAGCGAGCTCTTAACTTCTCTGCTACAACATATTTTTATATTTATATTGGTCTACATACTCACTTTTGTCTGTATCTAATATCTAACAGTCCGAAGGTACCTTGTATATACCATTGGATTCTTCGGACTAAGGGCAGTCTGTCATCAGCAACATACGACCAGAGCCGTTCAAATGTCTAGGGCACTTGGAATTCCAAAAGTTCTTAATCTCTTGCTACAGGGACCCCTTTACATATTGATCTATAGTATACTGTCACCTTTTGAACACCTATATTTCTATCTCGGTTGAAATACGCGTTTGCCGATCTTGCTATTGTGTTGATGCGGGAATCTGTCTTCCTATTCACATTCTCATTCATCAAAGAAGCTATTTTTGAATTGCCGCCACGAAAAACATCATCCCTTTGTTGCACTTATTGAGACTATTGAGCAAACAATGGCGGTTAAATATAGAAGCCCGCTGGGCCCTGGAAGCCTAGAGGGAGGTTCTTATAAACCTCTTTCCATACTTCCATCCCCTTCTTCTTGTTCCCCGGAACACGCTTTGCAGAAACTCCTGGAAAATCCAATTAGATTTGTGCTGGCCACATCTCTTACGTTTGAAGACGAAGCAAGCATGGCTCCAATCTTGAGACCCCGGAAACACTTGAATGAAAGTCCCGCCCAGCAGGCGAATCGGATGAATGTAAGCGGCCCCGCCGTGTCATTTCCAGCACGATACTGACAGCACAACTAGGTCCAGAATATCTCGTCGCGTTGGGGAACACAACAAGACCGGCCGCATCCATCTCGGGGTTTTTCCAATTGGTCAGGGTCCATTTGCTACCTTAGCAGCGTACTACAGGCTCTACTTCATATTCCGAAATTTGTAAACTGGCTTGAGTTTGAGCACAAGATCTGTACAGCCGTTCCGGCAAGACGTGGGATTTGCGTTGCGTGTACGCTAAGAGCGCTATCCGCATCATACTGGGATTCACACAGTAATCAAGATAACGTCGAAAAAGCAGTTAAGAAGGTTTTCCAGATATTGGGCATCGGTAAGCCCTGATCAAGTTCTTTCCGACCTGAATTCAAGATACATGTTATATGGACTGACATTCCTCTGAAGCTGGCTGGCCCGATGACGGAGAACAAGATGCTCATGAACTATACCTGCGTCTTATCGATGTTCTTCAAGCTGAACTGCCAAGGTTGGTAAAGTTGCTCGCTTGATTCGATTTTCCATATATCCTAACAACTAAGTTAGTGCCGCCGCTGTTATTAGGGCTCTCTTCGAAACCACTCAATCTGATACCTTGATCTGTCCCGCCTGCAACAACCAATCACCGACCCTCGCTACCAATCCCTCAATTGGCGTTGCCTTCGAAAACGCCGCTCCTTTGGTCGAACTCCTTCGAAGCGAGGGCATGTTTGGAAATGCTTTTAACCCTAGTAGTCCATGCAACGCCTGCACGGTGAAACCTGGTCGACAAGTTCGGAAACGAATTATCACATCGCCTGAGATCTTAGTCATGCAGATCCGTCGCTTCTCCTATGACAAGAGTTACAATGGGCGAGTTGTACATGATCACATACCCTTCACCGAACGTCTTGACCTCTCGGCATTCATTGACGGCCCATCGACTTTGAAGTACCGTCTCGTAGCTGTGGTGAATCACAGGGGTTCTTTAGGATCCGGCCACTACATGACGGTAGCCAGGGGCCCCAGTGGGCATTGGGAAGAAATGAACGATTCCAACGTCAAGACCGTACGTCTCAAAGATGCCTTGAGGCCGAAAACGCCCTTTTCTCCATATCTGCTATTCTATGAGAGATTAGGAGATGGGGTAGTAGAAGCGCCCACCAGAGCATATGACCCAGCGTTCTGGGATGAAGAGGACAGGAAACGAGATTTGGCGACAATCAGAAGGACAAAGAAAAAGAGTATTATCCACGGTGTTTCACAGAAACCGCAGTTCGTTCGTAAGCCCCGAAAGGGTCGTCGCTAAAGAAACTGCAAGTTCAGACACAAATTTGATGTTTTGTAAGGCGCAGGAAGCGTTAATGATACACCCGAACCGTGGATGTACCCATCCATGGATAAAATCCTTAAATCCATGGATCAAACGATAATTCATGGATCGATTACACCATGCTCCCCATCCATGGATAGGGTGCGAATAAAGACCTTCATTCACGGATCAAATGTTTAATTGATGGATCAGGTTTATATAAATCATGAAGCAACTCTCGAAGTTACTATGATTTTTAACCGAATGACAATCTCACTGTCGTCTTCTGACTCTACACGCGTCATAATCGCATGACGAGATCAACTTCAAATCTTCATTATCAGTCTGAAATGAAGAAAGTCGAGGACAAGGACAAGAGGACACAGCGCAATGTCATAACTGTTAAAGATTTAAGCTCTATGTACGATCAAACATCCCTGAAAGTAACATTTGATCCATGGACGAAGGCCTAAATTTGCACCTTATCCCTGGATGGGTTGTAACGTGAATCTCATGTCGTTGGACCACTAGAAGACTAGAACAATAGATGTTGATACTATTGATAGGAATGGAGATCTTGTCAGGGAAAGAAGGAAACAATACCCATCGCCATTAACAATGGTTTCCCAGAAACGGTTTTCGTCCGTCATGAACAACGGGTTCGGGGCCAATTAGCAACTTCTTTTCTAAATGTAATCTTACACCTCATTAGCTGCTATCTCATAAATCTCACAACCACGTTCTCCTTACCACAAGCATTCGTAACTCTTATAACGATCTCCTTCCTCTTATCAGGGCATCCCACCTGATGCACCAATTGCACCAAATGACTCCCCTCCCTAACGGTGTTCCACCTTCAATATCTTGAAACCTCCTCCCCCCCCCCGGCCATTCCTGTCCTACCACACCCCCACGTATCCATCTCACCCCACCCATCCATCCTCTAACCCCACCCCCATCCGCGCGTACCTCCTTTCCTCCACCGCTGCATTAGCACTCGAGAGTCCTTTCGCATCGACAACGCACACTCTTCCCAGCTGTCCTGAAATCCCCAAATCCCTCGGCCATCCCACGTCTCTGCGACCAATTACCCCCCCCAACATTCTAGCCACCAAGAACCCACCTCTATCCCTGCAAGTCCCTTCAATCCGTGCATGTCCTGTAAACCAAATAGCAGTATAAGCCAACATGTGTGGAAAAAAAGTTTCACTGGTGGGAGATAGATAAGGGGTTGGTTGGGGAGAGGAGACAAGGAGGGAGGTGGATTGAAAAGGCAAAGGGATTTGGTGATTTGAGACCTGCTTTTTACATCGCACGTCTTACCTATCTGCGCAATCGGTTACTTTTTTTATCGATATAGTTTCATGTGTTTCCTATCTTGGATTCGTCGGAAGTAGTAATGTGAATGAAAGAGGGAAGGGGTTGTGCGTGTTTTTGGCCTTGATCAAATACGCCTTTCACACGCCTCCTCCTTCTCCTCCTCCTCCCCTCAACCCCCCCAATAAATCTCCTAGATTTCTATTCCTGGTCTCGTGAGATGTTGTTTATTTTTTACTGAGTGGATTTGAACACGGAATGGGAAGGGGATATGCTCTACTATAGAAACTGTTAATACAACAGGAGAGGTGAAGGCAGGGGTGAGTGAAACGAAAGGAGAGGGAAGCCGATAAGAGGTTCGTTTATACAAGAATGAGATGCCAGAACTATGTCATGATATCCCCCATTATCCAAAACCACAAAATCACCAGACAAACCCCCTTTCACCCCCATCTCTACATGCCATTCCCTATCCCTTTCCTCCTTTCCTCCTTTCCCCATTCATCAAACCCCCCCCCCCCCCCCCCCCACAACCCAACCTCCCAACTTCATACCCAGAATTCCCACTTCAATCCTTTGCTCTCACCCTCCTCACAAGGACCTTTTTAGAAGTTTAATCAAAGTTTGAAATAGCTCCTTTATTTTCTCAGCTTTTAAAATTAATTTGTTTGGTGGGATTTCGGGGGTAGCGCATGTCATTGAAAATCAAGATGCAAAGATGTGAAATATCTTACAATCTTATGCTTAAGAGACTCAAATCTCAATTACTGACACCATGTATTCTAACGAGATAGTAGCAGGATTGGTAGAACAGAGAGCAGATGACGTTCAAGCACTGTGGTTTCAATACTGGAGGCGAAAGGTGAGTGAATTATCGAGACCAAAGCTGCTGCTGCTATTCCTACGTCGAGGTTCGAAAGCAAATACCTCCCGCCCCTTACTCGCTGGAATAAAAGAAACTTTTAGCACCAAGCATTGACGATTGTACCTGTGCTAATGTCATTATTCACGAAGATAGCACCTGAAGCATCGAAATTTCCTGATCAAGCCAAGGGACGTTTACGCCCCTTCACTCCAATCACACGGTCTCAATTTCAACACCATCTCTCTCATTCCCGTCCCCTTTCCCTACCATCGCTATCCCCCGTTTCCCATCCCCACCCCTTTCTCCCTCCGTTTCCCCTCCCCCTCATCCAGCAATTCCGCCTCAAGCAACAGCACTCTCATCAGCGCTAGGCTCAGCGGAGACCTCGCATCCTTGGGCGAAGAAGATACGTGCGGGATTGGTTTTGGAGTTGTTGGAGATGGAGTAGAAGTTTCCTGTAAGGTCAAGCGAAGGGGTGTGTCAGTTTTGTGGTTTAGTAGAGAAGAAAAGGAGGCGAGTCGGAAGTCGGAGAGGGTGGTGTGGGGGAGTGGGAGGGTTGTTTCGTAGTTCAGAGTTTAAGTGTGGCAGAAGACAGAATCGACAGGTCAATGATAGGGCATAGACGTAGCGCACTGAAAGATGACGACTCGAGTAAAGAAACACACAGACTTACCCCTCGGAACCTGCCACATCCCCCCCTTTCCGATACTAAAATTCTGCATTGGCGATCCCAAATCCACCGTGACCCTACCATAAAACACAAAAAATACCATTTGCATTTTCCTCGAATTCTTGACTCTCTTGACGCCTCCAGGCGGTAGATCGACTATACCGGAGCCGAAAAAGGGGAGAGTCAACGTCTTTGCGAAACGGAAATCTGCACCGTTGATGTCGCGCATTTCTATTGCTTCGGAGGCGTAGGCGACGTCTGAGAAATATTAATTAGGTGGATTGGGAATTCTGGGAAGGAAAACGTACCAGCTTCTTCCATTCTTTCTTCGTCTCCTCTACCGGTTGTAGGATCCCATTGCATTACTTGTGCCCTAACAATACCTGTTTCTGTCTCCCAAGGTTCTCGCTCTTCATCATCCTCTTCCAGATCTTCAAGTTGCCGCCTTTGTGGATGCCCGGGCCGTCTATAAGCTGGCCGTTTTGGTCTTGGCACAACCACCTCTTCAGTCCTTATAATCTCCTTGATGGCAGGCAATGTTAATTCTTTTCCTTCTATATGGCCTTCACCATATACGAATCTTTCGCCACGCCAGAATGCCAAGGGTTTTACAGAGTGCCGTCCAAACCGTGTTGTACGAGAACCTTCATCATCCGCTGGTGTCTCGCTACGTAGAATTTGTAGACTTCGTGGTTGAGGTCGCCCGTCACGCTGAGGCGGTGGTGGCATAGGCTTCACTGGTGGTTGTTTCTCTTTAGTCCGCGGAGCAGCCTTCATCTTGGCGTTCGGGTCTCGCATAGAGGGAGCGGGCTTTGCGGCTTTTGGCTTTTTAACAGGAGTAGCTTGCTCCATTACTCGTGATGATTCTGGCTGACCCTGAGCCTCTTCGTCTTGATACACTTCAGTCTTGGCCTTTTTTGGTGGTCGGCCTTTTCGCCGGACTGGTTTCTCTGGAGCAACAGAGAGCTGAGATTCATCAATGTCAAGTTTCTCCACTTTTGAAGGGCCGCCCCTTCGTTTCTTGGATTTTGCAACAGGCTCTGGCGCGGGCTCAGGCTCAGGCTCAGGCTCAATGGAAGCGCTTTGGTCTTGCTCCTGCTCTTCCGCAAAGTGGTCATTTTCTGCTGCTTCCTGGTCGTCATCTGCTTGCGTCATCTGAAGAGAGTCGTCTTCAATGCCTGGTGGAGCTGTATCGTCATACATTTGGCCATCTGTTGTCTCTGCCCCGTTTATAACACTGAAGATCTCATCCTCTTCGTCATCCTCTAAGCTTAAATCGAACGGCCTCTTCCTTCTGTTTTTCGCAGAGCCCAAGCTTACTCTTTTCAACCCACCTTTCAGCGGTGATCTCTCCACACTCGGCTGTAGATTATTCGAACCAAAGAGCATTTTCCTGTTAGGTGGATGAGATGCAGCACGAGTTGGAGTTTCGTTGTTCATGGGTTTAGAAGGCGACGACATTGGCCCTAATGATCTTCGTGGGGCTGAATTGAGATGGGTCTTTATGGGTGAACGAGAGCGCGGAGGGGGAAGGGCTCTCCTGATGTTTCGGTGTCCATTTAAGACTTCGGTAGGTTCTGGTATAGTACCTGCAGTAGTAAAAATTGCGTTAGCGATTGATTCTTTCACGGAATAAGTCGTTGCCAGCTCTCAGGCTTCATTACTTTCTCCAAAATCCATGGTCTCATCCATTGTGACTGTAGAATCATGCGGTATGCCATTTCTCTTAAAGGGAGACTTTTCCGGAGATGAGAATATGCCATCGATTGGTTCTAAGCCAAATTCGTCCCGTATTCCAGTATCCTTCAGTATAGCCCCAGTTTTCCTGTACATTGTCAGCAAAGAACTACAGGCCTAATCTAATGATTTTAAGATGTTTGCTGCAATCAAGTCAGTACTCACCTTCCCACTTTTCCAACGTTCGAGAAATCCCCTTCCTTCTTCTTCACGCGGGGCGTTCTCGAAGACGCCATGTGTACAATCGTAGAGGCGCGATGGGGGCTTTGAATCCAGGAGAGTGGATCTCAGTATAACAAAGTGAGAGATGCCAACACTGTCCCTGGGCTTCTGGGATACTTACTGGTGTTGGCCACTGTTTCCAAATATTGTCGCGTCGATGTTGTGATGCGACTTGCGGGACTGATGGACAAAAACAAGGGAACCAAAAAGGGCTAAAGCGTAACATTGACGCTAGGAGTTTGATACCTTGGCAAAACAGCAACGCGCCAAAGGCGCGTCTCCCTAAAAAACGTTCCTGAGTAACTTGCATCTATTGAACATAGCCCTACCACCACCACCACCAGATGACCTATGTTGGCCCTCACCCATTGCACAACCACCATGAGGCATCCTCCCTCATTCTGCTCTTTGTATTAAAGTTGTGATCCTCCACGAGTAGGTACACTATCTTTGGCTTACCATTGCCGTCTATTGTACTACAGTTCAAGTATGGATGGAATTGATTCCCAAGAGATTGCCCATGAAACTCCTGCTGAAGATGTTTTCATTGCGCCCTCAATCTACAAACAGGAAATGTTCGCCGGAACATCCTATACCCATCATACCGCTGTGCCTGAAGAGATTGCAAAAGACCTATCTACAGAATGTGTATTAGGCGTCGACGAGGCCGGGAGAGGCCCTGTACTAGGTTTGTAATTTTGTCTCGGATATTCATTGGAAAGAACGCTAATCAACCGCCAGGCCCAATGGTATACGGCCTACTCTACCTACCTCTATCGCTTCACCGATCTCTACTTGCAGAAACGCACCACTTCGACGACTCCAAAGTCCTAACCCCCGCAGTCCGCTCATCCCTTATGCAAAAGCTCTGCACGTCTGGCACAGACCTGTATCAAAACTGCGGCTGGGCAACCCGCGTAATGTCAGCTCGAGACATTTCCTCCGGCATGCTCAAGCCAGCTGGGACGTACAATCTGAACGCTCAAGCCATGGACGCTACCATTGATCTAGTCAAGGATGTCTTCGCAAAAGGCATAAACGTCAAGGAGATCTATATTGATACTATAGGCAGCCCCTCGGTCTATCAGAAGAGATTAGAACGTATCTTCCCCACAACCCACATCACCGTCGCTAAAAAGGCCGACTCCCTCTATCCTTGCGTTTCAGCGGCATCTGTCTGTGCCAAAGTCACACGAGATGCTGCGCTAGAAGTTTGCTATCAGTCCTACATTGCATCCCCCACTCAAATCGAGGAACAACCCAAAGTTTCCGCGCGAGGCTGGGGCTCTGGGTATCCTTCTGATGCAAAGTGTACTACTTGGCTGAAAGGGCATATGAACCCTGTGTTTGGCTGGGGCAATGAGTGCCGGTTTAGCTGGAGTACCGCGAGAGATCTGCTTGAGGCCAAGGGGAGTAGCATTAAGGTCGATTGGCCGATGCTGGATGATGATGAGCAGGGGATGAGGGTAACGGACTTTTTCTCAAGCGCACCGAATGGTGGTGACAATAAGGAGACAAGCGAGCTCGCGAGTTGGTTTGGGAGACCAGCTGCTGAGGGCGTTCTTTAGAGAGGGAGCCCCCACCAACTTTCAACACCTGTTGCGGAGGGATTTGGCGCCTTCTTCATCCACCCAAGGTCGCCGGGAAGTCATGGCGGTGCTGATATGTCAGAGGCGAAAATCGCCTACAGCGCCAATGTCATGCGAAACATATTCAACTCTACAGTTGAAAATATCCGAAGCCGACTTAATGACCGAGATTCTAACTTCTCCCTATACTAGCGAGTCTCTCAGAAGCATCAACAGCTCTCCAGGTTAGAGAGATTTTCCCGAACAGAGTACAGAGAGCTAGTTCGTGATGAAGTACGCAGAACAAATATGTGCCGCTAGACATGCTCCATCATTCCTGGGGTAATATCATGGTTGGAATTGATTCGCATCGTTGGAGGATCTTGATGGACTCGAGAGCACTACGCATGGTATATGAGGGTTGAGATGGTTGTATATGTGAGCGTTGGAAGACGATGGAAGATTCAGTGTCGGATCGTCTGCGTAGTAATAAAATAGCAGGCTTTGTATCTGTGAAAGTGTAACTTAGAAATGGTTGCCTTTGATTAATTGTACTTATCAACAATTATGCTATTATCTTTCGAGCGGTCAGCATCTATATTTAATAGGTATTGATGGGGCTTGTCAAACGCCAAGTTTATTATTCTCGTCTAAATAATCTATTGTCTTACCGCGAATATCCAACATCCGTGGAAAGCATCTTACTGTCTCCCAGCGACAAAGTAAATTACTCGAATTTAGGGTAAAATGTTGATATGCAGAGCCTCAGAGGTGATACCGTGGAGTTTTGGTGACGAAGAAGTCCCTCGCTTACTCGGTAGCGTCTCCTTCGATTCTTTCAGGTTGACAAGGACAAACTGTAGCACGACATCGGGTACCTGCAGAAAACAATGGCGCATTATCTGCGACGGAGTCAAGATCTAAACAGGTAGCAAAAGTATCGCTGGGTACTCGACAATGGTGAAAGCATCGTGGTCAGCAAATAACAATGGCAATAGTGGTAATGCGTGGGCAGCATCCTTTAAATCTTTTACCCCCTGTCCATCTAACTATGTGGCATGCGGCGCAGTGCAGCGCCTGCAGCTCCATGTTAGAGGTTGTCGACCTTGCCAGGAGGCGCTGGAAGCTGGGCGCTGGAGAATGATCTTTGGCAGTTCTCGTTGTGCTATTTCTACTGTAATACTGAGTTTCGACACTCCAGAGTGTGCGAGATATGTGAGTTGAAGCGGAAGGATGCCTCCAGACACTTTGACTTCTCCACCCGAGCTATGTAGTTGAGCCAATGCTACAGCCTGATGATAAGGATTCAGGAGTGCGGGACCAGAAACAGGATCAGTTGAAATGGCCAACATCTCCAACATACATACGTGCCCTAAGCGATTCGTGGACAATACTTGATCACCTTTCGACCTCACACTTGCCATTCTAGCGATTTCTTTCTTTCTTCTTGGGATACTTGCCCGGTTGGCAGATGGCAAGTCTGTCGAATCAGTACCCTACACTGAAGGACTGCTTTCTGCATCGCGCTTTGTAAGTACCTTAACAACAGGCGTTTTTCGAACATGAAACTTCTTCAGACAAGTTGATATAGCAAGGCCTAACTAACTTACTTAGAGATCTATCATCTTCCTCATACTCTTTGCTTTGACTGCTGGGCGCTTAATGAAAGCTATTGCAGCATGGGCGATTGAAAGAGACGCTGAGATTGTCACGCTCGAGCAACTTCTCGACAGTCGAGTCATGGATTCTACATTCGTTATTCTGCTGAGGCTGAAGTCGTTTAATCTTTCCAAGCTTTTGCTGATTCTACTCTGAATGTTGTCGTCATTTGAAGGTCAAGCGAGTCTTCGAATTCCAAGTCTTCGCTCTTTGCCGTCTATCTCGTCTATGCCGGTAGCTTACGTCGATTACGACTTCAAGAATAATGTTTACACTCCTGCTGACTGATGGTTCTCATCCATCGATTCGGTTAGAGCGATCTACTGTACGACGCTGATTGATCCCGAGAACATCAAACAGTCTCCTCGAGACCAAGCAGCCCAAGTCAAAGACAGGGGGTTATCTAAGGATAACGACGTCCACTCTGCCATTTTCATCCTCGATTAATATTGAGCATCTTATTTGACTCATACACCTTATAACAATCGATTTCTAGGACTGATATATCGATGTGCAGACAGGAATGTGTTGGGTCAAATTAGGCTGTACGCAGCCACAGAGACATCGGTCAGGTAACTCGGAAAAGATTCGCGACATTGAAACATATGCGATTACGACTTTACTGTATTACAGTATCATCCAGCAAAAGGTCTGGCCACTATGGAATGCGAAAGGCTAACAATCAGGTCGTCGACCATTGAACACATCCAGATGGTTGTCAGTCAACGATGCTACTTATTCGTCACAGATTGATCTTCCACTCGGTCCTCTAGTTATAACCAGCACAAATCTTCCTTTCGGCATCCATACACACTACATGGCCCTTCGCTGTGATGATCTCAGTTTCCGAGACGTCAACAAAACCATGACTGTCCCCGCAGGAACGGTAAATGGTAAGCAAACAAGCAATTCTTCCAAATCGCGACCCCTAACAACAGAATCTCCTACGAGCAACGGCCTCGCACCGCAAACAACCCTCTTTCACACGCACTAAAAAAAGAACCTCACACAAACACCTGCTCGCTGCTCAGACCCAACCACCACCACCACCACCACCACTCCCAAACAAACAAACAAACAAACAAACAAACCCCGCTACTACTATTAACAATAATATAAAACGAAGATTTCTGCCCCCAGGAAAGTGAACGCGCATAGTCACGACCTCCCTATAACAAACCCATTTAAATTTTTTTGTTTTCCCGTCCAAAGACGCGTCGGTGGTGGGTTTGGAATGGGCGTGTGGGGTGTGTGTGGGGGTTGGTGGTTTTTGGGAGGAAGTAGGGTGGGGGGGGGGGGTTGGTAGTTGGGTGGTTTTTGTGGGGGTAGTAGGGGGGAGGGAAGGGGTTTGAGGTGGTGGAGTGGAGTGGGATGTGGTTGCAATTGAGGGGCTTGGTTGGTGATTGGAAGGGCGAAGTGATAGAAGGGTACTTCTACTAAAGGAAAACGTATATGTAAAACCGACGACGAAATTGCTGGAAATATAGGACTGATACCCCCCGAAACAACCCCCCACCGCCTACATGGACGCCGTGGCGAAATAGTACTCATCCCACAAAAACGCATAATCCTCCACCACCGCCCCGACCATATCCAGCCCCCACCGGCCCCTCATCCGATCCGCCACGCTCGAAACCCACCCCCTCGTCACATCTTCATAAAACACCCCCCGCATCGCCCACCACCCGGCCCCCCACCGCCGCCGCGCCATCTCCTCCCGCTCTAAGCTCGTCACCGCCCACGGCTGGCGTTGCATCTCCCGCTTCTGCAGCTGTCGCGCGCCGACTTCGATTGCCAGCCCTAGCGCCCAAGGTTTCCAATCCCGCTTGTTGTGTTGGAAGCGCTGCAGGGCGAGGGCGTAGATGACGGGGCGCAGGATGTAGAGGTATTCCGCGAGCTGGGCGCGCGGGGTTGCGAGGCGCCGGAGGAGGGAGGCGGGGGGTTTGATGTCGGAAGCGCTGAGGACGCGGGTGTTGAGGAAGGCGGGGATGGAGTTTGTGGGGGGGAGGGGGGGGAGGGGGGAGCCGGTCCGCGGCATCTTCCACTCTTTGTCTGGCGAGTCTGGAGCCTCGTCGTTCTCGTCGGGGGGGAGGGGTCCGCGCTCTGGTAATGCGGGGGTGACGAGCATTCGCATGCCTGTTACGCGCAGCATCACGATCCGGCAGATTGCTTTTAGGCATTCTAGCATCACGACGAGCCGCCAGCGCAGTTTCTCGCCGCCGCGCCGCTTGGCGAACATTTCGCATAGCAGCTCGGTGTACTGGACTGTTTGAAGCAGCAGGGCGGAGCGGGCGTAGGGGCGGGAGGTGCTGGTATAGTGGGAGGTGTAGCGCGTGTGTGGGGATGGGAAGGGTGTGGGCTGGCGGAGGAGGGAGGTGTGGTAGAGGGAGAGGAGTTGGATGGTGGTGTGAACTGAAAAATTGGTTAGTTGGAGGGAAACGTGAGGAGGGAGGGGACGTACGGGATTCGGAGGCGAGTTCTGATTCGCGGAAACGGCCTGGTTGGGGGTCAGCTGTGAATGCTTGAGTGGTTCCAGTTGCGAGAGGAAACCAAATCGACTGGCCTAGGGAAGCAACGAGACTAACCGGGTATTATGTACGTCAAAGACCGGAGAGCGGATTCTATCTGGGAGACTTGGCTCGCGTTCTTGGTGACGAAGTCTTCATAGGATCTCAGCCATGTCGGAGGGATTGAGATGACAGAGGGCATTTGCGATCGAGCTTGTTTATAGATATTCTGCATTGCGTTCGTAGAGCGCCCAACAGCCATGGTGGCAGCTTCTAAGCAATTGGAGAGAGTTGGAATGAATAGAGTTGAGGGCGTGCCGATTTCATCTGCAGTGGAGGTTGTCGCGAACGCGATGCCGAGGCTCAATTTATAGCCCTAGAACTACCGACGTGGTACGGTATTCCGCAGTAACATCAACCCCTTTCATGCATGATTGCAAGAAACACGAAGTATCTAATTCCTAATGCAATTTTTTCTGTCTAAAGTATAGACATATCTATACATATAATCTTAACACTTGCAATATCTTTTTGTCTTCGCACTGTTTTAAGGGGCCCCAACTTTTCGTTGGTCATCAGCCCAAACCCTGAGCATTTAAGCATCGTTACAGCCCCCCTTTCCCCATGATTGTCCCATATCCTTTTCATTCCACTTACTCTACACTTGCAAACCGTTTCCAAGTCTCATCCTCTCTGAAAGCTTCATCGCCGTTTCCTCCAGCGTCAATGAAACTTCCCAGTCCTCATTTCTCAACGGGGGGGAAACGATGGCAATACCATTCATATACCCAAACCTAATGACCTCGCAATCGCCAAACCTGTCCCCCCATTTCAGCGCCGCATAGTCAAACTTCGTCCACGACATCAGGAACAGTCCCGACGTCTTGATGTTCTCCAGACAATCGATGAACACCTGCCCAACATCCGGCACCTGCTTCAGGAGCGCGATAAAATCCTTCAGGTACGTATCATCTACGCTTTTAACGCCTGCGCGGATCTGGAAAGCCGCTGCCCCGAGGTGTTCGGGTGCAACGAGGGTTTGAACAGACTCGCCAATCTTGAAGCAGACGGCCAAATTACCCAGGAAGTCGGCGGGTAGTGGCAGAAAAAGCTGCGTGCGGCCATCGATCGGCATGCCAAAAGTCGGGGTGTCGGATGGTGCGATCGCACCAACCTTCAAGCGGGCGGCCATGACGGTCCGCCAGATGAGGGCGCAGACGGCATCGTGGGTTGAGATGTAGGGTTCGGTGGTGGACATGGAGGGTTTTTGGCTGGTGGCGAGGGCTTTGAGGTCCGCGAGCGCAGATCTGCGGATCAAGAAGGTGGCACTTGCCAGGGGTTTGCCGTCGGGCATAGCCCCTCAAGGGTTCGGGGAGGGTTCGGGGAGGACACTGTAGGAGGAGAGAGTGGCCATATCGGCCCTGGGGACGCCGTGGAAGAGGCGGGAACGGTCGAATTGCTGAGGGGAAAAGGAGAGTTTGAGGTTCGAGGAGGTGGTGGGGGGCGTGGTCTTGCGTTGACCGATCGCCCGGCATTGATTTGCCAGCATTCCGGTAACGCGGAACTGGCCCACGCCGTCGCCGATGCTGTGGTAGATGCAGATGACAAGGAAGAGCCCGGATTTGATGAAGTATGCCTGCACACTGAAGATTTCCAGTGGACGCATGGCTGGGTGGTCCCAGGCCGGTGTGGGGCAGAGATCTTCGGGCAGCAATTTCTCCTGGCTGGACTGGCTCTTTCGCAGTTCCTCAATTTCATACGTTGCCGAAAGATCTCTGACTCTCAGGTGGGCTTCGCGTTTGTCATGGTATCGGAGACCGCCTTACTTTTCGCCATTCCGCGGTTGTGGAGGCTGCGTACAGCTGCCGGCTAGGTCGGGTAACTGGTTGACCGTCGCTTGCATGCCCTCCCGGAGGATCGACACAATCTCTTCATTGTTGCTCCCTTGTGGAAGGGAGAAGACTAGGATTCTACGTGACCAGTTGTACACTGCCGCTTGATCTAGGGGCGACAGCTGTGTGTTGAACGATGGACTTGTGAAATTATAATGTGCGTTCGTTTCTACAAAACCTGTATTCTCAGGGCTTGAGAACGACGGGGCGTTAAGAGGGGGATGACAAGCAACAGACAGAGAGATTCACCAATAGAAGAATAAATAATAATACTCATCAGAGTCCAGCGTTCATAGTCCCGCGGCACAGCGTCATCGCGAGATACTGTCGACTGCCGGGTTAGCTTCGCCCCTGGTGGGGACATACATAGCTGGGGCACAGGTTCTGTTGGACGTTTCGGGATCCTCACCTCAAAGCCGAGGATACAAGAAATCAAGGTAAAGTCATCAATCATCTTTGTCCGCCTTCGAAGCACGTGTACCGCAGTACATAACAGTCCCTTAGTGAGCCATCAGTGCTCGACATAAGAACATTTCTTACTGTAGAGGGATAGCGTATTACTACCCTATGTAGCACATGTCTCAAAGGGGAAACATAATCGTCTTTTTGTATTCCATTGCGTCGATAGGAGTATGTAGTGTGTTGATTCATCATTCATCGGCTTTGAGGGTTGAAAAACCTGTTACCCCAAGGTCGGTCGGTACCTTGGAGCGAGCAGCTACTGGACATAGCCAAGGTACCTTACCTAGGCATCTTAGGTACCCCGTGGAAAAGACATGGATTTCTACTGGCCGCTGGCGCAATACGTGGCAAGAACATGCTCGAGAGTACTCTGCCTTCGGTAAGTAAGGTATCGTCAAGGTATCACGCTACTTTATGCCTCATCTACCTTAAGGTACCTTATAATCGTGGCGTACCGTACCTTAGGCCGTTCCCGTGCCTCCCCTCCCGTGCCCTAATGTACTCTCTGCATCCACAAAGTATGACCTACCTACAATATGTACCTACGCAATTTACACAACCTGCAGGCTTTTGCTTGAGGCTGAAAGTACCTCCCTGCCTTAGGCTGCAGCATGTCTGCAGATTCGCACCGTCCGTACCGTAGGCGACCAAGCAAAGGAACTGGAAACGTCATCCCATAATCCCGTACGATTCTTAAAGCTTCCGTCATCCGTCGCTCCAGTTCATGCCATATCATCCTGGTCGGTGATGGAACTTTCCCCTTGCGACAGTAATTGTAACATCACGGAAGATACCTCCCTCCCCTTTTTATCTTTTCTTCTCTCGATTAGCTCCCACTCTACCTAGAACATGGTGGAGATAATGCATTAATGTGATTGATTCCGCTGCTCGTGGTAATTAATAGTCTTGGTAGGTGAAGATGATACACCAATACACCAATATAACAATACACCAATACACCAATACACAATGACACAATGACAAAATGACACAATGACAAACAAACGTAGCTTTGAGCGTCGCATAAGGTAACTGTGGTACTTTCCTCGTACTTTCGAGATCGTCAGGATCTGCGTCGTCTAAAAAGTTTTATCATATGCTCTAAATCGTCAGTCAGACCTTAATCTTGCATTAGCAGCAGCATGACATGCATGTTCCGATCTCTCCAAAACACCATCTCTGCCCAGTGTCGTTCTATTTGCCCTTCTTTTTCCTTTCTTATCCTTTCCTTCTGTGCGTATACGATAATCACTTTCCAGCCTAGCGTGGTGGAGATTCAACTGCAGAAGAAGAAGAAAAGCCGGTTGGGGCGCCAAGCGATGAGCTTCCGTCAGGTGCATACGATACTCAGACAAGGAGCCTTTACGCATCATGCATCCCAGTCACGATGTTCGCCACGATGGCGGTTCTATTACGATTTTATGCCCAAAGACTCGCCAAGTCGTATGTATGGTGGGATGATTGGTTGATTGTAGTTGCTTTGGTGAGAAGAACCACCGGACAGACTGCGGTCGAATAGAATAAATACAACGTATCATGCTTCTGACATTGGGGGGGGGGGGGGGGGGAATCATATATTATGCCCTTGCAGCAACATATATTGCTTCTACAGCGCATTGGGGACTCGGGCGCCATGTCGCGGAAGTGGCATCTCAAAGCACAGGTTGATCGACAAGGGAGAGATAGAGAGGGAAATAAGTTTTGAGGGTGATGCTTTAGGCATTTCGAAATTGATCCAGGTACTCTCAAGCCAGTATTTAGTTGTCGGCCCGCAAAAGCGGTGCTCACGAGAATCTCAAGGGGACTTCGATTGTTGCTGGCTGGAAATTCCATACCGACTCAAACATAATAGAAGATTCGAGTTGTGAGGCGGTTTGGATTATGGAACCTTTCCCCAAACACAAAATCCCCCTCCGCCATAAACATTACCTAGATAGCGAGTATTCAAAATCTATGGTTATGTTTTGGGTATCCTATCCCAGCCAAACACCCGGGTTAAAATCACTCGATAAGATTGCTTAGGTTCAGATAGATGTGCTTCGACTACTCAAGAAAATGTTTGAGAAAGGTTGGAGAGGCTTTCTTTCCCTTCGGTGTGAGCAGGATGGTTTAAGGAGAATGGCAAACGAGTCCGAGGCCAAGGCAGCTCGTCCAAAGTATCAGTCAACCCCGATGCTTACAAGTTCCAGTCTACTTCGATTCGTTTGGTATAACCTAAAGCGATCGCTCTGAGATCGATGGGTGACAAGAAACGACGCTGGCAAAGATTCGTCGAATATTTCCTGCTGGAATTGATAGAGCCCAGAGTAGCGGGGTTGTGATATTGTTGGCATTGCGTAGCTGCTTGTGAGCTTTTGGAGAAATATTTGGAGTTTGGACTTTCTAATGACTTATTCATCGGTCATTTGGTCCCGTGTCCAGGTTTGCAGGGCTGGATGCTTCGTCTCTTAGATTCAGGTCGAGTCTGTTTGGGATTGTGAGTTCACTGTAAATCGAACGCCGCAAGGAGTAATATCTCGATATTTCAAACACGTCCCGCATGAGATTAGAATTCCGAGGCAGGATATCAATCGTCGACTCGCCAAAACCGAAACTGCTTGTCTTATTTTCTATTCGTCCATTGAAGTTGTTATGAATGTATTCGATATGGTGAGGCCTCACGGATCAAAACCCAGTATCGACCTCGTCGATATTGACCAGAGCGCAGTGACACCATTGGCTTCAAAGCCAATGGTTATGCAAGTGCTGTCTTCAAATTTTTCGACCGTGGCAGGCTGCCTGTCAAAATGAGAGAATGTACTGTCGTAGCGGTGCGGCACAATCCGCTGCAAGAACCATGTTTCTACATCGACAGTCGGTTTCTTTGATTGGCGGGACGAAAGTCACCCGGCTATTCGAACTCGCCGTTCTGCGGATGTAGATTTCCCCAAATTTCCTAGTCGTGTAATCAGTCCGGCTGATAGTAGGCGAGGAAGCGCAGCAGGCAAACAGTGCGTTAATATGATCGTGTAGGATATTTCAGGGATCCGAGCAAATAAGAACCATTTCAACAACCATACTCAACCGCTCTGCGCTACCTAAGAAGAAAATCTTGCGATATGGGTATTCAAGCACGTTCGCCATACGCCTCTGTTTACTTCATCAGCAGGAAGCTTTTGAGATTGCCCAAGTAGGCCGAAAGTGATTGAACGCAGATGATCATGTGATTTTCTCACATTCATCTTTCACTGGGCACTGAACGAGCTGATTTTCTTGGGCTGATTGACTCTAACACAAGAGCAATACGATGAGTTGACGATTCGGCGATTGGATGATGGGGCGCTTGGATTCTGTAGCTGGCTGAAATCATATTCAAGCGCATTATCCCTTGCGCTCGATGTACTCGAAGATGGTGGCCCCACTGCAACCTTGCGTCTGGGTAATACAAATGGTTGATTACTCATACTCCAATACGAAATAGATACTCAGCCACGTACGGATGTACTGAAGCTGAAGCAGGGAGCGCTGGAGGTCAAAGGCGGAGGTTTCTTCACCGTACTGACTACTGTCATACGGTGAACGACTACTTGTATTAAAATCCCGATACGAGATCACTAGTTACATTCTTCCTGTAACCTTACCAACCTTTCCTTTCTTGAACCGTGGACTCCACTTGCCAAGCTCTTTAGCAAATACGCTGCCCATACATTTTCCGAGGACCTCTTGTAATGCGAAGAGCCATCTCTACATTTGTTCTGTCCTTTCAACCTCCTTGAATCATCCTCGATGGATGAAGAATTGGTCGTCTAATGCAGGCTGCCGCCAAAGCAATCCTTGCCCTCGCATTCCTGCCGTTTCGGACCATTCTAGTCCAACCCATAAATACTGGGGGAAGGGTTGGGTACTAAAGTTGTGCGATTGAGCCGCCATGAAGCCAACTGGGCCTCGAGATATCAGATGGGTTGAGGTATTCTTCGCTGGCGCAGTGTATCATTGAGCGTTGCTAAAGCGTAGTAGGGGCTCAGGGGCATCAGCGCGGCGACCATCGTCACGAGCCATCTTTTCCCCTCCTTCAACCCCATGCTACGCGCAGCTTCCATGACCGACGACACACCTCCAATCTTCCTGCAGCTACCGATTGTCCGCCTCATCTTCTCCGGTCGAGCGAGCCTCTCGTTCTTCTTCCTTCTCACCGGCTTCGTTAATTCCCTTGGCTTTCTCAAACAAGTACGAGCTGGAAACCAAAACACCGCTTTACAACGTCTGGCAAAGAGTGCATATCGGAGAATCGGAAGGCTCGTTCTCCCGGCGACAGTAGCAACAACAGTGAGCTGGGTGCTCTGCCAATTGGGAGCGTATCGGCTGGCAAGAGAGGGCGACGTCAACTGGTTCCGGGACATCAGCCCGAGGCAAAGTCCGGATCTTGCGTCTGGTCTCTGGGATTTGTTCAAGAATTTGTTCAAAACATGGAGTGAAGCAAGTAACGACTACGACAAGGTGCAATGGAATTTGTTTTTCTTACTGAAAGCGTCTATGGTGGTATACATGCTATTGCTCATGACCACATATCTCACACCGAGATCTCGAAAGATATGCATTTTGATATATTACATGTATGGCTGGACCAGCGGTGACTGTAAGTGCATCTGGAACCCTTTCGGCACAGCCGATATGCTGATACTCATAAGCATTAATCACGATGAATGTCAGTGCTGGAATGTTTCTGGCAGAAATGCTTTTCGATCAAGCAGAATCCGAGGAGAGAGAGTCTGAGCCTCCGAGTTCATGGAAGCTGTGGCCAACTCTACTGCTTGCCGCGGGCCTTGTGATAGCTGGGTATCCAGAGGACCACACCGACTGGACAGCGTGGTCATTCTTTCTCCAGAACTTAGGGGAGACGCTATTTCGGGATGTTCCCGAGTTGTCGAGAAAGTGGGGCTCCGTTGGGGGATCGTTCATCATCCTGGGAGTCATGTATCTGCCAGCCGTACAACGTGCACTGTCACATCGCTTCCTTGTCTGGATGGGAAAAGTCAGCTTTTCCGTCTTTCTAATCCACTCCTTTCTGATAAGGAGCGTTCTTTGCTGGATGTTGTTCTGGAACTCGGAGGCTCCAGAGTGGGAAGAGGAAGACGGAACCATAATGGTCGGCCGTCTTCCTCATGTTCGCGGCTTCAGCTGCGCGGTAATTATTGGCATCTTCTTTGTCATCGTGTACTATTTCGCGCATCTCTGGACTCTGTATGTGGAGTCGTGCTGCGCACAAGTGGTTCAATGGATCGAGGATCGGATGTCTACCGAGGATCCTCAATTTAGGGGGGTTACAAACCCCGTTTAAGGATGTATATATGGGTCGGCGTTCAGAGGTGTTTCACACCAAAACATCACCGGGAGGTTAAAACTCCAAGTGGTTTATAGGGTCAAGGCATTCAAAGGCAGTGATGTACCAAAATTACAATTCATCGAGGATCAGTCCCCTTTTCATCAACACTTGTCACAGATGTCTACAGCATCCTCGTTGACCCGGGGTGGCCTGGCTACATCCTCATTAACCACATACAACCGATCAATGACAAATAAGACGGAGAGAACATGACTTTCGGTGGAGCTGGTGTACAGATCTGATTGTAAGTGACGTTCTAAACATCACGGAAGGTATTCAAGCCATCTAATTCCCAAATGGAAACCCCAATCCTCCACCAACTTCCAAAAACCTGGATATACCAAGCCAAATTTACATACTGGAGATGCCAAAACCCACCAAAAAACCGCCTGAGTATTCTTTTCTATAAGAATTGCAATCCCAAGCCAAGCCAGCTCGCGCTCATTGCCTCGCCTCTGGCGACCACGGTTGTCTTACCACTTACAGTCTGGTGTACGCTGCAGATGGAACTGCACACTTGCGCCTTCACCGCAGCCGTGACTTTGATAGAAATCACTGAACTATGCTACTACTTCGATCTCGCTGAGGCTGGATAACCACACCTGTTGCGTTCTTCCCAGACTTCCGCAAGAAGTTTTCTATGGCATAGCTGTCCGCGCGCTGAACTAGTCAGAAAATTACGCGTTATTGGTGTTTGTCAATGAAGGTGACTGAATCTACTTGCAATGTTTGGAGATTCTAGGACCATTTCTGCGCTCTGATACGCGTTAGGGCTACGGAACGCAACTGTCTTGACTGATCCGAGGTGTCTATAATATATCCTAAAGCTTACCGTTGTATTTTGTCGCGGGTTTCATGTTCTCAGAGCTCGTACCAGCTCGATTGGGAACCATTAGCAAGCCACAGTCAAGGAGCCAAGAGCAAGCAGATAAGCAAGAAGAGCTTAATCAGCAATCTCGTCCCTACCTGTTCCTATATATTATTCCTCCAGATCTGGATCGAAGAGCTTGATGGCTTGCGTGCTCCCAATGCCCTCCTTTCACGAATTCTGTGTCTGGACCGCAAGCACGCGGAGCCTACTTTCTTTTCTCAACCGTCAAGTGCCATTTTTATTAAATACCAGGCGTATGTAGCCTTCCTCATCGCCCCCCTCTGAGCCTTCTTATGGGCTATAGAACCACGCACAATTTCCAAGCGAAAAGCTGCATCACCATCCAAAGGAGCTGCTGCACTTCCCTTCTTCCGTCTTCCATCCTTGCGCTCTTTCACTTCTTCTGCGCATATTACGCGCACTACCACCATCAGCTAAGCAGCGTTACCATCACCTTCGCACCCCCCTGGAGTGCGACCGGAGCGTTGCAAGAGCAGCAGCCGTTGTTGTTGGAGGAGGGTCTAAAAACCTTGAAGAGGGACGGCATCGTATCGAACCTCACCATCCTCCAGCGCAAGCGCGGCCACTGCCATGGATCAACTATCCTCGACGACGTACGGGTTGGGACAGAGGGCGTCAACGGCTCAATCCCAGAACAAGGTGGTTTGAAGGGCTGGGGTAGCAGCGTTATCATCCGCCTCATAAAGCACCTTGTTATTAAAAGCATGCTAGAGTTCTTTTTCTTCTTCTTCTTCTTCTTCTTCTTCTTCTTCTTCTTCTTCTTCTTCTTCTTCACCTTCCTCTTCTCCAAGACCTCAAGAAACAAATGCTTCGTATTGCACGCAACACGCATCAGCCCTCAAGCTGCTCCAGACTAACCCAATCCCACCGTTGAAATACTCCTGACGCGGTAGACTATGTCGTTTTTCAATCTATCATTCGGGGGCAGTAGGTGACGGAGTGGTTTGGGCGTTGAGGGATTGTCCTTCGACGGTTGTGATTTGGAGACTTTGGGCTACTGTTTGAGTTTGGCGTGTTATTGCTAGGATACGATCCGTGGGGTGTTGATCAGTGAGAGTTATGAGGGAGGGGGATCGAATAGAAGTTCAGTCTCCAAAGGAAATGGCTTCATGGCTTCTCTAAGCTTCCAGTGTAATCGTGCTCGGAAAACGCATCAAGCCGCCCATCCGCCCCCCTCCCAACCCCATCACCCCTCCCTCACAGCAAAAACAACCCCCTCCTCCCCCCCCGAACCCCCCCACACCCAAAACCCGCCTTCCCCAGCAGCACTCGCCACTGCATCTGCGTACGCTCCATACCCGCGCACAACACCATCATCTGCAAATCCATGAGAGCCGGAAAGAGCGCGCACCCCGTCTCCAGCAGCACGATCTCGGAAACGACAAAGGGCGAGTAACCGGGCGTCATGGCGGCGGCGAGGTGGGCGAGGATGCGCAGGCTGGAGGCGTCGGCGAAGTCGTGGAGGATGGCGTGGAGGTGGTAGAGGCGGGCGCCTGGGGATGGGGGGTGAGTAAGGGGGAAGTAAGGGAAGGGGGTGAGTTGCAGGTGAAATGGGGGTGCGAGGGAGTTTACCTTTGATGGGCTGGGGGGTGAAGAAATCGTGGGGCATCATCTCGAAAGGGGTGGTGGTTCCGCGCCTTCGGTTTTCGGCAATTGTCCGTGGGAGGTCTTGCAAGATCGCTCGACCGGGGAGGTTGGAATAGGTTGCCAGAAGTCGGGTGAGGTCGTGGCCGCGACCACGCCGACGTCGACGATGAATGCGGCGGAGGGGTCTGGGCTCGCTCCGCTGGTTAGGGTGTGGGAGGGAGGGAGGAGGTCTATCCAGCTTGTGAATCCGACGCGGCGGGCGGGCGGCCATGTAGGCGTTGCAATGATCTAGGTAGGTTGGGTTGGCTTCTAGCCATTCGAATATTGGTTTGCCAAAGGTGTGCTCCAATGGGGAACGGAAGGCGTTATTTTCTTTGCTGCCGTAGATGGTGCGGGAGTCGTCTGGGCTTTTGAATCCGATGGTTTACAGATATGGGACTAGGTTGGCCAGAATGGGAAGGTGAGTGTCGAATCTGAGGGTTGTCAGTTTCTGTGGGGTTTTCATCAGGCCTGGGAGGTAGCTATAGCAGACCCGAATTTGATCCCGCTCTTCAGTCTGGGCAAAGCTAATGTTACGGTCTTTGTGTTTGCCAAATAGCCGTTGGCGTCCTCGTTGCATAAACCTATAGCGACGATTACTCTCATAATACGGGCTTAGAGGAGATGTCAGCCCTCTTACGGTTCCTAAAGCTATAGCATCTACGAATGACTTACTGATCGTTGCCTCAGGTAAGGTAGGATCACCGTGCCTTTCCATGAGCTGTCCTGCGGTGATCGGTTCAGTGCCTGGCTTTCCGTTGTCCAAGAGATAGTCAAAGAGCTCGTGCTCGACAGCGACTCTGAGCGCTGCATTTTGCATTGGCTAGGGGATTCTTGGTCAATACTAGACGAGTTGCTTGGTTCGAGAAACAAATACCTGGAGATAGATTCTTAGAAAAGTTTCCAGAGGATTTTCGACTGCATCTCTCAACTTGCAAGTTTGGTCACCAAGTGTGCACGAGCTTTAAGTATTGTGATACATGTCTGCTTCCACCACGCCCTTGATCTCCGTAATGAGAGCAAGGAGCTCAGACTGTGGGTACGAAAGTACCTTAATTTAACAGGGACTGGAGAATAGGATGAGAATTTGTAGGCTAGTGATTCCAATTTAGTCCCGGAAATATGGAGAACGAGAATTGAGATCATTTATTGCCTATGCTTACTGCGGCACTTGGAGAAATTCATTCACTCTGCCCCCTTTGCTCAGGATGAACGATAGAGCCATATAAAAGTCATTCGACCGTGCTGTAAGCCGTTTAGCTTAGTCCGCATACATTTACACCTCATATCTTGTATCTTAGTGTGCTTCTCCAGTCTTGCGAGGGGCAAAAGGACAAAGGCGGATCCCGTGAAAGTGAATGGAAATGAGCTCCGGAGACAGAACAAGGAAGTGGATCTTCCGGCACGATGAGTAACTTCCTCTAGTAATCGCAGTTATGTCACCCAAAACGAAGAAAAGAGACCGTAGTGAATGAGAGAAACGAGAAGATCAAAAATACTAGTATTCGCGAATTGTGATGCCCGCCCGTTCTGAATAGGCTCCTGGCCTTGATAAATAGGAACTGGGTGAGGTATAGCTTTCACTACAGAATACGAACAGCTTACTTGTCTACTTCTCACAGTTCTTAGATTGTTGTGGCTTGAGAGATTCTGGTATTGTAGTCCAATGTTTGCTGTTTTTTGTTTATTTACATTGTAGCCTAAAAGTCCGATGACCACGCACAAGGTGATTTTGGAAATGGTAGGTTCTGTGGTAATCTGAGATCTCCTTTAATTATCGACAAACCCAAGACGCGGTTCTTGGACACTGCTACCCTTCGTGCGATGCTGACGACCTGGAGTTTTCCAAAGATCTATATTGACGTGTCATTCTTCAAGCTCTGGCTGGTGCCTTGGTCCATGTCGGAATTACGGATTTTCTTCATCCTCTAATTTTAATGCTTAAGAAGCTTCAGCTGCCAATGCCGACGATTGGAAAGTCGCTTCATGCACAATTGTCTTTGTTAATGATTCGAATATGGGAGTATTGAAGTAAAATCATAACGGCCGTTCTTCAAACACTTGGGTTGGATCTTTGAGGGCCGTATCTAAGTGAAGATATCAAGATGATAAGCCATTTTCCGCATATATCTTTCGGGACATGTACATCTTTTTGTTCTGTGTTCATGTTCTTCTAGCAATAGCATTTCGTACTTCAGTCATCCTTGTATTAGCCTTCTGCTCTCGATTGAGGTCGCCCGCTGATTCGATGAGAAATCGACGCTGATCCGGACGGTTACAAGGATCCCTTTGCACGTTTGATGTTACCTGAAAACAACGGTAGTGTTATTAGGATCCTAGATATCACCAGGGACAGCAAAGACAAAGCTGAGTCGATAAAGCAGCTAGACCATCTAATTGAGCATATTCCCTACCTATCAAGTACTTGTTCACAGCCCTCAGAACAGCCGGGAAGCATGAGCGGAAGGGAACATTGAGGCTGTTAGATACAGACAAGACCTGCCGGCTGTGCAATCGAGGCTTCAAGACCAAATGCAGGTTTGAACTGCTTCGAAGTGCAGTGTAACGGTGGAATAGTCAGCGGTGTCCCTAGAGGACAGGGGCCCAGTTGTCAGCCAAAGGACGGGGAAGTCAAACACACACAGCAGTGCGACCTATCAGGATACACTGACGAAATCAAGGAGAAATCACAGAAAAATCAGCATGCGATGTCCACGATACGCGTCTGCTTAAGTCGAAGGTTGAGACCTTTATGGGTTGATACCTCTCTACTTGGTAGCCGCAGCATTTGTTCGAAAACTGTCGTCTGTCATCAATGCTTGGTGTGTACTAGCGCACAACAAGCGAGTCTAGCGCTGACCTTTATAATCTATATAAAGTAGCGTGGTGCATCACGGAGTTTGACGAGTAGCTCACACAGCATGATTCCTCATCAGCACCCAATCTAGCGTTGTATTTGGTTTTTCAAGTATTACACTGATTCCTCATCCTGCTGCGAATAACCCTTTGGCCTTTCTTTCCCGATCGTTGTTGTACTTTGAGCGCGTTGTTTTCCCTGTATAGCCATTGGCTTTTCAGCTGGTTCGCCACAGCGTTTTGTGATTAAAACAAGACATTCTCTCTTTAGATCGATATAGTGTGTTGGATAGTTGCTCCATATCTAGTTGTTCCATTCGTTCAATATCATGTCTGAGCTTGAACCTTCACCTTCTACTGGTACGCCCACGCCAGGTTCTGCCTCTCCGGCTCAAGGAAAGCCGAAGAGGGAAGGCAATATTTCATTGTGGAAGCGCGCTAGACAGACTCTGGGCACGAATTCCTTGACGTTTTTGCAACCCCAAAGCAGACCAACCCAAGGTAAACGAGCCTGATCCGTCATCCCAACCACACGAACTTGCCCACCACATTTTCCTATCATAGGGCTCGTGGTGTCGGTGTCCAAGGTGACCGTATATTGTTCCCTGGTCGCTATCACCGAGAGGGGTTTCCCACATTTCGCAGATTCTAATGGATGGGATTATGCTAACATGGTATCCTCGCCCAAGAATCTCGCACAGATGATGCCTCTACATCTGCAGGCCCAACAGCACCCTCTAAGCGCCGAGAGCAAGTCCGGCATGCGCAACGGTATGTCTATTGTTTCGTCATGAGTACTCCATATCAATTGATCACACCAATTCTACTGTTGAAACTTTCAGTCTTAGCGTTACGAGATGCGGTAACTGATTGCGGACTTATAGTACACACCGCCAACGCACACAAAATTACATCAAGACCTTGGAATCAGAGGTAGTACGTCTTCGCGGCTCCGAAGTAAACCTAATGACAGAGAGAGATAAACTCCAAGGTCAAGTCAACATCCTCAGAACCACCCTCACCCTTTCCAACGTGCCTCTGCCTGCCGGTTTTAAAGATTCTGCTACCGCAGCAAACCAAACTCTAGCATCCACAGATCAACTCTTTAGCTCGACAGATCTACCAACAGCAGCAGATATGCCCGCAACTGTTTCGTACCGTACGGATGACTTGAGTCATAACAGATTGCATGTGAATTGGCCCATGTCCCAAGGACAAGACATCGGTTTCAACGAAACACATCAACAGGCTTTTCGTGACTCCAGTGCCGGAAAGCCTCTGCCAACTGTACCTACAAACCTCCCAGACGGTATTCTTGCCTCCATCACATGAGCAGGCTAGCAACTAACCTTACGAGACTTTTCCCTCCAGACGCTGAACTTCAACTCCGCGCCACTCGACTTCAACTCTGATTTCACGAATTCTCCCCACCAAACTCAAGGCCTGGTAAAACCCCTCGACACCGCTGAAATCGCCATCGACTTCGTCCTCGCCCTCGAACATCCCTGCATGGCCCACCTGGCCCACCCCTCCCAAACCTCCTCGTCCGACCCAACCGGTCACGTGCTCCTGGCCTCCACCCCCCTTATCTGTTGCTCTAACTCTCCGCCAAACCCGAATGATACATGGCCATGGACGGCGAATGGAAGTGTGATTAAGGAGTTGTTGCATTTGAGCGCGAGTATCAATCTTGAGGGGGAGATTACGCCGGTGGAGGCGTGGCATCGATTCAGAAGTCACCCAGGGTTTGGGAGACTGGATCGGTGGGGAATCGATAGCTTCAAGGGGGACTTGAGTAAGGTTGTCGATTGCCAGGGGTAAGTGGTTATTTCTTTTTTTGTATCATACCGACCCGTCGTGTCTGCATTCTCGGATACCGTCATACCCGGGACAAGAACCACCTAATGGCTTGAAATTTGTTCTTCATTCCCTGAATGGTCGACTCGAATATCTTAACTCTCTCTGCCACAAACCACAACCATTTCACCCAATCCCCAGATCACACTTCCATAACAACCACAAACACCTTCAAACCTAGCGCACATCATCCTTTCCTACCAATCTTACATCGATCACAACCATGAACGCTAACGTACATGCTCTCACAGATTCGGCGCTGTCTTAGACGAAGAAATCTTCGAACAAACCCTGTACAATCTCCTAGGGCCCAGGCAGTAGTTACCCCTCACCACCCAGCGTGAAGCGGCAATGAGGTGCGTTCGCTCAAGTAAACGCTCGTCCACTTGGATGTTGGTCTGGAATAGCTAACACAGACACCAATCAGGTCACCGCCATCGCACCGCGAGCTTCTGCGATCTGCGCACAAGCGTCATGTTATCCTCCTCCATACCTACCTCAGCAAAGTTTTCCTCCTCATTTATAGTGAATAACCTCCAAGCACGACGTACGAGCTAGCGAGCGAGCCAGTGTCGTTTTTTAATGGTAGTGTACGCTTTTTATAGATCCATTCATAGACCTCAAGCAAACGTCTATTTTATCTTTTCTTTCCCCCCCGCCAAGCCCCCCACCCTCCCCCCATACCAATACTGTTCTCAAGTGCCATGTCCTTCCAAAACGGCTTTTGCACCATTTGCCTTCCCACACAACCATCGCACCCGCATCCACCTTCATCCTCTTATCCGCCATTTCCTCATTCCCCCCTCTCTCCCCCCTCTCTTCTCCCCCCACTTTCCGCCGCCATCCATATCCACCATCCCCTCACTCCCCCCCAAAAAAACAACCACGACACCACGAGCAAAAGATTTTCCGAAACGATTGAAAGTTGCTGCCTTTATACTCGCATGCTTTGATGCATAGGAAGTGAAGACGTTTTCTACTTCGTTAGGGGTAGCGCTTTTGAAGATTGATTAGAAGGAGGAGCGCTTGGGTGCTTGAGGTGTGTGGTGTCATATCCCATTTCCATTACAATTTTTTGGGGGGCGGGTAGGTGCTGTTGTTTGGTTTGAGTGGGGGAGGGTGTGGGTGTTTTGAGAGTGGCAGTTGTGGATTTTGTTTGCTTGGGGGGGGGGAGGGGTGGTTGTTCTTTCGCTTTGGGGCTTGGATTTGGGTTCTGTTTTTCTTTAAATTGGATTATTGGATTGTGATATGCTTACATCGCCATTTCGTATCTCTCCATCTTCCACCACGCCCTCTTTTTTTCGCTTTCCCCCTTTTTCCCTCTTCGCTTCTGCCTATATTTGCCATTTCTCTTGTGCATGCGCCCCTGCTCTGATTCCCAACTCCCCTGTCCCCTCATTCTTTTCTTCCAGAACGGCGTTCAATGAGTGAGGTTTAACTATAAGGTGAGGAAGGCGTGGTCGGTACTGTCGTTATGAAAGGGAAGACAAGGGAAGCGGTTGGGGAGGGGGGCGATGTAGATGTGGAGATGGAGATGGAAGGGAGCGTGGATAGGTGGGGGGCAAGGAGGCGTGGAGGAATATGGTATTGCGAGGCAATGGTTGCGGTAGTTCAGTGAGCTATGATTTTCCAACTCACAGGGTTGAAGGTTTATCTAGCTTACGCATTCCCTTCCTCAGTCTTTTCAATCGCTACCACCTTCTTTTCTCTCTTGTGCCTCTGTCCTCTTTGAGTAGATTTTTCACACCAATGCAGTGACCGCTCAATTGTCCTTTGTCGACAATTATTCACAAGTCAAACAGAAGACTCACCATGACATATTAGATTTACTCTGTCTGGATTATTCTCCGAGGAGTTGGCGAAATGTGACACTAGAGTAGAGAGTCATACAAGAGGGGCTGCGCGCGATCAGGTAACAGGTCTATAAAAGAACGCAGCTTCTCCTTTGATCTTCGTCCATCTCTCTCGGTAATACATCCATCATTCTGCTTCAAGCCCTCGATGTAACAGACAGGGTCAACATCCATCACCGATATCCTTACTAACATCCCGTTTTCCTCCTTGTCAGCAACCCTCTCTTGGGAACAAGTCTATGATCTTGCTCAGTCGTAGCGATAGATCCCAACGCCATCGAAATTGAAATGGCCAAAGATCCAAGCTATGCGATTTGCTGTCTCTCCTGGGATCCCTGGAGTGCCCAATCCATCCAGGACGCCTCGTCCCAGGCTTATGGGTACATTGTTCAGCCATGCGATCGACATCGCCTGTTGCATAGTCACCGGCGCCTCTCCCAGGGTCCGCAAGGTCATCATTGTGGCGATGACACCAACAACCACGACTTGCAACAGCATGATCACGACTTTGAGCAGCATCGTCACATGGATCAGCATGATCGCCGGACGGGAGAACAGGATCACCGCATCGAGCAACAGTCTGACCACTTTGAGCGCCAAATGCTCACACTTCGCACACTTCTGCCGCAGTTTCAGCATCCCGAGCATCAGCCTCGCAAGCTTCAGCCCCACCCACCAAACCCCCAGTACCGGCCTATAGGCCTGCAGTCTTCTGGACAAGCACCCCGGCTGCGCAGCGGCCTGCACCAGTCTAACGACCCTCAGCCACGTCCCAGTCGCCCCATGCATCAAGAACCCCTACCTCCCGGGCCCCAACAACATGGCCCACACTTTTTCATAAAGCCATCTCAGTCTGACAGCTCTCCGCTCCAGCCTCACGGATCGCTGCGCGGCTCAACACCTCTGGGTTCCGGGGGACAGCCCAAGGATCACGACGAACCACCCCAGCCTCAGGGACAACCCGTTTTGCCTCGAGGCCCGTCTCAGCCCAGTGAGTGCCCGTCAAAGCCTCACGAACACCCACCTCTTACAATCCACGTGCTCTCCTACTCTAAAGACATTGGGAGACCCCAGCTTCTTATACCGACCTTCAAATTTGACGTCTCGAAGCTTTCCCCTCCCGAGAAAGGAATACAAGAGCGTTTCACAGGCCGAGATCCCGAGCTCGCCAACACATTCTTCAACACGGCAGACCACGAAGCCCAATATCAGGCTATGCTCGCAGACACCAAGGATACTATTCGAAGATGGTGCTGTCGGACCAAGCCACTGAGTGACGAGGTCGCTGTATTGGTAGGGTGTCATGCTGGTATGCATCGAAGTGTGGCAATAGCAGAGAGGTTGGCAAAGGATATGGCAGGGTGGCATGGTCCTGGTGTGGACTCTGTTCGATGCTTGCACATGGATTTGGGGGAGAGTTGGATAAAGCAGCAGTGGAGGTTGAATAAGGGAAAACGCCCTGCAAGCTAGTCTCTCCCGAATTTGGGGGCCGATATCTTCTGAATGGAATGCTAGCTAGTGTATGCATGTTTCTTACTGATTAAGCTCGGAGCTCTTGATACATTTGTCATGCCTCACATGACATCAAGTTTTTTTTTGGAAACCAGAGAAGGCTAAGTCTGGATGTAACCATGCACGTGGTTAATCGACAAGTCCCACGGAGTCTTCGTTGTTAATCCATGCTCGTTCGCCTTCTTCTTCGGCTTCCCGCAGCATCTTTTCAAATCTTTGTTCGGCGTCCCTTGCCACGGCTTTCCGTCGTAGCTCTGCATGCCAGTGTAGATACTCTTGTTCTGTCATACCCCGTGGGTCGTTCGCGTAGAACTTATTCCCTCCGGACTTCAGAAATCGAGTAATCTGTGCTGCATCGGAGCTAGTCCAATAGTGATTGACAGTCCACACCTCCACGTCTACGAAAAGCGCAATGATTGTGAGATGGGTTAGAAGTAGGTCACTAATCTGACGATACATCCCTTTCCAGGTTTTCGGCAGATCAACATCAGGTTCAGGTGTTTCTTCTTTTGATAACAGCATGCCGTCCAACTCAAGATACCTGATAGAGTCTTTGTGTCTGTTCAAGAAATTCGCCAAGGCGTCTTCTTTCACAATTGCGCCACCAAAATTTAAGTAGCGAAGGTTCGGCCATATTCCATTGCCAAAGAGTACCTCCAGTCGTGGTATCTCTACGCAACGAACATCGAACCATAACTCCAGTCTAGCCAAGCTTCGAGCGGCGGACAAGACATGAGCTATATTGCAAGAATCCCGTGTCCTCTCCCAATTTGTCTCAGAGCACTGGTTGTGTGTGTTGATCTTCAATTTTATGACTGTAAGATTTCGGAAAGCATTACAGGTATGGTCAAGCTCTGACGGCGACATCTGGAAGACCAGGTGAGAGATAGCACTAGTTATATGGGAATCCATGATGCTGAAATGCTCCAACTTTTCCATATTCGTCATCGAGGCAGCCTGCGTGAGCACGAAGAAGCCTCGATACCACTCACGACAGTGGCCTAACGGCAGCGTCTCGACTTCTGAGTCAGGCCACGGTCGAGGGTCAGCAATGACCTTGTTTTGGCCGCGGATGTGTTCAGACTCAATTGTGAAAGAAAGGCTGTTATATTTGACAGATGTATTAGTAGCACGAGTCCACCGATGAGACTTAGAATATTGCCATCGCATGTCCGAGATCGCGAACCTCCGAATATTTGGCATTAATTCAAGAGCTTTGACAAGGGATACGAAATCGCCAGGGAAATACTGTGCAAGCTTGGTAGTGCCTGCGCCGTTGCTCACAAGCGATGACAGATCCGGGGAAATATTCCCTAGACTGTCTGCTGCATAGTGTGTGAGATGCCTCCCATGGTATGCGCAGGCAGCTTGTTGTGCTTTGTGATGTTTTACGAACTGGTCGTAGCCCCGACGCACTGAAGCCTTCGAGTATTGGACTTCTGTGACTCCAGCCCGCCCTGCTTCGTGGACGAGTCCTGGGGTTGCGAATATAGCCATATACTCATTACGGTCTAGCATAATAGGGTCGAACACGCTAGCGTCATAGATAATAGCACGAACATGCTTGCTAAGAACCTTATGCTTCGAAATGGCAGTAAGCCGTTCCCAGTCACGGGGATCCGACGAAATCCAAGCATGCTCTATGAGAAATGGAGATGCAGCGTTGTTGAGAGCTCTGCAGACTAGTCTGCTACTTATGATATCGCGAACCTCCAGGCATCTGGCGATCGAAGAAAGGATCTCCGGTGGGAGGTAGCAGGAACCAATATTCATCTTGAGCCTGCAGAAGCAGTACCAGAAAACCTTGTGGAACAATGTACTGGGTAGTTGAATATTATCAGAAGTCGTAACAATTGCGGATTTTGATACCAAGGCACTGAGTATGGGGCTACAGTGTCGTGAGTGTTAAAAATTCACAATAAAGTACATCGCGCGTAGCGGCTATTCTAAGGTACTCTAAGCTACAGTAGCAACGCGAGGTCACGTGCAAAATCCATCAGCATGCAGCAGTAATCCGCTTGGATCTAGAGAAGTTGCGTCAGATAGCGCACAACGTCTTCGTTATTCTCATAGATATGTTATACACAAGAGAATAGAATTCTGGGGCATTTCTCGAACATACTCTTAAGTGTAGCGGACTGTGACGTGTTCTAGTGTTACATTCTCTTACCCAATACAAGGGGAAAGGCCACCTCATTGCCTCAGCATGAGGTAGTAATTGAATATACCTAGATTTTATTGAGATGCGCGTCAAGAATTGAGTTGAAATCCCCAAAACATCTAATCAATATCAGTATTATTTCACACTGTAAACCTTTCATTCAGTGCTCCAATCAGTGCTCCAATCAGTGCTCCAATCAGTGCTCCATCCAATGCTTCATATATGCTCTATTCAGTGCTCCATCCAATGCTTCACCCAATGCTCCATTCAGTGTTCCATTCAGTGTTCCATTCAATGTTTCATATATGCTTCATCCAGTCCTTCGTTCAGTATAATCATATAAGCAAAGAATAAGCAAAGGTAGAAGAACTGAAAAGACGCGTGCAGACGTGTACAGAGCTGAACAGATCATCTGACTGCGGGACGGGAAATCACGTGGTCAGTACTTTTCTGAACCAATCGGATTGAAGATTCTTAACTTTTTATTCTATTATATTATAGACTAGGTCTTCAGGTACAGTAAGTGAGTGCTGTTACCACGTGTGTGGGTTCATAGGTGGCTACATTATCGCCTCCTACCTGTATGACCAGCCTTTTGTAGTGGATTGAAAGACCCGGCTTTCTCTAAGTAGGCAAATGCAAGTATTAATCCGGTCAGGTAGCTCAACCCGCTGGGAATGTAGCCTAGCTCTTAGTTATTATAAAGATTGAGGATCCGTCGAAGAATCGCCTTAGATCAGCTATGAGGATGTCCCGTAAGAGGTCCAATCCTCCTATTCAGTACAGCTTTCCGGCTACAAGTTTTCGATTCGAGTAACGGGCCTACCAGGACCGATTCTATAGGCTATGCGAAGATTATGATGTTTGCTCTAGGTGGGAGAGCGTAAGCATCTGTAACGAGGTCAGCGTTGTCGAGTACGCCAACTTTGCCACAGATCGTTAGCTTACCAGTAACGTTGGTCGTCTTACTTCTGTCACGGCTGCTGAATGCGGGTTGAGGCCCATAATAAGCCCTGCCGCCTTGTCCTGGATGTACCACGCACAGGCTCATTAGCGTATCTAGGGCGCTTCGGACTTGCTGCCTTGTAAGTATCAAGGTTTCGGTGGCAGATATGGCAAGATAGCAAGTATCTGCGACGTCTAGTCAGCCCTCTTGTATTCTAATCGGACTAAACCAATTCCTCGGGTCACTGACTCGAGGACAGTAACCTAGTTTTCCCTGGCCCAACCTCCAGAGACTCGTTCAGAATCCCCAACTGATGCGTTTGTATATGGGCGCAATCAACGGCAGCTGGGGTTCCGAGAGTTGCATCACATTCATAGCTCATCTTTTCAGTCCCTTGTAGTATATCCCACCAAGGTACTTTATCGCTTATGTGCATGTGCGTAGCTTGCGTGTTGAAGGCATATGCTCGAAGAGCTAAATTGTAGCGGAGTAGAGAACCTGGTGGTGCTCTGGCCTCAGCGGCTGTTTCAGCCTGACCAAGGTGATCTGCAACAGACGGGTCAAAGTTACCCGGTAGTGGTTCGGTATTGGGAGAATTGGTTATGGTGACCGTAAGGAACGCGGTGCTCGGTGCTTCGGAGTCATGCAGTCAGTACAATACTCAGGGCGAGTAACAGGCATGTCGGGCAACCTTACGATACGAGCCATAAATATTCGTTTGTGGCGCTGTAACAAAGTCGACCATGTTATCAATATCCTTCGTGACAAAACCTCCGATTCCATCTTCGGTAAATACGCATTGATTGAGCAACCAGTCCGCCACTCCCCGGATGTCATCGGGTTTGGCCATGTAAGTTTTAGCTTGAACTGGGCCTGCCATCTCGACGGAGACCCTGCACTCATCTATGACTGATCTTAGCTGAAGTGGAAAATGGCCTAGACTCGATAAATTACTGACCGACAGCCATGCTCCATGGCAAAGCATAGGAGGCCCCCGGCGTGTCCACAGCGTATGGCAATATCGAATTCCCAGATGGCAGACTCGATACTACCGAAACGCACGACGAAGGATGCAAATTGATTCCATAATGGGGATCGCAGACGTAGAAGTTTGGCCCCGTAGGACTAATGGACATAGCGAATCCTAGATCTCAAGGGCTGAACAAGACTGTAACACAGCGAGGGCAGTCGTCGCTAAGAGTCGAGGAGGAAATACGAATCTTTAGATATTCCCGAACATATCCTATTAGCGCAACTGCGGATCTAGAATGCGCACATTGGCATTTTAACAGACGCGCGAGTGAATTTAGCGGCAATGGAACACAGGCGAAACAGACAAATCCACCTCCACAGACCAAGTCCACCCGTGCTCACGAAGAGAATCCTCCTGTAAACATAAAGCTCCGCTGTCCAATATGTCCTGGGTTAGCAGCTTCATGGAATAAATACATGACGGGATTTTCAAGATTATGAGTCTTACAAGCCAAAAAACTGTCATGAGCGAGCAATAACATCTATTACGAAAGTTATGGTGTAGAACGGCGTCTCGACCAATCTGTTCTTGACGGAACGAATTTCCAAAGTAAAGTAGATATACCAGTAGAAAAATGGACTCTTGAAATTGCAGGCCCGAGTAACGTAATCAACGTAACAAGGCCGAGAAACTTGATTACTGAAGCTAAGGCCGAGACCATGCTGTAACCAGGACGTAAGTAGACAAGAATCACAGAAACGTTCCAGAAACCGTTAAGTGGGTCTGGCAGCTCAAGGAGTATAATCAATTACGTTGTATTACTGCGTTGGTAGCTTAGCTGAAAAGTAATTCGGTGAACATTGATGAGCATTCCCGTTCAACCACTCGTGGAGCACAGCATATTCCGCGACCAAACACGGGACCGCGATGTGGCTGATAAGCGTACTGGTAGCTAACGGAAGACTGTGGATGTTAGGCTCTGATCCTTGTACCATCGCTAGCTGGCAGGAAACGTTCTACCACCAATTGGCACAGACTACCTTAGGTTATATATGTAGGAAGTGGGTGCACTCGCTTTGGCGCCTGACCCTACCGCTGGCGTCGAATTCAAGGTACTGTAGCCTCTGCTGATACTAGTATCGGCAGTTAACGCTCGGTTGCCGCCGAATCGCCAGCTGTAGTTCTAAAATCAACACCATTGTAAGCAACCTTGGGCCCACCGTCAACCCTGCTATAAGCCAGGAAGTAGAGCTGTTTTGGAATATCCGAGGCTGGCGTTCCCAAGGTTAAAAAGTACGCAGCTAAGCCTGCTATAGCAGCCGTGGCTATCAGATCCAATCAGTAACGCTGTTACATATTTTCGGTGGGAAGAAATTACCTCCCGAAGTCCCGCTCATCAAGTGATATTGATCCGGGTTCGTGGAAGCAATGTTAGGACAGGTATAATCTATTGCTGAAGCTGAGATCTTTACATACGGGGCAATCTGAGCTTGCCGAGACTGCACGCCTTGGTTGCTGACCCCTCCTACAACGATCAAGTTAGGTAGTGTGGCTCCGAGCGCCGCAGGGTAACCGCTTATGGGTGCACCCTCCACAATTAGCAATGTATCCAACATATGAACAACTTCGCAACGACCACTAACAAATTTACCGTTCCCCGCTGACGTTACACAGACAACGTTCAATTTAATTAATTCGTGGATGAGCTCTATTATGGCAGCAATGGCAGGATTACGCCAAGGTGCAGTGCCATGTTCTTTGGTGTATTCATATGTCCAAGACATACTGACAACAGCCTTGCTTGCCCGATTTTTCGTTTGCATTTCCTTGATATCATCGTAAGTCTTGGCCAGGGCGTCGATACAGGCTTCCACGCCCCCACTCCAGGACATGTCCCCTGATTTGACCATCGTGATTTTAGCTTTCTTCGCAATCCCGGTTGTTTTCCCAGCAATTTGGGCGACCATACACGATCCATGACCGTTCAGGCTTGCATCCCCTCTAATTCCTGTTCTTGTGGTTGGCCCAGCCCAGAGCCAGTCAATGGCGAGATCTGCAAGCTCCTGCCGTAACTTTGTCAGTTATGGTCTGTAAGACCATCTCAATGGTGGGAACGAAGGACTCAAACTCAATTGCCGAAGAACTAAAGAAATTCCACCACCCGGAAAGCCTTTAGAGCATCAAGGAATCCGGATGGGCAACGTACGCATGAACATTTAAACCTGCAATAAAAGCTTCACATTTCTAAATTAAGTTAAGATCACCCTGGAATCTATGGTGTAAATGCTGGGATGGTGAAGCTAACAGGAGAGAAATTTAATCCTAATCCCAAGAAACCTACCGAATGGCTTTGCTCGACTCCACTATCGATGACATAGACAGTGGTCTCTTGTCCAGCTGTAGAGTCGTAATAATAGCCTCTCAAGGTCTTGTCATTCAGATTAACACCCTGAGGCTGTGAGATTAATTTCAGTTGGTCCAAGGCATTTGCTTGTAGGACAATGGAGTTGGTCGATGATCGATTCCCTAACCCATAAAAATGTGAAGTACCATTGAGGTTCTGTGCACGAAGTCCATCTTTATCATCTTCTGGAGTATTTCGCTCTTGAGTTTGAATGTTTCCGGCTTTGCTGACAGCCCAGATATCTTCAATCTGTCGTTTGTCAGTACGGGTGCCGATCATAGCTAAGGCATCCAATGTTGAAAACTATCATCATGAAGTGAGAGCAACGCACGTCTCCTTAGGGACTTTGGTACCATCTTACCGTGTCTCTATGCGTATTATGAAACGCAAAGGCTTGAGTTGCTGTCATAGGAGCCCACCAATAGAATGTGCCGAGATATCTACTGGCTGAAACGAATGTGTATGTAGGATGGATCAAAGCTTCAAGATCTGCCGTGATCTCCCTGGCCTGATCTTGATTGGTCCCATCTTTAGGATAAACCACATAATTGACACGGTCCGCAGCAGCAAGTGCATGGTCGAGTGTTAATGCCAGTATCAACAACAGCAACAAAAGTACCATGGCTACAATTTCGCTGCAACCGATTGACAGGCACTAGTTTAGTTGAGCAGCCAGCCTGAAGATCGCGCCTATTCGAATAATTCGAATACATGTGTTGAACACGAGTACTTAAACGTCGGGGTTAATCAGCGCATATAAAAACCGCTTAGAAGGCATGTGAGAGAATTCTCAATTGCCGATATTGGACTGCCACGACTGCGCATGTAGCGTGATAAGAAAGATTCTCAACACTTTTCAGAGAACATATCACAAAAGCTTAAATGCAAAGATGATGAGTGAAGACGCCAGCACAACAAAATTAAAGAAATAACCGCAGCACTTGATCGGCTAGCAAATTGCCTAGCAATATGCAGTGGTATCCGCATACCTTACATCGATGATGACACGTTGCAGGAGAGGAAGAGAATAACCGCCAGTCCATCCGAGTTATAAGGTCTCGCGCAGCCCCAGACGTTGCACGTTGGAGTAGTAGAAGTAGCAACCATCACTGGCCAGTCATTTCGAGGCAAAGGGCCCATAATGGCATCAACCAGCCGCAGATAGAAGCCATACAGGTGTAGCCTAGTATAGTGTGGACCACTAGATATCAATGAGGCGGAGGCGTAGGCAACAACAGCGCACAACAGAAGGAACTCCTACAAAGTTCTCATGGGCGAATCTGAATTTAGGTACGGAAGTACTCGTATGTAGAGGGTAAAGGACACATCAAAGGTTTTTGCTGAACGAGGCGGGAGCGCGGTAAGCCCGCTCGATAAGGTTAGTGCCACCATATGACATAATCGTCTTATTCCGCACAAGGAAAGGCGCTTGATTTTTCTTCGACATAGGGCTGAGAAGGCCAGATTGACTTTATCTGTGAAGCCAAGTCATAAGAACACCGACGCACTTGCGGAAATCGGACTTCCTCCAACCTACCCACTTTCCTTCCTTCCCTACCGAGTTCCCCTTCACAATATCTCCTGCACTCCGACACGAACCCATCAACACTGCTCCGGCTTTGTCAAGGAATACCATTAATTTAGTGCAGCTTGACGACAGCGTCAAAGATGGCAGGACGGAGGCAAGGGGCCTCGTCGTCGTTCTCGTCATGGACGACAGTATTATACCTCCTTCTAGTTTTTGTCGCCCCCTTTGCATTCCTACAAGCGAATGCACAGGATGAGCAGTCAGTTCTTCAAGAGGACTTGGGTCATGTCATTGGGATAGATCTTGGGACAACTTATTCGTAAGCCATACCCATCCAGACCATTTACCAGAGCGTCTCTTGCTGACCGTGACTTCTAGATGCGTTGGGTACGTGCATAACACTCATCCCACTCTCACTCCTAGCCCCCGGAGTGTACCAAAGACACACCCTCCACTGACGGTCTTCTAGCGTGATGCAGAATGGAAAAGTTGAGATACTCGTGAACGACCAGGGAAACCGAATAACACCTTGTACGAAACCTCAATGCCGTTCTTCGGAGTGTCTACTAATCCAAAGCAGCGTACGTGGCATGGACCGATGATGAAAGACTTGTCGGTGATGCTGCGAAGAACCAGTAAGATTATGATCTTGCACGCTATCAACAGCTTGCTAATAACTTCAGGTTCGCTCAAAATCCAAAGAGAACCGTCTACGATGTCAAGTGAGCAGCCCCTGTGTTCACCCGCCTTTACAAACAATGGAGAAGACTGATATCTGGGCTCTAGGCGTCTAATTGGTCGGAAGTTCTCTGATGCTGCCCTTAAGGCAGATATCAAGCACTTTCCGTTCAAAGTCACGGGTAAGGACGACAAACCAATGGTTACCGTGGAGGTTCAAGGGAAAGACAAGATGTTTAGTCCCGAGGAGGTCTCCGCCATGATACTAGGAAAAATGCGAGATATCGCTGAGAGCTACCTGGGAACTTCGGTCAAGAACGCCGTGGTTACTGTACCCGCATATTTCAACGACAACCAGAGACAAGCTACCAGAGACGCCGGTATAATAGCTGGTTTGAATGTCCTCCGTGTAGTTAATGAGCCCACCGCGGCCGCTATCGCCTATGGATTGGATAAGACTGGGGATGAACGTCAAATCATCGTCTTTGATCTCGGTGGTGGAACCTTTGATGTTTCGCTCCTGACAATCGATAACGGAGTCTTCGAAGTGATGGCTACGGCTGGTGACACACATTTGGGTGGAGAGGACTTTGACCAGAGGTAAGCTCGATTTTACAGAATTTTAACTCAATTTGGGATCGAAGGGCAATCTGCTAAATAATCCTGTAGAGTCATTACCCACTTCGTCAAGCAATATAACAAGAAGAACAACGTTGATGTTTCGAAGGACCCGAAAGCCCTTGGAAAGCTCAAGCGTGAAGTCGAGAAGGCCAAGCGTACTCTATCTTCCCAACAATCCACCCGTATTGAAATCGAGAGTTTCTTTAACGGCGAAGATTTCTCTGAAACTCTAACCCGAGCTAAGTTCGAGGAGCTCAATCTAGACCTCTTCAAGAGGACTATGGAACCCGTTAAGAGGGTACTCGCAGACGGCAAGGTAAAGAAATCCGAAGTCCATGATATCGTCCTTGTAGGAGGATCCACTCGTATTCCCAAGGTTCAACAGCTCATTGAAGATTTCTTTTCGGGTAAGAAAGCAAGCAAGGGTGTCAACCCTGACGAGGCTGTGGCCTTTGGAGCCGCTGTTCAAGCCGGTATTCTTTCTGGGGCTGAGGTACTTAAGGATGTCATTCTCATGGATGTCAACCCATTAACTTTGGGAATCGAAACCACAGGAGGTGTCATGACAAGACTCATTCCCCGCAACACGAACATCCCTACCCGAAAGGCCCAGATCTTTTCCACCGCCGCCGATAACCAACCCATTGTCCTCATCCAAGTCTTTGAAGGTGAACGATCTCTCACAAAAGACAACAATCTCCTTGGAAAGTTCGATCTAACAGGCATCCCTCCCGCTCCCCGTGGTCAACCCCAGATTGAAGTCTCCTTCGAGCTGAACGCAGAGGGAATCCTCAAGGTCAGCGCTGGTGATAAGGGGACTGGCAAGAAAGAGAGCATTACCATTAAGAGTGACAAGGGTCGTCTTTCCAAAGAGGAAATTGACCGTATGGTAGCAGAGGCTGAACAATACGCGGAGGAGGACAAGGCCACAGCTGAAAAGATCACGGCAAGGAACGGGCTCGAGAACTACGCTTTTAATTTAAAGAATCAAGTCAATGATGACGAGGGGCTTGGTGGCAAGATCGATGAAGAGGACAAGGAGACTGTAAGCTACATCCCACTTTTAGGGAATATATCCGAAGCAATAGGCTAACATGACCACATAGCTCATGGAAGCCGTCAAAGAAGCCACTGACTGGATGGAGGAAAACGCCAACTCTGCCACCACCGAGGACTTTGAGGAGCAAAAGGAGAAGCTTAGTAACGTAGCTTACCCCATCACTAGCAAACTGTACAGTGGCGGGATGCCGACTGAGGAGGGCGAGGCGGAAGAAGAGCCGATCCATGATGAGTTATAGACGTGTTGATCCAGGAGGGGGATGATGTGTATTAGTTGGCCTGATTTTCTGTAATGTAGATTTCATGATGCGGACTTTGCTGCATAGAACACTCGAGTTGTATGAAAATATTCGGTTTGTCAGTAGAGGCATGCGTCCTCTTTCTTGTTCCATCTACTTTCTCCTTCTCATATGACCTCTACGTCCTTTGTACCCTCCAACTGAGAACCACATTCAAAGCACACGGCCTAGCCGCATCTCTTACTCTCATAGCAAAGCAAGAACCATCCGCAAGCTATAATTTCAAACCGATTATTACACCCAATTCTCCTTCACACCTGCCTCCAGACATCCCTACCTTATCTCCCTATGATAAAGCACGAGATAAACCCCACCCCTACCATTCCCGGCTTTCAGCTTGCCATCCCCACACCTCAGGAGTCTGTTCCCATCCACATTACTCTCCCGGATCAGATCCGCCCACACGGCACCCCCGGCGTCGTTTTTCTGGATGCAGAAGACATGCACGTTCCCGTCCACTTGCCAGGAGTCGGAATTCTGGAGAGAGAGCAGGGCGGTGCGGTGGCAGAAGATCTGGGGGGTGGGTGTGTTAAGGGATTTGTTGAGGGGGTTTGTGTGGGGGGCATGGGTTTAGGGGAAGGAGTGGATATGTTGCAGATTTGCAAGCTTGCTTCGTTTCTATTGGAGGGAAAGAACCAAACGCAGTCGCTCACGTACCTTCAATTCAGCCTCAAAGATGTCGACCAACCGGTTCAACTCCCGCGTTGGGTTCTTCACCAGCAGCGGGTGCGCGCTGCGGGTTTCTAGCCACCCGACTTCGATCTGCTTGCGGATGTCTTTGAGGAGGTCGGAGAATGTTCCTACTGGGGCGAGTATGGTGAGGAATGACATGATTGGCTATGCGCTGCACTTTTGTGGGGGTTGATGGATGTTTGGTCGGGAGTGCTGGGGATGCTTTGTGGGGGTATTGCGGCGGTTTTGGTGGACTGATGGGGGTGTCTGTTATATTTTAGCCAACGCAGTTAAGGCAAGGAAGTAAGAAGTAATTTGTGCAGCAGCAGAGACGGAGATGGAGGTAGAATGGATGGGAAGTTGCTTGAAACAGGCTATCCAATGATTATATTGTTCGATTGTTCAAACCGTGAGTCTACTAAGAACCGTAAAGGAGAGGGCATACCCCAAAGCTGTGCGAGCCCGAAATATCTCTTTCAGCAATTCTGACTCCTCACTAAAGCCAGGAAACTTCTCCAACTTCCAATGAATTCTATCAAAAAACGGCGGTTTTTCTATCCTCATCGCGTCCAACATATCTAAGGTGTACGAAGTATTGAAGAACCCCAGCCACACCTCTGTCATATACCTCATCTTGTGCGACCCTAACACTGAAGCCAAACTCTTTCTTCCACCACAAGTCAGAGATTCCGGTTCAGCGCAATACCACGAGAGAAGAAGCAGCAAGAAGGCACCCATTTCCAGAAGTAAAAAGAAAAAATGGCTGAATCTGAAACGACAAGCGAGCTCTGTTTGATAGTGATGCTTTTTTGGCCTCAGGGTGGGAGAGAAGTGGATGAGTTGCGCGATTAGATGGGAACCGACGGCTGAGACGAAATATCCTCGTTAAGGGTACGTAGGAAAGAGTAATTACTGCTTTGCCCGTGATTGTTGGACTCCCCGATAATGCAATTCTCTGAGATAATGCAATTCTCTGACAGAAGCGGTCGAGAAGATTCTCTTTCATTCCCACGCAATTCCTGCTGATGCGGTTACGACAGGGCATCTGCCTACCTGGCTAATATATGAAGTTTTCGCCTCATGATTCCGGTTTTGTTACTATAGCTCTTATCGCCATTGGATTAAGAGAATACAGTAACCCTAAGGAAGCCAGAGTCAACGATTCTCCCAAGCTATTATAAATCCCGTACTGTGAAGATGCCATGTCTTCGCGTTGTAGTTCCGGTAGAGATCAGAGCACATCTCCAAGTTATGGTTGGCTAGCCACTTCCAACTGCATTCAGAGACTCTGACGTCCCGGCGGAATAAGTTAGGATGTTGGCGGATCAAGTACAGCCACGAGTAAGTGTGCATTCACCGTGGTAAGTTGATTCCGGAACAAAATCATAGCAGACTTCTCGTGCACGTCATTGATTATATATTCCTTCTCGATTTTGACAACAACGATGTCATCAGTAATCTGGGTCGAGGATAACACAGCTTAGGTTTTGTATACCTATTCGGCCTTATAGACATAAGAGAAGGATACTCATTCAGCCCTTCGAATCCATCCTTCATTTTCTGTATCCCACAAACCACGGCTGGGGGGCAACATGGTTCGATACGACCCACTGTATCGCTGAGGTGGAAAAAAGAACATTAGTGAAGTGTGGTCGGGCAAGGATTCTTCATTCCTAGTTCGAGGCGGATGGCAAAGGCTGCGTTGGAGAGGGTGGGGTGTGGAAGGGTGATGCTGTGTGCGTTTTGGCCGCATGCGTTGCAGGCGGGGGTGGCGGAGATGTTGCCGGAGAGGTGGTTGCAGAGGGGGTGAGGGGTAATATTTGGACGATTAGGGCGTTGAAGGTATTGAAGGAGGAGAAGGAGAAGAGGGGGAATATCTGTCGTATTGTTTACATGTATATGGCGTGTGGTCCGGTAAGTCCATCTCATCATATTCATATTCATAACTGGTTTCAACTTTCAAAGCTCAGAATCTAGATTTCCAAAAACAAAAAAAGATTCCTTAACAATTATCTTATGTCCATGTCATATCTCCAGTTTCGTAACGCACCCGCCTATCCGCGCCCCTGAAGTGTAGGCTTGTTCTTCCTTAGGGGTGCCAGTGTTGAACATTGCATCACCACACAGGCGGTGGAAAATCCACTGATTGAAGTAGGCACCTTCCAGGCATTGGCGCAGTAGCCATCAATTATATCTAGCGAGTAACAAGGACGAGCGTCGACAGTTTTTCTGACTATGGAATGTAAGAGCCATTGAATTTTTAAGTCCAAATGGTAGGCGAAGAGTACAGTCCAATATTTATAGGTCTACATCTGTTGCCAGAAGGACTGATAAACCTCCATCTGCAGCTTGGGATCGAATCTTTCTCAGCTAATCAGATGGCTTGGATCAAGATTAAGAATCATCCGCGTCCTTGCGCCTGTAGGTTCCAATCCTCGTACGAATAGGAAATTTGACATCGGGACTTGCCAATAGATCATCTGTAGAAGGTATAAGCGTCGTTCTTATCATCTCGCCGCATGCTGAAGTCGATATAGTGGAACCCATTGGCGCCCATAGCGGAATTCCGCATCCCTCGGGGTACCCCCAACAAGACACCCCCTGTCGGGCGCCAAAGGGCTGATTTGGGAGTTTCCTGCGATCGTGAATTGCGTGGTTACATTGGTTGTTTAAGGCTGAGCACCAGAGTCCGATAATATATGCTTCATTCTGTGCTTCATACAGTATAATCGTATAAGCAAAGATAAAAGAACTGAAAAGACACGTGCACACGTGAATTAATCGGAAATTTCCATGTTAGATCACCTGACTGCGGGACAGGAAGTCACGTGGTCAGTACTTTTCTCTACTAATCGGATTGACGGATTGAAGATTTCAAAATTTTATTCTATGATATTAGAAGTTAAAGAAGCAATATGCGAAGAAGCTGTCGGAACCAATCGTTTCGGTCTTCAAATAGCGAAAGAAGCTGTGGGAGCCAATCGATCCGATGCCAAGGAGAGCCGAAAAACTCGCATCTGGATAGCTTCTGCTGGTTAGACGTTTTCCGGGCCATTCACTTGGTAGCATTGTTAGGCACCCGACGTTCGGTTGGAGAACAGGTACCATTGTATGAAATAAACACACAGTAGGGGCGGTAGAACTTGAAGCGTCAAGTCTCGCGCAAAGAAGTATCTGAAGACCATTGCACAACCTTCATCTCCAGCAAAGTGGTGAGCTGGTATCAAGAACAACCAGGCAAGCTTCGTTAATCGTACACGTTCCGGTTAGTTCGTTGCTGGTAGGTCGGTAGTGGATTGGCGGTAAAGTCTAGCTATTGGTGTTGGGGACTATCTCTCGTCTCTGTGAACCTTCCACCGCCTTGCGTTGAAACCGAATGTCGACTTTCCATCTGAATATTCGTCGATGGCTGGGAACCGACACGGTTCAAGTACACAAGGCTACTTGATGTGCCTCTTGAGAGCTCGTGGGGTCGTTTGCAGAACACCGACTTGAACCTCCTGTAAATGGCCCTGAACACAGAGAAGCAGGACGACTTCATATTGTGGTGTCGAAAAACCGCCGCTGACACAGGAATGCAACCACAAATGATACCAACATTGGTTTCAACAACTCTGAAACAGATCAGCCTCCAAATCAAATTGCTGGTGCCACATCAATACGAACGACGTAATGAAGACAGGTACGGAATCCCATGGCAAGTCGTTCGATTGCCCAAGGCGAACACGGTAATATGCGTTCAACATGCTACATATGCAAGCACTGTGTACATTTTCAGCACTGAGGGATTCTTCCTTGACATGGAAGACCAATTTACAGAAGCCCCACTGTGAATACAGCTATTACTCCGATCTTTTTCCGTACTTGCATTTGCAAACCCCAAACCGTGCTTACTGGTATGCCAAGGAGGTAAAGGTCACTGAGAATGTTCACTGCAGCTATCTCGTAAGTTCTCTTGTAGTAGTTGATGCATTTCTTCGAAGAGAATGCGGTCAGTAAGCTCTCTCCTGACTTTAACCTGGGAGTGCAGAGAACAATCTCTACAATTATTCTTGAGACGTAGTACAATCCCGTAAGTATGATTCCAATATATATTGAATACCTCGTCCGACGATTGGGAGAGAACAAACGGAGGTATAAGAGGAATAGAGATAGTTTGACCAAGTAGATAGTGAGTGAATAGCCGACCTCGAGGAAAAGAATATTCTAGGTCAAGTACCGGATCAGGCACGGCTGTACAACCAGGTAAACGTATATCGATTGGCTTACTTTAAGAAAATTTGGAGTGATTGAGATAGCTTGAATGTCCCAAACGTGTTTTCCATAGCCTCCGCGGAACGCTTTGGCGGATTAAATTTCTATACCAAACTAGGTGGATTTCCTCGAGCCTACCAAGTAAGGCTACTGCGACGGATACTATTGATCCCACCTGAATCAAGCTTGTGAGAGGGCTTATTGCAGGTCAAAAGCACGGAACCATTACCAAAGCAGAAATGCAGACGTCTACGAGTATTCGATCAGCAAAAGGCCACCTTATCTAAGCAAGATTTCACCTACAGTCGTCGCAACCAATTGACCGCGTAATGCTAATTCTTGAGTATAGTCGAAGTGCGACAAATACAAGAACGAGCGCAAGGCTGAGAAAGCATGCAACGAGAGGGACTTCGTTATTGGGTTCGGGCTGATCAAGATGTGAAGTCAATCCAACTGGAGGAGCCAATGCTGGAACGTTTTCAAAGCTGGAACCCATGAATAGCAATGCTGAGACAATTTCAGAACTAGAAGACAGAATTCTGTGGGATTTCCATTATATGAGGAGCGTTGGGTGCACGCTTTACCTTCAGTTCAAGAACTTTTAGCTTTACCGTTGTCGTGGTATAGTATGTCGTGTAGCGTAGATCGCGACGTCTGAGTGGACTTCGCCTATCTTAACCTCATTGCGACCCATTGCTGCAGGCAGGCTTCAGGTCTCGATGTGGCAGGTAGCCAGGAGAGGGTCAGGATTGCCTGGAATGGCGTTGACAGCGCAGTAGGCTACAATATACCACGCGCCCAGATGAGCAATAGATCTGATAGATTGGTCCCGCCCAGCTTCAACGTAGCACAACCTGATTGTTAGAGTACTGTCTGAATTACGGTGGTTCTGTATTCATTCGAGGCATATAGTAGTTGAGCGGAGAAGAGACGTCGACGGGAGGAGAGACGGTCATGTTGTTACACCAGTGTGAGCCTAAAACGGCTGGCCTACTACTCTAGTTCCTCCATGCGATCGCAGCAATAGATTGCCATTTTATTTCACCACCCTTTGAGCACATCAAGCAGAGGAAAGCCTCATATCAATTGCACCGATGTCGCATCATTACCGAACGAGGCTTTTGGCCCCCAAAGCTGCCAATAAAAATTGCAGCCTACCCTCCGTATCTGCATGAACTGTTCGCGCGAGGATAGCCGGCCCTCACAGAGCTGCCATTGCGAGTTGCCCCTCGTGCGGTCGGAAAAGTCGGAGGCTTGACGATTTGGCGTTCTATAACACGTTCTAGCTATCTGACTGCAGAGACCACGCTCAAGAGCCTGGCAGCTTGACCATGGTCTCTTATTGACCCGCTAAGGTATAACCATGGGAATATTGTGGAGTTCAAGCAGGAACAGTTCACGCTTTAAATGATTTGGAACGCTGTCTCAAAATATGGCGATCCGATGAATGGGCTTTGACAGAAGATGCTGATGATAACTTGGAAACACATAGAGAGCTTCACCTTTTCATCGACGAAAGGGCTTTGACGGATACCTTCAAATTCTTAATTCTGTTTCACGGAGTCTGCTGTTGGAGATCTATCTTTCACCACCAAGAATGTTTTACAAGGCTGTATGGTTGTAGGGGAACATTATCGGTCGATGCTATTGCAACTACGACATGGACCAGTAATGTCACGAAGATTCATGATTTAAACATGACGACCGTATCACATTTCCGCAGAATGGTAACGTCCTCAAAATTACGAGGAACAATGGCGCTCATCTTCTACCAGATCATCATGATTGACATGTTTCAGTCTTAACGGTTGGCATTTCTCATTTCTGAAGAATTCTAAAGCGCAATCTATCAGGAATGAATATCATGTGAGGAGACCGTGAAGATAACCATATAGCCATCCCGAGGACACTGACACTTCCGGATCCTCCAACAGCTGCCTTTCTTTGTTTCTCGATGTGAAGCTCTTCTGCTGTCTCAGCGCCTCTTGGCGACGCATGAAAATTGATAGGCATGTTCGACTGGGATGAAAATCCTAAAATGACGTTCACCCTAGGGAGACATCAACAGCCGCTATCTTCTTAAATCGAATCCTATCGTTTCGCAGCGCTTCCTGGGCATCGATATAGGCAGGAAAAATGACGGTGTAATCTGGCAACATCGTTTGCGAGGAAACATGGCTAGGTTCTCGCATGAATGGATTTAATCGTATCTATTAAAAGCTGACTGGCGCCAGCCCGAACCTTGAAGAACGACGGAGCAGATCGACGAACTTTACTGATCGGTCGGGATCCTTTCGCTAAACGAAACTTCTAATCCTGCAACTTTGTTTCGACCTACTTGTTGGTGGCCAGGTCAACGGACGGATCCTTCGAGCCTCATCGTCTTTCTCCACCAATAGAGCTGGTTTACTGACCTTTGCAAATGTGCGACTATCTTCTTGTCATCGATCTGCAGCCTTCACTTCCCTCCTACGTACCCAGGACAGCATGGAGATCAAAATACTTGGCTTCGCTCTAGAAATTGTACGTAGGACTTGATCGTAGCAGGCTGATCTCAGAGACTACGTGCAGTCTAATCTATCCGCGCTCTTTAGAAGATCTAATACCCTCGTTCAGATACAACGACCATATTCAGCTCAAGAAAATCGAGCCTCGCCAACATGTCGGTTTCAGCTCCTGGCTACTGCAGGGATAACAAGGAAGCTGATGAGCTTTTCGAAGTGCTATCCCATATCCCCAAGCATAGCTCCCAATGGTGCAAAGTCTTGATTTAGTATCAACTCTCATTTACGTTCATTCCGGCATTGGAGCCTTGCTTTTCACTATCATGCATTTCCCACAAATTGTCAAGTCAAGCTCAGCCACGCACCTTGCTTCTAAAGGAGGTTATTTATAGGAGGGTATGCAGCTTCCAGCTGTTCCACATTATCGGTTCATTTTCCAGGCATCCCTGCGACGTAGCTTCAACCCTGAATGCAACAGAGAATCTTCCTCCAAGTTTCTTGACATCAAGGGACATCTGTAAAGGATTTCCATTCCCTAGTTCGGACTTTAACAGAAAGATCATCATTGTGGCGTGAAGACCTCTCTAATTAATGTTAGGACTGGACCATTTAGGCGGCGCCCGAGGCTTATGAAGGTTGTGGAGCACTATAAATATCGCACAGTCAGCTCCGCCATGCTCCAGATATCCTGAAGAACAAATATGTCCATTTCGTGCTTTCCCACTCTATCCATAATCTAAACCAGCAGTTGATTTTCGCCTATTCTAGCTTATATAAAGCTTCGAATATTATCACCATGCTAAAGCAGTCCTAATGGAAGGTAGACAAGGTAGAAAGATTTCTGAAAGAGTGCAGATATTGCACCATTCTCTAAGTGCATATCAAAGCAAACATTTTCCCGCGCTTCATCCAGATCCGATCTCATGGTTCTCCAAGTCTTCTATAGTAACACGAATTAGTCTCTGTCATTCTTAGTGGATTCCCAATGATTATGGCATACCCGCAACAATGACTCCATTATCGCCAAAACATTCGCATACATCCGTTTGCTCGACCTTCAATTGCCCGAACAACCACATTGCAAGCAACCCCCTTCTATATCAAACGCACAGCCAGGTGCTTGTCCGCCACAGTCGCCCACACCGCCCGTGCATGTCCATCCGGCGTTCACGCAGCCGTTGTTGCAAGTTGCAACCGGAAAAACTTGAGGACTAACGAAGTATTGGCGCTCTTCGATGGGGCCAGCAGTTTGAGATTTGTCGACGGGGCCTGCAAGTGCTGCTGCTGCGAATACTGCGCTAAGAAAGCTAATGGATTGGATGAAAAGCATGATGGAATTTGTTTATCCAAGGTAATGATGAAGTACTGTAATGAATGAGGTTGAACTGAGTTGAATTGTTTTAGACTATGGTGATCAAGTGATGAATGGGAGTGGAAGTATCTGTGCTGCATTGAAAGACACAAAGGAAAGCGAGCATTTTATACCTAACCAACCTCCAACCAAACCACCAGACCACCTAAGCAGTGCAACGCAATCCGTGTCATCCTCTGGGGAATCTGCCCTGCGAAGGCACTGATCTTCTCGAAGGATGAATCTCAGGTTCAGGAGCGTATCCGTGCATGTTTTGGTTTCAAATCCTACCAAGTTCTTCGGACGATCTGATCATCTCTGTTCCTCAAGGATTTGGATGCAGATAGAGAACGGATTTACGTTTTCACATGATTAGGCTGGCTGTTCAGACCTTAAGGATTCTCGAATCGGGCGATCTCATTCGCTCAGCCTCATTTTCTTTGCTAGTGGTGAGGCTATGTACTGAATTTGAAACATCTAGAACTAATTATGGGAAACTGTAACCTAACGATCGTCATTTGTCTTTCGAGATAGCTCGGGTCGTTCTATTTCTCACCAATGATCGCTTCGGACCATCAGAAATTACGACCTTTCAAGACTTTCGACAACGCAGGCTAAGAAGCATCAAAGGCACTCTTCTCGACTTCACTTATCGACTATTAATCAACGACACGGACTTTTCCAATTCACATATGGTGGATTCACACCTCCATATCAACGAGGTACTCGTCGACAGAACGCCATGAGCCCATTTCCTTGAATTATAAACCGAAATATTCATATCGCAGATGTATACTACTAAGATATCTCAAGTCTCATTACCTATCAAGGCACTAACCTTCACCAGACCCTACCCATTCTGCCATCGACATTCCATTCCCAAGTCCACCCTCTCTAGACGATAGCTCAAAAAAATCCATTCGCATCCTCGTTCTCATTCTCAAACGCTTTCTCTAGACTCTTTCTATACACCATTTAGTATCTTTTTGAATATAAGAACATTGTTCTTGTCAAGTTCCTAAACATCTCTTGATAGTTATAGGCTCTTCCACCAACTCTCCCACTTCACCCATCTCCAACATACACTCCTCGCAAACCTCCCTTCCCTCCCTCACCTCCTACTCTCAAAACCGCCCTCTACAAATTTCAATGAAGAATGAGCAAGTATAATATATTTAAATCAAGATTCGAACCGGAAAAAGTGAAACGAATATCTCAAAATCACTTGTCCTTGTGATATTTTCATTTGGGTATCTTTTCCGGTCAGAGAACCCCCCGGGCCAGAGATTGGGACTACGACGACTACGAAAAACACCCGTAACTCTACCATTTCCCCCATTCACTCCTCCCAGCCCGGCCCTTCCCTCCCCCCTCCCTCACCATTATACCTCCTCTGCCACAGCTTTCAGAACTAACAACATACCCTCGCCCATCGTGACTTTCTTACTACGGCGACATGTAGTAACTAAGCTCATAAAGAAGGGAAAACGTTCGTCTCGGATAAGGTGGTGTAACTGACTGTTCTGCGCTATTATGGCTACCTTATCAACAGAAACAATGCTCCTGGTTCCACACCCTCTTGTCTATTTCGAGTAGAAAACACTCCGCCTTGCCACTCTCTCCTTCGCAAACCGGCTCATACCTTCCCCACCCCCATCAAAGCAACAGATTCCAGGGACACAGAATTTTTGGGAAGGTAGAGCTTTATCCGCGAGGCCTTGCGGACGAGGACGTCAGCGGCAGGGCCTTGGAGAGCATCGAGGATGAGTTGAATTGTGGATTGGCGTTTGCGAATCCTAGTGAAAGTGGAGCATTGGAAGCAATTTGGGAGTGCGGGAACATAGCAGGCGAGGATGACGGCGAGGCTGAAGATGACGAGTGCTGCGTCTGAGGCGAAACATGTCTGAAAAGCATATTTTCATTTGGGGAGAAAAGACGTTGTGAGATCACCTTAGTTTCTCTCAAGCAAAACTCTCAAATGTCCTCCTCTCTGACTATCCACACTCCTTCTTTATCTATTCCATTCTCCCATCTTTTCATTCCTCCCCTTCATCTCAATCCCTTCCCTCGTCCCCACCAATCTCACCTCAGCTCTCCTTTGTTAGACCCTCATTAAGCCCCCGGCACTGTTCCCTTCATCCCTCTCTCATCTCCCATCACCCCCCCCCCACCCTCTCAAAGAGCCCTTCGCTCGCAAAACCTTGAAGTCATGCATTGCTGTGGTAGAAAAACGGCGCGGTACAATGAAAGACATTTTAGAAAACGCAGCTGGCACAAGAGAAGAGAACATCATTTGCATCGACGACTGAACCGCAATAGCGAGAACGAAGATGATACAAGTCAGTTCAGCAATCGAGAGTGGGAAAAACTTCGTTAATGACAGAAAAGTTGTGTATGAAAAACCCGACCCACTTTCGTCTCTAGATGGTATTCGAGATGGGGGGCGAATTACTAAAGGCGATATCATAAACAAGACACTGAAACTTTCAGGATTAGTAGAGGAAGTGCCGCAGTACTCGTACAACATCCACTGTTCCATTTCCCTTCCCACAATTCCATCTGAACTACCTCTCACATCTCCCCTCCAAAACCGCCCAATCCCTATCACCATCCCATTTCCCAATTATCATCCTTCGAATTCCCAACACACCCAATACTCTACCATCATTCATGAAGTGTGACTTTGGTATTCGGGGAATATGAAGGGGGGATGAAGGGGAGACGGGAGATGGGCGTGAGGTATAGGTTGGGAGGATGAGGAGGTTGCAGAGGAGGGAAGGGGCATTCATTGGGATAGTGGGTATACTGTCGATGATCCGGGGGGTCAGGTGGTTGGTTCAGTTGAGGCTTGAACGGTGTATTGGTCGAAACCGTAGGTCGGAATGTTATCCGATTGTCAGTCTCATGGTTGCTGAAGTGGCAGAAGGTAGGCTTGTTGTTCCGATTGCGAGTAAGCACCTAACTCACTACGAAAGATCTAGACGAACAGTCCAACAGTCCGAGGAAAATATTGCACAATCTAAGTAACTGCTAATAATGTTAGCAGTGATCTTGAAGACTCAAGCAGGTTGGCCACTGTCAGCATCGCAGCTCTTTGCAGACTCCACAGCTCCAGACGGAAAGATCAAGGCTGTCATTAACTTTCCCATCTCACTACAACCATCACCCTGGCCGTAAAAAGACGTTCATCGCTAGCGTACATTCAGAACCATTTTCGGTGCAAGATGCTATGCAGGCCCTCGGCTGTAATAGACAGAGAACATACTATTCCTCCCCTGCTTTTTCAATAAGTTGATCATAAAATGCCGACCTTTTTGAGCATAAAACCGAAGATAGTACAAAGAAGTGAAAAAAGTTTCCTGACCAATGCTGCTCCTTTCCTTTTACGTATCCATGGGGGTATGCAGGCGATTTGCTTTTTTTCCAGTACAAGAAGAACCAATTCCGTATTGCAAGTATCCTAGACCATGCTTGTTCCGCGGTCTGCTGGGCGGGAGAGACCAGTCTGTCAGTTGGGGCAAGCTGCCTGCACATGGCCGGGCTGCTTGCACTTGTAGCAGACGCGCTCTGAGGTGGGCTCTGATGGGCAGTCGCGGCTTAGATGACCAACTTCGCCACCTGCTGCTGTTAGTATTCATCTTAAAGCAGTATTAGGAGTACATACAGTTGTAGCATTTTTGACCTTGGGTGCAGTCGCGAGACATGTGGCCGTACCCTCCACACGAGTAGCAAGTCTGGCCTCCTTGACGGGCGCCGCCTCCGCCTCCGTAGCCACCCCCGTAACCGCCTTGGCTCTGACCACCATATCCTCCCCCACCGTATGAGCCTTCAGTGCAGTTGCGAGCGATGTGTCCGACCTTGCCGCATTTGTAGCACTCTTGACCACCTCCGCCGCCACCACCAGAGTATCCGCCAGCGCCACTCGGAGCTCCTCCGCCACCGGCACCAGGGTTAGGGCAATCGCGCGAGATATGGCCGGCTTCCCCACAGCGGTAGCATGCCTTTTCTTTTTGCGGGGCGTTGCACTCACGACTAACGTGGCCTTCCTCGCCGCAGTTGTAGCAGGTTGGGGTGCCACGCTTTGGGCAGTCACGGGCCTGGTGGGAGCTATCACCGCCTGGAAGACAATATATCAGCGGACTGTTTTGGAATATTTATCCAAATGTGAGGAATCGAGCTGATGGGACGCAAGGTGACACAGTGTGTCACAATCTGAAATGAGGACAAGTGACATTGTAGTGCGCAATGCGCAAGGGAGTGTTCCCCAAGTCACGATTGAAATTCAAAAGGCGAGACTACTCTGCGGTGGTTGATGTTGGTCGCCATGCGTTATAACCACAACATATAGGCACGATCAAGAATATCGCTGCGAGGCGAAGCATTTCTAAAAAAGTACAGTGTACGCAAGCCGAGGATGGTGAAAGAATGTGAACTAAATGGCTTACAGTTGTAGCAACCGCGACCGCCAGTTGCCTGGTAATCCATGATGTTTTGTATTTCTGATTCTAGTGGTGGAGGTGAAAGGTCAGTTTGAAAGCTCTAAACTAGGCGAGAAATGTGGAGGGAAGGTGTTGGAAAACTGGAATGCTATGCATGCTTACTTTGGATTGTGTAGTAGAATTACTGGGTTCTAGAAGCGGCAAGAAGCGTTGAGGAATTGGAGCGTTGCGAAGTTGAAGAGGTGCTGGAGTGAAAGTTTACCAAAGCAGAAGTACTGAAGATTGAAGTGTCGACTGTCATGACAGCGCTAGCCAGGTATGGGTTCGCTTAGTAGTGCCCCATGGAACAAGGTACCTGAGTTCAGATCTCAGGAACCACTACTAAGGTAGTACTACCACTTTGCGCTGCTTAACGGCTTTTGACAGCATCGTTATGTTCCTCTCCCAGTCTCAGGGATCAGGTACAAACACCCCCCCCCTTGGTATTACGAGTCATGTGCAAAGTATTGGTACAAGTCATGCAGTAGAAACACAGGATGGTAGAGCTAATAGACACAACACGGTATTGAATCCTGTTCTCATCTTCGGTTCAGTTGCACCATGATCATACAGCGACCGCGATATCATCAAATATACATTACGACGAGATGGAATACTATGTAAAATCGTATACCACGAGCTTCTGAGCCCCATGTGCCTTTTCTCGAAGTACTACTACCTTCTCGTCATCAAAGGCCACCCATCCCTTCGTGGTTGTCGAATGGTCAAAATCCACCTCCTCTGAGTCCGATGTCTCAGAGCTATCATGGTAGGCCTCAAGTCTCAACCTCGCTGCTGGGAAATTTTTATGGTATCTACTCACCCTTCTCTCGGGGTGAACCTGCACGCTTGCTTCACCACCAGCAACACGGCGTTTCGACGAGTTTGAAGAGAATCCACCCTCAAGATCCCACACTCTAATTTCATTCCCATGTGCACTTACCGAAACAGCTTTGCCCCGATCGCCGACATGAGCACCAGAGACTGATGATGTATGACCCCACAATCTTTCTCCTGGCCCGATTGACAGGCCTTCCACGTTAGATGTTGCCATATAAAGCGTCAGTGTATTATCCGGATGAGCCGCGAGGAGGTACGGATGAGTATATGACAGAGACGCTGGCCTTGTGGATGGAGGTCTCGGTGCCGGGATGATGCCCCTCACAGGTGATGATCCGGGTCTTGGACTTGAGCGCGACGAGGCCGGAGAAGAAATAGATAGTGGAGTAAATCCCTGGCTTGAGGCCGATGCCAGACGAGATTCTAGGATCTTGCCGTCCTTTGTAAGGCGTAGCTCCTGCAATCCGACGGACCATCCAGCGAGATACGTAGGCATTGCATACGCTATGGATGCGAAGATACTGTTAGGAGAAAATCTTATTGCAAGTGACAAGGGCGGCCATGCCGTATGTGACTTTAGAGAAGAAATTAGGCGAGGAGGCCCCGCGGTGGAGCTTTTGCAGTTATCAGTTGCTTCATCAGAAAATATATACAGTGAAAGGAGCTGCGCCTCGGTCATGGTGAGAAGATATCGCGAAGCATAAGCAATAGCCGATATCGTACCATTGGACGAGGGAGGGTGTGTATAGAGATGAGCAAAAGCTCGTTCCCCTCTTTCAAGTCGGTAAATGATGAACTTGCCGTTTGAAAAGCCAACCGCAACGTCTAGTCGATCAACGTCAGGGTTTGTAACGTCTAATGCCAAGGATGTTGGGACCACGGAGACCGAAGAGGAACTTCCAGCCACAGGCCAATTTAGTTTTGCGATTAAGCGCTGCTCCCCTTTCATCGACCATGTTCGTAATCCTCCAGGATCGGCTATTACCACTATACCTGCGTGCAAACGGACCAGCAGTGGCGGTACCGATGGTTTCTCTGCAACTTGCGTCTCGGTGATATTGCAGCTCCCCTTTGACCAGTTGTGCCGGAGTTTATATTGTCTCTTCCAGTTGGTTGTGTTGCCTCCTTTCACGAGGTGATCATCTTCCAGCCATTTGGAAATTTTAGACGAATAGTATAAGGACTTCGCGGAGAGCTGCTGATCCCGAATACCCGGTAATCTTGATGCTCGAGGTCGAACAAATCGGTCGTAGTACGCAGACTTCCATAGCTGTGGGTCTGCAGCCAAGGCTTTCAGACGGTGAGAGAGTCTATTCGGTCAGCGCATTGCTTCTATATGCGCCCATCATACACACCTTTGGCACAGCGTAAGATCAGAAATAGGCAGGTAGGATAGGGTCCTTAGTAGAAGTTCATCACTTAGGAGGGACAGACGGTCTGGTTTGTCCGGTCGGAGCCGCTTTGCAAACCGGGCATTATCACTGTCATCGGGTCCATCCCGAGAGCGTTTGCTCATGTTGATACAAGAAGACAGTTGCTTACTCGTCAGCTTTACGTCGATTGCGAATGGTGTTCCCCCAGTCTCCAGTCCGGTGAAAGTGTCATGGTGTCGTATTATCTACCACCTATCGGACTGTAGTCGGAGATAAGATAAGATAATAAACCCTATGTCGACGCCGCGTTCCCCAACACGATCATAACGCGTATTGTCAGTGAAGAAGCCCCGCGGTTCTCTATGTCAAACGATCCGAGTAATCAAGCCTCCTGAGTGTTCCGAGCACGAAGAGCTTTGTGAACTCTACGAAAGTTCCCTTCCGAGCGACAGCAGTCGGGAATCATGATCTCATGGAGGCACTCAGAAAACATAGAACAACACTTTTCAACCACTTGAGCAAGGAGTTGAATGACTTTGACCAGGCACTAAAAGAAGAAATTGCTCTGCGTACGTCCGGACTGTTCTACTTGAATCTTCTGGACTAGGTCATCTAATGATTGTGCTTATACTATAGGCGATAACGCTTTCGAATCCGAGAGAAAACAACATCAAGATGAGAAAGACAAGCTCCGGGAACGAGCGGATAAAGCTGAAGCGTTTGTGAAACAATGCCAGTCCTTTGATATTGGACGAATAGAGGACCTCGAAAATGTCCCATCGCTACAGCAACGAGCATCGAGGGTCGAAGTTCTTGAGAAGGAAGTCCAGGAGTTCCGAAGCCGCCTAAAACCTGGATCGTCGCTTCCACCTAATGCCTCAGATGTTGACAATGAGGAGTACAATCGAGTGCTAGATCTCTTAGCGAGTTTCGACCGTGATTATGGAAAGCTCGTTGTGGCCCGGAATATTTTAGAGGCCAAGTGTAGGTATTACGAGGATCTCACTAAAGATTGGCGAGCATACGTTCGGAGATGGGAATTGAAGCATGGGAGAAAGTTAAAGGCTGGAGACTCTCCGGAAGTTGTTCTAAGAAGCACGCGTGGCACAGCTGGTGAAACTTATGAGGTTCCCTGTGAACCAGCTCCACCCTCATTCCACGAGCATGTTCTCTCGCCGTCAAGGTCGCTTAGCGCCACCATCAGACATACTTCACCTCCTAGGGAAGTGGAGACAGGCCTGAGAACGCCGACCCAGCGTTTTAGTCCCAGCCCAAGCAGCTCAAACACAGATAAACGCGCAGCTCCTGTCTCCGAAGCTCGTTTGCAGAATACACGTCTATCACCTGTATCGAACGGCAACACCGATTGCGCGGCTACTTCTGACGGTTCTGAACCGCAAGTTGAAGCAGAGCATTTTGTGAACGATAAGAAGGATCCTGCGCTTCAAGGGACAAAACCGCCCATGTGGCTAGCGAAGGATGATTCCGACTTCCCAACCATAATTTCTGAACGATCGTTGAAACGAAAAAGGGCTCCGCCAACAATAGACAACCACACGCGAACACAGCAGAAGGACAATAAAGCGCTTGGCAGTATTTCAAAGCCTGTACACGTCAAGAGCGAGCAAGGTTCGAGCAGTCCAGCGGTACCTCAATTCGGCATTGGATCTGGAGGTGCAAACGATAGTCTAGACTTAGACGATGTTGGGAACAGACTTCTGACCCCAAGAAAAATTAGACGCCTTGAATTGCAGCGTAGGAAATCTTCGACGCTTAAGGCTTCCACTGCTACTGAAACTGGCGAGATACTATTAGGCTATGAATTAGAGGACGCAGATTCTGAAGAGGACAATGGTGATCTCAGTTATAATCTTAAAGGTAAAGGGGAGCCAGAATCCGAACAATATTCTCTATATGATAAGGAATATTACATGAGGAAGGGAGAAGAGTACGGCATGATGTTGTGGGAAGAAGGGCAACGCAAATCTGCCGAGCTTCAGAAGCAGGCTGAATTGGATGCCAAAGTCCCGGAGTGGCTTCGGGGAAGTAAGAACAGAATCCGTGCTCAGCAGTTCTTGCAAAATGAGAGGACTGGAAACAGGCGAGCACGATTGGAAGCCAACCAAAAAGCTATGCCAGCACGAATTGACACCAAGGTAGGTGTGCCTCAGTTATCAAAGTTCAGAATTCCTACAACTTTACCGGAGCCTCCAAGTGACGAGGGTGACTGTAAGCTGCTGTCGAACGTGACAAGTGAAAGGCCACAGGAGCCCGAACCGTCGCATGGTCCTAACGATAAGAGGGCGGAACTCCCCAAGCCTGTCATTTTGCGGCCTAAGGACCCTAATTACCAGATACTACCAAGGACGAGCGAGCATTTAGCCAATCAAAAGCGACGTCTTCCCCCTAGCCGGCGTGATCATGGCACTGCCGCCATACCATTCGTAGCTGAGGATGGAGAAAATCTAGATGCTAGCAAAGACGCTCGGAACACTTCTAGAGCCCCACAGGTTTCAATTGCTAAGAGGGCCGACATAAGCGACACCATCGAGAAGACTCCCAAAGCTCCAGATGTACACCATCGACTTGGGGACTTACTGGCCAAACCGTCGCCTGAAAACCCGTCTCTGTCCTCGGAAGAGCTCGGTCGAAGACTTGCTAAGCCCCCGAAAGAATCAAAAACACCACCAGTTCGGTCACTCAGATCTCACGATGTCGGAACGCCGACGAACCAACGAGCCAACGCCGCTCGGAATGTTAAAGTGAACAGTACAGGAAGCAAGCCCACAAACTCAACTAGGAACAAGCTATCCGCAACCAAACTGCCACCATCTCAAGCACTACGGATCGACTCACCCCCCATCACCCTCCCATCCCATGAACCACTCCGCGCCCGCCCCCTTCGCCGTCTCCGGGCCGAAGACTTCAAGCCCAACCCGACCTTCAACCAAGGCCGCGACTTCGCCTTCTCCGAAGTCGTCCGCTCTCGTGACCAACGCCAATGCCTTCCCGGCTGCGACAAACCCCACTGCTGCGGCGGCCAACTACGAAAAATGGTCCAGATCGGCGGCTACACACCCAGCCGTAAATCCCTACTCGGCGCCGCGCCCTCCCAAGAAGCCGTAGATGAAGACCAGCGCATCCTACTCGACTACCTCGGGTCCGACGCCTCCGCTCGTCTCAAACGCATGTCCGAGGACGAGAAGCAGGAGCTTTTGCTGCAGGCGAAAACGAAGCTGTTTGCGGATGAGTACGGCAGGCATCGGCAGGCATATGGGCGCGCGCCAACGCCGCCGGGTTTCTGGAGGACAGATATGCCAAGTACGCAGGAGGAGGAGGAAGATCGGCGGCAGGCGTGGTGTTTGGAACGGGTGAGGGTGGAGGAGATGTACAGGGAGGCGAGGAGGGAGGGGGGGAAGTGGAGGTTTAAGGATGAGTAGGGGGTGGGTGGGCTGGCTGTATGAGACGTGGTATAAGTATTTCCCAAGCGTTTCTCTCCAAAAACTGGACGGAGTCGGCTCAAGGTGGAAGACTCAAGGCGTGAGTTGACCGGTTCATGTGGGTTAAGCTGCTGGCTTTGAACGTTGCAAAAAGTGCTTCGATAATAGCTTTGAAATTCGTGCTTAGTCTTCAAATCATATTGTTGCGCTCTCGGCTTTCTCCTAATCTTCAACTCCCCCTTGCTGCTGGCGGTGTTCCTCGGTCTAGTTCTTAGGCTACGGGTCCTCTATCCAATTCTGTCATCCCACCATCTCCCCTCCTCACTCGCCCTTTGCTTCCAGTCCTGCCTTAATCCGACAGCATTTACCCCTTCTTCTTTCCCCATTGATTCTCGCGGTTATATAATAAACATTCTCCAAGCTTTTGGTTTTTTGGGTATACATAGGACAGTAGCAAAGTCACGGTAAACTGCTGGTGGGAATGGTGAGCTTACTGCATGCTCTGAATGCTGTGGTCTTTGGGGGTTATGATGCCTGCCAGAGCGGCTGAGACGGAACTGATAAAAGACTTTCTTGAGAGTTTCCGTGGGGAGAGATGAGTAGACCAAGGTCGCGATGGAACCCCATATCACGAGCATATTACCGCGAACGAAACAGTAGTTCTTCGATGGTAAAATTACAGCAGAATCATCAGTCCAACCCATGTTTACCGCAATCGCAGACCAGCGAATTGTGAGTTTTTGGGTAAATAAGGATTTGGGACACCAGCACGATTCTTGTTTCAGACAGAACAGCATCTTCTCAGCTGTGAGTTTCCCCCATTGAAATTTGCCGGGATGGCAGTGAAAGAGGCATACGACTGTGAAATGGTATTTCCTACCGCCAACGCAAGATGCTGCCGATGCCGATAACCAATACCCCTTGCCTACATGCTTCCTTGCGTCCCGGATCCAATTCCGACAGAACCCCACAAACCCGCCGTAATAGAGCTGCTGTCAAGGAAGCCCGGAACAAGATATCCTTGATAACTCCCCTTACCGCTTCCGCTTACTTCCCATATCCTCCTCCTCCAACCCTCCCTCCCTATCCTTTTTCTTCGCCTTCTTCTCCAACTCATCCCAATCTTCCCCACCACTCTCCTCATCCAGGCTTGCCTCTCCCTCGTCCGCTGACGCATCATCGTCGAAGTCGCTTTCATCCTCCGAAGACTCTTCCGACGCCATGACCTCCGAGTCACTCATCTCGAACGCGCTCTCCTCTTCCTCATCTTCCTGATCTTCATCGTCCGATTCGGTGCCCAGGAACGCCCATCCGCCGCCGGCGAAAAACTCATGCGGGTCCTGGGTGATGGTTTTCATGATGGTAGGCCAGTTGAGATTGAGAGGTCCTTCGCTGTACGCGATATTGACGGAGTCGAGCCAGTCTTTGACTCCTTCGAGAGATTCAACAGGGATGGTGTTGATGTGGGCAGGGGGGCGGTGGAAGTCTTTGAAGACAAGGACCATATCGAAGTTCTTGAGGCCAAATTGCACGCGCTCTAGATGGGCGATTTCAATGTCTTCTAGAGAAATTACGGTGAAGGGCGGTTCTGTGAGCTGGACTAGGCAATCCGTGGTAGGTTGCATGTATACATTTGAGCGATGGGGAACGCCGTTGAAGCCGAGTTCCCTGAAGGGAATGTCGACCCCGCTCACCTCTTCTTGACCGGAAACTTGTACCTTGTCAGCAAAGCTCTTAAAGGCTTTATCGAGTTGGGCTCGTCGCCTCCGTTCCTCTTGCTCCTGCTCGAATTCCTCCTCGTCACCATATCGATGTTTGCGCTTGCGATTTCCAGTTTCGTCGAACTGCATGTCGGTAGCTTCGCGATAAAATTGAACATCTTTCGCCTTCTTCTTCCCAATCATGATGGGGTTCTTGAGGTGAACGTGAATAATAACAATCAATTCATGCGTACATGGCTGGAAAAACAGATGCTTTATGTTACTGAAAAGGATATCGATCTTACTGCCCCGGTGATCGACGTAGCGAAGCCCATTCTGATGGACGTCCACATCCCCAGAGACTCGCTTGCCATCCAAAGCTGGCCGGACAAAGACGTTATCGAGGCGCTGAGGTTTGCGATCTGAAATAAATTTAGCATTGACGGAAAACAAGCAGACCAAAAGTTTGTACTTCGGATTTCAACGAGTTTGTCCTGCTCCACAACGTCTTCTAGCTCTTTCTTTTCTTGTTCTCGTCTGACGGAGTTCTTCCTCAGCTCCGTGATTTGCTGTGCGATATCCTGCATCCGGTCTCCGTCCTTAGATCTAAAGGTAAGACTTCGCACGAAATGCGCTGTTGCATCCTCGAATGGCTGATCATCTTTTCTACCAACACCCTGGCCTGGGGATAAGAAATTGATTCGGAGGTAAGCAAACTCTCCTTCGTCACTCTTGCTAGCGTTTTTGATGGTGTTGATATGGAATGGCACCGGCCGGCCCAAGATTGGTAGCACAACCGTGGCTGCCTTACTATCCACGACAATCATGAGATCTTTGACACGTGACGGAAACTGATTGTCACGCTTGTACGATTCAAATTTTTTGAACTTCTTCTGCGCTACTCCATTTTCTGTGCCCATCGCTTGAGAATACTGGGCCTTACCCTCCTGTTGCTTTCTCTGGGCAAGTTCCCTCTGATGCTCACGCCGCTTGGCTTCCGCCCCTTCATTGCTTTGAGTAGTACGTTCTGCTCGCAGCTTTGTCTTTGTGATGTTTGAAGCAGCAACAGCACCGACTTTCGGGTCTTTCTTATTCTTGCTTTTCTGCGCTTGTTCCTCTTCCTCATCGTCTTTGAAGAAGAAGGACGTTGAGCCCAGATCAGAAGGCGCAGAGCTTGTAAAATTCGCGGGATCTTGATCTCTGCGAATCCGAATGGTATCAGAAACTAGCAATGAGTATACTTTGCTTTTCTTGTCCTGTGGATCTGGATTTTGAAGATCAGCGAATCCAGTGGAGATGCACAATGTCATCCCGTCTTGTAACGTCCTGACATTCTTCGAGTTGATGTTCAAGGTGTTGTCCCGGGTTTCTATACCAATGCCCCCACCAGCAACTTTAAGGAAGTGTTTTTCCATCTCTGGCTTCTTAGTTTTGATTATGCCGAGGGCTTTGTTATACAAGTCCTTGACTGCTACGCCCTCGCGAGCATCCTTCATTACCGCTTCATGTATTGACAACAGCAGCTTATAGTTGCTCTCTTGCGACTCGTTGGGATCTACCAAATATGTCCGGGCTACTATCGAGCAATAACTCTTATATCGGAGTCCCAAGCCAGCAATGATAGTTCCAGCGTGAAGAGCGTTAGTGTCAGACTGCGCGGTTAGCTTCAAGTCATAAATACCTCCGCTCTGTACTAGAGGCCCGTATATCCAGTCCAGTTGGCTTGCATCAAAGTCTGCAGGTAGCTTGGATTTGAGGTTCTGGAAAAACTTGGCGTCATCGATCTTTTTATCGATTCTCTCAGCAAGCTCTTTATGCGTCACTTTCTTTTCTCCATCCAATATTTCTGACATCTCTTCCACGAAGAACTCTGCCATAAGCCCAGTGCAAGCTCTTGACGCGTTGCGCATAGAGCGCTGTGTTATGTTAGTACCTTCTTCGAGGAAAAGTCGCCATAGCAGGCAGCTAGCATCTTACCAACTCATTCTCGTCTTTGATAGCCAATGCGGCCGAGGATATTGCAAGTGTGATATCGACCTCCTCCACCTCTTTCAAGATATCACCAAATGCCTTCTTCCACTCCTCAACAAAAGGGCCGGTTGAAGTGTCCTTTGTGATAGTCCCAACTTTCTTCTACTTTTTCATCAGCAAATTCATATTACCACAAATAGCCGTCTGACGTACGCCTGCTCCTTTGATTAAGTCTAAGCATTTTTCGAAATGCCTGGCATTTTGCTCCGCATCCTTGGGATTGCGAACCAATATCTCAACTGGGATCTTGCCGCCTTTCAGAGGCTCGAGGTGTTTTGCTTTATTCAGGTACATTGATCAGCACAGTTGCCTAGAATCTCAGGGGTACAAGGCATGTACCCTTTTTGGCAGTTGTCACGATGTAGAGGGCTTCTGTGGTAAAGACCATCAGCGTTGCAGGAAATTCATATCCAAGAAGCCAAAACTGTAGGACATCATATCCGTCAGTCCTTTGCCATTGTAGGTGGGCTTGAGGGTACATCATACATGCATCGCGTTATTTTTTTGAAAGGTGATATTTCCCTCATTCTTGCCCATCAGCAGCACGATAGATCCGACGCCTGAAAACAACGCGTCATTCGACCTTTTGTCGGCTCTCCATGCTGAAATGAAATGCGAAAGGCGGTCATGGAAGGCCTGCTTATCGATTTTGACTTCGTCCGCCATGCTCGCGGTATGGCGATCTACAAAGCTTGGGGAGTGAGTTGAAAAGAGAGCGATGCTGAAGTGGAGGAAAAGTAGAGAGCCGCGAACCGCGTTAAAGTGGATGCAAATCAGGTTAGGCTCAACGTGAATTAAATACCGAGCTAGATGAGCTTGGTATGGTATCGACGTCATTTCAAGAGAAACTTTCCAAGTTAAGAGCATACAGGAATGATAATGTTTACGGAATACGCAGTCCTATTCCGCTGAGCTGTATAACGCCATGGCTTTGTCGACTCCTTACTCTAGATCAGTACACCAATATGGTTATCTCAAAACAATCACAACCCACCGATGAACAAACACCCCTGCTGGCGCAAACGAGAGATCGAAGGAGCAATGCGGCAACAGGTGCTTCTGCTGCAGGAGTCCGTGCTATTGGATCTCAAATGATCGCATTTTACTTCCGAGCCCCTGCAAAGGCATTTTTCCGTACTCGTGTCGAGTGAGTTCCAAGAATGGGCTTTCAAGTATGAGCGCTGTAGCTCATATACTGGCAGTTACTTGGTATATTCTGCTTTAGTTGAACGGAGCTCCTTTGCTAATCATAACTCAGGCTTTTGCCAAAGCTATTAATCCTCGTGCCCAGGCCAACGAAGCATGGTCGTGGCGCAGGAGCACTCCTGGCCTTCTAGCACATGCTGTACGGGCTCAAGGACTGAGCTTCATTCCCAATTATGTCCTTCCACCGTTGCTGGCTAATGTTGGGTAAAGAAAGGTCAAGCAACGCCTAGGTTCACTTACTGACACTTTGTAGCGTCGGAGCAGTACTCTATACCTCTTACCTTCAAACGCTAGGTTTACTACACCAGCCATCGTCAAAGTCGTTAAAACGGGTCTATCCAGCTCCTCCAGTCCGCAGTACTTTTATGGCTGGCTTCACAGCCGGTGCGATTCAATCAGTCATAGCAGCTCCTCTTGACGCTCTACAAATTCGCTTTCGCACAACTGAGGTATTGGAGGGCAATTACAAAAACATGTGGCATTATGGGTATAGTAAATTGAAAGAGATTGGTCTTCGAGGTGCATTTGCAGGCTGGGGGCTCTCCTTCGTGAAGGATGCTATTGGCCATGCATTATTCTTCGCAACCTTTGAATATGTCAAGGCTCAAGGCTACTACACCTTCCTCTCCACTTGGTACGGTGGTCTGAGCTCTCAATACGTTGGCTTTGAACCTGAGACCGAAGCAACCAAGGAGAGCGGCATCTCTGTCCTCAAACCTCATTATGCAATCGAGCCTGGTTTTCTGATGCTTGCCGGCGTCACTGCATCTGTAGCTCAACGGACCGTCCAGCATCCGATCAGCTTGGTGCAGAGCGTTCACTTTAGATCCTTATCAAATCTGGATAATCAAGCTAAGCTCCACTCTTCCAGCTCAAAAAAGCTACATCATTATTGCAGTGCATACAAGAAGACTTACCACCGGTGTTTGGTAAGGGCTAGGCGTGCCGGAGGATGGAGGCATTGGCTTTATCGGGGCTTTCTGTGGAATACCCTGAAGCAAGTTCCGAGTACCAGTGCTGGACTGATAATCTTTGAGCTCGTCCGAAGACGGTACGGCAATGGAGCAGAAGCCATGAGAATTGAAAGGGAAGGCTATGATATTCTTCTGGCGTAGGCCTCCCTCCGGAGAAAAATCTTGTCCTATGATCTCCTATATTCAACCTACAACAAGCACCGCGATAGTGAGACGGGAACTACGATAGACGCTTCGCGATGTGACAAGCATCAAGGCAGAAGATAAGTGCGAGATCAGAGAAGTTAAAGCGGGTACGTTGTACATCCTGATCGAAGATACAGCATTGGATTCTTTACACCTGTCCCGGCTGCTCAGGAGAAAGAGCTAGACTTTGATAGGCCATTCGTGTTTGGTGAACATAGTGCATATAGAGATCAAAGCAACAGGAACCCAGCGCATTAGGGATATCCACATATTGTGGTTACTCTACTCCGTACGAAGCTTCGCTACCCATCCCTAAATGTCTCGTCTGCTTTCTCATCTACATGCCCTAACATCTATTTAAGGTAACCCCGGTAAATCAAAGATTGCCTGCAGTCAGTCTGACAGTGAAAGGACTGTGAAATGAAAGGAGGCTCGAGAGTGCATTGCTGGACGATGCGTCTTATGTCTGTGCTTAAGCCACCACCACCGCCACCACCACCACAAATCATGCGCACAGACTTGAAGCACTGTTCGATTGCAGTATAATTGGGGACAATTGGCTTTCTTGCGAACATTCCACAGCTTGTTGCAAAATTGAAAAGGTAAAGTGCATTCGGTTAGTACAAAAGGATTCAGAATCAAGCGAATGAGAGATGGTGGGTTACACCAAAGCAAGAACGTGTGATAAGATAAAGTAGACACCAGATCTCGTCTTCTGCTCGCCATCGCGTGTGGACTGAGTGCATGACTTTGTACAGATGAAGGGTGGATGGATGACCTTGAGGTTGGTGGGAGCAGATGACTGCGAAACAGGTTGCACCGAATCCGATGATGGATGACGGCGTCAAGTGGACAGACCTCGGCGATTAGCGATGGAGATAAATATGGTGTGCCGGTAGGCTACTACATCCGTAAATGGTGTTGACAAAGTACATTGAACGTATCAGTTGAAAGAAAACGGCATAGAAGATGAGAAGGCAATTGATACTTCAAGTACCTTACTCTGCATTATGTCTCGAATGCAGTCAGTCCTGCATTTAGTGTATTTGACACCCGCTGAAGCCCTTTTCATCATCCCAGTGGCCGCGTGGCGTTAGTGAGATGCGATTGGGACCCTTCTTTTCTTGCGATGTGCCGTTGTGTCACGTGTGTTCAGTAATTAAGGTACAAATCAGCCACAAAGATGGTGGGGCAAGGATTGTGCCGAGGAAGGGGCGCATGTCAAGCGGGGCTAATTCCATTTATTGCCTAGCCTGGCCCCATTCATCTAATCCCATGGACTGACTCACTTTCCTTCCCTTCCCCATTCACAGGCAAAACTCCGTCAATAAGCAATGCCCGATTGTGGCACTGAATGGAGCCCCATTTGCTATTCCCTTTCCCTTTGTTCGCCGTGAGGTGTGGTCACTTACCACACAGTACACTCTGCACATAACTGTTTCAATTGACCAATGATTATCATGGGCTCAACACGCCAGCTGATCAATCCATTGGCGCTTACCATTCTCTCTCAAACAAGTCATGCCTAGGGCCTGGTGCCTTGTGCGCACTCGTTCGCCTCATCATCAGACCGCGTTTTCCCAATTGACCCAGCCCCCAGGAAGACAGAGTCATCCTTCCTTTTGATTCATCCATTGCTGCCTTGCCCTTTCTCTTCCACCGCAGCCTTTCTGACTTCCTTTTAATTCACCTGTGCCCCAGATATTACTCAGGCTTTCGCTTCTTCCTTCCGCCACCTTCCATTACTGCCTATTGTCCTCCATACTATTAATCCAACACTTTTCTGTTGTGCAGAAAAGATACCATTTCATACAAAGCCGACGGTTTGTTCCAGACCCGTCTCACAATTGCGAAACAGATAACGTTGATCGATCCGCCAAGTCATCAAACCAACGATTGCCACCCACCTTTTCGCTTCTTTCGCGTCCACGACTGCCTGACAAATCCAATCCGCATCCTTCCATTGATTTCGGACCGTCACTAGAAGGCTTCCACCCGTTGTCCATCTTCGACAACAACACCCCTCATCTGTAACTCCATCATTTCCACAACCGATTCGCTGAATCGACAAGCATGACACGATTGCCATCAATCCTAAGCTTGATGTCTCCTCCAGAGGCAAAACCTCTCGATAGCTTTATTTCGCCGCATGCCTCCGGTCAGCTTCCATTTTCGACACCCGAGACGTCCTTCAACGCAGACAATACTCTCCCTCCCATCTCCGATTGCGCATCTCCAGACAACGCCACGATGAGAGTACTTCCGTCCCCACCAGTATCGCCATGGCCCAATAAGTCGTTCAAAGAGCAGATTGGTGGCAAGAGAAACGGTATAGTTGGAGACGAGAGCGTAATGGCAAGGGACCCCGTGCTGTATCCTGAGGGCCATACGCAGGCAGGCATCCCAACGGATCAGCCTCTGTTTCCTTTAGAGCCCACAATGGCAATTGCTGAGGAGATCGTCTCGCAGCACATGGCAATGCACATGGCTGAGTTCGATCACAAGATCAATCGGCCCACTCGGGACGAATACCTCTTTGCCTTGTCTTGCATACCCAATATCGGCCGTAGCTACAATCGGAACCCTGGTGCTTATATGAAGAGAACTCGTGAGGAGACGGAAGATCAGTACTGGAAAGCTAAGCGTATTTGTGCGAAGCCTGGTACGAAAGCATTATCTCACGTCAACATTGCTCCAGCACTAGCACCCAAGGCACCTAAGAGAGCGATCAAAGCAGTGTCGTCTGGCAACCCTCTGCCGCGAGTCAAAAGAACGCCGAAGTCTTCTCCTATAGGCAAATTGCAGGCGTATTCCCCAAAAGGGAGGTCTCAGACACCGGAGATCCGAGTACCCGGCACCAAGCGCCCGGAGGACGTCGACTACAATTCTCTACCAGACTACTCACCATCAACCGAGACACTTCCCAAAGGCAACCCAAAGTGTCTGAAAGCCGACTGGCCAAGCAACAACATTCTTAACCTTTCGAATGACCCAGACCGACATTTGCTTCATGAAGCAGAGCTCAACCTTGCGGGTACGCTACGATTAAGCTGTGCTACATATCTTTGCAGCAAGCGTCGTATCTTCGAGGGTCGACTACACGCTTTGAGGATTGGGAAAGAATTCAGGAAGACGGATGCCCAACAGGCCTGCAAGATTGATGTCAATAAGGCTAGCAAGCTCTGGACTGCGTACGACAAAGTCGGATGGTTCAGCAAGGGATACTTTCAACAATGGCTATGAGCTGTTCCCTTTGACCAGTAACATGTTGGATTTTCTATGATTGACGATTACGACGGGGAAGTTTCCTCATACCCCACGGCATCAACACGTTCGCGGCATAATGTGTTTACGACATTCCCCACTTTCTGGCCCAGATCAGCAGGCTGATCTGTTCTTTGGCGTTTTGTATGGCTGTATCGGCATGCATGGAATTTATGATCACCACTCTCCCACGGCGCAGATGTTACATAGCACCGGAGTTCAGAGTTTCGATCACGGTCTTTATACGGGGTTTTTCCGGCTTGCGTCTCATATACCTCACTTGTCACAGATTATGCGGTGTTTCAAGACACCATTGTGGTGCCGTGTGGATCAGTGGCTCGGTTGGGCTCATGGTTTAAGGGGCATTGAAGGCTTGGGAGGGAAAGCTTTTGGGACCAGGTTCGGAGGATTCCAGACTAGATTGGCCCAGTCTTTTTTTTTGGCATGCATGTTCCGCCCGAGATAGCTTACTTATGGAGTCTAGCTTTAGCAGTCAATCTACTTGATTCAATTGCTCATTGTCGCGAGTAGAGATATAACAGTGAACAAGTGGTAACTACTTGCTGTGCATAAATGCAATCCCATGTCTCGTGTAATTTATCTAGAACAAGGGCTTGTGGTGGCATTACGAGTCGACCAACCGTTATATAAATCAATTTCAGCCTGCTGTGACGGACCTGCATATTCACCGGGAGAGGCCAGAGAGGGATTGCGTTGGCGCCATGCTGATTACGGCTCAGATTGCGGCTTGGGCGTCAGCCTTACGCAAGACACCTAAATTTGGCTGACGAGAGATATGAGAGATGAGAGTCCCGACAACAGCCGCTTTATCAACTACAACCACCACCAAGACCTAAGCTTGCAACGGCCTCATGAGTGTGGAAGAATGACAATGTCGCAAACTCAAGCAGCTCGTGCAGATTCTATAGATGGCCAGGACCCCCACAACGAGGTGCAGAAGAAAGTGAAGAGCAGACGGCCCGCAAGTACGACGACACCTTCGTGCTATAATGGATATCTTTCCGACAGTCCAGAGGCTGATGTAGGACTTCTTGTGAATAGATACTGCTTTCCGGCAACAGAGATTGAAAGCATGGCAGTGGGTGCTCCGAGCCAGAGCCGCGTCTCTACCGTATCTTAGGCATGCGCTTACTACTGTATCTCTAGACCGATCCTTACTCCCAAAACCGTCCTCCCTCTTTTCTTCATCATCGGTATCGTATTTGCGCCAATAGGTGGACTGTTGCTATATGCCAGCGCTCAAGTCAGTATACACTGCACGGAGTTGAATAGACAGAGCGATGTTGACTTGGGAATTAGGTGCAAGAACTCGTCATTGACTACTCAAAATGTGCTACAGACGCCCCAGAAGGCGACAACTCAGGCGATTTCGTAAAGATGCCAGCTGAGCTGGTCACAAGCTATTTCAAGTCGTCAAACTGCACGCCTACAAATGAGCCCGTGAGGTGGAAGCGAAATTCTACGACTGTCAAATATGGAAAGAACTTGGATGAAGCGAAGAAAACGCCTACTACGATATGTTCTTTGCAATTTATTATACCGGATAATATTGGTCCACCGGTCCTGTTCTACTATCGCTTGACCAATTTCTACCAAAATCATCGCCGATATGTCAAGTCCCTCGACACAAACCAGCTGCAAGGTGCTGCTGTTCCAAACAGTACTATTGGCGGTGGCTCCTGTGACCCGTTACGACTTGATAGTAAGAAAAGGCCCTATTATCCATGTGGACTTATTGCCAATTCTGTCTTCAATGACACGTTCACAAGCCCTGTGAAGATACTAAGTAGTTCGAACAACGAAACCTATCCTATGACTGACAAAGGAATTGCGTGGGCCAGCGACAAAGCTCTATATGGCCCTACCAAGTACAATTACGCTGATATTGCCGTACCGCCGAACTGGGTTGAACGGTGGCCATCCGGAGAATATACGGAAAACAATCCGCCGCCGCAATTACAAAACGACGAACATTTCCAGGTCTGGATGAGAACCGCCGGCCTGCCCGCTTTCTCGAAGCTGGCTTTACGGAATGACAACCAGACCATGAGTTGTGGAATGTACCAGGTGGACATCCAAATGAGTATGCAACCTAGCTTTGTCCTCTGTTATCTGCTTACCACGTATAGACTTTCCCGTTACCGAGTATGGAGGGACAAAATCCATTGTCATATCTACTCGGACAGTAATGGGCGGGAGGAACCCGTTCCTAGGCATCGCCTACGTTGTTGTTGGTGGGATATGTATTGTCCTTGGTGCCCTGTTCACTGTGGCACATCTCATAAAGCCACGGTAAGATCATACCCCGAGCTTTTGAAGAAAATCACTAACCGCTGGTCCTTAGAAAACTTGGGGACCACACCTATTTGACATGGAACAACGATCAGCCTAGTACAGCTACCGCAACCGGTGTCTCTAGGCCTGGGAATGATGCGGCTTGACAAATGTCTACTTCCCTATCTCCTTTACTCTTTCCGAGTACAACGTGACGCATTGGTGTTGTGGTGTTTCTTGGCGTCAATGGATGTAGTCTGGAGGGTTCTCAAGCGTCGCTGTCAAATGTTTCATGATTGACTAACAATCGACACCTTCATTGATATCATGCGGCCAAATGTTGACTTTCAAGCCTTACAATGTCTTTCAAGCCTTAACATTGACTTTCAAGCCCTAGCAATGAAGTTCAAGCCTTGAAGTGACTTTCGAGTGGTTCAATGGATTATGGCGTTTAGTGGGCGACAAGTGCCTTTATGTCGACATCAAAGAAACTCCGGATCCGTCTCCGACCCTCAAGGTCCAAATCCTCCGTCGCAAAACTGGTGGTAGAGTAGGGGGGTCGAGACTGCAGCATTCTATACAGCATTGTGTTTGAGCTGTCTCGAGCGGTCGAAGTGTTTATATAAGATAGTGTATCTAAGCTTTTCTATCCGCATTCCTCTATCGCCCCTCGCATCGACTTAAAGGAGTCTAGTGTGGAATCGGTTCATAATGTTGATTTCCTCCCTCCTCTTTCTCTTCGCTGCCCTCGCCCTCGCCGGCCCCACCCCTGGCCCGGCCCCGAGCTCCGCGCCAGCCAACCCCAATATTCCCGCCCGGATCTGTGGCACCGCTGACCCAAGCGATGAACTCAAGCAAGTCCATGGTCAACTCCGCGAAGCAGCCCGTACGGCCAACCTTCAGAAGCGCGCGACCACCTTCTCGCACACGACGGTCGAGACATACGTTCACTTCGTCACCACCTTTGACCAAGCGAACAAGTACTCGCCCAGCCTGCGCCAAACCCTGGCCAGCAACCAGGCGTTTGTGCTCAACACGGCCTACGCGCCCGCCAACATCTCGTTCCACATGCAGAAACCCAGCTACACCATCAACGACGCCTGGGCCACGGATTCGGGCTCCACGGCCATGAAATCCGCCCTCCGCAAAGGCGGCTACGCCGCCCTCAACATCTACTTCCAAACCAACCTCTCCTCCACCTCGACCGCCACCACCCCCGGCCAAACCCTCCTCGGCTACTGCACCCTCCCCCAATCCGTCATCTACCAGCCCCCCTGCGCCTCCGGCACCTCCCCCTGCCCGGCCCCCATCCCCTACCCGTCCTCCGCCTACGCCCAAGACGGCTGCAGCGTGCTGCTCGGCTCGATGCCGCAGGGTGGTGTCCGAGGGTACCAGATGGGCAAGACGGCGGTGCACGAGGTCGGGCATTGGTTCGGCTTGCTGCACACGTTCCAGGATAACACGTGCACGGTGGGGGATGCGGGGGATTATATCGAGGATACGCGGCAGGAGGCGACGGCGACGGCGGGGTGTCCGCAGGGGAAGAACAGTTGTCCCGGGTTGAAGGTGCCGGGGGCGGATCCGATTAGTAATTTTATGGATTATTCGACGGATGAGTGGTGAGTTTTGCGCGCGCGCTTTTCTGGTGGTTGCTGGTTCTTAGGGGTTTTTTGGAGCCAAGATGAACTAACACGCCTGGTTCCTCACAGCTACACATCCTTCACGTCCGACCAAAACCTCCGTATGCAAGGCATGTGGACCTCTCTCCGCGCCGGCAACTAAAAAGCCGCTTCTCCTGCAAACACGCGACTAGGAACTTGCAGCTTTCGGGTCCTTCCTGTCCTCTCTTACTTGTTCGATCGGTTACTTTCCCAGGGGTAATTAGAAATTGGTGGTTTGGTGCCTCTGCAATGGTTTCTTCACTTTCCGGTACGACTTTGTAAATACTTTCCCAGTGGGATAGAGATGTGTTTTGGATTTCTGCGCGGTCGGTTTTTGTTGGGGTGTTTGGATTGGATTGGATTGATAGTGACAGTGGTTACGGGGAGTGAGACTGGCGGTAGGAGGGTGCTGGGATCGATGAAAGGGGATGAAAGGGGGGAGGAGGGATTTGGAGTGGCAGAGAATATGGAAGGAAATAATTAAAAGTTAGAATTAAAAAAAAATAAGGATAATATCTATTCAGGATTTCATCCTTCCAAGCACTGACAAAAGCCATCACAAACACACCTTTCAGCTCATCCAACCCCTTCCTCTTCAATCTTCTCCATGCATTTATTGCTTATTGCCTATCTTACCATTTTCCCTAATTATAATCACAAGCTGAGAAGTAAGTAGCTCTTCTAACCAAAAAGAGTTGTTACCAGTATCCCTTCCCACGCCCTTTCCCCCCCCCCTCAAGGTCCCCTCCACATTCCCTGCACTGAAACAAACCCTTCTCTTCCCCGCAGAAAACCCTTAGTGTCAGTCATCAAATAGCGTTTCTGATAAGGTATTAGGTTAGTAGGTTGGGTCGATGGTGGAGAGGATCGTTGGAATCGGGGGGGGGAGAGTGCGTTGAAGGGACCGGGGGAAGAAGTGAGGTGGGCGAAGTAAGATGGGGGGCGAGACGGGGTGGTTGAGTCGGAACAGATGGGGGTGTGTTGGGCAGGTGAGCGGGTGGGGGAGTGGCGGCTTAGTGTGGGGGGGTGAATAAAGGGGCTGTAGGAGTGGATGGGGGTGAGAGTGATATATATCATCGTTTACAGTTGGGCGTTCTCTGAACTGGGACTGGAGGTTAGTTCTCTGTGGTCGAAACGTGACAATGCAGGGGCTTTTGGGGGGGTGGAAAAGAGCGGGGAGGATGGGGTTTTTTTTGAAAGGATATGAGGAAAGCAAGGCGTGAGAAGAGCAGAGGCATAGGCGAAGGAGTAGAAACGTACGCATATGGTTGACAGGTTCTCTATTCGGAGAAGAGGTGCACGACGCTTAGTCCATTTGGTAATCTAGGTAAGAGAGTGGTTGGAAGAAAAAGTCATTGCGGCAGCTGGGTATATGACGTATATGATGCCACTTGCGGAGAACACAGGGGAAAGAGCCCGCATTACCTTGCCACGTCGTTACAAACACATACCTCGCTATGAAAAAGTCCTGCTTCGATAATCCCACGAGAGACCAGCCCTTGTGCACACAAACGATACTCGCTAAACCTCACTCAAAGACAAAACCCAACCCAAACTCACCCAGTCAACAAGGACTCGCGTTCATCGTCCCCCCCCTCAGCGTCCCGAGATAACTCATTGGTAAATTATAACAATAACTGCTCCCATCACCGCTCTCCTGCCCCATGGGAAAAAAGTCGCCTTGACTGGGGCAATTGTTAAACTCGCAATTCGTGTCCTGGCAATTCACGTTGTAATCGCACCACTGCGCATTCGCCAGACAGGTGATCTGCACCGTCGTTCCGGACAGATCGACCTTGGGGGACGCATTCGCGTTGTTGCATGTCCGCGAGCTCTTCATCAAGAGGTCGCCGGTGGTCCATTTGAAGAGGGAAGGGAGATCCCAGGTTTTGGCGTGGTTGTTTTGCTGGTTAAGGGTATAGGAGATGTTAATACCGCCGCGGGGGTCAAGCCAGAAATTACCGCAAATGCCTTGGCCGTCAATGTTGGTCGCGCCGGCGCAGCCGGGAGTTTGGTAGGGGGCGATACCGTCTTTGGAAGTGACCATGATGCCATTGGCGAGGAGAGCTTTGGAGGTAACGAAGGTCATAAGGCCTTGTAGGACTTTGTCAGTCGTTGTCTGCACTTCGGCCAACGAACCGTTGCAGAAGGCGCCCGTCTCCGCGAACGCAAGAAATTGGGTGGCGTTGCCGTTGATTTCGGTGAGGATGTTGGCCATGTTGCTAGAGTAGTTCTTGATCATATCCGACAGTGAACCGGCCAGGCTGGACCACTCGGCGACCTTTGAGCCAAGGGTGCCCACTTGGGGAAACATATACTTGGCAGCGCCTGGGGCTTCCTGGAGCGCGGCGACGAGCCCATCGGCGGCATTAAGTGCGCCGTTGGAGAGCTGCGCAGCCGCAGGCAAGCATATGAACGCAAAAGCAACGGAGAGCGCTTGCAGGAAGTCATCGAGAACGACATTTGTCGTCGCAGGTGGGTTAAAAGTCGATACCAGAGTGCCAACGTAACCTTGAGCTACAGGGGCGGCAGCGGCAATGGCGGACCAGACTGTGCTATCATATTGATAGATTCTCTGTCGTTCCTGCAGGTTTGGCATCATCCTTCGCCGGAATTGGGCAACACATACGAAGATATTCCATAAAACTTAATAGTCTTTTGCAGAAATCGGTTTACTCTTGGCGTTGAGGTCAGACGGGATTTGCGCATCCGCTGGGAGCATTTATACTGCAATTCTGGTTCGGAACCGATCCATTGACGTAGTTTTGAAAACATGAAGCAAAATCAGAATGTAGCGTGCCGGCGCATTTGGGCATGTGAACAGTCGTCCAGTTTCGGAGGTATGCCGGAATGCCCAGGGTTTTCCAGCAAGAGCCATCTAAGCCGTTGGCCGGTACATTGCAATCGAAATTTTGTCGGTTTTGGTGTTCGTTCGACCTTTGGAGAAGCGCCAAGTCTAGAGGTGTTCCAGTAGAGTATGCCACTAAACTTGCGAAAACGAGAGTGGAAAGGAAACGCATGTTGAAAAAGGTTGAAAGATTGAAGATCAACTTCGAATAGACAACTAGACAACTCTAGGTGATGGGATATATGATAGGACAGGAAGAAACCTTCTTTAGTTACTTAAACAAACTAACCAATTGGGATTCATATAACATTATCCATCATGATGGCGTTGATGTTATCAACGACGGATTCGACTTGGAATTAGAGTGACTGAAACTGAAACAGATTAGGAAACAACAGATCATTGGATATGTGACGATCCGAAAAGGCTCCAACTCGCTCTGCCGGAGATGGATACCCTACGGTTCGAGTATCAAGTACCTATTATTGTTAGGAGTTGACTGAGGCTCAGCTTATCTTGGGGAGGGGGTTGCCCATGTCGTGAGGGTGATCTGAAGGAGACTGAAGATGATTGATTGCTTAACCGGCGCACAAGTGGGTCGTAAGGACGGTTAAGGGGACCTTAGATTGATGAGAAGGCTAAGACTGGTAGACTGGTAAGGTAGGTAATAGTCGTCAACGGGTGGAGACAGAAGGAAACGGCAGAGATGAGTTGGATTATTCTCTGCCAGGCTTTGATGCTTCCTTCAGAGTGAGACCTTACTAGAGCAGACGGCTTCCATTGGCACCGCGGCCGCAAGTCTTATTGTTATCTATCTAACAGCTCCAAGGCGGTCGTCGGCTCGAGGCTCGATGATGAAGCCATGACGTTAGGATTGATTCAGCCTAAATCAGGGCACCCTCTAAATCTTTGCATGCTCATCGTTGTTTATTTTCGGTGACTGTCATATTGAGAACTCGAGATGTCAGTCATGTACTCTAACGAAAGATATCAAGAATTCGTGCCAAAACGCTTTAAAAGCGACATCTCGAACCAACAGGATCAGGCAAGCGGCAAACTTAGTTCTTCGGACTTTTCGCATTCAATAAAACACATTCCCAGTATCTACCCTTCCCACCCCCCACCTGCACTACCTCCCACTTCACTACAGCGCCCATTCCCATCCCCGAATGTCCGTTACCCATTCCGCCTTCCTCCAGCTCCTCCACTCCAACTCCAAGCCCTTCTTCCCCAACCTCTTGAAAAAGAAAACAAGTACTACAATCCAACCCAACCCACCCCTCACCACTACTTCCTCTTCTTCCCACAGACCTCAAACCTCTTTTACTTGTGCTGGTCAAGGGGGATTATTTGTTGAAAGGATGTTCCATGTCAATGATTGAGTATGATGAGATTCCGCTTGCCGCGTTGGTGGTTAGTATTGGGCGGTATTTATCTCCTCGGCGGAAATGCAGGGAGTGTACAGCGAGGCTTTGTAAAACGTCATTGGTGGGGTTCTGCGAAGCCCCAGGGGCATGCGGATGGGGGGCTGGTTGAGAGGGACGAAGAGCGAGAGGCGAAGAGCCCAGGAAGGAGAATATGCTGGTTTGTGGATGGGAGAGTGTGGAAGTGCGTGGAGCGTTTACGGAGACAGAGGAGGTCAAGGAGTTTGGGAGGATTAGGGAGTTTCTTAGTGACTCGGAGGTTAAGCATGAGATAAGATGGAGACGTAGGGTTTAGAGTAGAGTAAGAGACGGGAAGATTGTACAAATCTGATCGGTAATCAGGTAAAGATAAGATACAAGAAGACTCGAATTGCACCACATCCCAATAAAGGATCCATGAGGAGTTGGTGGGATCGGATGAGTTGCACAAAGCTAAAACAAGGGAGTCTCAACAAACATTCTCCACCGCCGCTTCGATTCCGTCCCTCGGACCCAAATCTGACTTTAGCGTTCTCGAAAACAGCTCGAGAAGCATTTCGAAGCAGATCTTTGAGACAGCTGGATCATATCTGCCTTTGCTCAATTCGTCTCTGATGAACGCGTCTGCTTGCCTGTCAGCGGAGGCAGCTTGTTGCTATACGTGAGAAACACCCACGTTGTGCGTGTGCAGCTTCGTAGAAGCTAAAGCAAACCCCTTTCTCATGCAAGTTCTTCCTGATTAGATCCCTCCCCTCGGGTGGGACATGGTTATCTTTCTTGCCGAAGATCTAAACGTTTGTCAATACTTCCATCGCTATACTCTATCCTCTTCCCGACGTACCATCACCACTTCTCCCTTGATATCACCCGTTCTTCCCAGGCTGTCATCTGTCTTACCTTCTCCCAGAGAATGGCTGTGTATATCTGTCGCAAAATAGCACACAGCAGCAGCGACTCTCTGATCGAGCGCGCAACGATAAGCTAGATGACCACCGAGGCACATGCCAGTTGAACCTATCCGCCCGTTGCATGTAGGAAGTGATAGAAGGGTCGAGACGGAAAGGAAGGCATCTTCATCGTAAGCGGAAAGTTTCTGAAAATAACATTAGCCTCCGTACCTCGATAATCCATAGCGTGAGGGGGGCGGGCTCGCTCCAAAAAGCAATCAAACCTTCTTGATCTTCCAGTCGTTCCCCGCGTCCGTTCCTGCCACATCGTAGGCAAGTGGTTCTGGGCCGGTGAACTCATGATAGGATGAAGGCGCTGCGACAATGTAGCCATGACCTGCTATTTGCCTTGCGAAACGCTGTATAGGGCCAGTGACTATGGGGGCAGCGTCAATTGACTTGTCCTTGATACGGTTGAAAAATTTGCCCGTCCATACCCTGGTATATCTCGCTGAAGACGACGATTCCGGGAAATCGTGCTTTGGGATAGTTGGGGATAGTGGGGTGGAAAAGGAAGATGCCTGGATAAATTTAGTGACCATCCTCTGCACGAAATCTCTCAATTTCCTACGCATTCTCCCATGGCCATCCGCCTGCGTTGGCACATCTTTGTAAGTTTCGTTGACCAGCATCTTAGGAAAAACCTATCCAAAGTTGAAAATCAGTCGCGGAGCTCCGAACCTTACTTTATATCCGACCCCACAGTGCGCATGCGATCTAGCGCAAATCAATGGTTGAATATCTCAAAACATGCAACGAATGATCAAAGGGCAGATCACATTGAAGAAGAACGTTATGATATGGGGATGATTAGCATTAGTGCAGTGGTAGTAATAGTATGTACAGGTCCAGGTCAGTTTGACCTTTTCACATGACGTACTAGGCATTGTCAGTTTGAAAAGACATCAGACCAACGAGGGAAAGTTTTGCTTACTGGTATGAACAAGTACGGAACCCGCCGTGTATACTCCTCCCAAGCTTCGCCGTACTTTTCCTGACACTTTTGAATATCGCGGAGTGCTCTATGGGATATCATGACTGAAAAGAAAACGGGGTAAAACCACGGGAAAGAACTATTGAAGCCTGTAATAAGGCCCCAAGTCAATGCGAAGTACAAGTCGCAGGCATAATTAATCTTCCTAGCGTATGCATCTATAGCAGAGTCAGTGTACGCCAAAACAAGTCGGTTGTGGTCTCAACTTACACCAGCCATCTACTAACAAAGAATCTCCGGTGTTGGTCCTGATGGTTTTTGGGTTCTCAACTCTTTGCCACGGTAGTTGAGGAAATGCTTTCCTCTCCATAAGTGTGCCGCGCTCCTCCTGTCTAAAGCGGTTCTTCTGGCTATTGGAGGTATCCCAGACCCAGTAAACGAAGAGGTATGAGACGTAGAACAGGACCAATACAAAGCGGTTCCAGTGATAGACAGATGGCGCATGGTTCGCCAAGTATATTGTGCAGTGACAGTAGCTGAGTGGGACACCAGCGAGATTCCAGAAGATGAGCATGAACCCCCATTTCTCGTAGTACATGTCCCTGTCCATTGATTTAGTCGAAATCCAAGCGCCTCCAGAGTTTTTCTTACCAAGTGGTGACGATGCACTCTTCTCCTTTAGAACACGCATTTGCATACAGAAAATGGGCCATGACGAGGAACCCAACTTCACCTGAAACCCACCCAAATTGTTCATATTGACGTGCTGCCGTCGCACACGAGAGCAAGAACAGAATGTACCATGGCAATCTGACTTCAAAGAACATTTTAAAGTCCAGAATTCCGAACATCCTTGGATTTAACTCTGCACCCATGAAAAAGTCGTACACCGGAGAACCAGTCATTCGATGCTCTGCACCTCTATGTAACGCAGAGAAGTAAGCGAAAAAAGAAACGAGGTAGCCAGTAATGATAGCGACGGACATGAGAGGTCCGAACTCATCGATGAGGGTGTAGAGTTTGAAGAGACCCGTCACATGAAGTGCCGCTGCAACCACAATGGTAGTGTAAAAGGACCATATACCAGAGCAATAATAGGTCAATTGCTTGCCACCTTCATGTGCCAGAGGCTTGCCCTTCGCCGTAACACCTGGTAGGTATAGGTAACAGATCATTTCGAACACAAAGAAGCTCCAATAAATAGCCCAAGCTTTGACTGTTGGGAAAGCGCCTTCATAAACCAAATGACTCATGTGCCCTGCAAAGTGAGAGACACTCTCCCCTTTGGCCGGCAATGGGAGACGACCATCATAGTATGTTGCACCAATCCACATGTACCACATAAGCAAGGGAAATCCAAGCATCATGGCACTGACACCGCACGCGCCACCAAACTCAAAGTGCCCACTGTAGTCGACACGGGGGTCTTTACCGTCTCCAGATCCATCGATAACGCGTTCCTTGACCTCGGCATGTCCGTTGGCCGTACCGTTGAGTTTAGGGGTGCCATTGATCGTCCTGCGCCTAGCAGGAGTCCGCCCATTGCGTTTCTCTTCGTACGACACGTCAGAGTCCTCGCTCTTGACGTCTGGGGTTTTCGATTGACGGGGGTGCGAGCGACGTGTAGGTGTTTCGACAAAGCATGGATCTTGCCTTTTTCTGTAGCAATGTTAGCGACTCGTCCCTCACAATGCTTCAGCAATGGACAGCGATGCTAAGAAGGTATTATTACCTTGGAGTATGCCCCGTCTGGCTCCGAGTCAATGTCATTGTCGCGTGGCCCTGTACGATGCAATTCTGCGAGAAACGAACACGAGCAAATTATATAACTCCAACCAACATGGGATCGTCCATTATTTGTTATACTTGCCGCGCGGTGCGAATGTAATTTTATTGAATTTTTTCTGGTCGTTCCAACACGTCATTACAGATCTCGGTTCCTTGGCAGGGCCAACGCTAGCCATGTCAACAAAGTCGATACGGTCACGGACGGCACCCGAGGAACATCCCACCGTCCATTGCTCATGTTTTCGAACAATCTACGGAATACCAATGGTGCCAATACCTGCTATCATGGCGTCATCTAGAATGGCTGCATATTTGAAAGCGGATTGACCTGCATTGAGCTCTAATGAGGAGGAATAGAAGCAATATTTACAACTTAAGACGTGCATCCTCCGTTTGAAAGGTTCAAGCACCCCTTCGTGCGTTCGTAGTCATGAGAGTGATCTTCTTACCCTTTCTCTTTTTGCTACTCACGCCAGTCGGTCCGGCTTGGGAACTGCCTTCTGCCATAGAAATGGCACTGACTTGGGCGACCAAGTCATCTTCCTGTAGGAGATCCCGCTCCCAATTCTGAAGCCATCCATCATTGTCGGACGGCTCATGCTCTTGAGGCACTGCAGGTAAGCCAGGAGAGGCCGGGACGATAGCTGTAGTACCCCACACAGTTCTCGAAGCACTAGGACTCGTAGACGGCGATGCTAGCGACGCGAATGCCGAACCACTGTGCCCTCGGGAAGATGACCATGGTGGCGACGATGAGTTAGATCCATGACTTATGGTTTGCAGAGCATCAAAGCCTTCGTCTACTCGAGGCAAGGGCCGAATTTCAACTTCAGACATCGTTCCACGACTCGAGTCTGGTCGTTTTCGTCTAGTGATCGCCCACCGCTTATCGTCCTCTTCTTTCTCAGCCCTGGCCCGTTCCTTCTCTTCGCGTACCTCTTTCTCTCGAATCTTGGTGCGCCGCCGCTCAACGTCAGCTGAGAATCCTTGCAAGACCTCCGGAGCCACAATATCAGTCCAGTTGCATTCCAGAAACCCAACCTCACAGCCATGAGGGAGGTGCGCAAGGTACTTTGCTCGGCGCCGTAGCTCGTCGTCAACAATATGGCCTGTGGAGACTCGCTCTACTCGGGGAAGAATGGTAGAAGGAAAGCTTGCGAAATCTCCAAACGCTGCCTTGAGAATCCGTATATCAAGTGGAGATAGATAGTAGTGCAGTAATGCCTCGTAAAAGAAAAAAGGGGTATCATCCTGTGATTGGTGACTGGAAACTTCAGGCTTTGCCCTCGAATGGCTTGAGGATATCTGTTCGATACTCGATGGTTGTGGTAAAGAACGATTTGCGGACGAGGGATTCAGGTCTGGCGGCAATGACTCACTAGGTTTCGTTCTTAGTTCATTTGTCGGTTCATCAAGAGATGACTCAGAAGTTTGACTTTGCGGAGTAATAACGCCTTCTGACGAAGATTGTCCTGATTTCATAGCATGCTGTATTGAGTAAAAGTCTGGAATGTCCTCGTCGTTATCATGAAATTTGATAGGCGGACGCTTCGATTTTTTCTCTTTTGGCTGTCGAGGCGGATTCGGAGGATTTCCTATCCCTTTCACCCTCACCTTTGCATCTATAATGGCAGAAACCGCTTTCTTTGTCCACTGAGTCTCTTCTCCAAACATCAATTCATCTTCTTTCTCTTGTACCAGAAGCTCCTCGATTTCACCGTCATACTGAGCTAACATATAATCCTCGCTCCCTTTCATGACCCGCGCGTAATCCATAACCTCCGCAGCGAAGTACCAGGGGACGTCTTCAACTCTTTCAAGAGACTCTGCGCCATCTCGGGGTAACGCAAGGATGCTTCCTAATTGTCGTGTGATTAGTCTCAAAACGACATCGCCACCTTCTCGAGGAGGCTCCCATTCCTGACCCTGGAACCAACGGACGGGCCGCGTCTCAGATATATACACACTATCCCAACAGATTGGGCATTTCTTCCACCTTGCTTTTTTCTCGGGAATTGGATTTGAGTCATCAGTGGATTGCATATATCGGATAAGGCAGGGTAGGCAAAAAATATGCCCGCATTTGGCCATTCGCGGAGCGACAGGAGTTGAGAGGCAGATAGGGCAGTTCGTCGACTGTGATTGGGCGGAGACAAGGATCTGTAGAACCGTAGCCCAGTTCAAATGTACATCTGCATCCATTGCCTGGGCGCGATAATCACCTTTCGGATCGACAATGAACCGATAATTGGCGTGAATATATCTGTAGTACGATGAACCACCAAAAAGTATCCCAAGTCCAATATGACTGACCTTGCTTTGTCCACGGCATGATACCCGGAGCCAAGGCCCCACGTACGATTTCTTCGAGTATTCTGCCCAAGATAAGAGTATTGATGATTCTGCGGACGAGGTGGGAGGGTAAAATTCATGAGATGCGTTATCGAAGTACGCCCTTTTCGGCTGTTTGTACACTGCAAGGCCGCCTGTGGATGGCCTTTTGTTAGTTACGCTATAGCTAGATGAGGATTTAGGGGCCAGAATGTTTGCTCACGGATTCAGCAGCAGCATCCTCATCCGCAAGCCTTGGCCGTCGTTGGCCCTTATGTTGTTTTCGGAAGGACTGATTGCTTCTGGCGGCGAAAGGTGTGGCGCGAGAAGTAGAGCCAGCACCAAAGCTACCGGATCCGCCACTTCGGCGCTGGGGATGAGTCTCGGTACTGAAGGATGAGCTGTTTTGTGATTGGGAAGGGGATGGTATCTGAGAGGGAGGATTTGCGTTCTTTGGTGTGACTAAAGAGGGTGATGAGTTGGACATCCTGAGAGTTCCGAAATAGATTGATAGTTCTTAAGCTTTAATGCGAACAACGCCCATGCATAAAGGAAATCTAAAGACTTGTGTATGAGACACAGATATCGTAGGTATTGTGAGTACTCCAGCCCTGAGGGTGGGGTTGCATGGTAGTCCTCCCAGACAGTGAGGGGGAGTCATGGAGAGTCAGGCAACTTCACAATTCTAAAGCACGTGATATGACGACCGGTATGGTGCCCCAAGAAAATTCCAGCGGAAATGTTAAATACAAACATTGTAAGCAGCAAAACTTTCGCGAGAACTACTTTGATTTACTAGTATTTCCTTGTTACATTCATATTCAAAAGTGAAGGTTCCTAATGACTATCAAGTCCCCTGTAGGCGATCTTGGGAAATTGACCAGCAAAAGATTGTCCCCTCACAAAAAGGCACAGCTGCCACCAAAACCTTCAAACAGCGTTCAGAAAACGAACAGTCCTCCGGTTATCTTGTGAAAATCGTTTTGATCAATGTCCTTCAGCTACCGAACTACCAGCACTGACAACTTTGACGGAGCCCGGCGTAGGTGATAACCGGATATAGTAGGAAACCCATCACGGCCGAGGAAGCCGTGATGGACACCCATCTCCCTCCCATATCTCACGTTCGGCCGGCTATACCTCTTCACCATGGGTCAAGGCAGCATGAGATGCCCTACACTCCTCCGCCTTCCTCACACCACTTGCATTCATACCACGGCTATCAACAACATCCATACTCCCACGGCCCTCCCCCACAGCACTTCCAGCAACACCCTCCACCGCAATGGTACCAATATCAGCATCCAATGACAAGGCCGTACCAGCATTATTCACCCATGGTCAATGCATCTTACCCAATTCAACATCATCAACATCCTGCACAGCACCAACCGCATCCACGACACCATGCGCCCTCGTCGTCCTCAATACACTCACATCAAGATATCCTCTCCCCATCTTCGTCCACTGCGTCTTTCTATGTACCATCTGCGGCGCCAATGAGTACACCGAATCCGTACGTAGCTCCGCTGACACCTCCTCCGGCGCCCTCTCGGCGTATGCCCTACTACCCTCCTGTGAGTTTATCAATCCACTTTATCCTGTGGAGTTGGGGTACTAACGAGGTATAGCTACCCTGGTATTCTTTCTCTGAAGGCTCGTTTCCGTCGAGGAGTCCACGGCGGCGACGACAAAGACGAGCTCCTCAGTCTTCCAGTGTCCCTGTTGAGTTACCTTTAAGGCATGGTTCAATCGCTGGCGTTGAAATTGTTTTGAAAGGGGCCAAGCCAGTGGCAAATCATGCGCTCATGCCAGAGCCCCTGCCAGAAAACTCATTCGCAGATCCACCTCGGGGTCCTCAAGAGGATCAGCCGCAGAATGTTACACCTGGACAACCATACCTTCAAACCCTCCAGACGTCATATGCACCTCTGGAACCTGGCTCTACGCAACCGACTACTCCATCCTCTCCCGTTACGCCAGCGTCATCCCGACAGCAGCCTACTCGAACCACCAAGACAATCAATCGTGCGAGCATTGCTATAATTCCTGTTGTGCCCGCTATTCCAAACATTCCTTTAGCCTCGCGACCACCTAATCGGGCTTCGGTCAGTGCTGCTTCAGATGCCAAAAGAACCGAGCAGCGTTCGCTCTCAAACGCTGATCATTTGACAAATGCAGTAGAGACACCTGGTCTAGCCGATGTGGAAGACGCGTCTACAACATCAGAGCCTACGGCTACTTCTACATCTCCACCTGCGAAGGCTGCCCCTAAGTCTTGGGCTGACTTAGTCAAGACAATGGCGCAGGCTACCGTAATTAGTGCAACCAAGGCCCCCGATAATGCTTACACCCAAGCTAATGGCTTTGGTAACTCAAAGAATGGGTCTTTAGCTGACGCGCTGAGCTCCTTTTCGGTTAATGATGGTAGTGAAGACTCCAGGATTTCGTTTCTGGAGCCTAGAGGGCTTGTAAACACAGGTAATATGTGCTATATGAATTCCGTCAGTATTTGCCAATCAGTCTACTGCTCTGTGTGTTCTCTTCAGTCGCTGATCTGTCACTCTAGGTGCTTCAAATATTAGTCTTTTGCGTTCCATTCTATGACTTTCTTGACAGGACCGGCAAGCGAGCACCACATAGCTTTAAAAGTGATACACCATTAGTGGATGCAATGTAAGTACACGGTGAGGCAGTAAGTCAATACATTTGCTAAAGTATGTTGCACTCAGGATTATGTTCATGCGCGAATTTCACGTAATCGACTCAGCAGTATCTGTTGAACAACTACGAATGCGGTTAAAGGACAACGAGCTTGAGCAATACGGAGAGGCGTTTATTCCCGAATTTGTGTATGAGGTTATTAGGCGTTTACCTCGATTTTCCTCTATGAGAGTAAGTTGAGCTTTGTTTCTTAGATAAACCGTGCTAATCCTTTCAGCGCGGGCATCAGCAGGATGCAGAGGAATTCCTGGGGTTCCTGTTGGAGGAAATGCATGACGAGTGCGGTAGGGCTATGAGAACCACAACTACCAAGGCTGCTTCTGGCGCTTCGACCCCAACAAACGGTATTATGTCTCCAATCAGCGAGTCTACCGAGTCCACTACTACGGGTGACGGCGGCTGGCTTGAAGTGGGTCCAAAACAGAAGGCTGCCGTTACTCGATCCTCAGGTGGAATCATCACAGAATCACCAATCACTAAGATCTTCGGTGGCAAGCTCCGTTCGGAGCTAAGGGTTCCCGGCATGAAAAATTCGGTGACACTGGAGCCTTACCAGCCTCTACAGCTTGATATCGGTGTACCTCAAGTCAACAATATCATTGACGCATTGAAGGGATTGACTAGACCGGAGACTCTACATGGAGATTTCAACTCTCCTCGAGGACCAGGGGCCCTTGCAACAAAGCAGGTGACTATTGAAACCCTTCCGCCGGTTCTTATTCTTCATCTTAAACGCTTCCAGTATGATAATGCTGGTGGCACGCAGAAAATCTGGAAGAAGGTTGGCTATCCGCTTGAGCTGGAAATACCCAAAGAAGTGTTCCCTCAGCATAAGAGAGGTGGATTACTAGCCCATGGAGGTTTACCGAAATACCGTCTTATTGGTGTCGTCTACCATCACGGCAAGAACGCCAGTGGAGGTCACTATACTGTTGACGTTCGACGGCAAGAGGGTCGAGAATGGATCAGGCTTGACGATACCATTATTCGCCGCGTTCGAAGCGAAGACGTTGCCGAGGGAGGTAGCGAGGAAGACCCGAAAATTCTTGCCGCCGCTCTGGAACAGCACAAGAACGATCAAAACTCAAGCGGTAATGTTTATAATCAATTTGCCTGTGAGAGTGAGGAGCGAGCCCAGTCCGAACTAGGCTGGAATCAAGTCAATGGAGTGGCCTCGGGATCAGCGGGCGCAAGCAAGAAATGGTCAGGGGTGGTCAATGGAAACTCTACGCCTGCTACTTCCTCTGGTAATATGACTCCTGTTGGACGCTCTTCGGTGAAGGACAATAAGGTTGCTTACTTACTGTTCTACCAAAGAGTGAGTGCCTGAGCGACGATGCACGCCTGCTTCTAATTCTACAGCAAATGAGCGGTGGAAAGGCTGACCGGAGATTTCGGTACATCAGCTTGCATGTACTACAGTATTTGAGTGTCGACGTGTTGATCGCAGGCGGATCTTACGATATGAGCCATATCTATATATTTGTAAATATTGTAATGAAGCTGTGGACACCCTTCTGGCATTTTGCTGGAGGGCCTTGTATTCCAGCCATGATACTTTGCACTGACAACGTGGAATAAATGGAAAGAATTGTGGATGATGACGTGTTTCGCGATCACCATTCGGTTCAATGAATTTGAGAAACAACGCCCTACTTGATTTCGTGTCCTCTTGTGGATGTTGATGGATACTTCGCATAGAGTATCGAGGTAAAAATTGCTGCTAATTGGAAGTACCTACTGCATAGCCCGACATGTCGTTTGGGATCCCAGAATGCCCAATAGAAAGCCTGAGTCATGACCGCGATGAATGGCGCTCTGCATCAGACAAGGAAGCGCAGAGAGCAAGAACTTACCGACACTTTCTCAGCCCGCCGTCTCGATACTGAAGCTGACAGCTGATATCAACCTATGTACAATGTCGATGTCTCTAATGCTTTGTTACGTTCTTTTAGAAAAGGGCTGCGTCCATGTTGTGCGGCAAACTTCGAGTTCTTATTAAAGAATATTCTCCAAGGCCAGCCCTCACCCACATTGGGTCCTGCTTCACCACGAAATAACGGCGTAGCATGAGCGAGGCAAGAGTGAAGTGTGCCGAAGGGCATTGTCACAGTATCGATCCTCTTTGATCAAGGATGATCTTCAGGCTCCTAACGTGTTGGCGGGCTGTGCATCGCTTCTGGGAACTGGTGGTGTTATGGGTACAGAGTCAGATTACTTCTGAAAGCACAAAGAGGACAGGCAATGCTTCAAGCACCCCTAATCTACTTTACTGCAATCATCAAGCCCAACCAAGCCGAACACATAGATACATGTGGCCTGCAGGCGCGATTACTCGGGGACCGGGCAAACCTCTAGCCCGCTCCTGAACAAATTTGGCAAGAATGTATAACTGGACCAATCATATGTTGCGCAAGGGGACATTCAATCCGTTAGTGCATATTGAAGATGTCAGATTGACTGAGGTTGAAGAGTGAGCTCGACTTCACTATCTCCAGTTGTTCTTTATATTGGTTGTTTGATCTCTGCTTTCCGCCTCGTCGTCAACGGTTCTATCACAATCTCTCATACCACACAAATTGAAGAGATTTCATAGCTTTCGTATTTCTTCTAACCAGCCATGGTTACACTTGAGGTAGTCCAGTCCTGCAACGCTGCACTTGTCAAATCCCAGCCGCTTGTTGCCGTCGTCGTTGGCGGCACTGCTGGTATTGGGGAGTGCACTGTACGTGCTATAGCTGCTACCCATGCGAACCACGGGAAGGGGCTCCGTCTCTATATTGTTGGGAGAAACAAAGATGCTGCTGATAAAACTATTTCCTACTGTCGTGATGTTTGCCCAACGGGGCAATTCCACTTTGTACGCGCAGATGATCTTTCTCTTTTAAAAGACGTCGATCGATGCTGCGCTGAGATCATACAAGCTGAGAAGCAAGCGAGTGAAACGGGCAAAAAAGCAAAAGTGGACTTGTTGGTTGAGACCCAGGGGTATCTAACCTTCGAATCACGGCAAGGTAGATAATGTATCGCTGGCTGCCATGCTCTCCCGCTAAAACAAACGAACAGAAACAAAGGAAGGGCTCGATACGTTCATGTCCGTGGTGTACTACTCTCGCATGCGATTCGTCACAAAGCTACTTCCGCTGCTTCTTGCTTCTCCGCTCTCGGGACGTGTCCTATCAGTCTTCAATCCAAAGCTCGAAGGCAAAGTTCTTCCTGATGAACTGTCACTCCGCGACCCTAAGCACTTCGGCTTCACTTACACTGGCTCCCACATCGTACAGATGACTACTTTCTTCATGGAAAATATAGCCAAGAGAAATCCCGGGCGAATCTCCTTGGCACACGTCTATCCAGGCATAGTCATGACAAATGCAGTTGACAAAGGACGTCTACCGACGTGGACCAGGTACCTATGGCATTATGCGATGGGCCCTATTCTCCGGCCTTTTGCTACCCCATTCATGGAAACTGGTGAACGGATGCTATTTATTACATCGCCTCGCTTTCCGGCGCGGCCATTGAATAGCACAGTAGGGGTTTCGAAAGGTGGAGGAGACGTCGAGATAGCAATGTCCTCAGATGGTATGGTTGGTGGTGGCGCCTACAGAGTCACCTCGAACGGGGAGACGTTTCCGACGGGGAAGGCATACGAGGAAGCTCGGAAAGCAGGTATGTACGAAAAAGTCTGGGATCATACCATGAAAGCGTTCGAGGTGATTGAGGCCGGGAATGTTTTCACAGAATGAATGGTTCTCCTTTTTTGGCTTTGTGTTCGTGTTACTTCATGCGGCTCTGGGGTGGAATCAAATGATACAAGGAACCTCTAGTTAGGGGACTTCAAACCCGGAAGTAGAAGAACCTTATAATAACTCTTTTCTATATCTATATCATCATCGCCCATAACCACTTTTATGCTCAGTTGTCGTTAAGTTTAATGGTATCTCCCAACCTCTATCGGGACGGATTCTGGATATTAAAGATACTCATCACAAGAGAAGGCCAGAGGCCATTTAACAGGTCATATCTCATTTTGAACAATTGCACCCCATCAATCCGTAAAGGCCTGATCGAAGTTGGCTAGATCTGATTACCTTGACCACACTACAATACGAGCCGAATACGAAGATATATCTACACTGAGAGAATAAATATTTAAGAGTCACTCGACTAGTAGAGCAACAAGAAGCAGTTTGCTTTCGAACAGTACACATCGAAAGCTCTTTCCTTACTAATAGAGTCACTTTTGAAGTCAATCAAAAAGAAACATAAAGGTCGTTCTCAGTAGTAAATCGACAAGAGAGCTGTGATATGTTAAGTCTAAATATTAGCAGAGTAGTTGATGATACACACTGTAATAGAGTCATGCAGATCTCGTTCTTGAAATATATTATCAGAAATAAATTGATCAGATTTGATGAGACAAAAATATCAGAGAGCTGTACTGTTGAGATGAAAGATTGATACAAAAGCATTTCTGATGCGACGTTTGAACAAGAAATATCTGAATTCCTTTTTTTTTTTAATTCTTACTCGATTCAACACTCATTATGAGCCTATGCGAGATTCTATATACTGTAGCGAGCGTTGCGCTAGCGCAACGCTCTTTTCGCATCAAAAATCGCTTCTTTCTGCGCTCTATACTATAACTGTTCTCAATGCAAGAACTCTATGAGTCTATTTCTTCTTTATTTCTTCTCTCTTTCATCTGATTCTTCAATGACATCACAGCTTGAAATTGATTCAATATGCTCATTGAGAGTATCATTTGAATGATCATCATCACTGCGCTCATGATTTCTAAGAGCTTTTTCAAGTTCGTGATGTTCTCTTTTTATTGCATTGCTTTTCATTTTACTTTTCATCTGAAACATGTTAATAAAATGTGCTTGATCAACATTTGATCTCTGTTGCACTTGCATGTCGTTGTAACAACATCAAGTACTCATCTTTCATGTAGAAATTGATTGAAATCAATTTTCTTTGTGCATAGCTGCATCAATAATGCATTGTAAGACTTTGTATAACTTTTGTGCAGTTACAAATATTGATGTGTCATTTCTGATGTCAAATATTAAAAATGAGTTGTATTAAATCTTTCTTTTCAGATTATTCTTCATGTTTATTTGATTTATTTTTGTATGAACATCAATCTTGTTATCACTTCAATGCATTAATGCTCAGTCAGCAATAAAGACAAATTGTGTGTATCATTAATCATTTTGTTAATTACTTCATTTTTGAGTACTTCTGCATATCTCATCACTTAATATAGCTTCAGCATGATTTCTTAAGATTGAATGTTCTTATGTGCAATCTGAACTTGTTGCAAATGTGTTTGATCTTTTATTGATATCATAGCTTTCACTGTTTTCAGAAAAGTCTGATTATCACTGTATACTTTGTATATCTTTTCATGACATTTTCGATTCTTTATCACTATGTCTGCAAGATGTTTCATCTTTACGATTAATTCTTTCAATTCTTCATGATGAGTGATGATTAAAGTCAATTTCTTCAGTCTTTTATTTAACTTTCAGTTAATTTTCATTGCAATCATCATAATATTCTTTCTACTGTTGTTATCATTCAAGTAAACTCTTTGCTTTAACATGAATGTGTCAAGATGATGTTGATTTATTAATATTTTCTTGTTTGCAACTATAACTATTCTTGATGACTTTGATCAAAGAATCATCATGTAAAAATGATTTCACTTCATCTTCATTTATTTAAATGTTTCTTTCATTCACTTTTGCTTCAGCTGCAGAAACATTTTGCACAACTTTGATTTTTAACTTCTTTTGAATATCAAGTTGTTGCAAATTCAACGCATTATTATTTTAATAACTTCATCTGATTTTTGAAAGTTCATGTTCATTATTGACTTTTGTATTAACTTTCATAAATGAATATTTATTGACATTGTGTTTATTTCTATCTGTAGAATCTTTGTTGATATCACATGATAAATGTCAATGATTTGTCATAATGCTTTTTCTTGTACTGATCTCAGCTTGATGTTCAGATTTTTTTAATGACTCTTCATTTTCTATGACATGTATCATATGATGACTTCGTGACTAAGCAGAAAGTGCATCATCACGAAGTATATTTGCTTTTTTGTTATCATTAACAAATTTAAAATTAATAATTGTCTGCATGATTTTTTGTCTAATCACTAGTTTTACTTTGATATGATGCATGTAAATCACTCATTTCAGCTTAAAGTTCAATTGAACTTTCAAACCTCTGATATTTGATTTTGAGTTAATTTGATGTTTCATCAGCTTTATGTTGATGTTCATATTGAATCACTTAGAAATTTTCATAAAGTGAATTAACTTATGCTTTGTCTTTAAAAACTTGATGTCATGCATTTTTGATCACTGTTCGCATCTATCATAGATCTCGCTAAGAACTTTGCAGTTGCACTTCATGAACTTTTCATATATTAAAATATTAATGTTATTTATGAAATCTGTGAAGTTTGTTCTTAATTTGATGTCATCACATGCTTCTAACAAGTTCACGTTGTAAAACAGATATAATATTAATGATAGCAAAGAATTTTGTGATATGTTGATGTTCACGCTGCGTTTCATTGTCGTGTAATCATTGATTGTGATCATGATGCGTTGATTTCTCAGAAAGTTCTTTACAAATTTGAGAAGCAGTCTGAGAACTCTTCTCTTTTTTATGTCATGCAAAAGTTTGCTATGTGCTACATTGTTAAATGCACTTTTCTCATTTAAACTCAGCAATGAGATTACTTTTCTTCTTGTATCACTTTATACAATGTATATCTTTTCTATAATCAATTGCAAAGTTGTATTTATTGATCTGTATTTGTGAACTTTCATCTAAATATTCAATATCAAGTCACATGCTTCTACAACATTTTACAGACGTTTGAATATGATGAACTTCAATATCTTGCTCAACGTGTTGAGTAGCACAATTGATTTATATGTTTTTACATTAAAGTAGTTCTTCTTGTCTGACTTTTACATTATTATTGTGATCGCGCTTTTGAACTGAGTTAACTGTATTTTCTTTTACAAACATCTTTCAAAAAGAGAGTGTATTTATTCTGATGTATCATTGATGAGTTTGCACATTATTTTATTTATGTATTCTGTGTATTTCAAAGTCTTGTTGAACATTGTTTGTAGATGATTCTCTTAATTTTGCAATGCATCAGCGAAGCATCATTCTTAATTGAGAGTAAGTACTTGAAGTCTTTTGTATTCAGCATGAAAATCTTTGAAAATGATGAAAAGTGAGTTTAAAACATCATCTTCATCTTATTCTATGCTGTTGTAGTGATGTTAAAACACTCTGACTTAATCAGAAAGAAAATTGTCGCTTGAATCAATGTGTCTGCAATTGCATTTCTTGTTCATTTCGCAGTTTTGAACAATTCTTTTAAGAATTGTTTAACATTCTGCCTGATCTTTTGATATTCACTGCATTTCTGTTTTCTGATGATCTTGCTCTTCTTGTCACATGCTTGAATGTGCTTTGTTTAATCATCAATGATTCAACAGTTTTTTTTCATTCATCACATGCTTTTGATGATTTTCATACACTTTTTTGTTCATTTTGTTTTGATCATTTCATGTGATCTTGCTTAGAGAGTAGAAATCTCAATGATCTTCTTCAATGCATTCAGCAATTGCTTAGTGTATTCATCTATGCGCTGACATTTCATCTCATGATTCAACAATGATTTTGACATTTGTTCTTTCAGAATATTGATAAACTTCTCTTCATTTATTATCTTTTAGTTGCAACGCGATTTTCGTGCTGACTTTTTGCAGACTTTGAAATTTATAATTGTCTGTATTGACAGATGATCTAGACTGATCACGTTGAGTCGAGTACTCAAGTTCAAGTCGAGTATTCAACTTGAAAAGTATCAAGTTAAGTTGAAATTTTTTTGAAAAAGTGTTGAGTTGAGTTGAGAAGTTGAACTCAAGAACTTGAATTGAGTTGAGAAGCTTGACTCAACAATTCAACTCAAAAACTCGACTCAACTTGACAAGATATTAGATAGATGTAAATAACTTGATCAAACAGTTTACATGATTCTTCTTCATGACTTTCTATCATGTTTTCTCATCATGATTCTCTATCAAAGTCAAACGATCTTTATGTTTTCTCGTCATAATTCTCTATCAAATGATCTTCATGTTTCTCTTTATGTCACGGTTTTAGCATGTGTTACTCGGAAGGTGTTGGGAAAAGAGGTGTTAGGTCACTTAGATGGTGTTGAACAATATTATAGGTGATGATAGGCGTGAGATTATCAGTGATGTTATGGGGGCCCCCCGGTACGGATGGTACTCAGCGTTCATGAGGTATAAGAACCTCTGAATGATCTCTTTCTTTTCTTTCTTCTTCGTGCAACGTCTTGTATCTAAAATCTAGTTATTAGAATTCCATCCTGGTTTCATTCAGCCCTCAGTCCGTGACATTACGTTGCACCCACTACATCATGAGTCAATCCGAGAATATCAGCAACACCCTGCCGTCGGCACCTCTAGCCCCGATCAACGAACTCATCACTGCCGCCCAGTTTCGAACTCACGTCAACAATGCTCCCGAAGCGTGATACACTTTCCTGACCGAACTTCAAACTTGGTCCAACGACATCATCACCCAGTATACCAACTGAGTCTCAGCCTGTCAACAAGAACATGAGCAAACTCAGGTCGAACTTAAGCAGTCCCAGGCCAATAATGAAACCTTGTCAGAAATGGTTCAAGGACTCAAGAGCATGAGCAGAACCGATACCAAATCAGAGAAATATTCGGATTCAGAACTCTATATCGAAGAGCGAGAGGACAAGCTAAATCAGTTCATCTTCGAACTGACCAGCAAGCTGAAGTTGAACGCGAATCGTTATTCAACTCTCGAGTCTCGCCTTCTGTATGGGTACAGTCGCTTATCGGGGAACGCTGCCGCTCAAGCGTTGCCGCGTATGACTGCTCAGCATGACAAGCTAGTCACGGTTGAGCAATTAGTTGCCTTGTTAAGACAAGCCTTCGATGATTCAGACAAGCAAGGAACCGCTCAGCGATTCATTTCAGCCCTAAGAATGCGAAATCGCATCTTCATCGAATACCTGTCCGATTTTCAGCAGCACATTGATGCAATCGGATATGACGTCGTAATCCGAAAATTCAATCTGGAGAATGAACTATTCAGCGAGCTCAAAGCTCTATTGGTTCAGATGAATGTCAGCAGCCTGAACTATGAGCAGTTGATTATCAAATGCCAGCAATTGAATAGCCGATATCGCGCCACAGTACAGAACCTTCCCAAGCCAAAAGCAGTGATTCATCCTGCCTCTGTGACCCCTACAGTCCCCGCGTATCCCGTCAAATATGCGACACCCCCGGCAGGCTCGGAAGCTACGACCTCGGGCCCGGGGGACCCCATGGACTTATCGACCGCCAACATGAAGAAACGAGGCTCACTGACCCCCGAGGAGCGTCAGCATCGCATGGTCAATCATCTGTGCCTATACTGCGGTAAGCCTGGGCATCAGGCTGCGGCCTGCAATTCAAAGCCCAAGGTTCAGCTACGAGCCGTCTCATTATTCGCCCCCGCAACCTCTATCGACAACCTCGCTTCCGATACTTCTCCCGCCTTGGAAAAAGCCTAGTCTCTGCGTACAGTCACTCGCAGAGACAATCGAACAGCCTGAAAATCTCTGCACTCTCAGTTAGCTCGATTCATCGATTAGAAAAGAAGGTGAACAATGATCATCTCGTGCTCTCAGATAATCTAGAAAGCAATAAAATCAATGTCAATCTTTCTGTTTTGATTGATATCAACGTCATCGATTATGCATTTATTGATGACTCTTTCGCGCAAAGACATTTTCTGCTCTGTTTTTCTTTGTCTGAAATCTGTATTCTTCAGAGATTTGATGATCAATCAGTCATATTCGATTCAATCACTCATTACGCTCTTGTCAAACTTCAAGTTTCAAGCGAAGAGCTTGAAGAAATCTTCTTCTATGTCACTCAACTTTCGTAATTCTCAGTTGTTCTAGATCTGCTCTGATTAAAAAGTCATAAAGCAATTATAGATCTGCGTCATAATCAGCTCATCTTTGAATCTCAAGTCAACTCAGAACTCGTACTCGAAACTCTCTCGAGCATCTCGATCTCGACTGTGTCAGTATCAGTCTCTTCAACATCTTCGTTTTCAAAACATCTGAAGATCTACGCTATAAATAGTGCTTCGTTTCTGCGACTCGCTAGAAAAAAGAATCATGATCTGTTTGTCATATTCATGAGAGATATCGACAAAGCTCTGAAAATCACGTCTTTCGTTGACTCTGTCACGCTATTGCTCCTCGAATATCACGACTTTCTAGATGTTTTCTCTCGCGAATTGACGAACATTCTATCTGAACGACGTCTCTATGATCATAAAATTCAGCTGCAGAAGAACAAAACTTCTATCTTCGAGCCTTTATATGACATGTCTCAAGATGAGCTTCGAATACTAAAGAAATATCTGAAGAATAATTTGATCAAAGACTTTATTCAAGTCAGCTCTTTTCTCGCGATCTCTTCGATACTCTTTGTTAAAAAATCAAGCGAAGAACTCAGATTTTGCGTGAATTATCGAAGTCTGAACGTCATGACAGTTAAGAATCGATACTCGTTATCTTTCATTCGAGAAACTCTAGATTGGCTGACTAAGATCAAGTACTACATCAAGTTAGATATCATTGCAGTCTTTAATAAACTGCGAATGACTTATGAAGACGAGTGAAAGATCGCTTTCCGAACACGTTATGACTTATACGAGTACAACGTTTTGCCCTTCGAACTCACAAACGAACCGTCATCATTTCAGAACTTCATTAATGACACTCTGCATGACTTCTTGAACGTTTTCTGCATCGCGTACATGAATGATATCTTGATCTATAGCAACAGCAAAAAGGAGCATACTCAGCATGTTCGTCAGGTACTGAAGCGACTTAGAGTCGTCGAACTACAGGTAGATATCGAGAAATGCGAATTTTCAGTTATCGAGATCAAGTATTTGGGCCTAATAATCACCACTCACGGAATCAAAATGGACCCTGAGAAGATCAATGCCGTCATGAATTGGGCTGCACCTCAAGACGTCAAAGATGTTCAGAGCTTTCTGAACTTCGTCAACTTCTATAGGCGATTTATTAAGAAGTTTTCCAAGCTGACCGACCCGTTGACTGCCTTAATCAGAAAAGACCAGTCATTTAATTGAACTCAGAAGTGTCAATTCGCCTTCGATCGACTCAAGCAGGCGTTCACCACTGCCCCTATCTTAATGCACTATAATCCGGACCTACTCGTGACTGTGGAAATCGATGCCTCCGACTATGTTGTGACCGAAGTCATGTCTCAGCGAGATGATAACGAGCAGTTAAGACCTGTGACCTATTTCTCTTCCAAAATGCTACCCGCAGAATGCAACTACGAGATTTATGACAAGAAACTTCTAGCTATAATCAGAGCTTTTGAGGAATGAAGGCTCGAACTGGAAGGCACGTTAGATCTCGTTGAGATCATTTCCGATCACAAGAATCTAGAATATTTCATGTCAACCAAGCTGCTTAGCCGAAGACAAGTCAGATGGTCAGAATTTCTCTCTCGATTTAACTTCAAAATCATGTATCGTCCGGGTGAATTGAACACTCGAGCCGATGCACTCACGCGTCGATCAGGAGATCTTCCCTTGAACGAGGGGAATAGTCGTCGAGAACATCAGTGGCAGACCGTGCTAAAATCAAAAAACCTGGAAATTCAAGTCTTAACCAATGTTCTCGACGATAGTGACTCTGAAGCACCCGAATCAAGTGACTCGAAGGGCGAATCAATGATCTCTGAGCAGTCTGAACCACCAGAGGAAATGTCTATGAATGAGCTAGAAGAACAACTCTCCGCAGCCTATTTCAATGATGAATGAATACAGATCGTGGTAACTGCGTTAAGAGACGATCAACGAAAGCTTAAAGAATTTCCGTTAGCGGAATGTACGCTGCGAAGTGATCGAGTCTACTATAGAGATAGGCTATTGATACCCGAAGATGAGGAACTGCGACTACGTCTGCTTCAGTTAAGTCATGACACGCCTATTGCGGGTCATTCAGGAAGAGCCAAGACCTACGAAATACTCAGTCGTCATTATTACTGACCCGGAATGATCAAGACAGTAGTCCGCTTCGTACGCAATTGTCATCTATGCTCTCGAGTGAAGATCTCTAGAGAAAAATATCAGGGAGCTTTGAAGCCTCTTGATGTACCCAATCGTCGCTGAAAAGACATAGTCATGAATTTCATCGTGACAGTACCTGAAAGTAAGAATCTGAACGGAAATTCGGCAATCAATATTCTGATAGTCGTGAACAGACTATCTAAACAAGTGCATTACGAGCCTATGAGTGAAATTACAGCCCTAGATACAGCTCGAGTTTTTTATCGTGCAATATGAAAACATCATGGATTATCTGATTCAATCGTCTCGGATCGTGAAACTCAGTTTGTCAGTCACTTTTGAGACGAACTTTGTACCCGATTGAAGATTCAAGCCCGATTGTCAACTGCGTTTCACTCAGAAACGGATGGTCAAATCGAGAACGTCAACGACGTTTTGGAACAATATCTTCGAGCCTTCGTGTTCTTTATGCAGGACGACTGAGCTGCATGACTGCCATCAGCTGAATTTGCCACCAACAATCACTTCTTCGAAAGCACTCAGTGCACGTCGTTTCTAGCTAACTCCGGACAGCATCCTCGAATGGGGTTGAAATCAAAGAAGGCTCAGAAGAACGTTATTGAACACTCGGAACGAATACATGCCGATCTGTTTGTTCAGAAAATGAATCGAATCAATGAAATCCTGCGAGAACAAATGACCTTAGCTCAAGCATATCAGGAACAATTCGCTAATGTTCATCGACAACACGCCCTCAAGTATGCAATTAATGATATGGTTTGATTAGATGCTCGCAATCTGATGATTCATCGATTCAGCAAGAAGTTATCTAATAAATTCGAGAAACCTTTCAGAATCATCAAAATTGTTAGTTCTCATTCTTATCAGCTAGAGTTGCTCGATGACTGGTCCTGTTTCGACGTCTTTCATACTTATCTGCTTCATTCTGCGACCAACGACCCCTTACCTGAACAAATACCTCCCGCGCCGTTTCCGATAGTCTTCGTCGAAGGAGTGCTTAGCTGGGAGATGAACGAAATATTGAACTCCCGGGTAAAGAACTCTCAGCTAGAGTATTTAATTAAGTGAACTGGGATAGAAGAAAACAGTTGGGTAAAGTTTGCGGATGTGATGGATGCCATCGAAGCCATGAACGCCTATCACGCCCGAAATCCCGATCGTCCGGGTAAGGATTCATGAATCGCTTACGTGCAAGGAAGCAGCGACTCTGAATATGAGTCAGAGAATTAAAAGCCTCGCAGAAGCTTCGACTTCAAAAAGGGGGACCTATTGTCACGATTTTAGCATGTGTTACTCGGAAGGTGTTGGGAAAAGAGGTGTTAGGTCACTTAGGTGGTGTTGAACAATATTATAGGTGATGATAGGCGTGAGATTATCAGTGGTGTTATGGGGGCCCCCCGGTACGGATGGTACCCAGCGTTCATGGGGTATAAGAACCTCTGAATGATCTCTTTCTTTCCTTTCTTCTTCGTGCAACGTCTTGTATCTAAAATCTAGTTATTAGAATTTCATTCTGGTTCCATTCAGCCCTCAGTCCGTGACACTTTATGTTTCTCATCATGACTTTCTATCAAATAATCTTCATGTTCTTCTTCATGTTTCTCTTTATGTTTCTCTTCATGTTTCTCTTTATGTTTCTCATCATGTTTCTCATCATGACTTTCTATCAAAAAGATAATGCAAAAAGATAATGCAAAAGCAAAAAACCGGAAAAATTTCTATATTTAGCTTTCTTGACATCAAGCTCAAGTTCTTGACGAGTCGAGTTGAGTTGATTCAATTCTCAGTTAAGTCAAGTTACGTTAAGTTGAAAATATGAGTAACTCGACTCAAATTGAGTTGAAAATGTGAGCAATTCGACTCGATATTGATTCAAGTTCAAAATGTCAACTCAAAACTTAACTCAATGATCAGTTTAAAATGATTTGAAAAGTTTTTCATTTCTTCATTGATTTCGCATCGTATTAATTGATTCATAATGTCATTTGTCGTGAAGATCAAATTTATTGTCATTTGAGATTTTTGATAATTTCTCGTAATTATGTCTTGAGATAATGTCAATGATGCATTGACATTTGTGATTATTTCAATTAAATCATTTAACAATAGATACTGTCTTGAGTAAAATAATCTTTCTCATGTGAGATGATGCAGATTGAATGTGATGATTGAGTCTACTAGATGAATAGATGAGATCTATAAGAATGATATGATAATGTGATATTCTAAGCAGACACAGAATGAGTATATATTATGATAGAGCTAATTATTAAGAAGCTCTCAATAACTCAAGAGAATCAATTGATTATAGAGAGTTTGTCAAGCATTGTCAAGTTGAACACGACATAACTCATGATATATTAAGTCGAAGATATAATGTGATCTAAATGATGTCTTGACAAAGTCACAGAGTCTCAAAGCTAACTTAGATCTGATCTTCAACTCAGTCTCTGAATCTTTGATCTAATTTCTATGTGTCAATTCATCATGACAATTGTTTTCTCTTTTAAGTGAGTTCATTCTCAACTTCAATAATTAATGTCTTGATTTATCTTGATAAATGATGATGTGTACTCATGATTTTGCTCTAGAAGCTCTCAATAAAAATCTTCAAATCTTCGTGAGAAAACAAGAAAAAGAGAAACTTTCAATTGAACGATGATTCATCTTCAATTATAATGCGTGTAGATGACATTATATGTGATGTGTAGTTGACGTAGATGACAGCATCAATCATGTGTGAATAATGCATAAACATTGCTTGTCTTTTGATTAAATTATGTTGTTGAGATGATAAAGTGTAAATAAAAGTGAATAATGATCATTACTTTGTTTATCATTCTTTCAGTTTCTTTCAATCTTCATCTTCTTTTCATCTTATTTTCATTCTGTATCAGAGTTCTTTTTCACAACTTGATAGAGAATTGCTTGTATAAATAATTACATTAGTATTTACTTGAAAAACTTTGTTTCAAGTATTGAAATGACACACGCTCGATTTTCAACAGCTTCAAAGACGCAAAAGATCAACAAAGCTGATGACAAAGTTGATAACAAAGTTGATGATGTAAACAAGATATGCAATGCTTATTCTGAATTTCTTTGATCGAGACTGCAATTTAACAATCATAGATTGTTGCAAAGAAGTTGAATTCTCAACGTTCTTGTGATCATGTGATATCATCTTCTGTTTCAAAACTCATTACATCTGTTGATTCTGACGATGATTTGAATGTTTTCGATGAAAAGATGAGTGACGAAATGAGTTCTGATGCTCTTTCAGCATCAGAGTTTTTGCTCAACTCATCTTGAACTTCTAACAATAAAAGAATGATAAGTCGCGTACTCAGCATTTAAATGTCGTTACTGATTCTTTTCAGCTTTCAGTCGTGAGAATTAGCGAAAGAAGTGCTGATGCTTCTGAAATATCAAACAGAGTAATGTGCATTAAATGTGCATGTAGATTTCATAATGAAGAGATGATGCAAAGCTGCAATATCAAGTTTCATGAAAAAGTGATGTATCAACGCTGCGTCTAATGTGCAAAGAAAGATGTTTCATGCATTGCAATGAGTAAATTTATTTAATGCATTTGCTAAACACTTATGTTTGAATTTGTAGATTTTGAACATATACATTTGAACATTAAATGAGTCTTTTTGACTTAAGATAATATTCAAAACTGCATCAAAAAATGATGATGTGATCTTTATTGCAATCTTTATGATCAATCAGATGAAACTGAGAAAGAAGCTCATGATTGCAACGTGTGTGAAAGATTATTCAAACAACATATGCAAGTCTGAGTCATTTGATGTGCAGAAGCTGCAGCTGAAAGAAGCAATGACAGTTAATGACATTGCTTGCGATGCGCTTGATGTGTTTCACTATTCTGTATGTTCTATCGCGTTTCAATATTGTTTGATTACAGTTTTGTAACTGACATGATATATTTATAAATGAATCTGCTCACTCTTGATTCACTCACTTCACATCTCAATGTAAATCTCGAGATGAGCGAAAAGAAGAAGAAAACTGTGATTGCATCTTTTGCAAAAGATAACTGATGAAGTTGATGTGATTATGCTGAGATTACACTTTTGTGTCGAGCGCGTTTTGCGTCTCTGCGCTTTTTTCTTCTGTCTGTGTTTTTTTCTTTTGTTTGAGTGTTAATATCTTTACATGATCATCTCATTAAAGAGCGAAAATCATTATAATACAGTGATTCTCTTTCTTTCTAATCATGAGTTTATGCTTGAAAGTGAATGACTATACTTTTTGCTCATGTTTCAACCTTGTTTCGAAAGCTTCTTTAAGCTTCGAAACTTCTTTCATATCTTCACTCAATATTTATTGATTATATTTCATAAAATACTCTTTTCATTGTATCTTATAATATAAGATTCTCTTTCTTTTTCACTTCTGTAGAATCTTTTCTATCTTTCATTCTTACTCATCATCAATAAGCTTGAGTACGAGATAATCAAGTATAGAATCATCATTTAGTCTATGATTATACGACTTTAAAAGAAATACATGAAAGATAGAATGAACTTTATAAATGATTGAAAGATCAAAATGATACATCTGCTTGTCTATGAATTTTTATATACGAAAGAATTCTATCATCTTATTTGATAGCTTTTTATTCAACTTCTTCTGCTTCAGATTTTTTGCTGATAGCATGATTAAATCGTTGACATTAAAGAACTTAAACTTATGTTTTCAATTATAGTACTTTGTCTGAGCATCAATCGCATTTTGTCATTATTGCATCAACATGTTTCACACATCTTGCAGCATTTCAACGTGTTTTTTTGCTGTTGACACTTCTTCTTTCATAGCATCATTCTCAATGTATATGTCAAAGATTAACTTATAGTCATACATGACTTTAAAGAGATTACAGCTCAACGAAGAGTGCTTCATCTGATGATACATGAACTCGACTACAAGTAGAAGCATAGCTTAGTCATCTTGCTTTTCTGAACAATATACTCGTAGATAATGTTTCAGCGTTTGATTCTGTCATTCTGTCAGATAATTTGTTTGTGAATAAAAGACGATGCTTAGTTATCGTTTCATCTTTGCATGATAGCAGATCTTTGATCAGAATGCATTAATAAATAGACTATCTTTATTAATAATTATATCATTCGATATCTCATATCTTAAAGCAATCTGCTCAAAGAACAACTCTGTTAACTTTACGACAGTCAGAGTCTTCTTTGTAAACAGATAACGCGTCATCTTCATGTAATGATTGACTATCATAAAAATCAAGTTATACACGACTTCTTTTCATTTACTAGACGACAGATCTGTTATGAAATTCATAGTGATTTCTTTTCATAAATCTGTAAGTTGAGATAATGATTTCAACTCATCATATGATAGATGACGTTTCATCTTTACTCTCTGACAAATGTCACAAGTATCTATATACTCTTTAACATTCTTGATCATACTTTTTCAGTAATATTTGCAATCTAATAGCTTGCTAATCTTGTCAGCATCAAAATGTCTTGCTAATGAGTCATTATGATGATGTTTCAATAACTCTTCTTTGACAGAAAGATCTTCTGAAACATATAATGATTCATTGTACTCTATTATTTCTTGACTATTCAATGTTCAAGCTTCGATGTCACTCTTTTATATACTCATCATCTCATCTGCTTTTAACTCTACAGCAAATTCATCTTCTTACTGTAAGATCTTGATGAGTTCAACTATGAATTTACTACTGAAGTTGTATGTTGTTTCATGAATTGTCAGTACTCTGACAATTGCACGTGAAATGAGTTGTTTGCAATCAACAGTTTCAGCAACAGAATTAAGCTGTTTCTCAGCTACGTTGCAATCTTTATGAGTTAATGTTTCAACGTTTATGCTTCTTAAAGTTGTTGATTTGAATTGAGAAATTTTATCTCTCAAGAAATGTACTTCATCTAGATGTGTTTCTCGCATTGCTAAAGTCATAATTCTCAGCAGCATACTTCTGACATGCATTGCTGAACATGTACTCATGTTTTTACTGACACTGTAAACAGACATCTTCTCGATTTCATTAATCATTCATGTACAGTAGATTTCATCTTGCGATCTGCTTTCAACATGTTTCGCTGAATATCTGTTCATACTTATACTGTGAACGAACGTCTTCTCGACATCGTTAATCACTCGTATACAGTATAGTTCTCTGATCGCTACGAATATAAAGCTATTTAAGCTTTCTATTTTAGTCAGCTTTCGCTGCAGAGTGAGCAGCAAATGATTTGCAGAAATGTTCTCATTCTTATAATCAGATCATCTTGACAACGCATTGATTGAATTTGTCTTTTCTGATTTATGTGCTATTTCAAAGTTGTAAATCAACAATCTCATGACTCATCTGACTTGTCTTTCGTTTAGCTCTCAAACGTTTATAAAACTCTTCAGATTATTATGATCAGTCAGAACTTCAACAGTATGATAATTGTCTTTCACATAGTGTCATCAGTGTTTAAACATCGCTACTATGATTAGAAGCTTCTGATCATATGTCTCATAGTTTCTTTCAACATTTATCATCATTCTGAATCAGAATGCAATTAAATGTCACTGATTTTCGTCATCTGACTGAGACAAAATATTCGCGACTGCATAATTGAATGCGTCGATCTCGATGTGTATATGTCGCTTCGAGTCAAAATGTCTTAGTATAAACATCTTCATAAAGACGTCGCGAAGCTAATTAAAAGCTTGTTTCGCTTCGTTTGATCATATGAATGAGTTCATTTTTACATCTTTTACACTATCTTTCAGCAGTTCTGTTAAAGACTCTGCTATCTGAGAGTAGTGATGTATAAAACGTCGATAGAAATTGATGAATCTCAGAAAAACTTGTATTTTTCAATACATCTTCGATCCGAGTCACGTTTTGATGATGTTTATTCTACTTAGATTAATTGAAACGTCTTCTGTGAATATGACAAATTCTAGAAAATTCACTTTAGTGATGAAGAATGCACACTTCTTTAAGCTAGCATATAGCTTGAACTTTCTTAGTCTCTTCAGAATCTGCTTCACATGATCTACGTGATCAGTCTTTTCTACAAAGAAGATTAGAATGTCATTCAGATAAACAACATAAAAGTTGTTTAAAAGTTTTATCAAGATCTTATTAATATAAGTTTGAAAGATGACAGATGCATTGATTAAATTAAATGACATGATCATATATTTGAAGTGATCATAACGAGTGCAAAACATCGTTTTTCACTCGTCTTCACATTGAATTCTGAGATGATGATAAACGTTTTTCAGATTTAACTTAGTGAACTGCTTGACTTTACTGAATCTGTCTAGAGTTTCACTAATTAGAGAAAGTGAATGATGATTTTTGACAGTGATCTTATTCAGATCTTGATAGTTTATGCATAAATGAAAACTATCATTCTTTTTGAAAATGAATAAAATAGACGCATCAGTTAAGCTGATGAAGTGCTTAATTCATTCTTTCGCTAAGACATCATTTAAATACTGTCTCAGAGTCATTAACTCTGTGTTTGATAAATTATACAATGATTCATATGATGACTTTGCAGTGATTTCAATTGCATGATCGTGATCTTCATGCAAAAGCAATTTGTCGACACTTTCTGTTGAAAATACATCTTCATATTCTTTCAATTCAATGAATAAAGTTTGCGTTTTGAGCGCATTTGTGATATGACTCGTCACGTTATTCATTGCTTTCACTTGATGTTCAATGATCAACTCTTTGATGATGTTGATCATGACAAGAGCATACACAGTAGACTCATCTTGTAGAGCTTTCATAAATGCTTGTGCAAAGAACAACTCAAATGCGTGCTCATTCACGTTGAAACATTATGTTCTTGCAATTATGTTTATTCAAATACACTTGAATTGCATACTTGACATACTCAGAATCAGAAAAGATTCTTTCTTATCAATAGCATAAAAGATACTTATATCTTTTTTCTTTATGTCTCAGCTGTCTCTCAGTCAATAACACATCTTATAAACGTCATAATAATAAACATTTTGATCATTCATTCAGATAAATCTTGAAAGATCAACGTTCAACAATAACATATCTTGCTTGATGATGAAACATTGATTAATCATGTTCATCTTGACGTTGATATTCATGTGAATCTTCATTTCTGTCTTCTGATCTCTCTGAATTACATGCTCTTTATATATAAAAGTCTTTACAAAGAGAACTTCTTGTTTTTTTCTTGATGATTTAAAGTGTTCATCAAGAGCTTGTTTTTTTTCGAAATCTTGAAATGACTCATATGCAACATTAAATCAATAAATACTTAATTTACATCAGATTCTTTTGATCTATTCTTAATCTTTTCGTCTTTACAATCAATAAAGTAATGACTCTTTTGATTGTATATATAGCACATTATATTGAACAAATTCTTGCTATAACATGATGAAGCGTGTGAGCTTGTCTTTGTTACGATCCTAGCTACGCACCTATGTTGGTAGCTATGTTGGTGGCTATGTTGATGACTATCGCCGGCCGCTCGCCGCTAGGCTATAGGGTTGTTCCGAGGCCAACCCTATTCAGGGTTAG